>VAPR01000916.1_pt1 | contig 16782 bp, 16 predicted proteins | sample 3380701 | NCBI WGS metagenome assembly VAPR01 (sample SAMN11536904, study PRJNA540576) | hot springs metagenome | isolation source: hot spring wet sediment | place: Spain: Lobios | collected 2014-01 | reverse complement strand
GAAATCAGAGGTCACTGGCGGTCCAACCTCACTTCCTCTGGGTTTCTCCACAACCCAAAGGGAAGCCTCCGGTGGCCGCTCTTGTCAACAGCCCCACCGCTTCCTCCAGCGGCCGCCAGTTTTACACCACTACCCGGGACTCTAGCCGCCTGATACCGCCCTCCCAGGTCACGCTAGGGCTACCCCGACCAGAACCATTGGCGGACTGTCAGCCGCCACCTCATCGCTCCCTCCGGCTGGGTGAACCTCACCCCGATCCGCCACGGTTCTCCACGCAAATGGCGACTCCGTAGTCCCGCGGAGCCCCGCGACGCCACCCTCGAAACACTGCTACTCCTCCACCAACAATCCGGCACCCTCTGCGCCCGCCCACACTCCTCTTCCATTTCCGTTCCCACCCCTTCCGTCCCGTCACCTACGATCCCACCCCGGAGCCGGCCATACTAGCTCCCGCTCCGCCAATGCGAAAGGCCACACGATTCGATACTCGCCCTCCAGAATCTGCACCACAAAACCTCCCACTAACCGGTTCTGGCCCCTCGCATCAAACTCTACGCCCTTCCACGGCAACAGCACTTGATCCGATCTCAGCCTCGTCTCCGTCAGCGCACGCCGGATTGCTTCACCCTCCACCCGACCTGCCCGATTGATCGCATCCGCCAGAACCAGCACCCCCATCACTTCCCGAGCGGTATCCTGGTCTAAGTCAAAACCTACCCGCTGTCGAAACAGCTCGTTCACGGCGGCCGCCAACCGGCTCCGCCTACCGTATCCCGGCGCCCAGGCAGCTCGCGCCAGGAAGTAATTGCCATCCCGCCCAACCGCATTCAGGTAATCCGGCACATTGTTGAAACCCACATGCCCGATGAATGCTTCCGGCATCCACCGCATCTCCTTGAGGGTACGCGTAATCACGATGGCATCTATCAAGTAGTTGGCCCCAATCACCACCTCGGGCCCGCCCGCCCGAATCCGCAAAAGCTCTGCACTCAGGCTCGCGGGTGGCGACGTGTATAGCTCACGCCCTACTACCGCGTACCCACGACGCTGAGCTACCCCCATCGCCCAACCGGCTGCGGTCGCACCGAACTCCGTGTCCTCAGCCAGCACCGCCACCTTCCGCACGTCGCGTCCCCGCGTCCTCTTCACGTCGTCGATGAAGTCGAAGATGAGTTCAGTGAACAACCCGTCGTGAGGCCCCGTCCGGAATAGCCACCGGTACCCTCGTTCGGTGAGCCGGGGCGAAGACGCCTCGGGGACGAGCAGCGGTACGCCAGACCGCTCCGCCGCCAATGCTACCGTAGCCGTCACCGCGCTCTGCCACGACCCAATGAGCGCTGCGACACGCTCTCGCTCGATCAGCCGCTCTGCTTCCGCGCGCCCTGTAGCCGGATCACCCCGCGAATCGGCCCACACGAGTTCTAGCCTCGCGCCACGCAACCTCGGCAGCCCTCGCTCCCGCGCTAAAGGCAGCGGATGCAACTGGGCATACTCGCCGTTCACGATCTCCGCCCCGAGTTCCAGCGCGTGCCGAGCCGCAAGCCCAATCCTCGCGAGCGCTCCTGTCAAGGGATACACGGCACCAATCCGAACCGCCGGTACCTCCTGGCCGTGAGCGGGGCCCGGTCGCAGCGGTCGACCCCCAAGCGACAGGCAAACCGCAGCCGCGCCCGCCGCTAACAGTCGCCAGCCCCACCGGCTCATCAATCCCACCGCGTTCCTCCGTCTCCCGCTACGCGCCGCTCGCGCGCCAAGCGCGCCGCGGCTGCCAACCTCGTCCTCCGGTTCCCTAAAGGCCCGTGCGAACGGCGACCATCTGGATATTGGTCATTTCCTCGATGGCGAATCGTACTCCCTCGCGTCCCACGCCGCTCTGCCGATTACCCCCGTAGGGCATATGATCCACCCGGAATGTAGGTACGTCGTTCACCACGATGCCGCCAAAGTTCAGCCGGCGGATAGCCTGGAACAAACGGCCAAGGTCGCGGGTGAATACCCCCACCTGAAGGCCATAGGGGGTGCTGTCCGCCGCCCGCAGCGCCTCCTCGAAGTCGTCATAGGGAATTACCGACGCCACCGGCGCGAACGCCTCCTGCGCCACCACCCGCATCTCCGGTCGCACATCTACCAGCACGGTGGGCCAGTACACCGGTCCCTGCCGCCGTCCCCCCGTAAGGACCCGCGCCCCCCCTTCGACCGCCTCCTGTACCCACCGCTCGATTCGGACGGCCTCTCGCTCGTCGATCATGGGCCCCACGTCCACCCGCTCGTCCAGGGGGTCACCGACCACCATGGACTCTGCCGCACCTACGAATCCCTCCACAAAACGCTCGTACACCTTCCGCTGGGCATAGACCCGTTGAACGGACAGGCATACCTGGCCGGAGTTGTAGTACGCCCCGACGGCGCATCGACGGGCCACGTCCTCCAGGTCCGCATCCGGGGCCACGATCACCGGCGACGTGTTCCCCAGTTCAAACGTCACCTTCTTGATCCCTGCGCACTCCGTAATCCGCCGTGCCACATCAGTGCTGCCCGTAAACGTGATCTTCGCTACCCGCTCATCGCTCACCAGCCACTCACCCACGGTGCTCCCCGGCCCGACCACCAAATTGATTCCCCCTGGGGGTAGTCCGGCCTCCTCAAGGATTTCACACAGCACAACCGCGGTCAGGGGCGTGCTGGTCGCTGGCTTGAGCACGACCGCATTGCCTGCAGCAATCGCCGGCGCCACCTTGTGGGCGACCAGGTTTAGGGGGAAGTTGAAGGGGGTGATCGCCGCCACCACTCCCACCGGACGCCGCACATAGAAGCCGAAATAACCCTCCCCCTGCGGCACCGCATCCAAGGGCACCGTCTCCCCGTGAATGCGCTTCGCCTCCTCGCTCGCGACCGTGAACGTATTGATGGCCCGGTCCACTTCCACGCGGGCGTACTTGAGCGCTTTCCCAGCCTCCGCAGCGATCAGCCAGGCCACCTCCTCCCGCCTTACCCGAAGGGCCGACGCCACCCGGCTGAGGATCTCAGCCCGCCGGTAAGCTGGCAGATTCGCCACACTCTCCGCGGCCACGCTGGCCGCACCCACCGCGGCAACTACGTCTTCGCGCCGCGCCGTGGGCAGCGTAGCCAACACCTCACCCGTGTACTTATTGCGAACCTCTATCGGATCGCCACCGCCTACCCAGTGCCCGCCGATAAACAACCGCTCCCGCACCTGGACCATTCCCCTTTCACCTCCCTCACACTCGCAGATACGCCGCACGCACCAGCCCGCTTGCTGCAAGCTCCGAGGACGTGCCTTCCGCCACCACTCTTCCCTTCTCCAAAATGTATCCCCTCGAAGCCACCGCCAGCGCGCGGACCGCATTCTGCTCGATCAACACCACCGTGGTACCCCGTTCCGCAATCCGCCGCACCGCCTCGAACACCTGCGTCACGAGACGCGGGGACAACCCCAAGGAGGGCTCGTCCAGCAAGAGTAAACGGGGCGAGCTTATGATCCCCCGGCCAATGGCTACCATGGACTGTTCCCCGCCGGAGAGCGTACCCGCCAGCTGAGTCCGCCGTTCCCGTAGCACCGGAAACAACTCGTACACTTGTTCCAGCCCGCGGCGCACGCGCTCCCCGGAGCGCACATGCAGTGCACCCATCCTCAGGTTCTCCTCCACCGTCATTTTCGGAAAGAGTCGTCTACCTTCCGGAACCACGCCAACGCCCCATCCAACCACCCGGGCTGGCGGCCAGCCATCCACGCGCTGACCCCCGAGCCACACCTCTCCGGAACTCGGGCGCAGAACGCCGACCACGCACCGCACGGTCGTGGTCTTACCTGCCCCGTTTGCCCCTAACAGGCACACCACCTCACCCTCATACACACAGAGGGACACCTCGTTTAAAGCGCGTACTGCGCCGTACCAAGCCGACACTCCACGCAGCTCCAGCAGCGGTCTCATGTGCCCAGATACGCCTCACGCACCTCTCGGTTGCTCGCCACCTCTTCGAAGGTGCCCTCCGCGATCTTCCGCCCGTAGTTCAGCACCACCACCCGATCCGCCAAGCCTCGGACCACACTCATGTCGTGTTCGATGAGGGCAATACCGAGGTCTTGCCGGCGGCCGCGCAAGGCCGACAGTTCTTCCATCAGTACCTGCGTTTCATGCACGTCCATCCCCGCGGAAGGCTCGTCCAGTAGAAGGAGCTCCGGATCGCTGGCGAGGGCCCGGCACAGTTCCAGTCTCCGGCGCTCGGCAAGCGTCAGCTCCCGCGCACGCCGGTAGCAGCGGCGGGCAAGCTCGGGACTCACTTCCTCCAGCAGGGCGGCCGCACGTTCCGCTACCTCTCTCAAGCGGTGATCCGACGCGCGTGGGCGTACGAACAGATCCAGCAATCCCACCGACAGACGGCCGACACATCCCAGTATGACATTGTCCAGCACAGACAGATCCAGGAAGAGCCGGCTCGTCTGGAACGTCCGCGCCACCCCATGCCGTGCGAGTCGGTGCGCGGGCATCCCCGTCACGTCCTGACCCTTCAGCAGTACCCGACCTCGGTGCGGGCGGTAAATCCCGGTGACGACATTAAACAGAGTCGTTTTGCCTGAACCGTTCGGGCCAATGATCGCCACCACCTCTCCCCGCTCCACCCTCAGCCCCACCCCGTCCAGGGCCGAAAGCCCACCGAAGCGGATCGCCAACTCCTCAGCGGACAGCAACGGTACCCGGTTCAACCCCGCTCCCCGAATTCGGCGCGGCCAGCAACTCTGCCACGGCCCCGTACCTGCGCACACTCTTGGGCAGCAGCCCCTGCGGCCTCACGTGCAACATGGCCAACAGCACCGCACCGTACAGCAGCAACCGGTAGTCATGGAAGGCCCGGAATTTCTCGGGCACAACCGTAAGGAGGAACGCACCCACTACCACTCCCGCCACGCGGTCTGCCCCTCCCAGAATGACCATGCTCACCAGCATCACGGAGTGGAGAAAAGTGAAGTTGTCTGGGGCTATGAAGCCCACCGTGTGCGCGTACAGGCCACCGCCGATCCCTCCCAGGAGCGTCCCAAATCCCATGGCCCACAGCTTCGCCCGAGTGACGTCGACCCCAAGGCATCGCGCGGCAACCTCGTCCTCTCTCAGTGCATTCCACATCAGCCCCACTTCCGACCGGTGCACGCGCTGCGCGACCCACACCGCGGCCGCCAGCACCAGGACCACCAGGTAGAAGGAACTCGCCTGCGGAGGCAGGTTCACGCCAGCCACGGTGAGGGGAGCCCGCAGGGAACTTCCTCCCACTGAAAGCGGCGGAATGCGGCCCAACCCGGATGGCCCGCCGACCGCCGGGAGGTTTACCAAAGCGAGGTACGCCACGATACCGAAGGCGATTGTTACCAGGGAGTAGTAGTACCCCCGGGTGCGCGCCGCCGGCAGGCCTACCAGCACTCCCGCGGCACAGGCAGCGAGCCCGCCACCCAGGACTCCCAACCACGGGTTCCAACCAGCGTCCCGGCTCAGCACGGCAGAGGTATATGCGCCGATGGCCGCGAAACCCGCGAAGCCCAGGTTAACCATCTCCGTGCTGCCTACCTGCACGTTGAGACCTACCGCCATCAGCCCGTGGATGCCCGCAAGTACCAGGACGAACAGCCAGTACGGGCTCTCCCGGAGCGCGAACGGTAGGGCGACCACGACCATTGCCAAGCCCCCCAGAGCCCATCCCGTACACTCTCGGACTGCCCCAAACGGCCGGCCATCAGCCCCTACCGTCCAGCGGCCCGCCAATATCCCCAACCCGACGCCTCCAGCCAGCAGAACCCCCAGCACCGTCCATGACTCGGACAGTAGAAGGGTCACGGCCCAGGCTGCGGCCGCGCACTCCACGACGAGCACCCGTACCGGCCCAGGGAATCTCATACCTTTTCCACCGACCGTTCACCCACGAGTCCGGTGGGCCGCAGGACCAGAAAGGCGATGACCACCAGGAACGACAGGATGTCGCGCAGCTGCGATCCGCTTGGTAGGTACGCCGCGGAAGCGGTCTCCACGCCGGCCAGCACTAAGCTACCTACCAGCGCCCCGTAGAAGCTTCCCAGCCCACCCACCACCGCCGCAGAGAACCCCTTGATGGCCATGAGCAGCCCCATGTCGTACCTTACAATGCCGTAGAACGCACCGTTGAGGATTCCCGCCACAGCCCCTAACGCCGAGCCCAGCAGGAATGTGATCGCCACGGTCCGATCCAGGTCTACCCCCATGAAAAGAGCCGCCTCCCGGTCCTGCGCCACCGCGCGGATGACCGCGCCCGTCCGTGTCCGATTGATGAAGCGATCGCAGGCCGCGATGAGTACCCACGCGACCCCAAGGATCGCTAACGTGTCGTACGGCACTCGCAGGGCCCCTATCGTCAGCGTCCCCTCCGGAAACAAAGACGGAAAGACCTGTGGGTTGGAGCCGGCCGGATACAACAGCCGTACAGCCTCCCTCAGGACGATGGAGACCCCTACCGTCGCCAGGAGCATCAACAGCGGCGGAGCTGCCCGCAGTCGCCGCAGGGCCAGCCGCTCGACCAGCACGCCTATGGCGCCCACCACCCCCACCGCGAGCAACACGGCGCTCCAGACCTTCCCTGCCGACACCGTCACCGCCAGCAGCGTCAGGCACGTGAACACCGCCAGCATCGCCATTTCGCCGTGCGCGAAATTCACAAGATCCAAAACGCCAAAGAACAGGGTGAAGCCAACGGCCACCAGCGAGTACATGCCCGCCAGCAGCAGGGCATTCAGGACCTGCTCCAAGATCACGGCTCAGCTTCCCCGGGTAAGTCAGCGCACCTTGCGCCTGCCTCTTGCGTACTCGGAGTCCTCCCAAACCGTCCACTTCCCGTCCTGGACTACGTAGCGGGTCACGGCCACCAACCGGGTCTGCCCCTCCCGGTCAAACGTCACCTCCCCCAGCAGCCCTCGGTAGCGAATGTTTCGGATGGCGTCCACGAGCCTCGCTCGATCCGGGCCAACCTGCCGCAACGCCTCCAGGAGGATGTTGGTCGCGTCGTATGCGTACGGCCCGTACGCGCCGTAGGGCTCCCGGTAGCCCGCGGCCCGGTAGTCCTCGATGAACCGTCGCCCTGTGGCGATCCGCTCCAGCGGAACACCTGGCTTGATGGCAAGCGTGGCTTCCGCAGCTGCTGGTGTAGCTACTTCGATGAATCGGTCGTCAAAAATCCCCGAGATGCTGAAAAACGCTGCTGGCAGGCGCGCGCGTACCATTTGGGCCCTTAGCAACGCTCCCTCCGTGACCACGCCCCCGAAAAACAGACCGTCGGGGTTCAGCCCCCGCAGACGCGTGAGTAGCGCACCGAAGTCGCGATCCCCCACATTAATGCCGTCCGCGCTCAGGATCTCCGCGCCCAAACCCCGCGCGGTACCCACGAACGCGTCACGGGTGAAGTTCCCGTACGTCGTGGTGTCGTGCACCACTACCCAGCGGCGCAGCCCAAGTTCTCTGACTACCCAGCGAGCCCCCACCGCGGTCTCCTGCTCCGCGGTGGGTGCTACACGTGTTACCTCAGCGTAGCCTCGACGCGTGATGTCCGGGTGGATCGCGCCCCAGATCACAATCGGGGTCCTGTGCTCGTGGAACACTTCAATAGTGGCGAAGGCCACAGGGCTGTTCCAGTGACCAGTGGCGGCCACTACCGATGAATCCGACACGGCCCGCAGTGCCGCCGCTCTCCCTGTCGCTGGGTCGGAAGCATCGTCCAGCACAACCCCTTCGATACGATACGGAAACCGCCCCGACGCATTCGCCTGGCGGATCGCTAAGTCGAAAGCGTTGCGAGCCCCAAGCCCCTGCGGCGCGTTGGGCCCTGTGAGGGGCCCAAGGAATGCGAGCTTCACCACCTGGGCCGGCGCGCCGGGTGCCCCGTGGGGCAAACCCAGGGCGAGCACGGCCACCACCATCCACCCGATCGCCAGCCTACGCATCATGCCCCCCCTTTCCTCCGTGGTGTTGTCTACTTAATCCACGTCCAAACCGGACAATGCACGGAAGACCGTCTCCGGCCACAGAGGGAGTTCGGTCACCCGCGCCCCTACGGCGTCGTACACTGCGTTGGCGATGGCCGCTGCCGGCGGACCCACAGGCGGCTCACCGATTCCCCGAGCACCGAACGGCCCCATACCTTCACCAGACTCCAACACGATGGGCACCACATCCGGGATCTCCACTGTCGTGGGGATGAGGTAGGTGCTAAAGCTGGTACTGAGGTTGTTCCCCGCCTCCAGGCACACCTTCTCCATAAGGGCGTATCCGATACCCATGGCCACCGCCCCGTGGATCTGTCCCTCCACACTCTGAGGGTTAATGGCCCTCCCAACATCGTGACACGCCACGTACCGCCGGACCCGCACTGCGCCCGTGTCCGTGTCCACCTCCACCTCGACGGCGTGGGCACCATAAGTAAAGTCCGGGAATACCCGTCCCCCACCCCGCTCGAGGTCAATCGGATCCCCCGCAGGCGCGTGGTAGGTAGCGAAAGCGCTCAGTGGCACCCCCATGCGGGCACACTCCCGCAGTACGCGGGCAATCGGCAAGCTATGACCGTCAGGGGCGCACACCTGCCCGTCCTCCAGCCGAAGCGCTGTGGCATGTGTTTCCAGTATCCGCGCTGCCACCTCCAGCACCCGGTCACGCAACTGTGTGGCGGCTCTAAGCACGGCGTTCCCCGACATCATCAGCTGCCGGGTTGCAGTGGTAGTCCCTGCCAACGGAGTGAGGGCACTATCGGAGACGTGAATGGAGACACGGTCCGCCGGGACGCCCAGCACTTCCGCCGCGATCTGACACAGGGAGGAAGCCTGGCCAGCGCCCACGTCCGGCACACCGGTACGCACCAGGACGCTGCCGTCCATCTCAAACCCCACCCATGCACTGGCCCAGTCGTGCAGCCACACGATCCGACCATACGGCTGAAGGTTACAGGCGAGCCCCCGACCTACCCGTAGGTGTGGTTCAGAGGGCGGCCGCGCAGGCCCCAGGATCTCCCACGCACGCCGGGCCGCTTCCGGGATTGCCACGTGCGTCTCTAAAACCTGCCCGATGGGCAGCCGGTCGCCTTTACGCAAGGCGTTCCGGGCCCGCAATTCCACCGGATCCATCCCGAGTGCCCGAGCTAGTCGATCCATCTGCTGCTCGTATGCGAAAACCACCTGCATGGCTCCGAAGCCGCGCATGGCGCTGGTCGGGGGGTTGTTTGTGTAAACCACCCGGGCGTCTACAGAGACGTTGGGCACCCGGTACGGCCCACAAGCCGTGGTGGCGGCATAAAGCAGGACCAAGGCGCTGAGGAAGGCGTAGGCGCCTGAGTCCGCCAGCAGCTCGATCTCCTGTGCCACCAACTCCCCGCTGCGGAGGGCCCCCGTGCGGTATCGCATGACGAATGGATGGCGTTTGGGCCGGCCGACTAGCGATTCCTGGCGGGTCCACACCATTTTCACCGGCCGTCGAGTGAACCACGCCAACAGTCCCAGGAACACCTCCACGGTCACGTCCTCTTTCCCGCCAAAACCACCCCCAACGTACGTCCCGATCACTCTCACCTTGTTATGTGGCAGACCCAGTACCTCCGCCACGTCCCGAAAATGCTCGATCACCTGGGTCGCCACCCGGATCGTAAGTACTCCGTCCGAGTCTACCCATGCAACCCCGGCCTCCGGCTCCAGGTAGGCATGGTCAACAAACTGTGTCCGATACGTACCCTCCACCACCACGTCGGCCCGCGAGAAAGCCTCCGCCACATCCCCAGTACGCACGGTCCACCGTGCCAGCAGATTGGTCCCCGTTTCCGGGTGCACCAATGGTGCGCCTGGAGCCAGAGCTTCCTGCGGGTCGAACACGCCCGGCAGCGGCTCATACTCGACTTCGATGGCCCGCAGCGCTTCCTCCGCCAGCTCCTCCGACTCGGCGGCCACCAGCGCTACGGGCTCACCCTGAAAGCGCACCCGGTCCTCCGCGAGCACATGCACTCTCGCCCGAAGGGGGCCCACCTCCGTGGTCTGGCCCGGGACATCTGTCCAGAGGGTGTTCCTTGGCACGTCCCGCGCCGTGAGCACCGCAACGACTCCTGGCAGAGAGCGGGCCCGCGAGGTGTCCAGTCGAACGATCCGCGCAGAGGCATGTGGCGAGCGCAGGACCTTGCCCACCAGCATCCCCGGCATTTCCCAGTCCGCAGCATACGCGGTCCGGGCCAAGACTTTGTCCCATGCATCGTGGCGAGGGATCGATTTTCCGACCACTCGCCAGGCAGTCCGCTCCACCGCCTCCTTAGCGGACACGAGACACCTCCCGGGCGTACGCTTCGACCGCGTCCAGAATCTTGACGTAGCCGGTGCAACGGCACAGGTTGCCTGCAAGAGCGCGCCGAAGCTCCTCGCGGGTGGCCTCCGGTCGCAACCGCAGGAAAGCGTACGCCGTCAGAACCATCCCGGGCGTGCAGAACCCACACTGTACCGCGCCATGCCGTACGAACGCCTCCTGCAGAGGGTGCGGTCGCCCGTCCCGCGACAAGCCCGCAAGGGTCGTTATCTGAGCACCGTGCGCCCGCACCGCGAGCATGAGGCAGCTGCTCACCGGTCGCCCATCGAGGAGGACCGTGCACGTGCCACACACTCCCTCGTCGCAACCCTCCTTAACATCCACGCATCCCAGCTCGTCGCGCAGCACAGATAGAAGGGTGCGGTGCGCCTCGACCTCCATGTGCTGCGCCCGGCCGTTCAGTTCGAAAGACACGGAAACCCGTGTGCGCTCCTTCACGGTGCTCCCTCCTCCGCCCGGACAACAGCGCGCGAGAGCGCCCGCCGCGTGAGCACGTATGCGAGCTGCCGCCGGTACGCGGCGCTCGCGTGTACGTCCGACTCCGGCTCGATTTCTTCTGCGACCCTCCGCGCAGCGGTCTCCACCCGCTCGGCGGTCAGGTTCGCCCCGACCAGCGCATCCTCTGCACCCCTCGCCCGAAGCGGCGTGGGACCAACACCCGCCAGCGCCAGCCGGGCCTCCGCTATCCGGCCTTCCTTATCCAGCTGCACCCGGGCCGCGACCGCCACCACCGCGAAGTCACCGTGCCGCAGCGCAAACTCCTCTACCGCCCACCCCTCCCGGGCTCCCCGGACAGGCACCCGCACCTCCGTCAGCACCTCCGCAGGACCCAGAGCCGTGGTAAGGTAACCCTGGAAAAACTCGTTGGCGCGCAGGCAGCGTCGGCCTTCCGGCCCTTCCGAGATCAGCTCAGCGTCCAACGCCAAGGAGGCCATCGGCAGCTCCCCCGCCGGGTCTGCGTGCGCCAGGCTGCCGCCCAGAGTGCCGAGACTTCGCACGCGGACGTTCCCGATCCAGCCCGCAGCCTCTGACAGCAGCGGACAAAACGCCCGGATTTCCTCCGACTCCTCCAGAACGTGGTGACGTACCAGCGCGCCCAGGACCAGAACGCCGTTCTCCCGCCGTGTGTAGGTCAGCGGCAGATCGTTGAGATCCACTATCAACTCTGGCTCCACCAAGCGCAGGTTCATCAGCGGCACGAGGCTTTGGCCCCCAGCCAGTGCTTTGGCACGTGAGCCCCCTCGCCGAAGACGCTCCACCGCATCCGCCACACTCGTGGCCCGCTCGTACCGGAAGGGCCGAGGTCCCGTCAAACGTCCCACCCTCCGTCGACCACGATTTCCTGTCCCGTGATCTGACGACTTTCGTCCGACGCGAGGAACACCGCCGCCGCTGCGATGTCCTCCGGCGTTGAGAAGCGCCGCAGGGCCATCTCGCGTACGTAGTCTTCGTACACCTGCTCCGCCGTGCGACCCTGCTTCCGGGCCTTCTCCCGGATGATGGTACTCATCCGATCGCCCTCGACCACCCCGGGCACCAAAACGTTGACGTTGACGTTGTATGGACCCACCTCCAGCGCAAGAGTCCGCGTCAGCCCACGCACCGCCCACTTGGACGACGAGTAGGCGGCCCGGTACCGGTACCCCCGCAGACCGGAAGTCCCACCCACGTTGATGATCTTGCCGTAGCGCTGGGCAATCATCACCGGAACCACCGCCTTGCAGCACAGGAACACGCCGTACAAGTTACTGTTCAGCACGTAGTGCCAGTCCTCCGAGGAGATCTCGTGGAGCGGGGTTTCGATGGGGCCAATCACCCCGTGTGCAGTGACCAGTACGTCAATCCGGCCGAACATCTCCATGCACGTCCGCACCATGCCCTGCACGGACGCCTCGTCCGTGACGTCCACGCACACGGGCAGGATCTGAGAGCCCGCCCATGCGGAGCGGATGCGGTCTGCATGCGCGTGCAGTGCATCCCGGTCTCGACCGGCGATGACCAGATGGGCACCCTCCCTCGCGAAGGCCAGAGAGATAGTCCCGCCCATGCCCTTCGCCCCGCCGGTCACGATGGCCACGCGATCCTTCAGCCTCATGGGCGCCTCCATCATTCCGGGTCAAGGTTCAACAGCCGCGCCGGGTTCTCGCGCATCATGCGCGCCAGGACGTCGAAAGGCACCCCCTCGTCCAGCAATGCGGCTACCAGCATCCGCAACCCCTCCGGATGGGGTGGGCCTGCCAGCTGGCCCAGATCGGAGCTCAACACCAAGTTCTGCCCGCCTAACTCTTTGATCCATGCCGCAAGCTCGGCGGGCTTCTGCTCGTAGAAAATGGGCGAGACGCACGAAACCGCCACGTACTCCAGAAACGCTCCCTTGCGCACAAATTCCTTCTGTGCCTCCAAATCGTAGCGTGTCAGGGCCCAGTTCGCGTGGGTGACAAGGAACTTCCGTACTCCCCGCCGCACAGCCTCGTCAAGCAGAAGGCGTGTCTCCTGAGGGCTCAGGTGACCGGTTGCGAGGCAAACATCCGCTTCCGCCACTAGATCCAGAATGGTCAGGACCTCTGGCTTCAGCTGTCCCTCCTCGTCCAGGACGGTGATCCCGGGCCCGGGCAGCTGCTTGCGGGGCCGCCCTAGCTGGGGATAGTCCGACGTCTGAAAGTACTCCGCATGCCACTTGGAGTGGTTGCTGGGCATCCACACCACCTTCGCCCCGTAGTGGATGGCCGCCTGAACTACGTGTGGGTCGAGCCCCCCTACGGACCGGTTAAGCACGATGGCACCGAACGCCTGGATCCCTCCGAACATCTTGTTCACGTAGTACGCCCGACCCGTGGTCAGAGAGTCGTGATCCTTCAGCACGAATCCCCGCATCCCGTATTGCAGGGCGGTCTGCGCTAGGTCCGAGTCGTCCCAGGGTCTGCGGAACAGCGCCGGATGCGTATGGGCGTGCATGTCAATGGCCCCGCGCAAGAGATCCAGGTCTGGCCGGTCCATACTCTCTCCCTCCACTTCCCTGGCTACACGCCGGAGAAGAACCCCTCCTGTTTCATCTCCCGCATCGTGTCCTCGGCCGCCTCAAGGATCGCGTCCACCTCTCGATCCGTGTGGGCCGCCGACAGGAACCAGTGCTCGAAATTGTCCGGGTGTACGAACACGCCCCGCAGGGTCATCCGGTGCGCGAACTCGCTGAACAGATCCCGCCGGGTAGCCGCCGCCTCCCGGTAGGTGCGAATCCGTCCCAGCCGAGTCACATACAGCTGCAGCATGGAGCCCTCACCCTGCACCAGAACCGGGACGCCCCACCTCTCTGCGAGCTCCTGCAGGCCACTCCGCAACCGCTCTCCCAGCCGAGCCAATAATCGGTACACCTCGCCACCGTCCCGTCTCAGTGCCTCCAACGTCGCCTTGGCCGCAGCCAAGCACAAGGGGCTCGCGTTGTAGGTGCCCGCGTGCCGTACCCGCCCCCCCTCGAGCAGAGCCATAATCTCGCGTCGCCCCACAAAGGCGCCGATGGGCGCGCCGTTCGCCATGGCCTTGGCGAAGGTGGAGAGGTCCGGCCGCAGGCCGTACACCTCCTGCGCACCCCCGGGGGCCATCCGGAACCCGGTGATGACCTCGTCCAGTACGAACAGCACGTCGTTCTCCCGACAAATACGCTCCAGGGCCTGTAGGTACCCCGGATCTGCGGGCACGAACCCCTTGTTGGCCATCACAGGTTCCGTGATTACCGCCGCCAGCTCGTGGCGGTGGCGGCGGATGACGCGTTCCGCCTCCTCGAGGTCATTCCACACGGCCACGAGCGTGTGCGTGTAGTGCTCCTCGGGAATCCCGGACCCCATGGGCACCCGGACGGGAGACCGCTCCGCGCCAGCCGCGTCCACGGGAGGGCTCACACTCACCAGCACGCCGTCGTGGTTCCCATGGTAGTGGCCCTCAAACTTCAAAATCTTTGGCTTACCCGTGAATCCCCGAGCTAACCGCAGGGCGTGCATTGTGGCCTCGGTGCCCGACGGCGTGAACCGCACCATCTCCGCCGTAGGCACCATCTGCTGGATGGCCTCCGCCACTTCCACCTCAAGAGCGGTGCAGGTCCCGTAGATCAACCCGCGCGCCGCCTGCTCTTGCACCGCCCGCGTGACCTCCGGATGCGCGTGCCCCAGAATCACCGGCCCGAAAGCCATCACTGTGTCCACATAGCGGTTGCCGTCCTCGTCGAACAGGTAGGCACCCTCCCCGCGTACCGTGTAGAACGGGTAGGGCCGAAACGTCCGCCCGCCACGCACAGGCGAACTCACTCCGTCCGGCAAAACACGTCGCGCCCGCTCCGCCAGTGCGCCCGAACGCGTCATCCTAGAGGACCAGGCGTCCAGCACCGTGGCCATTCCCCACCTCCTCCTCAGCGGCGATTCCCGACTAGCACGGTGGCGGCCGACCCGCCCAGGGCGCGGGTCACCTCGTCCGCATGTGCGCGGACCAGAGGAATCAAATCTACCAGCCTATCCTCCACGAAGCGGATCAGCGGCCCTGCGATTCCCAGTCCGCCGGCGAGTTCTCCAGCCGCGTTGAAAATCGGCGCCGCCACCCCCGCCGCCCCTTCGTTCGTCTCCTCAAAGCTCAACGCGTAGCCGCGCCGACGAATCTCCTCAAGCTCCCACTCCAACACGTGCGCATCCGTGATGGTGTTCTTGTTCAAGCGCGGTAGCCCGCGCAGGGCCACCACACGCCGTACGTGTTCGGGCGGCAGAAAGGCCAACAGAACCTTGCTGGAAGCGCCCGCGTGCAGCGGTATGCGACGGCCGACCTCCAAAATCAGGCGCAGGCGATGCGAGCTTTCGAGTCGGTCAACACACACGCTCTCGGTGCGATCCTCGCTGAGAACCGTCAGCAGCACCGTCTCACCCGTTGCTTCCTGCAGTTTGCGCATTGCCGGATAGGCTACCTGCCGTAGCTCGATGCTTTCCAGCGCTCTGTGGCCCAGCGCAAGCGCACCGGAAGCAAGCCGGAACCGCTTCGTACTTTGGTCCTGGTGTACATATCCGAAGCTCTCCAGCACTCGGAGGATCCGGTACACCGTTGGCCTCGAGACCCCCACAGCCACGCTCAGCTCCGTCACGAGCCAGGCTGGCCGTTCTGGCGTAAACGCCTCGAGAATCCGCAGAGCTTTCTCGAGCAGCTGCGCTCCACGCATGTGTTCACAATGTGAACAGTTAGATCACATACTGCACGACGTACCTAAGACTGAAACCCTTGCCGTCTCACTTGTCAAGCATTTCGAAGCTCTACGCTGCAGTGGGGAAATGCGAGGACGCTGTACCCCTTCTAGAGGGAAAACTCCGCGCCGAAAGGCCCGGAAGGGAGGAGAGCCACCGCTCAACCCAGCGGACCACGTCAGGGAGCCTGTGCTCAGACCCACCTGGTAGGAACTGCAGGAGGGCTCCGGGAGGCGATCCAGAAGCTGCTCCAGGCGGCCCTGGAGGCCGAGGTGAGTGAGCTGCTGGGGCGGGCGCGGTACCAGCGGCGGGCGACCGTGGACGGGCCGGGTGTCAAAACGGCTATGGGGAACCACAGGAGCTGCCGCCCCCTGTGAGGAGCGTGACCCTGCGGGGGCCGCGGGTCCGACGCCTGGAGGAACGGTTCGAGAGCCGCATCCTGCCCCTGTTTGCCCGGCGCACCAAGGCAGTCTCCGAGCTGTTGCCGGAGCTGTACCTGCACGGGCTGGCTGAGGGGGACTTCGGCCTGGCCCTGCGGGGGTTGCTGGGGGAGGACGCTCCGGTATCTGCTGCTACGGTGGCCCGCCTGAAGGAGCAGTGGCAGGCGGCCTGAGGAGGCCTGGCGGACGCCGCGGCTGGACGGGTTGCCGGTGGTGTACCTGTGGGTGGATGGGGTGTACGTGAAGGCGGGGCTGGAGAAGGAGCGGGCGGCCTTGCTGGTGGCCATAGCGGGCTTGGTGGACGGCCGCAAGGAGGTCGTGGCGGTAGTGCCAGGCTACCGGGAGTCTGTGGAGAGCTGGGCTGGCGTGCTACGCGCCCTGTGGGATCGGGATGCCTGCCGGAGCTGCTCGCCAAGGTGTAGGTCCACCACGGGCTGAACGGGACCCCGCTCCTCTGAGCGGTCGGACACGGACTCCGCACCTCCGCAGGCGGGGGATGGCTGGGCGGGTTCCGCGACCCCGCTGCGGGCCCGCTTCAGCCGCCCTCCTGGGCCGCGCCAGCCAGCCGCTCGGCGAGGCCGCCCAGCAGGGCCTGTCGGGCGGCCTCGGGAAGGTCGGGCCAGGGTGGCAGCTCGCACCAGGGGCGGTCCTGCACCGGCTCCTTGGGGGGTCCCACCAGGATGGTGCGGCTGGCGGGATGGCGGAACCCCTCCACCAGGACGACGTCCACAGTCGCGCCGCACCGAGCCGCAGTACCGAGGCACA
>VAPR01000914.1_pt1 | contig 16795 bp, 16 predicted proteins | sample 3380701 | NCBI WGS metagenome assembly VAPR01 (sample SAMN11536904, study PRJNA540576) | hot springs metagenome | isolation source: hot spring wet sediment | place: Spain: Lobios | collected 2014-01 | reverse complement strand
GGCGGTGGCTTCCGCATCCCAGATATCCTGCGCCAGTCGGGAGCCCGCCTGGTGGAGGTGGGCACCACCAACCGTACCTACCTGCACGACTACGAGTCCGCCATCGGCCCCGAGACGGCCGCCCTGCTGCGTGTCCATGCCAGCAACTTTCGCATCGTCGGGTTCACCCACAGCGTTCCCCTGCGGGAGATGGCCCAGCTGGCCCACTCCCGCGGCCTCATCGTGATCGACGACCTCGGCTCCGGCTGCCTGCTGGATACGACACGCTTCGGCCTGGCCCACGAGCCGACGCCTCAGGAGTCCCTGAGGGACGGGGCAGACCTGGTGTGCTTTTCGGGCGACAAGCTGCTGGGCGGTCCCCAGGCCGGCATCGTCCTCGGTCGGCGGGAGCTGGTGGAGCGGCTGCGTCGCCACCCCCTGGCACGGGCCGTGCGACTGGACAAGGCCAGCACCGCCGCCCTGCAGGTTACCCTGCTGCACTACCTGCGGGGCGAGGCCCTCGCCAAGGTCCCCGTCTGGCGGATGATAGCGATGCCCTTGCGGGAGGTGGAGCGGCGGGCGCGGCGCTGGGCACGGGCGTTGGGGCCACCGGCCCAGGTGCGCCCCTCCCGCTCTATGGTGGGTGGCGGCAGCCTGCCCGAGGAGGGGGTGCCCACGCGGGTGCTGGCGGTGCCGGGGGAAGGGGCCTTGCTCCTGGACGTGGCCCGACGCCTGCGCCTGGGGGAGCCGTCGGTGGTGGGTCGCATCGAGGCCGATGCGCTCCTGCTGGACCCCCGAACGGTGGACCCCCGCGACGACGCCGCCCTGCTGTCGGCGCTGCGCAGAGCTCTGGCCGCCGTATAATTGGATGCCGGAAGCGGCGGGCATGCCCATCGTCTATGCCTGTATCTCCCCCCATCCGCCCATCATCGTCCCCGAGGTGGGACGGGGGCGGGAGCGGGAGGTCCAGCGCACTCTGGACGCCCTGGCCCAGGTAGCTGACGAGCTGGCCTCCCATCGGCCGGAGCTGGCGGTATTGATAGCCGTCCATGGCCCCCTGCACCCGACCTCCTTCACCCTGCTGGACGCCGAGCGAGCCGAAGGCGACTTCGCCCAGTGGGGCGCCCCCCAGGTGCACCTCTCTTTCCCTGTAGACCGTGAGGCGGTGCAGGCCGTGCGGCGGGAGGCATTGGCCAGGGGGCTGCCATTGCGCACCGTTTCCCAGTGGGACCTGGACTGGTCCGTGACCGTGCCCCTTTACCACCTGCGTCCGGGCCTGGAGGGGGCACGGCTCCTGCTGCTCAACATCTCTTTCCTGTCGCCCCGAGACCATTTCCACATGGGACAGGCAGTGCGGGCGGCCATCGACGGCCTGGGGCATCGGGCGGCGGTCATCGCCAGCGCCGACCTGTCCCATCGCCTGTCGCCCGAGGGGCCTTATGGCTTCGACCCGGCCGGCCCCGAGCTGGACCGCCGGCTGGAGGAGGCAGTAGCCAATTGGGACGTGGAGGCCGTGCTTTCCCTTCCCCTGGAATTCCGTGAGCGGGCCGGCGACGACGCCGTGCCCTCTCTCAGCTTCCTGATGGGCGCCCTGGATGGCCTGCAGGTTCGGCCCCGCGTCCTCTCCCACGAAGGTCCCTGGGGAGTGGGCTACATGGTGGCTTCGGTGCAGGTAGCGGGCGAGACCGCGGGCCTGGAGAACGGCCTGCCCCGTACCGCGGTGCGAGCGCCCACCCACCCCCTGGTGCGCCTGGCCAGGGAAGCGGTGGAGGCCTACGTGCGGGAAGGAAGGATGATCGAGCCTTCCCTGCCGCCCGAAGCCCTGGCCGGCCTGCCGGAGCGGGCAGGGGTCTTCGTGTCCATCAAGACGGCCGACGGCCGCCTGCGGGGCTGCATCGGCTCCATCTACCCCACACGGCCCACCCTGGCAGAAGAAGTGGTGGCCTACGCCATCGAGAGCGCCACCAACGACTTGCGCTTCCCGCCCGTCACGCCCGAGGAGCTGGACGAGCTGGTCTACTCCGTGGACGTGCTTGCGCCACCGGAGCCTGTAGCCGGCCCCGAGGCCCTGGACCCGAAGCGCTACGGGGTCATCGTGCGCAAGGGGCTCAAGCGCGGGCTGCTGCTGCCCGACATCGAGGGGGTGGAGACGGTGGAGCAGCAGCTCGCCATCGCCAAGGCCAAGGCCGGCCTCGACCCTCAGGATCAAGGCGTCGAGCTATACCGCTTCACCGTGCACCGGTTGTTGTAAAACAACTCATTGATGTGTATGTATCCTACCACAGCTAAAGCGAGCACATCTTGACATCTTGAGCAGATACTCGTATCATCTCCCCAGGAGGTTTGCATAAATGAGCGAAGTCTCTGGACAAGACCCGCTGAGTATTCTGGTCGCAAGCGCAGCGGATCTAGATCGCAAATTGCTCGCGTCGATACTTGAGCCTTACGCGAGGATTGATCCCAACAATGGCGAGCCACGGTTTTTGGCGCCTATCCGAACGCTCACGCAAGGGCAAAGAATCATCGTCGCTCTGCTCGCGCACAAAGCCGCCCGTGCTCTTGGCCTCATGGAGCGCGAAGGGTTGTCACCTATGGAGATCGCAAAGCTCACTGGCATTCGTGGAGGATCCGTAAGGCGTGAGCTGGTAGAGTTGACCAGGAAAGGCTTAATCGTCCGCGAGCGCGGCATTTACCACGTACCGAATTACGCTTTACAGGTCGTGCAAGAGTATTTGAGAGGTACGTCGTGAACGAGCACGAAAGGGAGCAGATACGTGCCATATTGCGCTCGGCTATAGACCTTGTAGAGTCATTACCTGAAAAATACCGAGACTCCGCATTTCGGGTGGCGGCAGACTACCTCCTGAAAAGAGGGACTGCCACACAAGAGGTGACAGGGACGGGAACAAAGCCCGCCAGCAAGTCAATGTCGCTTGTAGAGATGCTGACGAAGGTGAGTCCCAAAACACAGGTTGAGACGATTGTAACTATTTGCTACTATCTTGAACTGGTTGAGGGTCATGGCCCGCTGACGATCCAAGAAATTAGGGATGGGTACACGAAGGCTCGGAGGGTGCCTGGAAAGAATCTGAGTCGAGACATAACAATCTGTATAAGGAAAGGATATCTCATGCAGGTTGGGTCGGGCAAAGGTCGTAAAGCAAAGTTTCAGATAGCTCACCCGGGTATAAATCTCGTTGAATCGAGGCTGGCGGACTCGTGAGTTCGCTTGACAGGCTGCTGGCCATATTAAGTACCAACTCGGACAAAGAGCTCGTTGCACGACTCCTCTCACACTACACTGACCTAAAGGCTGCCTTATTCACAGGTAACTGGGGGACATGTCTACTCGCGGCGGGCAAGCTGGCCGAGGAAGTTGTAAGACTATTACATTTGCGAGCAACCGGGGAGTTATTGGAAAGGGTAGAGGTCTCGCGGTATGTTAAACAGCATCTGGCTGATCACACCGCAGAGAACGCCTTCCTTCTCCAACATGCTTGCCTGCTTTACCAGCACCGGAGTAAGCGAGGCGGCGCCCATACGTCGTTCGATCCGCAAGAAATGGACGCTCACCTCGCTGGTGCCTTGGCAAGCTGGATACTCGCAGAGCTGGTTCGTACCGTGGGATCTCTCTCACCCTCTGAAGCTTATGAAGCAGTACGGGCTGTCACGATTCGGGGCTATCCTCTTGTCGAGGAAGTGGCTGGTGACAGAATCGTACTTGAGAGTCGTCTATCGCTGCGTGAAAAGATTTGCCTATTGTTGTATCATGACTACCCTCATGGCCTTGAGCAATCAGAGCTGCTCAGGGATACGCAAGCAAAGAGTGCAACTTTTCGGAAGACGCTCAGTTTGATGGAAAGGCGATCGGAGATTCATCGTAAGGACCGTAAAGTGTATCTGACTTCCCAGGGCAGAGCACTGGCAGAAGGCATTATCAAGAAGGCCTTATCAAACAAGAGCTAGACCACCATTAGTGACTCCCAAGCACCTGCAGACCCTAGAGTTCGATAAGGTGCTTGCCCGTCTCGAGGGCCTGTGCACCTTCTCTCTGGGCCGAGAGCTGGCCCGCCGCTTGCAACCTTCGACCGATTACCAGGAGGTGCTGCGCCGCCAGCGGGAGACGGCCGAGGCCCGGAAACTCCTGTCCTTACGTCCCGGCCTATCCCTCGCCTCGGCGCGGGACGTGCGCGAGCTGGCCCGCCAGGCGGCCAAGGGACACGTGCTGCAGCCCTCGGAACTGCTGGAGGTGGCCGACACGCTCCAGCTGGCCCAGCAGCTGCGGGGGCTGATAGGAAGCTGGCGCCACCAGCTACCCCTGCTGGCATCCCTGACCGACCGCATCGCCGACTTCGGCCCCTTGCTGCAGGAGATAGGACGATGCCTGGACCGTCGCGGTGAGGTGACCGACGAAGCCAGCCCCGTGCTGGGCGAGCTGCGGAGGCAAGTACGCCGCGCCCATGACCGCCTGGTGGCCCATCTGGAGCGCATCGTCGCGTCCCAGACGGGCCGACAGGCCCTGCAGGAGCCTCTGGTCACCATGCGCGAGGGCCGCTACGTGCTCCCGGTACGCGCCGAGATGCGGCACATGATTCCCGGCATCGTCCATGACGTCTCCTCGTCGGGCGCCACCGTCTTCGTGGAGCCCCTGGAGGTGGTGGAGGAGGCCAACCGCTGGCGTGAGCTTCAACTGGAGGAGCAGCGAGAGGTGGAGCGAGTCCTCCGGCGCCTCTCGGCCCTGGTGGGGGAGCGGGCCGCCGCTATCCGCCGGGCGGTGGAGGCCCTGGCGCGCCTCGACCTGGCCCTGGCCAAGGCGCGGCTGGGGGAAGAGCTGCGCTGCCCCCTGCCCCTGGACGGCCATGAGCAGCCCTGGCTCATCCCGGAGCCGTCCCGCTTGCGCCTGACCCAGGCCCGCCACCCACTGCTCAGGGGAAACGTGGTGCCCATCTCCCTCTGGCTGGGGCGGGACGAAGGCTTCACGGTGCTGCTCATCACCGGGCCCAACACCGGCGGCAAGACGGTAGCCCTCAAAACGACAGGCCTTCTCTGCCTGATGGCCCAGGCCGGCCTGCCGGTGCCCGCCGAGGAGGGGTCGGCCCTGCCCGTCTTCGATGGCATCTACGCCGACATCGGCGACGAGCAGAGCATCGAGCAGTCGCTGTCCACTTTCAGCTCCCACATGCGCAACATCGTCGACATCCTGCACAGGGCCACCCCCCGTAGCCTGGTGCTGCTGGACGAGCTGGGCGCTGGCACCGATCCCACCGAGGGCGCAGCCCTCGCCCGTGCCATCCTGCTGCACCTGCTGGCCCGGGGCTGCCTGACCGTCGCTACCACCCACCATGGCGAGCTGAAGGCGCTGGCCCACGATACTCCGGGCATGATGAACGCCTCGGTTGAGTTCGACCCCGAGACCCTGGCGCCGACCTACCACCTTCGCATCGGCGTGCCCGGGCAGTCCAACGCCCTGCACATCGCCCAGCGCCTGGGCCTGTCGGAGGAGGTCCTGGAAGAGGCCCGCCGCGGCCTGGCCCCCGGCCACCTGGAGGTGGAAAGGCTGCTGCACGACCTGCAGCGGGAGCGCCAGCAGGCCGCCGCCGAGCGGCACGCCCTGGAAGAGGAGCGTCGCCAGGCCGAGGCCCTGCGCCAGGAGCTGGAGAGGCGGCTGCAGGCCCTGGAAAGAGAACGTCGGCTCCTCGTCGAGCGCACCCGTAGGCTGCTGGAGCAGGAGCTGGCGGCGGCCCGTCGCCGCCTGCACCAGGCCCAGCAGGCCATCGAGCGGAGCGAGCGCTCGGCCCGCGGCCGCCGTGCCCTGGACCAGGCCCGCCGTCTGCTGGGAGAGGTCGCGGCCCAGGAAAGGGCACTGGCCGAAGAGGCGCGCCCGCCGGCGGTGCCGCTGGCGCAGGTCCAGCCCGGTGACCGCGTCTGGCTGAGGGGGGTATCGGAGCCGGGAGAGGTTATCTCGCTGCCCGACGAGGCTGGCGAGCTGGAGGTACGCCTCGGCGCCCTGCGGGCCCGTGTCCCCCTGGCCGACATAGTGCGGGCCGAGCGTCCCGAGGCCACCCCGTCGCCACCCGTGAGCGCACCCCCGCCGCCTGCCCACGCCAGGGACGAGATCGAGGTGCGGGGCATGACCCTGGACGAGGCCCTCCCCCTGGTCGAGGAGCATCTGGACGCCGCCTTCCGCGCCGGGCTGCGACACCTCCGTATCGTCCACGGCAAGGGTTCGGGCACCCTCCGCCGGGCCGTGCGCGAGCTGCTCTCGTCCCACCCCCTGGTCAAGTCCTACCGTCCCGCCGAGCCGCGGGAGGGCGGCGAGGGCGTTACGGTGGTGGAGGTCGCCCAGTGATAGTCGTGCTGGCCGGGGGGACGGGCGCAGCCCGTTTCCTCCAGGGGCTGGTGCGGGTCGTGCCCCCGGAGAGGGTCACCATCATTTCCAACGTGGGCGACGACTGCCAGATGTACGGCCTCCATGTATCGCCCGACATCGACATGGTCGTCTATCACCTGGCGGGGGTAGCCGACGAGGAGCGCACCTTCGGCATCCGGGACGACACCTTTGCCGTCGTGGAGGCCCTGGCCCGCTTCGGCTACGAGACCTGGTTCCGCCTGGGCGACCGGGACCTGGCCACCTGCCTGCACCGCACCAACCTGCTGCGGAGCGGCTTCGGCCTGACCGAGGCCACCGCCAGCATCGTCCGCGCTTTCGGCCTCGCCTGCACCGTCCTCCCAGCCACCGAGGCCCCCCTTCGGACCCGCATCCGTACCGACGATGGCCTGCTGGAGTTCCAGTACTACTTCGTGCGACAGCGGGCCGAGGTGCCGGTGCGGGGCATCGTCTACCAGGGCGCCGAGGCAGCCTTGCCGGCGCCGGGGGTCCTGGAGGCCATCGAGCAGGCGGAGGCGATCATCGTCGCCCCGTCCAACCCACTGCTCAGCATCGGCCCGATCCTGGCCGTGCCCGGGCTGAGGGAGGCTCTCGCGTCGACCCCTGCCAGGGTGGGGGCTATCAGTCCCATCGTCGGCGGGGCCACCCTCAAGGGGCCGGCCGACCGCATCATGCGCGAGCTGGGCATGGAGGTGAGCCCGGTGGGGGTGGCCCGCCTCTACGCCGATTTCCTGGACGTGATGGTGATGGACCAGCGAGATGCCGCCCTCGCGTCTCGGGTGGAGGCCCTGGGCTTGGACGTGGTGACGACGGATACGATAATGTCCTCGATGGACAAAAAGGAGGCCCTGGCACGCACGGTGCTGGTGTCGTTGGGGGTGGAAGTGTGATCGCAGCCCTGGTGCCGGTGAAGGCTCTGTCGGAAGCCAAAGGGCGCCTCGCCGCCGTCCTCACCTCCGAAGAGAGGCGCCGGCTGGCCCTCGCCATGCTGGCCGATGTGGTGACGGCCCTGCTGGGGGCCGCCTCCATCGCCTATATCGCCATCATCAGCCCCGACAAGGCGGTGCTGAAGGAGGCGGAACGCCTGCGGGCGCGTCCGCTGCCCGAACCCCCGCAGGTGCGGGGCATCAATGCCGCCCTGAGCTACGGGGCCACGGAGCTGGCCCGCGAGGGCGCCGACACTATCCTGGTGGTGCCGGCAGACCTCCCCACCCTGACGCCAGCGGCGGTCGAGGAGGTGCTGGCCTCCCTACCCTCGCCCAGAGGGGTGGCCATCGTGCCCTCGGTGGAAGGAGGGACCAACGTCCTGGCGCTGAGGCCGCCCGATGCCATCCCCTTCCGCTTCGGTCCCAAGAGCTTTACAGCCCACCGCCGCGAGGCAGTGGCCAGGTCGGTGCCCACTGCCGTTCTGCGGCGCGAGGACCTGACGGCCGACGTCGACAGCCCCCAGGACCTGCTGCGCCTGTCCCACGCTCCCGGAGCCGAGAACACCAAGCGTCTGCTGCAGGACCTCTCCCTGCCCAGCCGCCTGGGTACGGCCGGGGAGGCGGCCGAGTGACCGGCACGGTGTCCCTGGATCAGGTCATCCTGGGGCGCCGGTCGGTGCGCCGCTTCCTGCCCATACCCGTTCCCGACGACCTGGTGGACGAGCTGGTGATGCTGGCGGCGGCAGCCCCCGCCCCCCATCACAGCCGACCCTGGCGCTTCGTGGCCCTCTCGCCCGATGCCCGCGAGCGGCTGGTCTCGGCCATGGAGTCGGCCTGGCTGAGGGATATGCAGGCCGACGGTCATCGCCCCGAGGAGGCCCGATCGCTGATGGAGCGCTCGCGCCGCCGCATTGCATCGGCGCCGGTCCTGCTGCTGGCCTGCCTGGAGCTGTCGGACGCCCGCCTCTGGCCGGACGCACGCCGTCAGCGGGCCGAGCGCGACATGTTCGTCCAGAGCCTGGGCGCCGCCCTCCAGAACCTCATGCTGGCCGCCCATGCCCGCGGCCTAGGCTCCTGCCTCATGGGTGCTCCCCTGTTCTGCCAGGAGGAGGTGCGGGCCGCCATCGGCCTGCCCACAGGCTGGGAGCCCGCCTTTCTGGTGGAGCTGGGCTATCCCGACCCCACCTACCGCCCGCGTCCCCGTCCCCCTGCAGAGCCCCAGTCCCTTCTGCGCCGCATCTGATCCTCACTGGGGACAGCTCCATACGCTCGTCAGCTTCTGCTATCTTTCTCGGGTCTCGGTCGTGTGTAGTAGTTGATTTCCTCTCCACGGAGGTTTTATACTCTCGCCGCCAAGGAACTTGTGGCTATGGACTCCGTAGTGGCCACCCTCGGCACCGAGCCCCAGGTGGTGACGATTGCCCTGGATGCCCTGCTGCGCCGGGGCTACCCTATCAGCGAAGTTGCCGTCATCCACACTCGGCCCTCTGCCCTGGGCGATGCGCTCCGTCGTCTCCGTGATGAGGAACAGCATTACGCCCGGCGCACGCCGCCAGTACGCTTCCGCTACGTGCCGGTGCGGGAGGGGCGTCACTATCCGACCGACATCGTGAGCGAACAGGACGCCGCCCTGCTCCTGCGGGTCCTCTATCGCGAGGTCGCCTCCCAGAAGCGGGCCAAGCGGCGTGTGCATCTTTGCATCGCTGGCGGCAGGAAGGTGATGGCGGCCTACGGCATGGCCGTGGCCCAACTGCTGCTGGACGAAAAGGACTGCGTCTGGCACCTGCTTTCGCCCCCCGAGCTGCTGCGGACACGGCAGATGCACGCCGACGGCGCTGTGCTGGTGCCGGTGCCGGTGCTGCGATGGAGCTTGTTGCCCTCGACCCTCTCTGAGCTGTTGGTGTGGGACGACCCCTATCGCGCCATCCAGCGACAGCAGCAGGTGAGCGAGGGTCTGCGCCGCCGCCTGCTCCAGGACTTCTGGCGAGAGTTGACGCCCGCCGAGCAGAGGGTGCTGGTGGCGCTGGTCAGGGGCGGGGGCAGCAACGAGGAGCTGGCCCAGGCCCTGGGGCGTTCGCCCAAGACGGTGGCCAACCAGCTCCAGTCCATATACGAGAAGTATCGGGCCTGGACGGGCCTGCCGGAGGGGCGTCGTGTGCGCGAGCGCCTCATCGCAGACCTCCTCCCCCACCTGGACGCCCTGAGCAAAGATGCCCAGATCGCCTTGGGAACTGCTACCCATGCCGATGACCAAGCACCTGTTTAGGGTTTACCTGGGGGGATGTTTCCGAAGCGACGCTGACCGGAGGCGCCAGGATGGATGACGAGGTCTACCTGGCAGGCGACGTTGACTCCATCCAGGACTACGTCTTCGAGACCTCCTCCCTGCCTCAGATAAGAGGCGGCAGCGCGCTTCTACAGCGGTGCGAGGACGCTATCAGGGATGAAAAAGGCAGTCTTCGCAGCAGATACGGTTTTGAGGTTCTGTACTGCGCCGGCGGCTCCTTTCTACTGAAGGTCAAGCGCGACCTGGCGCCAGCAGTCAAACGGGAGATCGAACAGCTTTACAGGAACGAGACGCTGACTGTCACGGTCACCGTGGTCTACGAAGATGGGCCGGTGGTTGCGGGGCAGTCCCGTCTACCTGCGGACGGTCTCGATGGGTGGGCGCTGCGCTTGGTGAATGCAGCCAGGGCCAGTTACGAAGGAGGAGATTTCCCGCTTCGCATGGCCCATTTGATGGCACGCCTGCGGGAGGCCAAGCAGTCCAGAATCCATGTCCCGTTCTTTCAAGCCCATCCCTTCGGACAACGATGCAACCGGTGCGGCAAAAGGATGGTAGTCCACATCGATGAGGAGCTGGGCGAGCGGCTGTGTCAGGTCTGCCATCGCCGCGACAACGAGGGCCGGCGCCATGCAGACGGGTATGACCTGCGGGGCAAGTTCAATCGAGAGTTTTGGGACATATACGGCTCCGGCCGGAGACCTAAGCAACCGGCAGACCTGGACACCCTCGTCCAGAAGGGTACCCGGGGATATCTGGCCTTCCTGCATGCAGATGGTAATGACATAGGTCGCCTTCTAGGGCGGGTTCGGAAGGACAGCGACTACAAAAGCCTGTCGGAGGCCCTGATCAAGGTAACCAAGGACGCCCTCTACGACGCTCTCAATGAGGTCTGCAGAGACCAGCTGGAGGGGGAGAACACCTGGCCTTTCGACATCCTGAACGTGGGCGGAGACGATGTCACCCTTCTGCTCCATGGCGGCTACGCATGGGAGGTGGCCGTCAAATTCCTAGAGAAGTTCGAAGAGCGGGCCAGCCAGCACATGCGGGAGATCATGAGGTGGGACGATACAGGCACGGATGCACATGTCACTGCATCCTGCGCCATCGTCATAGCCGACGTCAAGTTCCCTGTTCGCTACATGCAACGGCTCACCAAGGGCCTCCTGGGGAAAGCCAAGCGCACAGCTAAGGCTAGAAGGTCCAGCGCGCTGACATTCCTCTGGCTGCCAGAGCCGGTAGCCTCCGAGCATGTCGAGCCGCTCCTTTCCGCATATGAAACTCGCCTGGGAGGTGCTGAGCGCATCAGTCTCCTCGGTCGCCCCTACACCCTCGAGCAGGCAGGAGTGTTGCTGGAGGCGAGCAAGGAGCTGGCTCGTCAGCCTCGTAGCCTGCGCCATCGCTGGCAGGAGGTCCTATCGAAAGGAGTCATGATTTCCACCTCGCTCATCGCCTACGACATCGCCCGCCGCAAGAGAGCTGAGCAGGAAGTGATGCTGACCACCCTGGAGCGCCTCGCCGTGACACTGTCGCCCGGCGCTTCGGGGAGCCGCCAACTGTCACCGCCGGTGTGGGTGCTGGATACGTCCAGCAGCGACGGCGGCCCCGCCTGGCGGACGGCCTTCATGGACGCACTCGAGCTGGCAGAGCTTCATGCCATGCGCCCTGGCTGGGAATCGGAGGTCTCGGGAGGATGACACAGCTGGAGATCTCGATCCGCTTCGAGCTGGACACTGCCCTTCATATTACTGGTAACCGCCGCGTGCTGGGCGTCGACCGGCCGTTGGCCCTTGGGACTAATGGCCGTCCTGTCATCCCGGCCACCACTATCAAAGGCTTTCTACGCGACAGGGCCGAACTTCTGTTGACAGCCTTCGGACAAAAGGTCTGCCGCGGGCCCCAACCGCGTTGCTGGGACACGGGGCCATGCCTGGTGTGCCGGGTGTTCGGCAATCCCCGGCAGGAAGCCGCCCTGAGGTTCAACGACGCTGTTCCGGCTAGCCAGGTAGCGGCAGACGTGCGAGCAGGGGTAGGTATTAGCAGGCTCAGAAAGGCTGCTATAACCCATCGTCTCTTCTTCGTGGAGACCACGACGCCCGGGCCTAGCAGCTGGCTCGCCAGTTGCACGGGCTATTTTGCGGACGAGGGCTCCGCCAGGGAAGCTGCGGCGCTGTTAGACCTCGCCTGTCGCTGGCCCTGGGCTGTGGGTGGCGGCAAGACGAGAGGCCTCGGCTGGATAGGGCGGCTGGACCTATCTGCACGCGTCGATGGCGCCACTCTCACGCGACACGACTTGGTCGCTATCTGGCAAACATGGAGGGCAAAGCCTCATGTGGCTACTCCTTAAGCCCGAGGAGCCACTACTGGTGGGAGATGTTCGTGGCGACAGCCAGTTCCTGGCAGGACGCACCTATGTGCCCGGACGCGTCTTGCGGGGTGCCCTCGCTATAGACCTGATGAGGGAAGGCAAGACCAGCCCCGAGATCCTGGAAACCATGGCAGGAATACGCGTATGGAACTTCTTCCCTGCTCCTCGCTGGCACCAGATAGAGTACGCTCTGCCCCTTCCACTGACCGCCGTTACTTGCAAGACAAACCCGGGGTTCGTCAAGGCGCCTTCGCAAGTGAAGCGAGGGCACGGCGTCGTGGACTGGCTCATTCCGTTCCTCGCATATCGTCTGCTAGAGCTGGCTGGTGCTAGATTTCCTGTCCCATTCTCCATCGAATGCGCGCAGGACGACTGCCGTGCACGGATGGAATGGAAGAAATCTTTCTATTCGGTACACAGACACGGTGACGAGACCAGTTACGTTGCAGTCGAACCCGTCTTCCACGCCCAAACGAGGGTCGCCCTGAGTCGGCACAGGCGGGCTTCCTTTGAAGAGATGCTCTATACGGCTTCCGCGCTGGCCCCCGAGGTAAAGAGCCCCGATGGCGAAGGCTCCTGCCCCATCGTCTTTCTGGGCCGCGTCCAAGGAGAGACCAGAGTTATAGAGCGACTCGAGGAAGCGCTGAGCAGGACGCCTATCGGAGCCATGCATAACCGTGGCTATGGCCGGGTAAGCCTGGAGCGGTGCGATGTCCGGCTGCCACCTCTAGCCGAAAGATTGAATCTCTTCAACCAAACGCTCCAGGACCTGTGGAAAGACCTGAAGCGGATTGCTGTCGACGCGCCCGATCAGGAAACGCCCGAGGGCATATACTTCACAATCGACCTCTTGTCGCCGGCTGTCTTCTCGGTTGAGGGTGTGCCGTCTTTACGCCCCCTGCTGGTCATTGGCGATACGGTTCTAAAGCCGCTCCTGTGGGTGACTCGCCCGGACATCGCCAGTGGCTGGTCAACGGCCTGGGGCCTTCCGAAGCCGACTGACCTGGCGGCGCGAATGGGCAGCGTCTACGTCTTTCGCTGGGAGGGCCCAAGGGACGAGCTTGTCTCCGCCCTTGCTGCTATCGAACAGCAGGGGATCGGGGAGCGCAATGACGAGAGCTTTGGAGAGTGCATCGTTTGTCATCCGTTCCATCTGGAGGTGAAGGAGATATGAGCCGGGCTCTACGGTTAGACCCGCTCATTGCCGACAAGGTGGAAGAGCATCAGGAGGAGCTGGCGCGAAAGGCCGAAAAACTGGCACGCGGAGTGGGAAGCAACAAGGAAGGCCAATTGCGCAACATCCTGGCTATAGCCGAGGAAAGCAGGTCATGGGCCCTCGTCGACCTGTTCATGAGGTATCAGGCAGGCCGTGGGCAGCTGGACCCTGATTGGACCCGCAAGGCCATCAGCGAGCTGGAGGCGCTGAAACAGGTAGCTAGAAACATAGCCCAAGACAGACAGCAAGAAGTAGTCGGCCAGGTGCACCTGGAATTGGTCAAGCGAGTGTTGGGCTACACAATCTGGTGGTATGTGTGGCTGAGCAAGGGCGAATCGAAGGGCCGGGGGGAGCGATCATGACCACCTTCGAGCGGTTCAACAGCAGGACTTTCATCAACGCCATCCTGGCCATGCGAACAGCCTTGTCCGTAGGATCTCGGGCATCGCTGGAGCCCATCGGCACTGACCTGCCGGTGGTGAAGGGGCCTGACGGCATGCCCTTCATTCCGGGCTCGTCCATCAAGGGAGTGGTTCGCTTTCAGGTGGAACGTGTGCTCCGCACTCTGGACCGAAAACCTGACCTCTGGGCATGCGATCCGTTCCAAGACCCGTGTGTTTCCGACAGGGAGAAGGAAAAGCTGTGGGGAGAGTCCAAAAGGAATGAGGCCATGTTTGCCGAAAAGGTGTTCGATGCGAGCTGCACCGCGTGCCGAATGTTCGGATCGCCCTGGTTCGCCGGCCGAGTAGCCTGCAAGGATGCCTACCTGGTCAACGGCGACCGCCTCGTCAGGGTGACCCAGGTGCGGGACGGCGTGGGCATAGACCGTGATTTGGGTGCTGCCCGCAGCGGCATCAAATACGACTTCGAGACGGTGGTGCCCGGCTCCAGGTTCAGAATCGAAATAGTAGCCGAGAACCTGGACGACTGGGAGCTGGGGCTGCTCGTGACCGTCTTGAACTGGTGGGGCGAGGAGGGATTCGCCATCGGCGGCAAGTCCACCCGCGGCCCTGGCTGGGGAAGACTCGAAGAGATAACGATCCAGAGGGTGACCAGCGAGAACCTCTTGGACTATCTGAGCAGCGGTAGAGCGCCCTCTGTCTACGCCTCGCCCTATCTGGAGGCATTCGGGAACAAATGGCGGAAGGGGGCTGGCAATGCATAAGGCACGCTATAACCTGCTCCATCTTTGTCTGGAGCTGAGCCCCCGGGGGCCCTTGCTGGTCAAGGCCGGCGGGATCTCCGCTGACCCCTCTCTACCCGATATGCAGTTCGTGCGTACCTTCCACCCTGAGCAGGGCGAGACCCTTTACATTCCAGGCTCCTCGCTCAAGGGGGTGGTGAGGAGCTTCGTCGAAAAGGTGCTGCGCACTTTGGATACCAGTGGACAGCCAGGCCCCGCACAGGACAAGGGGTGGCGCTGGGCATGCGCAACCTTCGAGCCCGAACGAGCAGAGGCGGCACAGCGGGAGAAGTGGAACTGCCCTCTATTCCTGCAGGCCTTTCTGGCGAAAGTGAGAGAGGAACAGCAACGAGACCTGTACTCGTGGGAGATCTACCGCCACTCCTGCGGCGCCTGTCGCATCTTCGGGCACACACGCCTCAGGGGGAGGGCATCCTTCACCGACTTCCTGCCTAGGGGCGAGGTCAGGACCGAGGTGCGTTACGGCGTCGCCGTCTCTCGACTGAGCCACGCCGTGGCCCAAGGGCCCTTCGAGATGGAGGTGGCAGTGGCCGGCACATTCGCCGGGAAACTGGTGCTGGAGAACTTCGAGCTCTGGCAACTGGCCCTGCTGGCCCTGGCCCTGGAGAGCATTGAGCGAGGGCTCCTCAAGGTAGGCTACGGCAAGAACCGTGGATTCGGCGAGGTTTCGATCTCCGTGCGGGAGGCACGTCTGGACGAGGTAGCTACAGCGCTGGATCCCACCGTCTGGCGCGGCCTGGGTGCCCTGGTGAACGGCGACGAGGCGGCACGTTACGGCCTCAGTCGCGACGACTGCGTGGGCGGGCTGCCGCAGCCCAGCGACAGCGTTCAGCTGGGCATATACACACGGCGCTATTACGATGCCCAGCGCTGGGGCCAGATCGTCCCGCGGCTGCTGGCAACCATCGGTGCGACGCAGGAGGCGACCGGGTGAGCGAAAAGCCTTGCTACGTCTATGCCCTACTCCTCCAGCGCGAAGACCTGGCGAACTGGGCGCAAGAGCTGGGCAGTGACATCGCTCACTGGGTGGCTGACCCATCGCAGTTCTCCATGGGCAAAGGCCTCCCCGAGGACTGGAAGGAGCGGGGAGCGCTCTTCGCGGAAAAGGGCGAACTGCGTTGGTGGCGGGACGGGGATGCCTATCGGGCCTTACTGCTCACCGACCATGAGGTACCGGGTCTGCATCCTTTGCCCGGTAGCTGGAGCAGGGAGGAACGCTCTATTCGCTTCTTCCTTCAGCCGCTGGATGCGCCTCACGTCCGCCCCAACTTCGAAAGCTATCCGCACGGCGGTGAAAGGGGCCAGTTGGAGGCCGTCATATTCCGCTGCGACGGGGTGGCCATGTTCGTGAGCCCGCGTCGCCTGCTGCCGTGAGAGGAGGAGACAGGCCATGCGCCAGCCCCCCGAGCCCAAGCCCTTCTTCTGGATAAGTCCGAAAGAAGAGCCCGGAAGGGACTTTCCGCCCGGCCACGACCGCTTCACGGGCGACAGCGGTCGCCTGGACTTGCGCCTGCAAGTGGTGTCCGACTATCTGTACGTGGGCGGCGGCCAGTTCGAGCTAAAGACCATCGGCGGACGCCAACAGGCCTACTACGCCTTTGCCCGTCGCGATGGGCAACTGGTCATACCGGGCAGCTCGCTAAAAGGCGCGGTGCGCTCCGTCTTGGAAGCCATCTCCAACTCCTGTGTGTCGCAACGACATCGGAGCGAAAGGGTGCGGTCGACCCACGCTGTGTGCAACAGCGATGGCCCCGTTTGCGCCGCATGCCGCCTCTTTGGGACCACCCGTTGCCGCGGGCGCATTCATTTTTCAGACGCAGTTCCCGTTGGCCAGGTGAATGGCGAAGTCATCAAGATCGCCGAGTTGTGGCCTCCGCAGAATACTAGGGGCCGCAAGTTCTACCGCAGCGGCCGCATGCGTCGCTTGGACCTGACGCCAGCAAAGAACCATCGCTTCATTGAGGCAGTGCCCAAAGACAGCCGTTTCGCCGTCAGCCTATATTTCGAGAACGTCCGACCGGCCGAGATGGGGCTGGTGTTGCGGTCCATGGGCCTGGACTTGGGCGCCGGGGGCCGCGTGGTACAGGCCTTCCCCATCAAGGTAGGGGGCGCGAAGCCCCGCTGTCTGGGAGCAGTCAGGTTCGAGGTGGTTGCCCTCTGGCTAGTGAGGAATGGCCCTGGCCTGCTGGCAGGCCTGGCCGGAGGAGGGAGTGTGGCAGAACCAGCTGAGACCCTGCGAGAGTGGCTCTCCGCTCCCACCGAGGGCCTGCTCGACCGGCAGGCGTGGGAACAGTTTCGTCACAACGCTGCGCAACAAGACGCCTGGTGCCCGAAGGAGCTCTATGTTGCTGATGAGCCTCTGGCACTCGCGGTCTACCTTGCTCTTAAGCTCGAGAAGCCTCTATTGATAGAAGGGGAGCCTGGCTGCGG
>VAPR01000912.1_pt1 | contig 16827 bp, 16 predicted proteins | sample 3380701 | NCBI WGS metagenome assembly VAPR01 (sample SAMN11536904, study PRJNA540576) | hot springs metagenome | isolation source: hot spring wet sediment | place: Spain: Lobios | collected 2014-01 | reverse complement strand
GCGAGGCGTACCTGTCCCACACGGTGCTCCGGGGCCACACCACCTTGCGCCTGGCCGTGGGCAACCTGAGGACCCAAAGGCGGCACGTGGCGCGCTGCTGGGAGCTGTTGCAGGCGCACGCGCGCACGCCAGAACCGCGGGAGGGCGCGCCGTGGGCGAGATGAGGTGGCTGGACTGGGTTCTGGGTGGATCGGTGGCACTCTTGACGGTGTGTCTCGTGGTGCTGAGCGCGAGGGTGGACCGCCTAGCGCGAGCCGGAGAGGGCCGGGCCTTAAGCGTAGACGAGGAGCAACTCGGGCGGCTGCGGGCGGACTGCGACCGGGCTATGGAGGACCTGGCCCGGGTTCAGGGGGTGCTGGCCCGATGCGTGCAGCGGGTAGGCTTGGTACGCTACGACGCCTTTGAGGGCTCCGGAGGCCGGCTGTCCTTCAGCCTGGCCTTGCTGGACAGCCGCGGTGACGGCGTGGTGTTGAGCGTGCTGGCGAGCCGCGAGGGCTCGTACGCGTACGCCAAGGCGCTGCGAGACGGCGTCCCCTCCCACCCATTGTCGGAGGAGGAAAAGCAGGCCATCTCCGCGGCCATGGCGTGGGGCGCGGGAGGACGGGCGGTGGGGCGTGTTCCGGGACCGGCAGCAGGCGGGTAGACAGCTTGCCGAGCGGCTCGAGGGCCGGCGGGCGGAAGGGCTGCTCGTGCTCGGCGTGCCGCGGGGCGGGGTGGTGGTGGCAGCGGAGGTGGCGCGGCGGCTGGGCGCGGAGCTGGACATCACGGTCCCGCGCAAGCTGAGGGCCCCTCACAACCCGGAGCTCGCCATCGGCGCGGTGGGCGAGGACGGGAGCGTTTACCTGGACGAGCGGACCGTGGCAGCCCTTGCGGTGCCTCCGGACTACCTCCAGGAGGAGGTGCGCGAGCAACTCCGGGAGATCCAGCGCCGCAGGACCGCGTACCGGGGCGACCGACCGCCGCCCGAGCTCGGCGGCCGAACGGTGATCCTGGTGGACGACGGGATCGCCACGGGGTCCACCATGGTGGCCGCGGTGCGGTCCGCGCGGTCCCAGGGCGCGGCGGAGGTGGTGGTCGCCGTGCCCGTGGCTCCCCCCGAGGCTGTGCGGCGGCTTCGCCAGGAGGGATGCGAGGTGGTGTGCGTGCACGAGGACCCGCTGTTCGTGGCCGTGGGTCAGTTCTACGACGACTTTACGCAGGTCTCCGACGAAGAAGTCCGTGCCATCCTGCGGGCGTTCTGGCGGGACGGGGAGGGTCGGGGTGGAGCGTGACGACGTGCTGGAGCGCCTGCGGGAGGCCGCCGAAGAGCTTGAACATCTCGTAAACAAGCTGCCCGAGGATTTGCTGTCGAAGCGCATCGAGCGCTGGACCCCACGGGATTTGGTGGCGCACCTCGTAGGCTGGAGCCACGCGGCCCTCCGGGGAGTCGGGGCGCTTTCGGAGGGGCGGGCGCCGGCCGACCTGGAGCAGATGGATGACGACCGCACGCTCAACGCTCGCTGGGTGGAGCGCTGGGGAGGCCTGGGGCGCGAGCAGCTGCTGTCGGAGTTCCGTGCCTCCTCCCAGGCCCTGGTGCGCACCCTGGAGTCGTTGCCGGAGGAAGCCTGGGCCAGGGACTTTGGCGTGCGGTTCCGGGGCGAGGTCCTGACGGTGCGCGATGTGGCGGTGGCTTTCGTACAGGAGTGTGTGGCCCGCACCGAGCGCCTGCGGGCCTGGGCGGCGTCCTGTGGGGCTCAGGTGGGCCGCACCAAAGCCCTGCGGACGGCCCTGCACCGCCGGCACCGGGAGATGGGCGCGCGAATGGTCCCTTTTGCCGGCTGGGAGATGCCCCTGCAGTACAGCAGCATCGTGGCAGAACACCGCGCGGTGCGCACCTCCGCGGGCCTGTTCGACGTCTCCCACATGGGCGAGGTGCGCCTGAGCGGGCCAGGTGCGCTCGGGACCCTGGACCGGGTGCTGTGTAACGACCCCAAGCGGCTTGGGGTCGGGCAAGCGCTGTACACCCCCATGTGCAACGAAGCGGGCGGGGTGCTGGACGACCTGGTGGCCTGCCGACTGGGGGAAGACCACTTCCTGCTGGTGGTGAACGCCTCGCGCCGGGAGCTGGACGCGCAGTGGCTGCGCCAGCACGCGCGGGACTGCCAGGTCCAGGATGTTTCGTTCTTCACCTCGCTTCTGGCCCTGCAGGGGCCGCGGGCCCGGGAGCTGTTGCAGCACCTGGTGGACGCAGACCTCGCGGCCCTGCCCCGGTTCGGTGTGCTGCCGGAAACCCGGGTCGCAGGCGTGCGGGCTTCGCTGTCCCGCACGGGATACACGGGCGAGGACGGCTTTGAGATCCTCACCGCCTGGCAGGACGCCCTGCCTGTGTGGGACGCCCTGGTGGCCCTCGGAGCCACTCCCTGCGGGTTGGGGGCCCGCGACACCCTTCGGCTGGAAGCTGGCTATCTGCTGTATGGCGTCGACCTGGACGAGACCACCACGCCCTTGGAAGCGGGGTTGGGGTGGACGGTGAAGCTGGACGGCCGGGCCTTCGTGGGAGCGGAGGCCCTGCGCCGGCAGAAGCAGGAAGGGCTGCGGCGCCGGCTGTGCGGCCTTGTGCTGGAAGGGCGGGCCATCGCCCGATCGGGGAGCGTGGTCCGGCACGGCGGCCGGCCGGTGGGCAGGGTCACGAGCGGAACCTTCGGTCCATGGGTGGAGCAGAGCATCGCCCTCGCCTACCTCACCCCGGACGTCGCCACTCCCGGGAACCGGGTGGAGGTGGAGGTGCGGGGACGCGCGGTGCCGGCGGAGGTGGTGCGCCTGCCCTTCTACCGAAGGTCTTCGGGCGATCCGGTATAGTTGGGGTTGTGACGAAAGGAGGGGTGGCGTGTACCCCGAGGACTACCGTTACAGCACCGAGCACGAGTGGGCCAAGCGAGAGGACGGACGGGTCCGGGTGGGGATCACCCGGTTCGCCGCGGACCGGCTCACGGACGTGGTGTACGTGGAGTTGCCTGCGGTGGGCGCGCAGGTCCGCTTCATGCAGCCCTTCGGCGTGGTGGAATCGGTGAAAGCCGCCAGCGACCTGTACGCGCCGGTCTCCGGCCGCGTGGTGGAGGTGAACGAACGGCTGCGGGAGCGCCCGGAACTGGTCAACGAAGATCCGCACGGGGAGGGCTGGATGATCGTGGTGGAGGCGGACGACCCTTCAGAGCTGGACCGGCTCCTGGACGCGGAGGCGTACCGCCGCCACATCGGGGAGGCCTGAGTGCGCTACATCCCCACCACCCCTGCGGAGCGAGAGGCCATGCTGCGCGCCATCGGGGTGCGGTCCGTGGACGACTTGTTCGCGGACGTCCCGGCGAGCGTGCGCCTGCGGCGCCCCCTGCGGCTGCGGCCGGCCCTGAGCGACCCGGAGGTCCTGCGCTACCTCGCTGAGCTGGCGGACCGAAACGGACACGCGGATCGCCTGCGCTGCTTCTTGGGCGCGGGGGCGTACGACCACTTCATCCCGCCCGCAGTTTGGCAGCTGGCGGGTCGGGGGGAGTTCCTCACCGCGTACACCCCTTACCAGGCGGAGCTCATGCAGGGCGAGCTGCAGGCCGCGTACGAGTACCAGACCATGGTGTGTGAACTGCTGGGCATGGAGGTGGCGAACGCCTCCATGTACGACGGCGCGTCCGCCCTGGGCGAGGCTGCGGTTATGGCGCGGGACCTGACAGGGCGGGATCGGGTCGTGGTGAGCCGGGCGGTGCACCCGGAGTACCGACAGGTCCTAAGGACCTACACAGAGCCCCTCGGGGTACGGGTCGCGGAACTCAGGCCGGAGGACGGGCTCACGCCGCCAGCCGCCGGGGCTGTGGACGGGCGGACCGCGGCGGTGGTGGTGCAGCATCCGAACTTCTTCGGTTGCCTGGAGGACGTGCGGGGCTGGGCGGAGATCGCGCACCGGGCCGGGGCCCTGCTCGTGGTGGCCTGCGCGGACCCTCTGGCGTTCGGGTTGCTCGCACCCCCGGGCGAGCTCGGCGCCGACATCGTGGCCGCCGAAGGGCAGCCGCTTGGGAACCCCCTGAACTTCGGGGGCCCCTTCCTCGGCATCATCGCAACGCGGGAGGCGTTCGTGCGGCGCATGCCGGGCCGCCTGGTGGGCGCCACCGTGGACCGCCACGGCCGCCGGGGGTTCGTGCTGACGCTCCAGACCCGTGAGCAGCACATCCGGCGGGAGAAGGCCACGAGCAACATCTGCACCAACGAAGCGCTCAACGCGCTGGCTGCGGCCATCTACCTCAGCCTGCTGGGGCCTGAGGGAGTGCGGCGGGTCGCGGAGCTTTGCGTGCGCAAAGCTGCTTACCTGAAGTCGCGCCTAGCGGAGCTCCCGGGCTTTCGGGTTGCGTTTAACGCGCCGACGTTTCACGAGTTCGTGGTACGCACCCCGCGGCCGGCAGCGGCGGTGGTGCGTGGCATGGCGCGGGAAGGGTTCCTGGCCGGGTTGCCGCTGGGGCGCTTCTACCGGGGGATGGGAGACGCGCTATTGGTGTGTGTGACGGAGGTCCGCACCCGCGACGACATGGACGAGTTCGTGGAGGCCCTGAACCGCGTGGCCGCGCCAAGACCCCGCAGGGTGGGCGGGAGGAGGCGGTGACGGACTTCCCGCTCATCTTCGAGCGCAGCGTACCCGGACGGCGCGGCCACGGACTCCCGGAGACGGACGTCCCCGATCGTCCCCTGGACGAGCTGGTGCCACCCCAGGCGCTGCGCACCCGGCCCCCAAACCTGCCGGAGGTCAGCGAGCTGGATGTAGTCCGCCACTACACCGGCCTGAGCCACCGCAACTTCTCCATCGACGAGGGGTTCTACCCTCTGGGTTCGTGCACCATGAAGTACAACCCCAAGCTGCACGAGGAGGCCGCGCGCCTTGCGGGGTTCGCGCGCCTGCACCCCTACACGCCGGAGGAGTGGGCCCAGGGCGCCCTGCGCCTTTTGTGGGAGCTGGGCGAGGAGCTGCGGGAGCTCGCGGGCATGGACGCCATCACCTTCCAGCCCGCGGCGGGGGCGCACGGAGAGCTGGTGGGCCTGTTGATGGTCCGGGCCTACTTCGCCTCTCGGGGGGAGCGGCGTACCCGGGTGATCGTCCCCGACTCCGCCCATGGCACGAACCCCGCGACCGCGGCCATGGTGGGCTACGAGGTGGTCACGGTCCGCTCCGACGCCCGGGGCAACCTGGACCTCGCAGCCCTGGAGGCGGTCCTAGATGAGCGGACCGCAGCCCTGATGCTCACGAACCCCAACACCCTGGGCCTGTTCGAGGAGCAGGTGGACCGCATCGCAGAGCGGGTGCACGCCGCAGGCGCACAGATGTACCTGGACGGGGCTAACTTCAACGCCATGGTGGGGATCACTCGGCCCGGGGACCAAGGCTTTGACGTCATGCACATGAACCTGCACAAGACCTTCTCGACCCCCCACGGCGGCGGCGGCCCCGGGGCGTGCGCGGTGGCCGTGAAGCGGCACCTGGAGCCGTTCCTCCCGGTGCCCGTGGTGGTGCGGGAGGGCGACCGCTACGGGCTGGACTTCGACCGGCCGCAGTCGGTGGGCCGGGTGCGGGCGTTTTACGGGAACTTCGCGAACCTGGTGCGGGCGTACGCGTACGTGCGTTCCCTGGGTGCAGACGGACTGCGGGCGGTAGCGGAGCACGCCGTGCTGCACGCGAACTACCTGCGGGTACGGCTGGCCCCTCACTACGAGATTCCCTACGACCGGGTCTGCAAACACGAGTTCGTCGCCTCGGGGGTGCGTCAGAAGCGCCGGGACGGGGTGACCACAAAGGACATCGCCAAGCGGTTGCTGGACTACGGGTTTCACGCGCCCACGGTGTACTTTCCCCTGATCGTGGAAGAGGCCATCATGATCGAACCCACGGAGACGGAGAGCCTGCAGACCCTGGATGCCTTCGTGGAAGCCATGGTGGCCATCGACCGCGAGTGCCAGGAGGACCCCGAGAAGGTCCGGACCGCGCCCCACACGACGCCCGTGGGCCGCCTGGACGAAGTCCGGGCCGCCCGCCAGCCGAACCTGCGCTGGCGGCCCGAGGGCTAACGCTGCCGACAGCAGGAGTCAGAGACCTGGCAGGAGTTAGAGGCCTGGTTGGAGAAAGCGCTTTCTAAAGAGGGTGAGGCTCATGGCGGATTCGAAGGCGGAAGTGATTCGCATAACCGACATCGAAGGGTGGGAGTTTCCCGCAGGCAGGAGGACTCGGGTCTTCGCGGGCGTCGCAGGGCTACCGGTACAGAGGTTCGTTATGGGCCAAAGCCAGGTTTACCCGGGTGGTGGCATTCCCCGTCACGCACACGAGAATGAGGAGGTCTACGTGCTCCTCAAGGGTCGCGTCCGCATGAGGGTAGGGGATCAGTTCCTGGAGGTCGCCGAGGGCGACGCGGTGTATTTACCCCCGAACCTACCCCACGAGCTGACCAACCCAGGGCCAGAGGAAGCGCTGGTCCTGTTCGTCTATTCGCCAGCCACGATGGTGGCCCACTGGAGCGAGGAACAGGGGAAATACGCACAAGAGGAAAAGGAGGGGTGTTGCAATGGGGAATAAGAAGCACGTGCTGTTGCTGGTCTGCGCAGTCCTGGCGGTGGGCGGGGTGGCTGAGGCGGCAGCCAGATGGCAGCCCGTTCGACCCGTGACGGTCATCGTCCCGTGGCCTGCGGGCGGCTCCACGGACATGACGGCGCGGATTTTGGGGAGTCAGATGGAGCGGTACCTGGGGCAGCGCATCGTGATCGTGAACACGCCCGGGGCCGGCGGATCCGTGGGGATGAAGGAGGTGTGGGACCGACCCCGCGACGGGTACACGTGGGCCGCCAACTCGAGCACCGCGGTGATCAGCTACCCGGTCTTGGGACAGCTCAATGTCACCCACCGGGACTGGTTGTACTTCTACGTCCTGTATGCCCCGAACGTGATCGCGGTCCCCACCAACTCACCCTTCCGAACGGCGAGGGACCTCGCGGAGGCCATGCGGACCCGGCCGGGTGCGGTCCGCGTGTCTTCGGCAGGCGCGGGGAGCTCCGGGCATCTGGCAGCTGAGACTTTCCGGCTGGCGGTGGGTGCTACGTATCGTCACGTGGCTTACGCCGGTGGTGCCCCCGCGGTGATCGCCGCTGTGCAGGGGGAGGTGGATGCGGTCATGCAGCTGTCCATGGAAGTTGCGGAGATGCTGCGCGCGGGTCGCCTCCGGGCGCTCGCGGTGATGTCCCGTACTCCTCTGACCATCGAGGGATATGGGCGCATTCCGGCCATCACGGAGGCGCTGCCGGGATTCCCCGAGACCGGTTCGCACTTCGGGCTCATGCTCCCGAAGGATACACCGGCGGCGATCGTCTCCGCGGTAGAGGCGGCCTTCGTGCCCGCGTCGGGAACTCCTGCGGTCCTGCTGTTCGCCCGACAGAACGGGGTGGTGGCCGTGAGCCTTTCGGGTCGGGCGGCTACAGAGGTCACCGAGCAGAAGGCCCGTCGGGTGGCGTGGACTTTGTGGGAGGCAGGGCTGGCGAAGAAGTCGCCGGAGGAGCTCGGCATCCCGCGACCGTAGCGCGCAGAAGTGCCTGGCATGACGGGAGAGCAGAACCCCCGCCCGCCCGTGGCCGATTCCGTGACCGGTGTGGTTCTGGCGGGTGTGGCGCTCAGCTTTCTCGTTGGGGCCTTGCGGATGCCCCGCAGCACCGCCCTCTGGGAGTGGTACGGGTCGCCTGGAGTGGCCCCTGCCCTGCTGGCGTTGGCCCTGTTGATTCAGGCCGCGATCCTGGCCGTGCGGGGGTGGCGAGGGCAGCGGCGGGGGCAGCGAGTGGGCCTGCGGGTGGGGGAGAGGGCGCGCTCCTGGGGCTTGGGGCGGGTGCTTTTGGCCTTAGCCTTCTGCGCAGGCTTCGTGATGCTGCTAGGCCGGGTCCCCTTTGGTCTCCTGGTGGCAGCTCTGGTCTTCGGCATGACCGTGACCTTTCACGGACTGGACCCGATCCGGGCAGCGCTTCTCGCAGGGGGGACCGCCGTGGGGGTCGTGCTGGTTTTCAAGCGATTGTTCTTTGTGCCGCTGCCGTGACCCTGTCGGGGTTTCTCTCAGAACTGGTCCGGCTGGGTACCGACCCCGGCACGTGGCTGCTGGTGCTCATCGGCAGCCAAGTGGGGATCGTCTTCGGGATGCTCCCCGGCCTGACCGCGACCATGGCCATGTCTTTGCTCACAGGCCTCACGTTCACTCTGCCCGCCACGCAGGCGGTAGCAGTGCTGCTGGGCGCCTACGTGGGAGCCATCACGGGGGGAAGCCGATCGGCGGTGTTGTTGAACATCCCGGGCACGCCGGCCCAGGCTGCCGTGTGTCTGGACGGATTCCCCTTAGCCATGCAGGGGCGGGCCGCAGAGGCCATTGGGCTCTCCGTGACCGCGTCCACGGTGGGGACCCTGTTCGGGGTAGCCATGTTGGGCGTGTTCGCGCCCCTCCTGGGGCAGGTGGCCTTGCGGTTTGGAACGTGGGAGTTCTTCTGGCTCGCCGTCTTCGGAGTGGTCATCGCCGGAAGCCTGACCGCGGGTGGGGATCCCATGAAGGGCTGGATCAGCGGGACTCTGGGTCTTTTGCTGGCGATGGTGGGGCACGACGGGATCCACGCGTACCCCCGATTCACCCTGGGGCGGGTGGAACTCCAGGGCGGTTTCGCGCTCATTCCTGTGCTGGTGGGGGCGTACGGCGTTTCCGAGATGCTCTCGGTCCTGCGGGCGTCCGAGGCACGGCCCGTGCACACGCGACTGGAGCGGGTGTTGCCCCGCTTTCGCGAACTCCTACGCCACCGGTGGCACATCCTGCGTTCAGGGCTCATCGGAACGTTTGTCGGGATCATCCCGGGGGTCGGGGAGGACATTGCCTCTTGGGTGTCCTACCAGGTGGCGCGGAGGACGAGTCGCAGACCTGAGGAGTTTGGGAAGGGCTCCATCGAAGGCCTGATCGCCGCAGAGACCGGGGACAATGCGTGCCTCGGCGGAGCGTGCGTGCCTGTGCTCACCCTCGGCGTCCCGGGGAGCGCACCCGCGGCGGTGTTGCTCGCGGCCCTCACCATCCACGGGTTGAAGCCCGGCCCCCTGCTGGTGCTGCAGCACCCGGAGACGGTGTGGCAGGTCGTGGCGTTGTTCGTCATGGCAACCCTGGCGGTCTTTGTTCTCAGCTTGATCCTGGTGCGTCCGATGGTGCGTATTCTGCTCATCCCCCGAGCGGCGCTCATGCCCGTGGTGTACGTACTGTGCGTGGTCGGCAGCTTTGCGGTCTCCGCGCGGGTGTTCGACGTGTGGGTCATGCTCGGGTTTGGCGTGATGGGATTCGTGCTGCGGGAAATGGGCTACCCCGTGGCACCGTTGGTCCTGGGGTTCATCCTGGGGCCGATGGCTGACGAGAGCCTTCGGCGGGGGCTGGCCCTGACGGGCGGCGATCCGACGCCTTTCTTCACAAGGCCTGTCTCGGCGTTGTTGGCGGCTTTGGTGGTGCTCTCGATAGCAGGGCCCGGAGCGATCGGGGCGTGGGTGCGGCGCGGGTGGCGGAGGATCAGGATTCAGGGGTGATCGAACGGGATGCGGTTTGCCTACACCGCGGCAGCTCCTGACGGCGGTACGCCCGAGCTGGCTTGGTCGGGTGATTTCGAAATCGTTCTGGAGGGGATCCGGCAGGCCGGGTTCGACGGGGTAGAGCTGTACGTTGTGGATCCGGAGAAACTGGATCCGGACGGTTTACGGGAGCGGATGGCGAAGGTCGGCCTTCTACCGGCGGCGGTGTGTACGGGGGAGGTTTACGGACGGGACCGGCTGTGTCTGAGCGCGCCAGAGCGCAACCGGCGGGAGCAGGCCAGGGACCGCACGAGGCGCATCGTCGACCTGGCAGGCCGCCTCGGGGTTCCCGTGAATGTGGGACGGTTGAGGGGGCCGGCAGCTGGAGACGGGTCCGCGACCGAGCGGGTCCTGGATGAGTTGAGGGAACTCGCCGCATATGCCGTGGACCGGGGCACGTACCTGTTGTTGGAGCCCATCAACCACCACGAGCTGGATCTGGTGAACACGACCGCTGAGGGCATCGCCTGGGTCCGGACGGTGAGCCATCCGGGACTCCGCTTGATGCTGGATCTCTACCACGTGTCCCTGGAGGATCCATCGATCCCGGGGTCATTCGTGCGGGCGTGGGTGGAGGGGATGCTGGCCCACGTCCACGTGTGTGACAGCGGTCGGCTTGCGCCCGGTTGGGGGCACCTACCCCTCAGGGACGTCCTGGCGGTGCTTGAGGCCGTGCGCTACGACGGGTGGGTGACGGTGGAGTGCCTGCAGCGCCCGAACCCCGAGTGGGCAGCACGACAGGCCGCGGGGCACCTGCGGCGGTTGTGGGACGAGTTTCGCCAGAGCCCGGCAGCCCTGGGATAAGAGTCAGGCCTCCACCCCGGCCAGGCGGAGAAAGGCCCGCATCCGGTGGGCGGCCCCTTCCGGATCGTGGAGGAGCCCTGCTCGGTCGGCCAGCATGAACACCTCCGTCAGGTGCAGGACCGATCTGGCGCTCTCCAACCCGCCCACCATCCGGAAGTGAGCCTGGTGACCGTTCAGGTACGCGAGGAAGACGAGTCCGACCTTGTACCGGTACGTGGGAGGCGAAAAGATGTGCCGGCTGAGTGGAACGCAGGGGCGAAGGATCTCTTCGTAGCTGGCCACGTCCCCGCGATCCAGGGCCTGCAGAGCGGCGGAGGCGGCGGGCGCGATGGCGTCGAAGATGCCGAGCAGGGCGTGGCTGGCACGCTCTCCGTCCCCCCGAATCAACTCGAGGAAGTGGAAGTCGTCGCCGGTGTACACCCGGACCGAAGGCGGGAGCCTTCGGCGGAGCTGGACCTCCACGTCGGGATCGAGAAGGGATACTTTGACGCCGTCCACGCGGTCCGCGTGCGCGGCGACCAAATCCACGAAGAACGCCAGGGCCTCGCGGGGGTCCTCGTACCCCCAGTACCCGCGGAGAGCCGGGTCGAACGCCTCCCCCAACCAGTGGATCAACACCGGGCGCCCCGCGGCCCGGAGCAGGCCGTCATACACCCTCCGGTAGTCCGCGGGGCTACTCGCGGCCGCCCGCAATGCCCGGCTGCTCATCACCACCGCCTGGGCGCCCAGGCCTTCCACGAATTCCAGCTGCCTTCGGTAGCTGGCCTCCACGTCCCGGAGGCTGGCCTGCCCTGGGGTGAGGTCGTCCGTATTGATTCCGCAGACGAGGGGACCCGCACAGGACCGAGACAGCTCGGCGGTCCGGGCGCATAGCTCCATGGCCGTCTGTGGGTCCAGTCCCATTCCCCGCTGGGCGGTGTCCATCGCTTCAGCGACCCCCAGGCCCCAGGACCACAGGTGGCGGCGGTAGGCAAGGGTAGCTTCCCAGTCGAGATGGCACCGGCCGTCCGACGGCTCGAGCCAGGGATCTGCGACCACGTGGGCGGCGGCGTACGCCACGCGGCAGCGGACAGGCTGCGCGGGGCGGGCAAACAGACGGGGCAGCCCGAGGCGGTAGGGGACGAGGGAGCGGTCCGGGCGGGGCAAGCGGAGCTCCGCGGCCACGCCTAGCCCTCCAGCGGGGGTACGTCCACCCACCGCCGCTCCCGCCAGGAGGCGTACGCGGCTTCCACGACCTGTAGTCCCCGAGCGCCTTCGAAGAAGTCCCACGGATACGAGGCCCCGCCCAGGGCGTGGCGGAGGAAAAGCTCCCACTGGACCTTGAAGGCGTTGTCGAAGACCTCGTTGTCGGGGACCTGGCTCCAGTCCCGGTAGTAGTCGTGGTCCTTGGGCACGTCGGGGTTCCACACGGCGCGTGGCGTGCACGCCCGCGGCTGGACCCAGCACTCCCGCAGGCCCGCCACCGCGCTGCCGTGGGTCCCGTCCACCTGGATCAGCAGGAGGTCATCGCGCCGCACGCGGACCGTCCAGGAAGACAGGACCTGCGCCACGACTCCGCCGTCCAGCTGCAGGATAGCGTAGGCGGCGTCCTCCGCGGTGCAAGCGTAGGGCCGGCCCTCCTCGTCGTAGCGCTGCGGCACGTGTGTGGCGCCCAGGCACACTAGCGACCGGATGCGGCCGAACAGGTTCTCCAGGACGTACTGCCAGTGGCAGAACATATCGAGGATGATCCCCCCGCCCTCCTCCCGGCGGTAGTTCCAGGACGGACGTTGCGGCGTCTGCCAGTCTCCCTCGAACACCCAGTAGCCGAACTGCAGATGTACCGCCAGCACCCGTCCGAAGAAGGCCCCGTCCACGAGGCGCCGCAGCTTGCGGATGCCAGGGAGGAACAGCTTGTCCTGCACTACGCCGTGGGCCACGCCCCGGGAGCGGGCCAGTCGGGCCAGCTCCAGCGCGGAGGGGTAGTCGGCGGCCACGGGCTTCTCGGTGTACACGTGTTTGCCCGCTTCGATGGCCAGCCGCACGGCGGGAGGGCGAGCCCCCGTCACCTGGGCGTCGAAGTAAATGGCCGCTTGGGGGTCGGAGAGCGCCTCTTCCAGAGAGGTGGTCCACAGGCGGACTCTGTGCGCCCGGGCCAGAGCCTCGAGGCGTTCTGCGTTGCGACCGACCAACACCGGCTCCGGCACCACGACGGAGCCGTCGGGCAGGGAAACCCCGCCTTGCTCGCGGATGGCCAGGATGGAGCGGACGAGATGCTGATTGCGGCCCATGCGGCCGGTCACGCCGTTCATCACAACGCGCACGGTTCGGGTCATAGAAATCCTTTTCTAGCTCCCGGGCATCGCCTCCTGCTGGAAATCCCAAGCTAAGACAGAGGCTTATCCGTCGGCCTGAGGTTTCCAGAAGGGGTCCGGCGGGCGGATGTGGAAAACGTTCGTATGCCCACCCTCGTGGAGGTAGCGAGGACGGCGGGCGTCTCCCTGGCCACCGCCAGCCGCGTGCTCAGCGGGAGCGGGTATCGGGTGCGGGAAGACCTGCGCCGCCGCGTGCTGGCCGCGGCGAGGAGCCTGAACTACGTTCCCAACGCCCACGCCCAGGCGTTGGTGCGCGCGCGGACGCAGGTGGTGGGCGTGGTCACGCACGACGTCAGCGACCCGTACTTCGCGGAGATCGTGCGCGGCGTGCAGCGGGTGGCCACCCGGTCTGGGCGCCTGGCCATCATCTGCAACACCTATCGGGATCCCGAGCGCGAGGTGGAGTACATACGCCTGCTCCACGCCCAACGCGTGGAGGCAATCATCCTCGCGGGGAGCGGCCGGGACGACCGACGCTACGGGCAAAGGATGTCCGCGGCGGTGGAGGCCTACCTGGCCACGGGGGGCCGTCTGGTGGTGATCAGCCGGCATCACCTGCCGGGAGACGCGGTGTTACCCGACAACTTCGGGGGCGCCCGAGCCATGGCGCACCACCTGGCGGACCTCGGGCACACGCGGGTAGCGGTGATCTCCGGGCCTCCGCACCTGACCACGACCCGGGACCGTTTGGAGGGCTTCCAGCAAGGGCTCAGGGAACGCGGGCTCAGCCTGCACCCAGAAGACGTCCTACCCGGGGACTTCGGACGGGACAGTGGGGAGGCGGCCATGGAACAGCTGCTCCGCCGCGGCATCCGCGCCACCGCGGTGTTCGCCCTCAACGATCAGATGGCCGTGGGCGCCCTGAGGGCGCTGCGGGGTGCGGGCTTGCGCGTCCCCCAGGACCTCTCCCTGGCCGGGTTTGACGACATGGCCATCGCGCGGGACGTGACGCCGGCCCTCACTACCGTCCGCGTTCCCATGGAGGACATGGGCGTCCGGGCCATGGAGATGGCCCTGGAGGCGCCGGGCGATGAGCTCCGGGTCGCCTTCTTCCCCGCGGTGGTGGTGCCCCGAGAGAGCACGGCCGCACCCCGGAGAAACTACAGGAGAGACTAAATGTACGGGAGGGAAACTAAGTGTACGGGCAGTTGGACGCGCGCATCGAGCGGGTGGACGTTTACCTGGTGGGTCTGCCCGTGCTTCGGCCCTTCCGGATCGCAGGAGGTGCCGTGACGGAGCCCGGTAGACCGGCCCCGCGGGTCCTCGTCAAGGTCACGGACACCGACGGCGCCACGGGCTGGGGGGAGGCGACGCCCCTCCCGTCCTGGACCTACGAGACGTGGGAGTCCATCGTCACCACCGTACGCGGGTACCTAGCACCGGTAGCGCGCGGTCATCCCGTCTGGGACCTCGACGGGCTGCACCGACGGTTCGACAGCGTGATCCAGCGCGGGTTCTCCATCGGAGCGCCCCTGGCGAAGGCCTCGGTGGACATGGCCGTGCACGACCTGGTGGGACGCCGGTTGGGCCTGCCCGTGGGAGTGTGGCGCGGGTCCCGTAGGCTTGAGCAGATAGAGCTGGCGTGGGTTGTGTCCTCGGCCACCCGGGAGGAGGCCGTGGCGAGCGTGGAGGAAGGGCTGGAGTCCGGATACCGCGCCTTCAAGGTGAAGGTGGGGTTGCACAGCGAGGACGAGGATGTGGCCATCGTGCGGGCGGTCCGGGAGCGGGCGGGCTCCGGGTTCCTGTGGGTAGACGCCAACCAGGCGTACCGGCCTCAGGAAGCGTTGCGGATGGCCCGGAGGCTGTCGGAGTTCGGGGTGGCGGTGTTCGAGCAACCGCTCAGGGCCAACGACCTCCTCGGGCTGCGCTGGTTGCGGGAGCGGTCGCCTATCCCCGTCGCCCTTGACGAGACCCTCCGACATCCCGAGGACCTCGTCACCGCCGTGCGGCTCGGCTGTCTGGACGTGGCCATTGCCAAAGTGCAGCGCAACGCCGGACTGTGGCTGTCATGGCGACTGTGCGCCGCCGCCGAGGACGCCGGGCTGGACCTCATGGGCTCGGGCCTCACGGACTCCGACTTAGGCTTGGCCGCCTCACTCCACCTGTTCGCGGGGTTCGGCGTGGGCCACCCGGTAGACCTCAACGGCCGCCAGTTCCTGCAGAGCCCCTACGCGGTCCGGACCGTCCGGGTGGCCGACGGCCGCGCGTGGGTCCCGGACGGCCCGGGGCTCGGCGTGGACGTGGACGAGGACGCGGTCCACAGGCTGGCGGAGCGGGTGTGAAGTCGTCCGCCGTGGCCGGAAAGTTGCTCCAGCGCCTTGCCAAAAGGCCGCGGTCGTGGTGAGCCTTCGTACGCGCCTGGTCCTTAGCACCGTGCTGGCCATCGTCCCAGTGGCAGTGGCCCTGGCGGATTCGTACCGGCGCGAGCGGAACCGCCAGCAGGCCCGTGTGCGCGCCCATGTGGAGCGCGCCAGCATGTCGGTGGCGGCAGGGGCTTCGGGGTTCATCGCAGGAGTGCGGCAGGAGCTGGTCCGGCTAAGCGCGCTCCCCGCGGTGCGGGACCCGGACCCTGCGAGGTGCCGGGCGCGCCTCACCCAAACCGTGGCCGACCGGCCGTGGCTTCTTGACCTCGTCCGGGTGGGGCCCTCCGGTGGCTTGGTGTGCGGCGCGCGGCCACCCGCACTCTCGTGGGCCTGGGCAGGCCGGAGCGAGCTGCGGGTTCTGCGCCGGGTGAGCCGCTTCCGCGCGGGTCCGTACCAGCGGGTCTTTGGGGTTGACGCCTTCGCGGCCGCAGTGCCCGTCTTCCGGCAGCGGCCTTCCCGATGGCACGGGGTGTTGCTTGCGGTGGTGGACGGACAGGAACTGGGCGCTTCCGTCCGTCGCCTAGTGCACTCCCCTGAAGAGACCTGGGCGGTGGTCGACGAGACCGGCCGCGTCCTCGTCGGTTCGCCCGGCGTGCGGGCCGGCCAGGTGCTGTCGCTTTGGACGTCCCCGGGGTCCGATGGTGTCGTAGACGGCATCTTGGCTTCCGCGTGGCAACGGGAAAGCGGGTACGCCCAGAGAGCAGGGTCTCTCGTAGCCTGGGCGCCGGTGCACGGCGGCGGCCTGTACGCAGTGTGGGCCGTGCCCGAAGCGGTGGCGTTCCGTGAGGTGAACGAAGCCGGACGGCGCACCGTGGCGGGGTTCCTCCTGGGGGCAGGGGTGGCTGTGGCCCTGTCCTGGCTGGCGGGCCGGTGGCTGGTGCTGAAACCGCTTGCAGCGCTGGCGGAGGCCACCGCCAGAGTGCGTGCGGGCGACCTCCGCGCCCGCACGGGGTTGGCGCACGACGCGACCGAGGTGGGCCGCCTCGCGGGGACCTTCGATCGCATGGTGGAAGCGCTGGAAGCGCGGGAACTGGCGCTGGCCGCCGCGTACGACACCACGCTCGAGGGCTGGTCCCGGGCGCTGGAGCTGCGGGACCCGGAGACGCGAGGACACACCCTGCGTGTGACGGCCATGGTGGTGGAGCTGGCGCGAGCCATGGGCGTGGAGGAGGACCAGCTGGTCCACGTGCGCAGAGGTGCGCTGCTGCACGACATCGGCAAGATGGCCATCCCGGACGAAATCCTGCGCAAGCCCGGCCCGCTCACACCCGAGGAACGGGCGGTCATGCGCCGCCACCCCCAGTACGCCTACGAGCTGCTGTGGCCCATCCCGTATTTGCGTCCCGCGGTGGACATCCCGTACTGTCACCACGAGCGCTGGGATGGGAGCGGCTATCCGCGCGGCCTGCGGGGCGAGCAGATCCCGCTCGCGGCGCGGATCTTCGCGGTGGTGGACGTGTGGGACGCGCTGCGGTCGAGCCGACCGTACCGGCCCGCCTGGCCAGAGGACCGGGTGCGCAGCTACCTCCGGGAGCAGGCTGGCCGGCAGTTTGACCCGAGGGTCGTGGACGCGTTCCTGCGGATGCTGGAGGGAAGCGGCCCTGGCGGTGGGTGACGTCTACTTGGAGTGCTTGTCCGCCACCTTGGTGGCGCCGTAGGCCTCGGGCTTGGTCTTGGCGGCGTA
>VAPR01000911.1_pt1 | contig 16832 bp, 17 predicted proteins | sample 3380701 | NCBI WGS metagenome assembly VAPR01 (sample SAMN11536904, study PRJNA540576) | hot springs metagenome | isolation source: hot spring wet sediment | place: Spain: Lobios | collected 2014-01 | reverse complement strand
GCAAATGCCCCAGCCTGCCACAAGCTATCGGCTTGGTACAGCCTAATCGAGGAAGAGGCGCGAATCGCCGTACAGCTTGCCAAAGAAGAAGCTGATGTGATCATTCGTGAACTTCGCGGAATGATGGCGGAAGGCGTGGAAATCAAGGAACACCGGCTGATCGACGCCAAGAAGCGGCTGAACAGTGCCGTGCTGGAGCTGGAGAAGGAAAAAGTAAAGAAGCCGGCGAAAGCAGTCCGCGCCACACAGGTAAAAGTGGGCGACGAGGTAATGGTGACCAGCTTCGGTCAGAAAGGCACCGTTCTGGAAAAAATTACGGACAGCGAATTCCTCGTCCAGGTCGGCATCATGAAGATGAAAGTAAAACGGGACGATATGAATGTGCTGAAACAGGCTAATACACAGCCGCAGGTGCAGTACACTTCGGTGAAGCGAAGCCGCGATACGGTGAAAATGGAGCTTGATCTGCGAGGCTACAACGTGGAAGACGGCATCCGGGAAATTGACCAGTATCTCGACGAAGCGCTGCTGGCTGGCTTCCATTCCGTTTCCATCATTCATGGCCACGGAACCGGCGTGCTGCGCAAGGGTGTGCATGAGTATCTGCGACAACACCGCAACGTGAAGTCCTTCCGTCTGGGAGGGCAGGGTGAAGGCGGGGTAGGCGCCACCATTGTTGAGCTGAAATAAGTTGCGGCACGTGTGGAGGGAAGTCCAATGAAAACCTTGCTCGGAAATCCGTACTTTTCAACCGCGGCGTACTTTGCCGTGACCGGACTGGCGATGATCGTCTTCTTGAGCCTGTTTGAACTGGTGACGCGCTATCGCGTCTGGCAGGAGCTGAAGAAGGGCAACCTGGCCGTCGCCATGGCAACCGGAGGCAAAATATTCGGCATTGCCAACATCTTTCGCTTTTCGATCGATCATCATGATTCCATCGGCCAGGCGCTCATCTGGGGGACGTTTGGCTTCCTGCTGCTGCTGGTCAGCTACTTCATCTTCGAATTTATGACGCCGAGCTACAAGATCGATGAAGAGATTGCCCGGGACAACCGTGCCATCGGATTTACCGCGATGGTCATTTCCATCGGGTTTTCCTATGTGATTGGAGCCAGTTTATCGAGCTGAACAATCGATGGCAGGGGACAACCGTGCAGAAGGGGGAGGGGCGGATGGATCGGATCGTGGTGACTGTTGTGCTTGGGGAGAAGCGGGAGCAGATCCCCGTGCGGCCTGGTGAAAACCTCTTGATGGCATTGGTCCAGGCGGGGATGCCGGTCGAGTTTGCCTGCACCACGGGAAAATGTGCCACTTGCCGTTTGCGAATGGACATTCCCGATGGGGCGGCCAATCCCCCGGCTGAAACGGAACGCTACCGGCTGGGACACGAGGCCATCGCGCTAGGCTTTCGTCTCAGCTGCCAACTGTATGTAACAGGACCGCTCACGGTCTATCTGCCGCACTCCTGATGGGCTGGTCCGCCAATCGACCGTTGAAGCTTTTGAAATGGAAGAGTATAATTAGGCTTTGGCAGAACATTGCCGATTTTACCTGGGGAGGCACTTCCTTGGAAACACTGTACAAGGTCCTCATCGTCTTTTGCGTGCTGTTCATCGCAGCAGGAATCATCTACTGGACGTCATAAAGAGAAAGTGAAAGAGGAGATAAACATGACTCAGCCTATACGCGTTGCTGTAGTGGGATTGGGGTTTGTCGGCTTGCCGTTGGCGCTGACCTATGCAATGAAAGGAGCCAAGGTCGTCGGAGTTGACGCATTGCCTCGTGTCGTGGAAGAGATCAACGCGGGCCACTCCCACCACCTTGAATCTTATAAAGGAAAAACACTTCCGGAAATCTTGCGGGAGCAAATTGCTGCTGACCGTTTCCATGCCACCACCTCTTATGAGGAAGCTGCTGGCGTGGTTGACAATTGGATTGTCACCGTCGGATTGCCTGTACATAACGGCGATCCGGATCTGCGTCCGCTGAAAAGCTGCGCGCAGACCCTTGGGCGTGTACTGAAAAAAGGGGACACGGTCATGATCCGCAGCACCGTCGTTCCGGGTACCACCCAGGAAGTGATTCAGCCAATCCTGGAGGAAACAAGCGGACTGGTGGCTGGGCAGGATTTTTATCTGACCTACTGCTCGGAGCGCATTGCTGAGGGACGAGCGTTTGAAGAGTTCATTCACATGCCGCTGGTGTTGGGCGGAATCAACCCGGAGAGCGCAGCCAAGGGAAAAGAACTTCTCTCCTTTATCAGCGAGACGGACATCACCATCTCCGACATCCGCGTGATTGAAACGGCAAAAGTGATTGAGAACATCCAGCGCGACGTTAATATCGCCATGGTACAGGAGTTCGCCCGCTTTGCCGAAGCGTTCGGCATCGACACGTTTGAGCTGATCAAGGTGGCGAATACCCACACGCGTGTGAACCTGCTTACGCCGGGGCCAGGTGTTGGCGGCTTCTGCCTGCCGAACGCGCTGTACTACCTGCAGCCAAAAGCAAATGAGCTGGGCGTATCGCTGCAACTGCTGCAAACCGCCCGCCGCATCAACGACGACGTTCCGGCTGTCCTGATCGGCATGCTGGAAGCCGCTTTGAAAGAGAACGGCAAGAACCTCGCAGGAAGCAAGGTAGCTGTATTGGGTCTCGCGATGAAGGATTTCTCCAACGACGATCGCGTGAGCCCAGTCCACGACCTGATCAAGCTGCTTCAATCGAAAGGCGTGGAGGTTCGTTCGTACGATCCGGCTGTACCGAGCAAGTACGACCACAAGGCAGACACCTTGGAGGAAGCAGTCCGCGGCGCCGATGCCCTCTTCCTGACGGCGATCCAGCAGGGCTTTGCAGAAGCGGATTGGCTTGGCATCGCCGGATTGATGGCCAAATCGCCAATCCTGTTCGATACGAAAAACCGCATTCCGCGTGATGTGGATGCGCACGTGAAAGTGGTTCGCGTATAACGGTAGACACACCAAAGGCACCTTATCGAAGGTGCCTTTTTCCATTTCGGATTCGTTTTCGTCTTGAGGGGCCGTTGTCTGGCGTTCCGGGGTGATGGGAAATCGCAGATCAAGGGAGGGAGGGATGCAAAGAATATCGAATCTGTCCCGTGCATTCACAGCGGATTCCAGGCGAAAAGAAATCACTTTACTGGAAACGGGATGCATGCGAAACAGCCGATAGCCGGAAAGGAGTCGGATGATCTGATCGAGACCGTACCCGGTATCGTTATGGTATTCAAAAACGATGACCGGTTGAGAAAGCCGGATCATCTCCTGTGCCCCCATAATGACCTGGTACTCATACCCCTGGGTGTCGATCTTGAGGACACAGACCATTTTCTTTTGCTCAGGGGTGAGCACGTCATCCAATCTTATGGATGGTACCGTAACCTTTCGAGAGTCGCTGCCGACCAGATGGGCATGGGAACTGGATAATCCCCTGTTGTAGGCGGAATCGCCCTGAATAAAAAAGTCGATGGAGGCATTCTGATCACCAACGGCTACATTATGCGCTGTCAAATTGGGGAGTGCATTCAGTTTGATGTTTTGATCAAATTCCGCAAAAATGCCGGGATGAGGTTCAAAACCCATGCATGTCACAGCGGGATGGGTTGCAGCTGTATAGAGACTGATATAACCAATATTCGCACCAACATCCAAAAACAAATGGTTGCGTTTTACATAAAGGCCCAGGATTCTTACAAGGTTCGGCTCCCAACATCCATGCTTGGCGATGTAATCCTCTATATAACCAGGCCTGGATAAAAGCATGCGAAACATGCGGGAGCCACCCGAACGCAGTAACACGGATTCAACACCCAATCAAACCGCCCCCTGTCCGTTCTATCTCTGATCTTTCTGGATCACTTTTTTATAGACGTCCAGGACGCGTTTCACCTTACTGTCCACAGACCACTTTTCAAGAGCGAGCTTTCTTCCGTTTTCTGCGATCGACTGGCGCAGATGCTCGTTTTCCAGAAGCAATTTCATGTTTTCATACATCTCTTCACTCTGCCCGGCAGGGGAGAGCAGTCCGGTGACACCGTGATGAACCATTTCCGATATTCCTCCGGCATTTGTAACAACTACCGGTTTTCCCGCCATCTGCGCCTCCAGTACGGCGTAAGGAAAAATGTCCTTCACGCTCGCCATCACGAAAATGTCTGCGCGCTGCAGCAGTTGTGGGACGTCGTTTCGATTTCCCATAAAAACGACATGATTTTGCAGCCCCAGTCTGAGGCATTGAAGACGAAGCTTTTTTCGTAACGGGCCGTTACCCACGAGCCAACATTGCCAGTCTGATCGCACTCGCATTAATTTCGCCAAAGCCTCCAGCAAGTAAAAATGTCCTTTTTCAGCGGAGAGTCGTGCGGTACAAATGAATATGGTTGGTTCCGAAGGGAGCTTATGTCGTGGGGGCACAGGGAAAAACCGCGCCGGGTTGATTCCGTTGGGAATGACCTCAAGGTGATGTTCAGGAACTTGATGATGATGTACCAATTTCTCCTTTAACCAGTTGGAAGGAACGATCGTTCGATCGCTTGACGCGGCTCCGCAAGATTTGAAGAAAGAGATGTAGCTCGGCCGATTGTCCCAATAGCTGTGCAGGGTTACTACCAGGGGAACGTGAGCAGGTTTGATCCTCCACAGTGCCCTTGCGCTGATCAGATCTTGTGCATGGATCACATCATATGCTTCCAAACCAAAATAGGCGGCAGCCATCTCAAAACAGTACCGCTCCACCTCATATTTTTTTGCAACGGGATGGACGGGTAGACGATGCCGTGCGTACAGGGCTGACAAGTAAGCACGGATCGGTGTTTTCACCAGTGCTTTGTCAAGATGGCGTCCGTTGGTCGGCATATAGTATTGGCGCATTCCGGGTTTATGCACAAGGATGTCTACTTGATGACCGAGTCGCTGCAATTCCCTGCGCAGAATCTCAATATAGGTAGCTACCCCGCCAATATACGGCATGCTGGTATAACCGGCCAGTAAGATTCTCATCTGATCCATCCCTTCCTGTCCCTGATGTCTTCTGGTGAGGGAATTACTATATGTGTATGTAGGAACAAAAAACAGGGTATGGACGCTAGTATCATACAGAATAAAACAGGCTTACTCCGAAATTTCTCTGCTGATGCGCAGGCCTAGCTGATGAATGTGTTCGTTTTTGGAGAGCAGGAGCAGATCGGTATGAACCTGGTTCGTTTGAAAGAATGTCTGCAAGTGTTCTAGACGGAGTTCCTTCATCCGTATCAGCTCATTTGCTCCATTGTGCACAAACACTTGCGAGTGCTGCTCCAATTGTGATAAAAATCCGTTCACATTCGTTCCGGCTTTCTCCAGATTGGAACTACTCAATTCCATCGAGCCGATGTAGCTTTTACATTCCGTCAACAGTCTCTTCATGCCCTTCAACACGAATTCTTCATAGCCCTCCACGTCCACTTTGAAAAGGAGTCGTTTGTCCGAAAGAGACTGATCGCGAAAAAGCGAATCGATGGTGATGGTCGGAACGGTGTGTTGTTCAATCGAGTGCGGATCGCGTTTTACCACGGCAGAAGAAGTACCTGACCACGCCTTGTCAACGAAGAACGCTTTCTCCCCATGGTCTTGATCAGCAGCGAGCGCATAGACCATTTTTATTTGAGACTGATTGGGGTGGGATTTCAGGGAACGGGTGATACAGGAGCGCAGGTAGGGGTTTGCTTCAATGCCAATGATTTGAGATGTGGGGGGATATTTTGTAGAGAAAATGATTTCGCCGTAATTGACGCCAACGTCGATTACGATATCAGGTTGATACGTTTTCACACACTGTTGCCATAAATGGGTAACATTTGCTTGGGTGACTCCACGTCTGGCGAACAGCCATTTGCCTCTTTTATCGCCAAGATTCACGTACAGAAGGGATTGGGAAGCTGGCATCGCCACTGTCCTTACAAGCGGGAGTCGGCGTTTCGGTTTCATCGTCGCTCGAGTGAACCGCTTCTTTCTTTTTATTTGGCTTGCTCTTATTCTAGCAGCTGTCTTCCTTCTTTGAGCCATCAACGTTTGAGTGCGCCTTCTCTTTCTCAATCAGTCCCCACTCCCTGCGATGCGTATTCTGGTATTCGTGCGATCCACGCTCTATCATATGCAGCCTAGTCCGCGCGGTGTAGGGCGAACCCCCGTGTGACCATTATTTGGATGCGAGCGTAGTTTATACCAGCAAAAGTGTGAAGGGGTGGTTACGATTGGCGCAACATGGGAATAAAGCACGTATCTTCTATTCCCAATTTATCTCAGCCAACGATTTGTGTTTTGATGTCGGGGCCAATGTTGGAGCAAGAACCAGAATTTTCGTGTCACTCGGCGCTTCTGTCGTTGCGATTGAGCCTCAACCAGCATGCGTGGCATCGATCAGGAAATCATTCGGACAAGATAACAGGGTGATCGTTGTGCCCAAGGCGCTGGGCAGTGCCGAGGGGGAAGCGGAAATGTTCATCAGCAATGTGAGCACCTTGTCTTCCATGAATCAGAGCTGGATCAGACGGGTACAAAACAGCGGCCGCTTTGTCCGTTACCGATGGCCCAAAAAAGTGAAGGTGCCGGTAACCACATTGGATCACTTGATAAGGCAATACGGAGCACCGGTATTTTGCAAGATCGATGTGGAAGGATATGAAGTGGAAGTGTTGAGAGGTCTCAGTCATCCTATCAACGCAGTCGGCTTTGAGTTTACGCATGAGATGATTGAGAGCACATATCGGTGTATTCAAATATTATCCGCCTTGGGATCGTATCGGTTTAATTATTCACTGGGTGAATCAATGGAGATGGCCCTCAATACATGGGTGGACGCAGGGGAAATTCGTTCCGTACTGGCAGGACTGAAAGGACGTCTCCTGTGGGGAGATGTCTACGCACGGCTGAAATAGCGTTACGCACCTAAATGGGCCCCTGAGAACAGAGAAACACCCGTCTATTCCAGGGGCTGATTGATCATGCAAACAGGGGACGCTACTCAAAATAGTGAAACGTGTGGAAACCCGCTGATTTGAGATACTCCATTTTCTTTGCTTCTTTCAGATCGTGCTCCACCATCTCTGTTACCAGGGTGTTGATGGTATATTTCGGAGCCCAGCCCAGTTTTTCTTTTGCTTTGGCCGGATCTCCGAGGAGATAATCAACTTCCGTAGGCCTGAAGTATTTGGGGTCGACCGCTACGATCTCTTTTCCGATGGGCAATTGGTATGCCGGATGATTGCATTTGACGACATGACCTTTTTCATACTCTTTCGATCCTTTGAATTGAAGCTCGATTCCCAATACGGAAAAGGCCATCCTGACAAACTCTCTCACTTCCGTGCTGTGGCCCGTTGCGATCACATAATCGTCGGGGTGTTCCTGTTGAAGAATCAACCACATGGCTTCCACATAATCCTTGGCATGGCCCCAATCCCGTCTCGCGTCCAGGTTTCCTACATACAACTTATCCTGAAGACCCAGGGCGATCCTGGCTGCCGCACGAGTAATTTTTCGCGTGACAAATGTTTCACCGCGAATCGGGCTTTCATGATTGAATAAGATTCCATTACAGGCAAACATATTGTACGCTTCCCGATAGTTAACGGTAATCCAATAACCGTACAGCTTCGCTACCGCATACGGACTCCGAGGGTAAAACGGCGTCGTTTCCCGTTGCGGAATCTCCTGGACCAGACCGTACAGCTCGGAGGTGGAGGCCTGGTAAATTTTTGTAGAATCGGACAATCCCAGAATTCTCACTGCTTCCAAGATTCGCAGAGTGCCGATTCCATCTACGTTCGCGGTGTATTCCGGTGTCTCAAAGCTGACTTGAACATGGCTCATGGCTGCGAGGTTGTAGATTTCATCGGGCTGCACTTTTTCAATGACTCGCAGGATGTTGGTAGAATCGGTCAAATCGCCATAGTGCAAAAAGAAGGAAACCTCCTGCCCGTGTGGATCTTGATACAAATGGTTAATGCGATCCGTGTTGAAGAGGGATGTTCTGCGTTTCAAACCGTGAACGATGTAGCCTTTCTTCAGTAAAAATTCCGCCAGGTAGGCGCCATCTTGCCCGGTAATCCCTGTAATGAGAGCCACTTTGCTCATCGGCAAATCCCACCTTTATATCGTCTGTGTTTTCGTTGGCTGCCTAATGGACCTCGCCGTTTAATCACGGGCCTGCGACGTACCAAAACCCGCTTTCTGAGCCGGACCGCATGCTTCCGTCTGAACTGCTTTCTTACTCCCATTGCGGCGGCACGTTTTCCATAGCGCGCTTTCAACCGTATGGGAAGCCACCTATGCCTGAGTTCCGCTAGTTTTGCCGGTGTGAAAAGCTCAGGGTGATTGCTCACGATTTGTTGCCGGACCGATCTTCTTTTTCTGAAAGTCTCTTTTGACTTATTCGCACCATGTCTCCGGTAATACCACAAAGGCTGTGGGATGACATATCCCCACCATCCTTTCTTACTGAGTGAAATCCAAAAATCCCAATCTTCCGCATTTCGCATTCTTTCGTTAAATCCCCCGACCTGCTCCCATGCTTTTTTTCGGAACATCGCGCCGGAAGAAATCATATTGTTCACAAGGATCAGGTAAGGATTGTAGGGAGGGAACTTCATCACGCGGTTCCGTATGCCGAAACACTTGGCCCAACTGCCGACAAAACCTACTTCAGGTCTCCTCATAAGCACGGCAAACGATTTTTCCAGCATCGAGCGGTGAATCATGTCGTCAGCATCCAGGATGAAGATGTACTCCGCACGGGCATTCCGTATCCCGGTATTTCTGGCGGAGGATGCCCCCTTATTCGATTGAAAAATGACGCGGGTATTGGGTTTGTCTAGCGCTTGCAACACCTGCATTGTGTATGGATCAGTCGAACCGTCGTCAACGACGATGATTTCAATATTTTTTAGGGTGGATGCAAGGCATGAGTCTATCGCTTGAGGTAGATAGCGTCCATAATTGTAACAACAGATGACAATAGAGATAGTGGGTGTGGTGAGGTTGGTAGAAATAAAACGCAATTCCACTTCCTGATGACAGGCATTCGGGATGAAATGGGCGTACCGCCCGACATCGATCCGATATCCCTGGTCGAACAGATCACGTAACCCCGAGGAAGAATACATTGCATATTTGCCGGACCGATTTCTCGGTGATATGGTCTGTACTTTATTAACCGGATTGCAGAATGTGATTGTTTGCCGTGCACAGATGAGGAAGGGCTGATGGGGGAGGAATCGCTTCAGACACCTGGCCATCTGTGCTTCCAGTGTATTGGGATTGTTGAAGGGGATTTGTTCCAGCATGGGGTAGAGATCGTTCGTTCGATAGAATGAGCTGGACACTTCCAACGCGTAGGCGAAGCTGCGTTTTGCTTTTGCCCAGTTGAATATCAGAAATCCATGTTCCGTGTTGCGAAAAGCGGGGCGTTGTTCCCTGACATTGCGCATGTAGTTGTAGCGGATATTCTTGCCCAGACGCAAGGAAAAACCGAGTGCGTTCGGGTGATGCACCAAGCTTTGCTCGATTTTTCGCAGTTCAAAATCGCGAACAAACAGGTTATCATCAACCAGAAATAACACGTATTCATAAGACCGCATCACAGTCAGCAGCTGCTGCTTGAATGAGGTTTCTTTTATAAACCTGACCGATTCGTATTCCTAGATGAGAGTATTGTATTGTCGCTGATGCACGGGTGTGGAAGTCGTGTATAGCACCTGGATGTCGATTGTTTGAATATCCCGACAGTGCCGGTAAAATGAACGCAGGACCGCGTCCAATTGCATACCCCGATCCTTGCTGAAGACGATCCCGACGATGTTGTTCCCTACACTCATTGGAACGCGCACCTCCCGCTGTGTTGACTATCGGTTGTATTCGTCCAAATACCGGATGATATCGTCTTCTTCCAGATAGTCTCCTACCTGGACTTCAATGAGTACGAGATCAATTTTCCCCGGGTTTTCCAGTCTGTGCACTTCACCCAGATGGATATAAGTGGATTCGTTCGGGCGGATGATTTTTTCCTTGTCCCCGATCGTCACTTTTGCGGTTCCGTTGACAACCACCCAGTGTTCGTTCCGATGATAGTGTTTTTGCAGGGACAAGCGGCCTCCGGGCTTGACGACGATGCGCTTGATCTTGTAGCGGCTTCCCTCGTCAAGTATGGTGTAGCTTCCCCATGGTCGATACGCGGTCACATGGACAGTTGCGATCCGGGGATTTTCGGCTTTCAACCGTGTCACGACTTCTCTCACTTTCGACGATGCTCCTTTTTGGCTGACCAGCAGAGCGTCTGGAGTGCTGATAATGATCAGGTCATGAGTTCCGATAGTTACGACCGCCCGATCGGAGAGAATCAAATTATGTTCAGAGTCGACAGCCAGGTGTTTCTCGTCTACCGTATTGTTGGATGTATCAAGCGGCAGCTCATGGTACAAAGATTCAAAGCTTCCAAGGTCAGACCATTCAAAATCACAAGGGATCACTTTCACCAGGTTGCTTCTTTCCAGGACGGCATAGTCGATGCTGATGTCCGGGATCGACATCATGTCATCGCGGCTCACCACTTTTGGTGTTTTCGCAGGGGTGCCATCGAACGCTTTCTTGGCGGCATGGTATACCTCAGGCGCGCAGCGCTTCATCTCCTTCAGCAAAACTCCTGCTTTACCCAGCAAAATCCCGCAGTTCCAGTAATAATGACCAGCTTCCATGTACTGTTTTGCTACACTCGCATCAGGCTTTTCCTTGAAGGATATGACGTCCGTTCCGCTTGCCTCTATATAACCGTACCCCGTCTCAGGATAGGTGGGCTTTGCCCCGAACGTGACAAGAAATCCTGCTTCTGCAAGCGCCTTTGCTTTGATTACGTTCTGTTCATATTCGTCCTCTTTTTTGATCAGGTGATCGGAAGGAGTCACCAAAACCAGCTCGTCTTCGTGTAGGCCGAGGCAGGCCAATACGATGGCAGGACCCGTATTTCTACCGGCTCCCTCCAGTAAAAAATGGTAATTGTTGCTGTTTATTGAACGAAGTTGGTCTTCTGCAAGATAGTATTGCTCGGTGTTTGACACGATCAGGCGGGTCTTGCAGAGGTTTTGATTCCGTATCACCGTCTTTTGAAAGAGGGAGTGTCCCGAAAAGAGCGGAATGAATTGTTTTGGATAAAGCTCCCTCGATAATGGCCACAACCTCGTTCCACTGCCGCCACACAGGATGATGTTGATCACTGGTAATTCCTCCCTGTCTACTGCAAGGCGTAATCGCTTTTCCATATTATGCTTGTAGACGCAAATCGGTATGGACAATAGCAGAGAGTGGTAGAGTGATGGATGGAAAAGGGCAGGTGGCGGTAGGTGGGCGAAAAGAAAACAGGTTGTCGAGCATATCACTCGACAACCCTTGATTTCAGAAAAAAACAACCGTATCGGCCAAATTGATCATCGCCCGCATCGTCTTGTACAAATCGTACTGGTCGCGTGCGGTATAGCTTACCGTGCAGCCGCCCGCTTCATAAGTGGTGCCCGGCACGATCGCTGCCATCTCGGCTTGTCCGCTGTAAGAGAATTCGATCTTCAACTCAAGAGGTGTTTTCACTTGAACCGGTGGGATCTGTTTTGCCTTGTCTAATGCCAGGCGCGTTTGCCGCTTCAGCTCGGCCGTGCTTTCTTCACGCGAAAGGCACACAGCGGAGGTGCGGGAAACCGCCTGTTTTACCACTGCGGTACTGATGTCAGGAATCAGCTGTTTGGCTTCCTCCGCCGTCAAATCATCGCCGGAGACGAGACAAACAGGAACACCGCAGAGACCGGCGTACATTGCGTTAAATCCAAATTCACCAACGAGGAGCCCGTTGATGTACATATTCCGTACCACGTTTGACATCGTATGGCTTAATACTCCTGCTGCTCCCTGCCGAGTGTGGTAGCCAATGAAAAAGGCGGCATCAAACGAGTCATCTAAGCCCTGCATCATCGAGTAGTCCCGCGGCGACCCGCAAATCAGCCGGGCTTTGGGGTGCAGGGACTCGATCAGGATGTTGTTCATCGTGTTGTGGCTGTCGGCGACCACGATTTCTTGAACGCCCCATTCTAGAGCGGCTTCAATCACTGCGTTGGCGTCCTCCGTCATTAGCTGACGTCCGCGCTGGTAGTTGATGCCATTGTCCGGATTGATGTAAGTGGTGTCTACGATTCCGGTAATTCCCTCCATGTCGACTGAGAGAAACAGCTTCATCCTCATCTTCCTTTCTCATCCATCTTGTCGTAATTTTACTACAAAAAAGCAGATTGCCTACTTTTCGCAGTCTGCTTTTTTTCTCCTTTCCTTCTTTTCGGTGTCTTCACGCGCCTCGGCGTTTTGCGCTTCCAGATGCTCTTCAGCTCGGCCAGTCTTTCCTCCGTGTATAGATCTGCGTGCTTTTCCCGAATCAGTTGTTTTAAATTTCGATGCATGATGCGTGATATCCGTGTTTTGCTTTCCTCATGCTTCCGGTACAGAAACAAAGGTTTGGGAATGATGTAGCCAAGCCATCCTTTGGCCCCGAGCGATATCCAGAACTCCCAATCTTCATAGCCGACCAGTCGTTCGTCGTAACCGCCAACCTGTTCCCAGGCAATTTTTCGGAACATCGACCCGGAGACCATGATGTTTTGAAACAACAATCGGTAAAAACTGTATGGCCGGTACGTAACGACAAACTGCCTTTTTCCAAATGCGCGCAGCCAACAGCTGACAAACCCCACTTTGGGTCGTTTGTTCAGAACCGCGACTGCTCTGGCCAGCAGGGTCGGACGAATTTTGTCATCTGCGTCCAACGAGTATATATATTGTCCACGAGCCTCACGAGTGCCCGCATTCCGTGCGGCAGAAGCTCCCCTGTTCGCTTGATGGATGACGCGTGTCTTCGGTTTTTGCAGTTCGCTCAATACTTGCAAAGTATAGGGGTCTGTCGAGCCGTCATTCACCACGATGATTTCGATGTCGGCAAAAGTGGAACGCAGCACCGAATCTATCGCTTCTTCCAGATACTTTCCGTAGTTGTAGCAGGTAATGACGACGGAAACCTGGGGGGGAACCTCCATTTCCATCCAAACCGCCTCCTTCTGACGGGGAACCTAGTCCAAGATCATTCTATGAAAAGAGGAGGAAGCGGGGAATAGATGATCGCCTCTTTTTTCCATTTTTATTTATGCTGATTTCTTATTTCCGATTTTTCGCTCTCCCCATAGCTTATATAAATAAGGGAGGGGAACGTCTTGTATCCATTCGAAGGAAAAAAAATCATGGTAACGGGTGGCTCCGGTTTCTTGGGTTCACATGTGGTGAAATTGTTGCGGGACAATGGCTGCACCGACATCATCGTCCCACGCAGCAAACAGCATGATCTGCGGAATCAGGCAGTCGCATATGCTCTGGTACAAGATACCAGGCCAGATGTTATTATCCACCTTGCAGCTTCGGTGGGTGGCATTGAGGCCAATCGACGAAATCCGGGTACGTACTGCTATGACAATTTGGCAATGGGAATTCACCTGATGGAGGCCGCGCGTTTGGCACACGTTGAAAAATTTGTCACGTGCGGTTCGATCTGCGCTTATCCGAAATTTGCCCCGGTTCCGTTTCGAGAAGAGGATCTGTGGATGGGATACCCGGAGGAGACGAATGCTCCCTACGGATTGGCCAAGAAGATACTCCTGGTACAGTCTCAGGCGTATCGGAAACAGTATGGGTTCAACTCTATCTATTTGCTTCCGGTCAATTTGTACGGCCCGGGAGACAACTTTGATCTGGTAACCTCTCATGTGATACCGGCACTGATCCGAAAATGCATCGAGGCGAAAGAGAATGGCTCTGACCACGTGATGGTGTGGGGGACGGGTACGGCAACGAGAGAATTTTTGTACGTGGAGGATGCCGCTGAAGCGATTTTGAAAGCAACGGCGTTTTATGATGGAGAGGAGCCGGTAAACATCGGCAGTGGCGTGGAAGTCTCCATACGTGAATTGGCGGTTTTGATTGCCAAGTTGACCGGTTTTACGGGGGAGCTTCGCTGGGATGACAGCAAACCGGATGGTCAGCCGCGCCGATGTCTGGATGTAGCGAAGGCCAAGCGCCATTTCGGATTTGAAGCGAAAACGGATTTGAGCAGCGGTTTGAAAAAAACGATCAGTTGGTATCTCCAATACCGGAGGGAGAGACCGTCTTGAACCTTGAAATCCTTCAGAAGACAGGAAAGCCGGGCAAAAGATTTCTGCCCGGTTTCCTTCTATCATCAACCCTATATAAACAGAACAGGTTTTGCCAGGGCTTTTTGGATGGAAGTCGTTTTGACCGAGACCAGTCGCTCCTGTCTACCTTTACGATTTTTTACCGGTTTCCGACGTGATCGCTTGGGGGGAGCCGTCTTTTTCACCGGTTTCGTCGACATCGCCGGGGATGGAGCCGGTTTATCCACTGGAGGACGGGCCATTCCCGTTACCTTCTTTATTGGCTGCCTCGCGATGTGCGGTTTCATGTTCGAGAGCCGATACCGTTTTACCCCGCCACTCTTTTCTCGCGGATACAATTCAGGGTGGTTCTGCCTGATTTGCTCCATCAATTCATCGTGGATTTTGATTGCCTGCGTGAGCATCGAAGGGCTATGTCGACGATGATAATAGAGCGCTTCAGGAATGATGTCGCCCTTCCAGCCTTTTCCCCCTAAAGAGATCCAGAAATCCCAATCTTCGTAGCCCTTTCTCATCTGTTCATTGTAACCGCCAACCTGTTCCCAGGCTTCCTTTCGAAACAGTGAACCGACCGCGACCGAGTTGCAGACTAGCAGGTTATCGAGTTGATAGGGTCCGGTTCTCCAAACGATTGAAGAGTCCCCAAAACTTTTCACCCAGCAAGAGACAAAACCGAGAGCAGGATTTGTCTCCAATATGTGAAATTCCCTTTCCAGAAGGGAACGGTCAATCATGTCATCCGCATCCAACGGAAAAATATAGTTCCCGCGCGCATGTCGGATGCCTGTATTCCGAGCCGCGGACACGCCTTTGTGTTCCTGGTGGATGATCAGCGTCTTCGGTTTGCTCAGGTTAGCCAAGACTTCCTGGGTATAGGGGTCGGTAGATCCGTCATTGACGACGATGATCTCGAAATCAGGAAAAGTGGATTGCAAACAAGAATCGATCGCTTCTTCCACGTATTTGCCGTGGTTATAGCAGGGGATTACGACCGAAATCAAGGGAGACTTCTCGTTCATTTACTTGACCCCCTCCTTCATCTAGGTTTTTTCGCCAGGAATGATTGGAACACGGGATCAGGAATGGAATAAGGGGCAGGCAATCTTTTGGCAATGGTATCCCATACATGCGAGTGGAATCGTACAGGGGGAGAGGGAACACGGCTTGAGAAAATGGATTGATAGCGGGAACCGGAAACGAAACCGGCAGGGGGGCCGGGACGGGCTGGCTTGCCGCGTCTAATTCCTTGTCTGGTTGGTTTCTTTATGAATTTGGGGCGAATTCTTTTCAGGCGACGAGCTGACATCGCGGTTTCCTCCATGTATGTTTTTCAACAGTCCACATCTATCGAGGTTATCTTTTTCTGATGACCCTTCTTCGAGCAACAAGCGGGGGTGTCTCCGTGCAAATCCATTTCCGCACGGCTTGATCTTTCACTGGATGAACAAAAAGAACATTGCGGTTCTGCTTTGCTTTTTTGATCTCAGGTAGAGTGATGGCCGGGCGAAAGCGCAAATAGGCTTTATTTGCTTTAGGGTAAGCACGACATTTGCCGCCAGCCTGAACGGCTAAAGTTAGATACAGCATTTCGCCCAGGGCAAAGACGTTCGTCGTGGCAAATAACTGCTCCAATTTTTCTTTGTTGATACGTGCAAGCATTCGTTTGATGATTTGACGGCGGTACACTTGCATCGGATTGAACGTCCCGCAGAAGTAATTTCTTCTGAAAAACGGTTGCCATTGTTTCCATTCTCGCCACATGGTTTTCGCGGGCTGCCACCAGGTTTTGTGTGGTCTGTTCTCGATTTGTACGCGTTCTACCAAAGCATCGTATCCGGGCATCAGTTTGGCAAGAAGATTTTCAAAGCCATAATTAATAAACATTACGTCGTATTCGGTATAAACCAGATATTCGTAGTCCACATTCGTTTCTTCCAGCCAGGTCATGACATCATAGAAAAAACGACCGGTTTTCCCCCACTGCAATGGTCGGGAATAGGGACAATACATCACATTTTCTTGCTCACACACTCTTTTTCCGAAGTTTTCATCTTTTCCGCCGTTATACAGGACAATGAGGGAATCCTGTCGGGTATACTTGCGAATATTTCGTACCTGATCCAGCAGGGCATCTTCGTTTTCGTGGGCTAATAATGCGAAACAGATCATTTCTATCCCTCCTAGGCACATTCTCCTCTCGCCTATGTTTCTGTCAATTCCTTAAAAAGTGTCAAAGCACGCGCCACGGCCTGATCCATGTTGTAGTACTTATAGTCTGCCAGGCGTCCTGCGAATAGAACTTTCTCTTTGATTTCCTCCGCTTCTTTCAGGTACAGGTTATACCGATCCCGATTCTCCTGACGAGGAATGGGATAATACGGCTCATTCTGGTTGATCACATATCGTTCCGGATATACGAATGACAAGGTGGTTTTCGGCAATTTTTGACCTGTCAGGTGCTTTTGCTCAAGCACACGAGTGTAGTCATATTCATATGGATAATTAGGGTCTGCTGAACGATCCTCAGACGACACAAATTGTCTGGGAACCTGGTAATTTTACCGCGAAC
>VAPR01000909.1_pt1 | contig 16846 bp, 12 predicted proteins | sample 3380701 | NCBI WGS metagenome assembly VAPR01 (sample SAMN11536904, study PRJNA540576) | hot springs metagenome | isolation source: hot spring wet sediment | place: Spain: Lobios | collected 2014-01 | reverse complement strand
GTTGGTTTGGGTGGACGAGGTCAGCATTGGCTGCAAGTTTGTCAAGAGATGGGAGACAAAGTTTCTGTTGTGGCAGGGGTGGATCCTGTCGCTGAACGACGCGAGCAAGTCAAGGCAAGGTTCGGATTAAAAAGCGAGCAATTGTTCCCCTCGTTGGAAGAAGCGTTGGAGTCTGTAGCGGTGGACTTCGTGCTGGATGTGACGCCACCTGCTGTTAGGGAACGAGTTGCCGAGTTGGCTTTGGGGCATGGTCTGCCCGTGTTAGCGGAAAAGGCGATGGGCGAAGATTGGGCAATGGCAAGACGCATCGCTGCCTTAGCAAAAAAGTCGGGGCTCCCATACATGGTCGCTCAAAACTATCGCTTCAACCTTCTCCCTCGCACCACCCGTCGGTTGTTGGACGAAGGCTTTTTGGGTGTGATCAACACGGTCTCGGTTGGCTTTTACCGACCGTGGGGCATGGGGGCGCACTATGTGGAAATCCCTTATGCCCTACTGATTGAGATGGCAGTGCACCACTTTGACACTTTGCGCTATGTGCTCAACCGCAACCCTATCCGCGTTTGGGCGGCCACTTGGAATGCCCCTTGGGGTTGGCACAAGGGCGATGTGGGACACACTGTCGTCTTTGAGTTTGAGGGTAACCTGATGGTCACCCACCATGCTCTCGGTTGCAGCGTAGGCAAACTATCGCCATGGCAAGGCGAGTGGCGCATTGAGGGTGAAAAGGGTAGCCTGCTGTGGGTGAACGATCAGTTGGTTTACGCTCGCTCCCATCCTCCCGAGAAGGCAACAGAGCAAATCCTACCTTTAGACTCGCTCTCCTACTGGGACACGAAAGCGGTTTTGATGGAGTTCCTTTCTGCGGTGAAGGAAAAGCGGGAACCAGAGTGCAGCGCTCAAGACAACCTGCACACCCTCGCGATGGTGTTTGGCGCCGTGGAAAGCGCCAAGCGTCGCCAGTGGGTGGAGTTAGCAGAACTGTGGCAGATGTGACCCTTGTGTCCTTTCGCCAGTAGCGATTAAATTTTGTTTGGTGGTTGACCGTGAGAGATACCCACAAGAACTTAGAGGGCGCACCTCCTGATGCGCTGAAATGCAGTTCGTTAGGGGATAAACCTTTCGGAGGCACCGATATTTCGGCAATGTAGGAGCATCGCCTTACAAAAGTGATAAGCTGCCCAATCCGAAAGTGGTAGGGCTTGTGTGCTCTTACTCTAAGCCACCAACTTTTGAACGGTTATTTTTCGTCAGTCGCTGTTGTCCTGAAAAAGCGATAGCCGCATAATTTGGGAGAGGCGTTGTTGGTTGGCAGTGAATTCGGGGGTGATCAAATTGAAGCAGCAACCCAAACAGGGTAAGTCATTGCCAATCCTTTCGGCAAATCTTTCGCGTTACTCCCCCGATACTTTGCGCAAGGTCGTAGAGATGGCAGCTCGTTTGCAAATGGAAACCCGAGAAACTTTGACCGCTGAGGAAGTAGAGGCGATTGGAAGAGAAGTGGGCTTGGAACCTACTTTTGTGCGGCAAGCGATGGCGGAACTACACTCTAAGTCCACTGCTGCCCAACCTCGCTCTCGGGTCCTCTCTGAAGAGATGCGTGAAAGCCTTGTGGCAGCGTGGTGGGCAGCAGGATAGGCTTTGCCGTTCATCTTGGTGATTCTCTTCTTCCCCAGCAAACTTAGTGCTGTGCTCTTTTTCCTCGGTTTGGCAGTTTACATCGGTGGCGGCATTTTGCTCTCCAGCGTGTTTTGTGGGATCTTTGCGCCAGAGAAGGGGACTGCCCCTGCCAAAACTTCCAAGCCTTCGGCAACTCTCTCCCGTTCTGAGTTGCTCTCCATGCTGTTTGCCCTTCAGCAAGTTCTGAAAGGTCAAAAGCAGCGGCGGGCTTTTCTAAGTGTGGATGTGGTCGGCTCTTCGATGATGAAGAAAACCGCTTCCGAGTTATCCGTGGAACACTCCTTTCGACAGTTTCACTGCTGGGTAGAAGAAGTGGTCGCAGCACATGGCGGGCAAATCCAAAGCGCGGCTGGCGACGGCTTCATGTGCATGTTTGCCCATGATGTTGATGCGGTTCAGGCTGCCTTGGCTCTGCAGCAAGGCATTGAGCAGTTCAACGCCACACACAATCGCTTACCTGTTCCGTTCCAGATTAGGTGCGGTATTAGCGCAGGGGAAGTGCCTGTGGAAGACAGCACGCGAATTGGGCAGATTGTCAGCCCCGTTTTAGATCGGGCAGCGGAGTTGCAGAAGCGGGCTGAACCGGGAGGTATTGTTGTGGGTGGCGAGATTTCGGCGGCAGCGCTGATGGCATTAGGCTCTGTTGCTCAGCTCCCAACAGCCCCTGACGAACCGCCAGCCTTCGCTTGGCGCAAGGAGTGAAGAGCGCTACTTATTTCTTTGCAACCAACAATCTCTGCCCGTCACTTCTGAACCGCTGCCACTTTGTCTGGCGTGCCCAAAAGCACCACTGTGTCCCCTAAGCGAAGAGAGACGGAAGGTGTCGGATGGTAAAGAAAAGTGCCATCTGCTTGCCGAAGGAGAACGACCGAGACCGAAAACCGTTGCTCTATGTCCCCAATCCGCATTCCCCTCAAAGGGCAATCAGAGGTTACATTCACTTCGGCAACATGGAATAACTGGTCACCCACATAGAACGCGTGAGCAATGTTTTGACCGAGGGCGGCAGCGGCTAACGCAGGAGCAGCAATGGCGGAAGTGGAAAAAGCCGCTTGGATACCCAAAAACTTGCGGACATGCTCGGCTAAGGTATCGCTAAACAGGCGCATCACAATCCGCAGGTTCGGGTTGAGTTCCCGTGCATTCAAGGCGATCTCCAAATTCTGAAGGTCACCTTCGGTGCAGATCAGCAAGCATTCCGCATTCTCTACTTGAGCGTCCCGGAGAGTTTCAGTTCGCCGCGGGTCGCCTACCAAAACGGGAATCCCTGCATCTCGGAGGCTTTGCACTAACGGGGCTGATTCTTCGTCTTCAGCGGAAGCAATTGCCACCACATCTTCGCCTGCCCGGCGCAATTCGTGCACGACTCGATAACCCACCCGATTGACGCCGACAACAATTGTGTGGTTGCGATACAGGCTTGCCATCACCCTTTGCCACTCCTCCTGACGATAACTTTTTGCAAAGAGCAAAACGCCAAAGCGAACAATAGCTTCCGCAAAAATCCCCACCCCGATCAAGGGCACGAGAAAGAAGACGGGGCGAGCGATAAGCGATTGAGGAAAGTCCAGTGTTGGGTTGAGGAAAACGAGCATCAAGGTCGCATACAAGGCTTCAGCGAAGCCCAAGGGCTTGTCGTAAGTCAAGAGCAACCACAACGCTCCGCCAAAGAGCAGGAGAATAAAGGCTGCCAACGAGCGACGGAATTGGCGCAGCAAAAGGAGGGTATCCCGCCAATAGGCAGCTGCTACTGTCGGCTTGCGGCGCTGCAGCCGCTTCTCCATCGCCCATCCCACCCATGTCGCCAACCTCTGGTAATCTCCCAGCCCTCAAAAGAACCTTGCTGTCGGAAAGAGGTGCTTACTCGGTGGACACTGTTTGGTCTGCTTGCTGGTTAGCAGGCACAATTTTAACGAACCAGCGATCGGCTTCGTTCATCAGTTGTCGGACCCGATGGGCTTCCCGCCACTGATTGCTGCGTTCCAGCTCGTCGGCGTAGGCGCTGAGCAGCTCGCGGATGTTGCGGATATCGTTATCGTTCACGGGCAAGATTTGCACTTTGGCACTCTTGGCGAGGCGACGGCGCAACGCCTCTTCGTCAAAGCCCATTTCGGGAGTCAACTTGACATAGACGACGCCTCCTGTCATCCCTGCGCAAATCCAAGGACCAGGATCGCCCAAAACGACAGCCCGTCCTGCCGTCATGTATTCGAAGGCAAAACCTTTCAGGTGGGCTCTTGCTGCGATGTTGATCAACCCTTGCCGGTCATCAATCGGCTCTGTGATTTCGCCACCGAAAACCACATCCGCTCCTGAAAGGCGGATACAAGCGCGGCTATCGGCGTAACCTTGAACCACGAAGAAGCCTCTTTGGGCACCATAGGCGAAACTTTTGCCTACGCTGCCGTCTAAGCGAGTGCCGTCATGGTTAGTGCCTTTGAGGATGAGGATGCTGCCGCCGCAAGCGCTTTTGCCGACGCCGTCTTGAGCTCCCCCTTCCACAAAGAGGCGCAATTGGGGGATGTTGAAAGCCCCCAAACCGTTGCCAGCAATCGTCTGTTGCAGCCGCAGTTCTACCCGTTCCACTTCCCTCAGGCGAGGTGGTCGCACTTCCACCGAACCTTTCGGAGCGGGCAAGCCAATCTGGGCTCGCACCAAAAGCCCTGCCAAATGAGTGCCGATAGCGCGATCGGCTGCCCCTAAGCGGCTATCTTCGTAAACGATGTGTTTGCCGCCTCGCTCCACTTCATCCAGAATCACTTGTGAGATGAGCCTTGTGGTGTAGCCCAAGGGGCGATACAGTCGGCGCACTTCGTCCCGCCTGCCGTTGTGGGAGAACACGGGTTGCAGCAGTTCGCTCAAGTCAATCAGGTCCCGACCGTAGCGGTGTGAGAGCAAATCGCTTCGTCCTACCAAGTCTTGGAGCCGATCAACACCCAGTTTCCCTGTCAAGCGCTTGAGTTCTTCGCCCATCCCACCGAAGAAGTTGCATAAGTTTTGCACGGCTCGTTCAAAGTCACGAGGTTCAAACCGCTTGAGCCCTCGCTTTTCGGCTTCTTCTCGGCTCTCAATTTGGGTTGCGATGCCTACATGGCAAGTGTCCAGTTGGCAACCGCGACAAATGGTGCAACCGATGGCGACCATCGCTAAGGTGCCAAAGCCTACTCGGTTGGCACCCAAGAGGACGCACTTGAGCACATCTTCAGCGGTTCGCATACCGCCGTCTGCCCACAACTCCACTCGTTCGCGCAAGCCTGCCTCTACCAGAGCGCGATGGGCTTCCTTGATGCCTACCTCTGCAGGCAACCCCACGAACTTGATGGCGTGGGTGCGGGCTGCCCCTGTGCCACCGTCAAAACCTGAGAGGTTGATGACATCTGCCCCTGCTTTCGCAATGCCCACCGCAATCACGCCGATGTTGGACACGATTGGCACCTTGACAATCACTTTTGCTTTCGGGTTGACGGTTTTCAGTTCGCTGATCAACTGCGCCAAGTCTTCAATGCTGTAAAGGTCGTGGTTATTGTTGGGGGAGATCAAGTCCACTCCGGGCACAGCGTAACGGACAGCTGCCACTTTAGGCGTCACCTTGCGCCCAGGCAAATGTCCTCCTTCGCCCGGCTTCGCTCCTTGACCGATTTTGATCTCCAGCCAGTAGGAGGAGTTGCAGTAGTAAGCGTTAACTCCGAAGCGACCCGAGGCAACTTGTTGACCTCGGTTGAAGGGGTAGCGACCGATTAAGTCTTTCAGTTCGCCCCCTTCACCTGAAAGAGCCAGCATGTTGAGCCGATAGGCAGCTTCTGCGTAGGCGCGGTAAGCCACTTCTCCCTGGGAGCCGAAGGACATGGATGAAATCACAAAAGGCAAATCGTGCCAACCGATGCCCACATCCACCCGTTCGGGAGGCACCCACTGAGCGGGATTGTCCAAATAGGCTACCTCCAACAAGTGGCGCAATGCGATGGGATGCTCTCGTTCTAACGCCTTCACCCGTTCTTCATACTCGCAATAGTCGCTCTCACCCTGAGCAACGCGACTGGCTGCTTTCCAGACATTGGGATAAAAGCGGAAATCGCGCCGCAAAGGCGAAGAAGAGCGTTTGCCTTGGATTTGTCCCTTCAAAATCGCCAGCCGACGCCTCACTTCTCCGTCCCATCGGTCCAAAGTGAACCCTGCTTGATCGCTCCCGTAGAAGTTTTTGCATTCTGTCAAGGCTGCAACTTCAGGTGCCACACCGATGGAAGCGAAGTTCTTTCCATAACCGCGCAACTCGTGGGTTCCCATTGTCGCAATGACTTTCTCCAAGCCCTTGCTTAAGCCGAGGACGGTTTGCGTCAAGTGGCGTGCCCGTTCCCATTCGTCTGGAATGGCACATTCGCTTTTTTCGCCACACAGAGCAACATCGTAAATCAGGTAAGGCACCACAGCATCAGCACCCAAACTGATGGCGAAGATGAGATCGTGCAAGTTACGCAAGGCACCTGACCGCAGGATCAAGCTGCAACGCCGACGCACATTGCGTTGGCTCTTAGGCAGGTGTTCGTCCAACAGGAACTGCTCCCTCAAGGCTTTGTCTACTGCTGCCAATGCAAGGTGGGGGTCTAAAAGCAAGCGATCGCTAACGAACGCCTCGCTATCGTCTAACAGGAGCACGATCGCACCCTCTCGCACGGCTTGCACCGCTTGCTCGGTTAAGGCAGTAAGGGCGTCGCGAGCTGTTATTTCGCTGGAGTAAGCCAACGAAAGCCATCGGACAGCACTGGGAGAGAAGCGAGCCAGCACTTCTTCCAAAGTAGCGATGTCGGTGTTTGCAAAGGCTTGAGCGAGCACTTCTCGGCTTAGCAAGCCTGCTTTCTCCAAATAGGCAGCGTCCAAAAGCAAGGGAGTTGTCAGTTCCAAGATGTTCTTGTCCCACTCAGCGATATGGTTCTCCGACGCTGTTTTAGAAAAACTCTGTCCGTTGCTTCCTCGCCCTTCTAACGGGGGACGCAGCCCCACTAAAGTTTGGGTGTTGAAGTGCTCCATTTCTCGCTCTCGGTCCATAGATGGGTTAGTGACGACGGCAACAATTTCCTTGTAGTAATCGGCAAGGTTGTGCCCTTCAGGGGAGAGGACAGCTAACGGTCCGTCATAGCCCAAAGAGCCGATGGGTTCGTTGCCCGTTTTAGAAACGGCTTCAATGTAGCGGACCTCGTCATCTCCCCAGCCGAAGGCTGCCATCAAGGCGACCTTTTGCTGCCGCTGAGTTGTCAAGCCCTCAGACACAGGGAGGTCAAAAGAGGTCGCCGCAAGGGGATTGGTAAACTGGGATGGTTCCAAACCGTTCCCATCTTTTTCGGTGTCAGTCTCAGATGCCCTATCTTCGTTGCTCCCGTTGCCAGCAGAAGGGAAGAGCGAGGACGAAGGAGTGCTTTGCGTCCGCTCTGTAACGGAAGCTGTGACCGCAACCCGTTGAGTGACCGAGACCTTTACTTCTGCCCCGAAGCGTTCTTGCCATCGTTCGTAAAGGCGCCATTGCAACTGGTGGTAGGGCACGATTTCTACCGAACCGTCCGGTGACAGGAACACAGCTATCTTTTCGCCCGGGGCTAAGGGTTTGGGATTGCGCACCAAAGTGTCAAAAGGCAACACGCCTCGCTCACTGGTGAACACCAGTTCCTTCTCCGTCTCAGCAAACCAAAGGGGACGCAACCCCAAAGCATCCACGCTGAACACGCACTCGTTAGCATAGCGGGAGACGAGAGCAGCGGGACCTTGGGCAAAGGGGCCAAAGGCGGCTCGGTAGTAGCGATACATCGTTCGCAGTTCTTCCGGCAGCCACTTCAACTCCTCCAAAACGGGTGGGAAGACGATCTCCATCGCTTCTGCCAGGGAGAAACCGTAGTCCACGATCAGTTGGTGCAAAATGCGGTCTAAGTCCTGAGAGTCGGAGCCATTAGGAGGCAACTGAACGCCCAAAAGAGTGCCCTCTCGCCGCAGCTTCTCGATGGTGTTGATTTCGCCGTTGTGCCCCAGCAGGGCAAAGGGCTGAGCCCGTTCAAAAGTAGACCATGTGTTGGTAGAGTAGCGGCAGTGCCCTATGGTCACTCGGCTGGTGCACTCTGGGTCCGACAACTCGGGATAATACTCTCCAATCCCTGAAGGGCTTCCATAAACCTTGTAGACAACAGTGTAGCGGCTTACGGAGACGGGGTAGATAGGGGTCTCTCGCTCAATGCGCAATTGAAGGTTCAGCAATTGTTTGTCCATCACGAAGTCAGGGGCAGGTTGTTCAAAGACCCCAGCAATTTGCCAAAATTCGGGTTCCACCTTGCGGGCGTTTTGTCCCAACACTTCGCTTCGGGTTTTCCCGAACCGCTCCAGCAAGATGCGAACACCTGCTTCCGCGAACAGGCGCCGCAATTGAGAGAGCCAAATAGGGGCGTTGGCTTTCTCAGCCTTTGGGAGGAAGAAATGAGCGACAAGGAAGCGTTGACTCTCTGCCCAAGAGGCGTTGAGCCCTGCCAACTCCAGATACCTTGCCCACAGCCGACGAGGAATATCAATCATCACACCGCAGCCGTCACCTTCGCTGCCTACCATGCCCGAACGGTGCCCCATTTTCTCTAAGGCTTGGAGGGTGCGAAGGATGTTGCCGTGCGTAGCGAACCCTTTTCGGATGTTGCAAATGAGCGCACAACTTTCCCGTTCTTCTAAAGAGGCCTGGTGCCCAAACAGGCGAGCCATTCCCACTCACCTCATAGGTAAAACTCCTTCCATTGTTGAAGCGAAAAAGCACAGCGACCCGTTGGCGTTACTTTTCTGCCAAAAACAGTTGGACTAAAGTTTAACACAACGGGGTTTGATTTTATACCAAGATAGCAGCATCGCTGCGTTCACGGGTGATGGCGACCAACTCCTGCCAGTTCTCTATGGCTTTCAGCCCCAACCGCAAGGCAATCCCTCTCTTTTTCTTGCTGCGGATAGCAAATCGCGTTAGAGCAGCCACCTCACTCCAGAGCAAGGCTCGGCGCACCCATCGGTCGGAGTAAGCAATCCCGTGTTCCGTAACCAACAAATGGGCTGTCCGCACCAAAATCCAAAGGTAGAGCGTATAGGAAAAAGTAAGGGCGACAGGCAGGGAGAGCAAACCAAAGACAGAAAAAGTCAAGGCTTCCCATTGGGCAAAAATCCAGATAAAGAAGCCCATTATCAAAGTGACAACCCCGCAGGCAAAAAGGTAAGGGACAATTGCCTTGGGGCGGTAAGTGAACACTTTCGTGAACTGTGCCAATCTCGCCGAATTCTGCGGGGCATTCATCCCTTCACTCCCCTCCCATGATAGCCGCCAACAGCGCCTTTTGTGCGTGCAAGCGGTTCTCTGCTTGATCCCAAGCGAGGCTGATAGGCGCATCCAGAACTTCGTCGGCAATCTCTTCACCTCGGTGAGCAGGAAGGCAGTGCATGACGAAGACTTCTCGGGGAGCATGGCGCAACAGTTCGGGATCGACTCTATAAGGGGCAAAATCTCTTCGGCGCTGTTCCGCTTCTGCCTCCTGTCCCATGCTCGTCCACACATCGGTGTAAACGACTTCTGCCTCCCGAACGGCTTCTATTGGGTCATTGGTGATGCGAATCTGAGCGCCGCTTTGAGCAGCGATGGTCAGCGCTCTTTGGACGATGCTCGCTTTCGGCTCATAACCCTTCGGTGTCGCTACGGTGCAGTGAACGCCCAAAACAGCGCAAAGCAAAAGCAACGAGTGGGCAACATTAAAACCGTCGCCGATGAAGGTTAGGCGGTGCCCTTTCACCTCGCCCCATCGCTCCCAGAGGGTGAACAAATCCGCTAAGGCTTGGCAAGGGTGTTCCCAATCTGACAAGGCATTGATCACAGGGGCATTTGCCCATCCTGCCATTTCTTCCAAAGTGCGGTGCTCAAAAACGCGGGCGACAATCCCATCCACCCACCGGTCCAAGTTTCGGGCAACATCCTTGACTGACTCTCGCTGCCCTAAGCCAACTTCGGCTTGGGTGAGGATAACGGGGTAACCACCTAACTCATGCACCGCCAATTCAAAGGTGACCCGGGTGCGCAGCGAGGGTTTTTGAAATAAGATGGCAACGGTTTTGCCCTGCAGCGGTTGATCTTGAGGCTGGCGAGCCCGTCGCTGGCGCTTGTAGTAGGCTGCTCGCTCAAAAAGTTGCCAAACATCCTCTTGACTCACATCTGCTGCTGACAAAAAGTCACGCCCTTTCAAACTCATCGGCATCACCGTTGCAATTATGCCATAGGTGCTACTGGGGAGTATGGCGCATATGGTGCGGAAGGCTGATGCGAGTAGCAATTTGCTCCAACCGTCCAAGAGTTGCCTTTTTGATCCCACCGAGGGGCTTGGCATAATCTCAGTGGGCTTGCTAAAAGCGAGAAGGGGGAGCGATATGCTTGTCGTCCGAATAGTGCCTCATCCCAAGGGGCGACCAGTGGCTGTGTGCCTTTTGACTGCCCTAACAACTGCGGGGCTGGTTGCGCAATGGGTGTATGGGAGCCGGCACGAGTTTTCCGAAGAGGCAATGGCTCAGTGGTTTGAGTGGTTCAGTTACGATCCCTATCGTCCAACCGTTAGTGGATTGTTCGCTTCCCTATTGGTGCACCTTGATGGTTGGCATTGGTTGGGTAACCTGTTGGGGCTGTGGCTGTTTGGTTGGTGGGTAGAGGCAGAAGGAAAGGGGTGGCGGTTTTTGTTGGCAGGGCTTGGGGTCCACTGGCTTTCACTCCAAGCCTTACCTTTCTTGGCTCAGTGGCTTCCCGTGGATGCTACGCAGCCCCTTGCAGGACTCTCTACGCTGACGGCTTTTGCGATGGGGCTTTATTGGGTTCGTTTTCGCCACTGCCTTATGGTCTTTGAATGGACAAGGGAAAAGGGTTTTCCTTTCGCTGTGCCCCTGCGTTGGTTGATTGGGTTTTGGTTGGTAGTGCAAGGAGGGGTATTGGCATATCAACTTTGGCATGTTTCCATTGAAGGCGCAGTTGTTGCCCATTGGCTCTCTTTCTTGATGGGGAGTTGCTGTGCCTTCGCCTTGGGCTGGCATTCTCGTGCCAAAGGGGATCTTTGGCAGCAACAAGCCTTTTTTGCTGAGCAGCGAGGCGATTGGCACAATGCAGCGCTTTTGTGGCAACGGTTTGCTCGGCAAAACCCGAACGACCCCAAGGGGTGGCTGAGCACCGCCTTTGCCCTCTTGCAGCAAGGGAACTTGCCTGCAGCGGAGCAAGCCCTTCGACAAGCCTTGAGTGTTTGGTTTTGGGATGACGAAAGTGTTGAGCGGGCCTGCCAACTGGCGATGCTTCCCTCTCTTCGTCAGTGCGATCCTGAGCTTTGGATGGCTTTAGCGGAGCAATTGGAGCGGCACCGGTGTTATTGGTTAGCCCTCCTCCTCTTCCAACAGGCAGCAGAAGTGACAGAGTTTAAGCGAGCGCCGCAAGCGTTGCTCAAGGTGGTTGAGTTGCATTGGCGATTGGGGAATGAAGTGCGGGCGATGCAAGCCTTGCACCGTTTTTGGCTCGCCTATGCTCAAACGCCGTGGCGGCAGGGCGCTGAAAATTTGCTCACCCAACTTCGTCAACGAGGTGAACGGCGATGATCCGAAGAGCTATGATGGCGGCTTTGGTTTTGGGGCTTTCCTTGACCCCTCTTTGGGGGCAGCCCCCCCGAGAAGGGGAATCGCCAACCACTAAACCTTCTGCACCCCTCAAACCCGTCATTTTTGTCCCCTCTGGCGCAACTTTGCTCACGGAATTGCAGTTGACCAAGGACGATTTGCTCCCTGTTGTCGCCCAAGTGTTCAATTACTTTAGCCTCCAACACGCTGGAGGACAGGTCATCCAAGGGGAGCAGTTGAGGGACATGATCACTTCGCTGGATGCTTTGTGGTTGGTGGAGTATGATTTCCGCCAAAAGGGGGTAAGCCCTGCGGACTTGGTGCAAATGAACCAAAACCTTTTGGAGGCGCAGGGATTGCGTCGGGTTTTTTGGAACCGTAGCAGCGACGGAGTCCGAGAAACCATGTTGATGGTAGAGCCACCCCGCAAGGGGCTGTTCATCCTCACCGCCCGCCTCAATCCCAACACAGGAGCTATCCGTGTCATCGCTATCCGAACGCAGGGCGAAGTGGATATTGGCACCACCTTATGGCTCTTGACAACCTTTTTGATGAGACCCGAACCACCAACCCCTACCGTAGAAAAACCGCAAACTGTTAAACCCACACCGGAAAAACCATCTCCTGAGAAAACCCCTGAAGAAGGCAGCAGTAAGACAGGGGACAAGGAAAAGGGAAATGAACTGTAAGCCCTAACAGGGCAATGGAGGGGGGTGACAGGAGATGGCGGTCAAGGTGGTCGTGTTGGGTAGCGCCAACATGGACATGGTCGCTTTTGCCCCTAAGTTACCGGCACCCGGAGAAACAGTTTTAGGCACTCGGTTCGCTATGGCGTGCGGTGGCAAAGGGGCTAACCAAGCCGTCGCTTGTGCCCGCTTGGGGGCAGACACTTGGTTCCTCGGGCGAGTAGGCACCGACACCTTCGGTGACTTGCTCTTGCAAAGTTTTGGCGAAGCAACAGTGCACACCGACTTCGTCCAACGAGATCCCGAGACTTCTTCTGGCGTCGCCCTCATCTTCGTGGATGAAATGGGGCAAAACGAAATCGTCGTAGCACCCGGCGCTAATGGGCGGGTAAGCCGTGAAGACATAGATACCGCTTCGCCTGTCTGGGAAGGGGCAAAAGCGTTGTTGGTGCAATTGGAGATCCCGTTGGGCACCGTTGGCTATGCTCTTGGTGAGGCAGCTCGGCGAGGGTTGCTGATTGTCTTGAATCCTGCTCCTGCCCCATCCCAACCTTTGCCTGAAGATTGGTTTGGGCTTGTGGATGTTTGGGTGCCCAACGAACGAGAAATAGAGGGCTTGACAGGTATTGTTGTCTCGGATTTGACCAGTGCCGAACGGGCTGCTAAAGCCCTTTTGGACAAAGGGGCAAAAACGGTGGTGCTTACTTTGGGCGCACAAGGGGCACTATTAGCAACCACTGAATTCATTCGTCACTATCTGGCTTTCCCTGTCCAAGCTGTTGATGCCACAGCAGCAGGCGATGCCTTCGCAGCAGCCTTGACTGTTCGGCTGGCAGAGGGGGCTCCGTTGGAAGAAGCCATCCTTTTCGCCAACGCCGCTGGCGCTTTAGCCTGCACAAAAGTGGGGGCACAACCGTCCATGCCTACTCGGGCGGAAGTAGAACAGTTCCTTCAAGCCCATGCCAAAGTCCTACTCTGACTTAAGAAAACCCGTTCGTTTGTCAGGCTAACCATCGTAGCAAAAGGGTTGCCAAACCAAGCAAAATGGTCACACCCACCACATCTTGGAAGGCGGTTTCAAACGGTCCTGCAGTCAAGGCTGGGTCGAAACCGAGCCGCTTAGAGATCATGGGGATGACTGTGCCCACGAACCCTGACAAGTTCACTGCCACGAACATAGAAAAGCCCACGACGAAACCAAAAACGGGATCAAAAAAGGTGCCCCTCTCATGCATCTGCTGCAAACCATGCCAGAAGCCGCCAATCACAAAGATCAAAGAGCCCAGGACAGCACCCAGTATTAGGGTGGTTTGGAACTGTCGCCAAACAGGGCGCCACCATTCCCTCAAAGTGATGTGCCCCGTTGCTAACCCCCGCACCACAATGGTCGCTGATTGCAACCCTGTGTTCCCTGAGATGGCTTGGATGACTGGCATGAAGGACGCCAGTAGGATTACCTTGCTAAGGGTTTGGTCAAAGCGGTGGATGACGAATCCAGCGATCAGTTCAATGAAGACAGTGATGAGCAACCAAGGCAATCGCAACCGAGCGATTTCCTTGGGCGTTTTTCGTTCCAACTCGGCAGCGTCAGAACCGACCATGCGAAAGTAATCTTCTGTCAACTCTTCTTGAAGCACATCCATTACATCGTCTACCGTGATAACGCCAATGAGCCGATAGTTGTGGTCAACGACAGGGAGCGCCAGCAAGTCGTAGCGGGCGAAAATGTGAGCAACTTCCTCCTGATCTTGCTCAGGGAAGACGAAGATAACTCCGTGTGTCATGATGTCCCGAACAAGGTTGTTGGGAGGTGAGGTGAGCAAGCGCCGCAGGTTTAATACCCCTCGCAAAATCCCTTCGTCGTCCACGACATACACATAAAATATGCTTTCGGCATCTACTCGTTCTCTTAAGGTTGTCAACACTTGCTCTACAGTCATGTCTTCCTTAACGGCGATGAAATCAGGGGACATGATTCCGCCAGCAGTATCGGGTGGATACTTGAGCAACTCTCGCACCTCTTGGGCTTCTTCCGGTTCCATCAGTTGCAAAACTTTCTCCCGTTGCTCCGGTTCCAACATTCCCACGATGTCGGCACTTTCATCGGGTGGCAGGATTTCCAGTAAATCGGACAAGCGCTCTGGATCTATCGTGCGAACGAGGTGGCGCTCCGTTGCCTCGTCGGCTTCGTCTAAGACCTCGGCTGCTGCCTCCGCATCCAGCAACCGGAAAACTTGCTCCTTTTCGTGATCATGCAAAAACCGCAAAGCCAGAGCAATATCGGCAGGATGAAACTGTTCAAGGAATTGCCATAACCCTTCCGTGTGGCGAGAGGCGAGGAAACGGCGGATCTCGTGAACAACCTGTGAAACTTCTTCACGGGGATGGAGCAACTTTCGTTTTGCCATGAAGCGCTCTTTGATAGTGGTTGCGAGGCGATCGATTTGCCGGCGCAAGCGCACGGTAGATCACTCCCTCTGTCCATGATGGCATGAAAAGTGTATATCAAAACGGCAGCAATGTTAAGTTGCACTTCCCCCAAAAGCGCCTGCGCCGGCTCACCGCCACAGTTCTTATTCTGCACCGGGAAGGTGCATCGGCATGACGATGTAGAGCCAACGATCATCCTCTGCCGGCTGCAATAAGGCTGCTTGCGTAGGCTCCTGTAAATTAAGCACTACGGAACCTGTTCGCACTGCTGCCAAAAACTCCATCAGGTAGTGATGTTGAAACGCAATCTTGTAAGGTTGCGGTGTCCCGGATAGCCACTCTATCGGGATTGCCTCTCGACCCACCTCTTCGTAACTACCCATTTCCACTTCCACTGCAACCAGTTCCATGACTTGGGTTTCTGGAAGTAGGCGAAGCATCACACGCAGCGGCTGCCGCCGACCTGAGGGACGAAACACCGTCATGCGCCGCAAAGCCGGCAGCATGTCTCCCAAAGAGAAGCGCACTTGATGCACAAACTGCTGCGGGATCACCCGACGGTAATTGGCATAATTGCCCGTCAGCGCAGTGACCAACACCCGCCACTGGTCTCCTGAAAATTCCACGATGGAGTTATCCTTGCCTATTCGCCAAGTGATGGTGCTTGCCTTATCCATGAGGGGCAAGAGGATCTTCATCGCCGACACTGGTAAAGTCAGGTTCATAGGAGGAAAATTGTCATCTTCCAATCGGTAGAGAGCCAACCGGTGGGTATCGGTCGCCACCACATCCAGCCACGAATCACCCTCGTCTTTTCGGAAATGGACACCAGTAAACACGCCCATTGTGGCGTCGGTAGAAGCCGCAAACATGACTTTGCGCAAGGCTTCGGCTAAATGCTTGCCGCTCCCTTGGATGGGTTCTCCAAACACTGACTCCTCAGGTGGGATTGGGAACTCGTCTGCGGGGAGAACCGGCAGTTTGTATTCTCCGCCACTAAACTTCACCGTCATGCGTCCCGCCATTTCCAACTCAGACGGGGCATCTAATTCAACAGAAGTTGCTTCCAGTTCCGCCACTAAGGATCGCCATTCCCGACCGGAAACAGCGATTTGCCCAGGTTCCTCCACTTCTGCTGCAACCGTCCACTCCAACCAGATCGTTAGGTTGGAGGAAGCCATCCGCAGAGTGCCATCACCCCGGGCGTCCAGCAGGATGTGGGAGAGGATAGGAAGGGTGGTTCGCGCCCCTGCTGTCGTCGCGGCTAAAAACCGTGCCGCTTGGTCCAACGCACCACCAGCAACTGTGCACCGCATGCCTCTGTCAACCCTCCTCGCAGTCACAAAATGAATTGCTCCAGAAATCGCTTGCTGAACAACAAGCCCTTGTAGTAACGCTCTCCTGTTAACCAAGTTTGACTGTGAGGCTCCAAGTTGATATCGCCATTGTAGCCGTGCTTGTAGAGGATGGCGAACAGACTACGCCAGTCAATCTGGTCCATGCCTGCAGGCGGATCATCAAAAGGCTTGCCTGCTACCTTGACACACCCCTTGGCATGGATGTGGTAGAAGCGGTGCCCATAATCGCGGGCGTGTTGGAGGTAATCTTCGTCCGCATAGTAAGGGTGGGATGGGTCAAATTTGATGCCAACGGTTGGCAACCGATCCAATACAATGTCCCATGCCTCTGGTCCTGTGATGTGGTTAGTCCAGTGGCAGTTGTAGAAGGCAAACTTTAGCCCTTTGCTTTCAGCCAGTTCCACATAGGGTGGAAACAACTCACAGGCTCTCAGGGCTTGTTCTTTAACAGGCTGCCCTTCATTGTAACCACCGCCAACCATGATCACTTTGACGCCGAAAAACGCCGCCAACTCAATGTGGCGGCGCAACTCGTTAAAACAGCGTTCTCGTTCGCCTTCGTCAGGGCTAATGAAATTGCGACCCCACAAACCCATCGCATTGACTTCAATCCCGTAGCGTTCCAACCAACTCTTGTAGATCTCCCTGCGTGCCTCCCATCCTTCCAGTTGACCGGGGTGAATGTTGACTTCTACGCATGGGAAACCATGTTCCTTGGCAAACTGCAGGTCCTGCTCCGTGCCGTTCGTAATGAATCCGAGGCGCATCCTTCCACCTCCAAAGATGAGGATGAGTGATTGCCATACACAAGTATACGGCATCTTGCTCCTTCTTGCGTTAGAGTGAGAAGGGGGCGCTTAGAGGTTCCCCTTTCGGGAGGGATTAGCCATGCAAAGACAAGGTTGGACGCTGACAGAATTGCTGGTCGTTGTGGGGGTAATCGCCATCCTGGTAGGGCTGCTCTTCCCCGTCTTTGCAACAGTGCAGGAAAAAGGACGACAAACCCAGTGCCTTGCTAACCTGCAGCAATTGATCCGCTCGTTCGCTTTGTATGCA
>VAPR01000908.1_pt1 | contig 16848 bp, 10 predicted proteins | sample 3380701 | NCBI WGS metagenome assembly VAPR01 (sample SAMN11536904, study PRJNA540576) | hot springs metagenome | isolation source: hot spring wet sediment | place: Spain: Lobios | collected 2014-01 | reverse complement strand
GCAGGTCGGAACTTACCCGACAAGGAATTTCGCTACCTTAGGACGGTTATAGTTACCGCCGCCGTTTACCGGGGCTTAGGTTCAGAGCTTCGCCCGATCCGAAGACCGGGCTAACCCTTCCCCTTAACCTTCCGGCACCGGGCAGGCGTCAGTGCGTATACATCGTCTTACGACTTAGCACGCACCTGTGTTTTTAGTAAACAGTCGCCTGGGCCTGGTCACTGCGACCCCCTCGGGCTCCCGGAGCGAGTCCGTTCACCCTAACGGGGCGCCCCTTCTCCCGAAGTTACGGGGCCAACTTGCCGAGTTCCTTAACCAGGGTTCACCCGATCGCCTTAGTATTCTCTACTCGCCCACCTGTGTCGGTTTGCGGTACGGGCAGCTCGGTAGCTCGCTAGAGGCTTTTCTCGGCGGCATGGGAGTTCGGCCACTTCACCTAATTCGGTTCGGCATCGCGCCTCAGCCTTTATGGGGCCCGGATTTGCCTGGTCCCCGGCCTACACGCTTACCCCAGGACGACCACCGCCTGGGATGGCCTACCCTTCCGCGTCCCCCCATCGCTGGCCTAATACCGGGTGGTTCGGTAGGCCCCGAAGGGCTTTCCTTAGCAACCCGGGTTCGGCCTGGGCGCTACCAAGCTGGTACGGGAATATCAACCCGTTGTCCATCGACTACGCCTCTCGGCCTCGCCTTAGGTCCCGACTAACCCTGGGCGGATTAGCCTTGCCCAGGAAACCTTGGGCTTTCGGCGGGGAGGTTTCTCGCCTCCCTCTCGCTACTCATGCCGGCATTCGCACTCGTGACGCGTCCACGGCTGGGTCACCCCGCCGCTTCGCTCGCGTCACGACGCTCCCCTACCATTCCGTACGCCTGGAGTCTCTTCCGGAGAAGAAACCCGAGCGATGTACGGAATCCGCGGCTTCGGTACCGTGCTTGAGCCCCGCTAAATTGTCGGCGCAGGATCACTCGACCAGTGAGCTGTTACGCACTCTTTCAAGGATGGCTGCTTCTAAGCCAACCTCCTGGCTGTCTGGGCAATCCCACATCCTTTCCCACTTAGCACGGATTTTGGGACCTTAGCCGGCGGTCTGGGCTGTTTCCCTCTCGTCCATGAAGCTTATCCCCCACGGACTGACTGCCGGGCTGTGGAGTTACGGCATTCGGAGTTTGGTTGGGGTCGGTAGGCTTGTGGGCCCCCTTGCCCATCCAGTGCTCTACCACCGCAACTGAACACCCGACGCTAGCCCTAAAGCTATTTCGGGGAGAACCAGCTATCACCGGGTTTGTTTGGCCTTTCACCCCTACCCACAGGTCATCCCCCAGGTTTTCAACCCTGGTGGGTTCGGTCCTCCACGAGGTCTTACCCTCGCTTCAACCTGCCCATGGGTAGATCACCCGGCTTCGGGTCTAGGACACGCGACTAGACGCCCTATTCGGACTCGCTTTCGCTGCGGCTACGCCTCACGGCTTAACCTCGCCACGCATCGCTAACTCACCGGCTCATTCTTCAAAAGGCACGCCATCAGGATCTCCGGTGTTACCCGGAGACTACCCTCTGACGGTTTGTAGGCCAACGGTTTCAGGTTCTATTTCACTCCCCTCCCGGGGTTCTTTTCACCTTTCCCTCACGGTACTGGTTCGCTATCGGTCGGCGAGTAGTACTTAGCCTTAGGAGGTGGTCCTCCCGGATTCACACGGGATTCCACGTGCCCCGTGCTACTTGGGGACACCGCCGGGAGACCGGTCGAATTTCGCATACGGGGCTATCACCCTCTATGGCGCAGCTTTCCAGAAGTCTTCTGCTATTCGCCGGTTTTGTAACTCCCCGACCGATCCGGCGCTCGGTCTGGCGGGCCCCACTACCCCCGACAGGCAACGCCGCCGGGCTTTGACACCTGTCGGGTTTGGGCTGGTCCCTTTTCGCTCGCCGCTACTCAGGGAGTCGCTTTTGCTTTCCTTTCCTCGGGGTAATGAGATGTTTCACTTCCCCCGGTTCGCTCCTCACGCCCTATGTGTTCAGGCGTGGGTGACGCCCCATTACGGGCGCCGGGTTTCCCCATTCGGAAATCCGCGGATCACGGCTTGCTCGCAGCTCCCCGCGGCTTATCGCAGCCTGCCACGTCCTTCATCGCCTCTCGCCGCCAAGGCATCCACCGTTGGCCCTTAGTAGCTTGGCAAGAAGATGCTCGTGCTCGCTATGCAGTTCTCAAGGATCGAACCGGGCCAAGCCCTCGCCTACAAAGCGATGGGGCTTGCTCCCTCAAAACTGGATAGTGCGTCCGCGTCGATCTTCTCGACGGAAGGCGGCTCCAGCACTCTGGCCGTCAAAGAACGGAGCGCGAGCCGCAACAGCCATCGAGCGATCGAGCGCGAGTAGTCGGCGGTCTAGTCCTTCGAGCCTTCGACTGCGGTCGCCACCCCTTCGGGCGATCGACCGCAGACCTCGAATAGCTCCTTAGAAAGGAGGTGATCCAGCCGCACCTTCCGGTACGGCTACCTTGTTACGACTTCGTCCCAATCGCCAGGCTCGCCTTCGACGGCTCCCTCCCATACGGGTTGGGCCACCGGCTTCGGGCGCTCCCGACTTTCGTGACGTGACGGGCGGTGTGTACAAGGCCCGGGAACGTATTCACCGCGGCATTGCTGATCCGCGATTACTAGCGATTCCGGCTTCACGGAGTCGAGTTGCAGACTCCGATCCGAACTGAGACCGGTTTTATGGGATTCGCTCCCCCTCACGGGTTCGCAGCCCTCTGTACCGGCCATTGTAGCATGTGTGCAGCCCAGGGCTTAAGGGCCATGATGACTTGACGTCATCCCCTCCTTCCTCCGAGTTGACCTCGGCGGTCCCCTGTGAGTCCCCGGCAGATCCGCTGGCAACACAGGGCAGGGGTTGCGCTCGTTGCGGGACTTAACCCAACATCTCACGACACGAGCTGACGACAGCCATGCAGCACCTGTGCAGGGCGCCGAAGCAGTCCCTGTTTCCAGGGGTTTTCCCTGCATGTCAAGCCCTGGTAAGGTTCTTCGCGTTGCATCGAATTAAGCCACATGCTCCACCGCTTGTGCGGGCCCCCGTCAATTCCTTTGAGTTTTAGCCTTGCGGCCGTACTCCCCAGGCGGGGCACTTATCGCGTTAGCTTCGGCACGGAAGGTCTAGACAACCCCCCACGCCTAGTGCCCATCGTTTACGGCTGGGACTACCAGGGTATCTAATCCTGTTCGCTCCCCCAGCTTTCGCTCCTCAGCGTCAGGAACGGCCCAGGAGACCGCCTTCGCCACTGGTGTTCCTCCCGATATCTGCGCATTTCACCGCTACACCGGGAATTCCATCTCCCTCTGCCGCCCTCTAGCCGTGGAGTATCGACTGGCCTCCCGGCGTTGAGCACCGGGCTTTCACAGCCGACTTCCACGACCGCCTACGAGCTCTTTACGCCCAGTGAATCCGGACAACGCTCGCCCCCTACGTATTACCGCGGCTGCTGGCACGTAGTTGGCCGGGGCTTCTTCTGCGGGTACCGTCACTTTCGCTTCTTCCCCGCTGAAAGGGGTTTACAACCCGAAGGCCTTCATCCCCCACGCGGCGTCGCTGCGTCAGGCTTTCGCCCATTGCGCAAGATTCCCTACTGCTGCCTCCCGTAGGAGTCTGGGCCGTGTCTCAGTCCCAGTGTGGCCGGACACCCTCTCAGGCCGGCTACCCGTCGTCGCCTTGGTGGGCCGTTACCCCACCAACAAGCTGATAGGCCGCGAGCCCATCCCGAACCGGCGGACCTTTCCACCAAAGAACATGCGTCCCTTAGTGGGCATCCGGTATTAGCCCCGGTTTCCCAGGGTTATCCCGGTGTTCGGGGTAGGTTGCTCACGTGTTACTCACCCGTTCGCCGCTAGGTCTTCACCCCGGTTACCCGGGGATGGACCCCGCTCGACTTGCATGTATTAGGCACGCCGCCAGCGTTCGTCCTGAGCCAGGATCAAACTCTCCGTTGGAAAACGCAACCTCCCCTTCGGAGCTTGCTGCAGGGCCGAACGAAGTTCAGTTCGCCGCCACGCAAGCGACCTGCGGGAAGAAATCGCGAACAGAGAGTCCGAGACTTCGTGGAAACTCGCCGGGATCTTAGACCCCGGATCGAGCCGCCCCGATCGTCCGGATTCATTCGTCTTCTTACGCCTTCAGGACCGCACCGGCACGCGTTGTCCCGTGCCGCCCTGAGGCGCTCACCGACTTTTGGCGCACTATCCAGTTTTCAAAGAGCAAACCCGCAAAGACCGAAGTGCTTTGCGTTCATAGAGCTTCGGGTGCGCTCCTGCCTGCTGAAGCAGGCTCACGATTCCGCCGGCGTCCCGGCAGATTTCTGGAAGGAGTTATAGCGCTATTTACCCGGGGAAGAAAAGCATATCCCCGTCTCCGAAAGGCGGTCAATGCGATTTAATCGCCACCTTCCGGATCGGTTTGCACAACTGAAAACCCGAAATCTCTCCTTACATATTCCTGGACATATTCCTGGACCAAGGGCACCACCTCCCTAGGCGCCGACGACCCTCAGTCGAGCCACCCGTCGCTTACCTACCTGGAGTACTTTTCCGTCCAATTCGCTGAGCTCTAACTCTCCTGACGGATCCTCGTACGGCCTGCCATCCAGCTTCACCGCGTGCTGCAATACCAGCCGCCGGCCGTCGGAATTGGAACCTGCGAGGCCGGCGAGGGACAGCAGTCGAGCGATCCAGATCTTGCCGTCTATGGCGTCTTTTTCCGAGAGCGAAACCTCCGGAATTTCCGACGGAAGGACGCCTTCGACGAATACGCGGTCGAACTCCCGCTCGGCAGCCTCGGCTGCATCCGGCCCGTGATAGAGCCTCACGACCGACCGGGCCATGGCGCGCTTGGCATCGCGAGGAGAGACTTCTCCGGAGTCGAGCCTCTCTATTAGGGACTCGGCCTCCTCCGGAGAGAAATCTGCTGCCAGCCTGATGTACTCGGGAAGAAGCTCATCGGGTATGGACATCAGTTTTCCGAACATTTCCGCCGGCTCTTCGTCAATGGAGATGTAGTTGCCGTAACTCTGGCTCATCTTCCGCGTCCCGTCGGTCCCTCTCAGCAACGGAAGCGTCAGGCAAACCTGTGGCTTCTGTCCTACAGATCTCTGCAGGTCGCGACCGGCAATCAAGTTGAAAACCTGATCGTTTCCCCCGAGCTCTATGTCGGCTTCGACCGCAACGGAGTCGTAAGCCTGCAAGAGCGGATAGATGAACTCGACGATGCTGATGGGGTTGCCGGCTTCGAATCGCTGGGCGAAGTCATCCCTTTCCAGCATGCGAGCTACCGTCGTCTGTGATGTCAGCCACAAGAAGCGCTCGGTGTCCAGCGACTCGAGCCATTCGGAATTGCGCCTGATTTCCAGGGAATCCTGGCGGAGGATCCGGCCAATTTTCTCCAGGCAGGAAGCCGAGTAGGTTTCGACTTCTTCTTTGGTCAGTCTCGGCCTCGTTTTCGATCGTCCACTGGGATCTCCCACCCGGGCCGTAAAATCGCCGATGATAAGTACCGCCGTATGTCCAAAGTCCTGGAACAATCGCAGCCTTCGCAACACTACGGCCCAACCCAGGTGAACATGAAGCGCGGTCGGATCGACACCCAACTTGACCCTCAGGGGTCGGCCGGTTGCAGCAGCCTCTGCCAGCTTCTCTTCGAGCCCCCCTTCTGGAATCACGTGGGTGGCGTAGGCGCTGAGAGCCCGGACCGAGCGTTGGAGGTCGCCGGAGTCAGCCATCTCGAGTTGTGTCCTAGGCATCCAAAAACCGCAATTCCTACAAACCGGTAGCACTAAGTAGTTAAATCGAGCAAGCGAGGGCAATGGTATCTCTAGAAGAGAAATTCGCACCGAGAGATCCGTATTGTCGCTTCGGATGAGACTCGCACGGTCGATACTGAGCGCGTTCGTGGCAATAGCCTCGGTATCGTGCGCCAGGTGGGAGACGCCGGAACTCGTCTCGGCCATCCGAGCGCCGGATCAAACAAGCTATGTGCTGGCGGCCGACGGATCGAAGATCGCCGAGCTTCACGCGGTCGAAAACCGACAGGTCGTCGCGATCACTCAGATTGCAGAACCCGCAATAAAGGCAATAGTCGCCGTCGAAGACGCTTCGTTCTTCGAGCACAGAGGCGTCGATTACAGATCGATCGCAAGGGCTCTCGTCCGAGATTTGCTGAGAGGAGAAGCGGCAGAGGGTGGATCGACCATCACCCAGCAATACGTAAAGAATGCTCTCGTCGGCGCCGAGAAGACGCTGGCGCGCAAGTTCAGGGAAGCCGCTTTCGCGTACCACCTCGAGAAAAACCTATCCAAAGAAGAAATTCTCGAGCGTTACCTGAACACGGTCTATTTCGGAAGAGGCGCCTACGGAATAGAAGCGGCATCCCGGTCCTACTTTGGAAAACCCGCATCTTCGCTGTCGCTCTCCGAGGCGGCGATGCTCGCCGGACTCATCAAGTCGCCCGGAGACTACGATCCGGCATTCAACCCTGAGGCTGCTACCAAGCGTCGGGACTTCGTCCTTTCGGTACTCGACAGGCATCGGATATATCCCCCCGACGTACTCGCCGCCGCGAGGTCCGAGCCGGTCACAGCTCTTCCGATCCAGGACGTCGAGCGCTTCCAGGCGCCTTACTTTGTCGATTACGTCAGGCAATGGATCCTAGACGACCCTCGATTCGGCGACACTCCCGGCTCGAGAGCCCAGCTTCTCTACGGCGGTGGTCTGAGGATCGAAACCACACTCGATCCTCGCTTGCAAACACTGGCCGAATCCGCCGTCTCGCAGATCGTTCGCTACCCAGACGATCCCTACGCCGCTCTTGTCTGCATAGAAGCCAAAACCGGCGCGGTAAGAGCGATGGTCGGAGGAAGGGACTTCTTCGATCCATCGGACCCCAAGGCAAAGTTCAACCTCGCCACCCAAGCGCGACGCCAGCCCGGGTCGGCCTTCAAACCATTCGTTCTGGCTACTGCTTTATCGGTCGGGATTCCCGAAGACAAGGTCTACAAAGGCGGTTCGAGAATTTCCATTCCGATACCTGGAGGCGAGGTATGGGAGGTGAAAAACTACGACGATCGGGCCTATGGGCCGATGTCCCTTAGAACCGCCACCACCTTCAGCGTCAACGTTGTCTACGCGCAGGTGATGCGAGATGTAGGACCTGTGCGCGTCGTCTCCACCGCCCACAAGATGGGCATAGTCTCGCCGATCAAAGCCGTTCACGCAGTAGGCCTGGGATCAGAAGAAGTCACGCCGTTCGAGATGGCATCGGCCTTTCAGACCCTGGCCAACGATGGAGTCCATATCGAACCGTACGCAGTAACGAGGATCACAAACGCCTCGGGCGAGGTGATCTTCGAGGCTTCGCCTCAGCGGACCCAAGCTTTGGAGCAACCACTCGCAGCACAGGTAAACGACATCCTTCAAGATGTCCTGAAACAAGGCACGGGCGTCGAGGCGAGAATCGGCCGACCGGCTGCGGGCAAGACCGGCACATCGGAAAACGAGGCCGACGCATGGTTCATCGGATACACACCCGAACTCGTCGCATCGGTATGGGTCGGTTTCCCCGAAGGACGAATTCCGATGAAGCCGCCGAGGACCCGGGAGACCATCCTCGGAGGAACCTGGCCCGCTTTTATCTGGAGGGCTTTCATGTCGGCGGCCCTGGCCGACACCCCGGTCAGTCAATTCCCGCCACCTGGAGGGGAGGCGGCACTCAGCGGCGTCGAGCCGCTGATAGACCTAACAGGATATGAAGCCGCTTCGGCCGAGGCTTATCTCGCAGGGCTCGGATACAAAGTTCAAAAGACCTACGAGTACAACAACGAGTACCCGCCCGACAGGGTTCTAAGACAAGATCCCGCGCCGGGCGCCCGCGTTCCCGTGGGCGCAACGGTCAAGCTTTGGATCTCCTCGCTAGAGGGCAAGCCGGTCCCGATCCCCAATCTCTTAGGACTTACCGAACAAGATGCAAAGGACGCGCTTTCACTGGCCGGGTTCAAAGGGAAGCGATATCTCCAGGCCGACCCCGATCCCGAAGCTGCCGCCCGCTTTGCCGGGCGGGTCTGGAAGCAGCAACCCCCGCCCGATCAGCTCGCCATCGCCGGATCTACCGTAGAGTACTGGGTCAATCCCGACTAGCAGCTCTCCAGGGCCAGGGCTTGGAGACAAAGCGGTTGTCTTCGATACAGAAACGCCAGAGGTGTCCGCCGTCTCGACTGAGCCCCACTCTGGTCGCTTGGACAACCGCCCAAGGAAGGTAGTCGTCGTCGAAGATCCCGATGCTCGAGGCACAGAGATCGACACCGTCGAAAGATCGTTCGACGCCCAGAGCCTGAGCGAGCTTTGCCGGGCCGGAAGCCAGATTGTAGATATCGCTCACCCCCCGCCTTTTGGCCATAAGCTCGGTTCCCCAAAGAGGCTCGCCTGCTCGAATCAGTACCGCGGAGGATTCTCCCGACGCGCCGGTCACTACATTCAGACAGTAGTGCATCCCGTATGTGAAGTAGACGTAGAGGTGACCGGGCGGTCCGAACATCGTCGCGTTCCTTCTGGTTTTGCCCCTGTATCCATGCGAACCCGGGTCGTCGCCGCCTCCGTAAGCCTCGGTCTCGACGATGCGCACAGCGACATCGCCCCCCGGCGAGGAGTGCCAGAGGATCTTGCCGAGCAGATCCCTAGCAACTTCGGTATGAGAACGGGCGTAAAACGATCTGTCGAGCCGACGGGATTCCAGCCTCTTTTTCAGTTCCGGGCCCACCTGGAAATCTCCTCGATACGGTGACCGAGAGATTCGATCTGATCGCCGACGGCCTTCGGCGAAGCCATACCGGGAGCGGTTCTCGATTCGACGGATCCCTTAGCGGAAAACGATGCCAGATCTTCTGCCGACAGCTCGGTGATGCCGGCCTCTTGAAGGTCGGTCGAATCCGCTTCGTCGAGCCGGCGATTGCGGCTGCTCAGTATCCGCACCAGCCTCGCTACTCTATTGTGAGCGTCCCGGAAAGGAACTCCCCTGCGCACCAGCTCCTCTGCCACATCGGTAGCGAGCGCGAAAGAGCCTTCGAGATCTTCGGCCATCTTTGCGGTGTTGAAAGATGCGGTGGAGACAAGTCCTGCGAGCGCCTCTGCCGAGGAGATGACGGTGTCTGCAGCCGAGAAGGCTATTCTTTTGTCTTCTTGAAGATCTCTGTTGTAGGCGAGGGGAAGTCCTTTGAGCAGAACGAGGATTTCTCCTACCGCTGCTATGGCCCTGGCCGCTCTTCCCCTGGCGAGTTCGGCGACGTCGGGATTTTTCTTCTGGGGCATGATCGAGGATCCGGTCGACCACGCATCCGAGAGTTCTACGAACCCGAATTCCTGCGATGTCCATATGACCAGCTCTTCGGCCAACCTGCTCATGTGCACCTGTGCGGAGGCGCATGCATAGACGAAGTCGGCGGCGAAATCACGGTCGGACACCGCATCGATACTGTTCTCGAAGACCGATCCAAACCCGAGCGCCCCGGCGGCCACGCTGGTGTCTGTAATCAGCGATGTCCCGGCCCCGGCCGCTGCGCCCAGCGGACTGCAATCGGCGCTCGAGTAGGAGTTCTCGAAACGCTTGCAATCTCGCAGCAACGGCCAGGCATGCGCCAAGAGATGGTGTGCGACGGGTATCGGCTGGGCTCTTTGTAGATGGGTGTATTCGTGGGTCAGGGCATCCCCGACCTCCAGAGCCTTCTTTCGCAACGCCTCTATGAGACCCAAAAGTGCGGCGACGGCCTCCTTGGAGGCGTCTTTTATCCAGAGCCTGAAATCGGTCACTACCTGATCGTTGCGGCTTCGACCTGCATGCAGCCTTCCGGCGACCGGCCCGCACAACTCGCCGAGTCGTCTCTCTATGGCCATATGAATGTCTTCGTCCGCTCCGGAGAACGGAAACTCGCCGGATTCGAACTCTGCTTCGACTGCATCCAGAGCGCTCTTCAGCGCCGCGGCGTCTTCCGAACCGATCACCGACGACGCAAGTTGGGCTTCGATGTGTGCTCTCGAGCATGCGATGTCGTATTTCCAGAGTCTCCGGTCCACATCCAGAGAACTGGAATAATCGAGCATTTTCGGATCCGGAGCTTTCTCGAAACGCTCTTTCCAAACCGGTGCGGAGCTCGAGACGGCGTCGTCACTCATCGCTTTGCGCTCGCTCCGCCCACGTTCTTATAGGTAATCCGTAGAGCTTGACAAAGCCGGCTGCGTCTTGATGGTCGAAGGCATCGCCCTCGGCGTAGGTAGCGAGATCCTTGCGGTAAAGAGCGTTGGGAGATCTCCGCCCGACCGCCTGACACCTACCGGGACTGTAGCGAAGTCGGACCTCACCGGTGACCCTTTCCTGGGTTCGATCGAAAAAAGCCTGTAGGGACTCCCTCAACGGCGAGTACCACTTGCCGTCGTATACCAGCTCGCTCCAGAGAGGCTCGAGACGGGACTTCTCGTGCATCAAATCTCTCTCGAGGGTGAGCGCTTCGAGGTCTCTGTGAGCTTCTATCAAAGACAAGGATCCCGGAGCCTCGTACACCTCACGGCTCTTTATTCCGACCCGCCTGTTTTCGATCATGTCGATCCGCCCGAATCCGAAGCGACCTCCGATCTCGGTCAAGCGCTCGACTACTTGCTCCGGCCGGAGTCGGTCCCCGTCCATCCCGACGGGCCGACCTTTCTCGAACTCGATCACCACCTCGCAGGGCTCTGTTGCGACCTTCTCCGGATCGGAGGTGAGCGAGAAAGCGTCTTCGGGCGGAGGGGCCCAGGGGTCTTCGAGTTGACCGCACTCGATGGTGCGTCCCCACAAGTTCTCGTCGATCGAGTATGGAGACGTCCTGGTGGCGACCACCGCTATCCCGTGACGTTCGGCGTAGTCGACGGCCTCTTCCCTACTCATAGGCTCATCTCTTGCGGGCGCCAGGATTTCGCAGTGCGGATAGAGGGCCGCTATCGACAGCTCGAACCGTAGCTGGTCGTTACCCTTGCCGGTGCATCCGTGAGCGATCTTTCGGGCGCCGTAAGATTTCGCGACCCGAACTAACTCGGCGGCAATGCACGGTCTCGAAAGCGAGGAGATGAGCGGATACCTGCCTTCGTACAGAGCGTTGGCAAACAGCGCCGGCATCAGATACTCGTTGGTGAATTCCTCCACCAGATCCGAGATCACCAGGTCGGATACGCCTGCCGCCTCTGCTCTTTTGGTCGCCGCGGCCAAATCCTCTTTTTGACCCACGTCGGCCAGGACGGCGACTACGTCGTACCCATGCTCCTTCGCCAGACGGTGGGCGATCACAGAGGTGTCCAATCCTCCCGAATACGCCAGGATCACTTTCTCGCTCATAGGTCTCTATCTGCTCCGGGTCGCTGTCAGGTCGCTCAGTACGTCTCGCACCACCGCACCGAATCCCTCCTCGCAGACGACGATTATCGTGTCGTCGCCGGCCACCGTGCCGAGCACTCTCGCCACCGACGCCTCGTCGATCAAAGCGGCCACATAAGGAGCATGTCCCGGCAGGGTCTTTACCAGTACGAGATCTCCAGAGGAGACCACCGAAGACACAGAACCGGCTAGGGCTCGACGCATCAACACATCTTTTGCCGGACGCAGATAACTCTCGCGATGTTCTTGAGGTCCGAAGGCGTATGTCACTTCGCCCGTGTGATCTTTGACTTTGCGGGCGCCGATCTCTCTCAGGTCACGGCTCACGGTGGCCTGGGTCACTCGCATACCCTTCTTGGCCAGAGCCGACACCAACTCCGCTTGAGTCCTGGCGGCGCCCTTGGAAAGCAAGTCGGAAAGAATTTTTTGGCGAACCTGCTTCTGCCCCGAGACCCGGGGATTGCCGCCGCCCTTTACCGAACGTTGCTTGTCGCGCTTTGCCGCCATTTGCACTCAGTCTCCGAGAATCGCACACAGCAAAGCATTCTGGGCATGCATCCTGTTTTCGGCTTGATCGAACACGATCGAGTGCTCGGAGTCTGCGACTTCGGCTTGTATCTCCTCGCCTCTGTGCATCGGGAGGCAATGCATTACCACCGCCCCTGAAGCGGCATGGGAGTAAAGCTCTTCGTCGAGGGCGTATTCGCGAAAGATTTCGAGGTTTTCGCTCGCCCCTTCGTCGCCCATCGAGACCCAGACATCGGTGTAGACGGCTTCGGCGCCCTTTACGGCTTCGACAGGATCGTCGGTTTCCAAGAACCGTCCTCCCCAAGCTTCGGCCATTTCTTTGCAACGATGCGACAGGGAGGGGTCTAGCGACCGCTCCGGGGGTGCGGCTATGCGCGCATCGAGTCCGGCCATCGTAGCGGCAAGCATCAAAGACCTGGCTACGTTGTTGGCGTCTCCTACATATGCAACCGACTGTGCGCCGACTTCCCGGAGTGTCATCAAGTCGGCCAGAGCTTGCATCGGATGCGCCTTGTCGGAAAGAGCATTTAGCACCGGCGACTTCATCGAATAAGCAAAGGTGACCAGGGTACGATGAGAGAATACCCGGGCACAAAGCGCATCCAGATACCTGTCGAGCACCCGCCCGGTGTCTTCGATGGTTTCTCCCCTCGTCAATTGCAGCTCGGAAGACGAAAGCGCAATCGGATATCCCTTGAGTCTGAAAATGCTGGCCTCGAGACTGACTCTCGTGCGAGTAGAGGGCTTCTCGAAGAAAAGCCCGATACAGCGTCCTGAAAGACCGTCTTTTAGAATGCCGGGATCGGCCTTCGCATCGATCGCAACCTTTAGAAGCCGCTCGAGCTCTTCCCGGCTCAGGTCGTCGATATCCAGCAGATCACGCCCTCTCAGTGAAGGTATGGGGGATTTCATCCGAGGTCACCCCTTTCGGCTCGTTTTGTAGCTTCCTGTACCGACTCCGCGAGCACTTCCAGGGCCTCGTCGATTTCATCTTCGCCGACTACCAGTGGGGGGCAGAGCCTGATGGAGAATTCGCCGACGGCATTTATCAGCAAGCCTTTCTCGAAGGCGCTCATCGCGACTTCTTTCGCCGGCGCCTCGACGTCGGCGCCGACCAAAAGTCCCTTGCCCCGCACGTTTTCGACGGCCGGAATTTGCAAAAGACCTGTCCTCAATCTTTCGCCGAGCTTCGACGCTTTCGAAGCGAGACCTTCCCGTCGCATTATCTCGATAACCTTGCACCCGACAGCCGACACCACCGGCCCGCCGCCGAGCGTGGTGGCGTGATCGCCGGGACTGAAAGCCTCTGCCACTTCGTCTCTCGCTACGCACGCCGAGATCGGGAATCCGTTGCCCAATGCCTTTCCGAGCGTGAAAATTGCAGGTTCGAGCGCGGCAAATTCCTCGTTTTGAAATGCGAGCCAGGCTCCCGTCCGGCAAAGCCCGGTTTGAACCTCATCTACCACGAGCAGTGCTCCGGACTCCTTGCATACCTCTGCGATTCTCTCGACGAACGACGAAGGAAGCGGCCTGACTCCGCCCTCGCCCTGTATTACTTCGATGAAAAGGGCGGCCGCCCCTTGCATGCTCGATTCGAGCGCGCTCTGGTCGTCGACTTTGACGAAGACGACGTCGGGCACCAGCGGCTCGAAGGCCGTTCTTTTCGAGGGCTGGCCGGTGATCGATAGAGCCCCCAGGGTTCTTCCGTGAAAGGAGTTTTCGAGCGCGACGAGCTTTGTGCGCCGGGGGTCGCGGCGCTGCCAGTATTTGCGAACCAACTTGATCGCGCACTCCACTGCTTCTGCGCCAGAGGAGGCAAAGAAGGAGCGCCCCCAGCCGGCGAGACTGTGGATTTCTTCGGCGAGGTCGAGCTGAGGAGTCGTGAAGTAAAGATTCGAGGTATGCACCAGCTTGGCCGCCTGCTGGGAGACTACCTCGGTGATCTCAGGATGGGCATGCCCCAGTCCCACAGTAGCAATACCTGCGACGAAGTCGAGGAAGCGACGGCCTTCGGAGTCGTAGAGGAAACAACGCTCGCCCTTTTCGAATACGACAGGAAACCTTGCGTATGTAGGCATGAGAAATCGCCGCTCTGAATCGATTGCCTGGAGGGCGTTCACTTGCGTCATTTGACTAATCCTTCAGAGCCCTGAACTCCGATTCGGTAGGGGAACCCGGAGCTCTGACCATCGTTCCGATCCCTTCGGGCGTAAAGACCTCCAGCAACACCGCATGCTCTATTCGCCCGTCGAGGATGTGGACCCTCGAGACCCCCCCTTCTAAAGCCTCCACGCACGATGAGATCTTGGGCAGCATCCCCTCGGAAAGCTTGTCGCTTCGAATTAGATTCACGAGGTCTTCAAGCTCCACTTCGGAAAGGAGGGTGTCTTCGTCACCCAGATCTTCGTAAAGCCCGGCTACGTCGGTGAGGTAAACGAGTTTCTCCGCCCTGAGCGCTTTCGCGATAGCTCCGGCCGCGGTGTCGGCATTCACGTTGTGAACTTCGCCGTCCGAAGAGATTCCCAACGGCGCGATAACCGGAATGAAGCCGTCGTCGAGCAGCTTTTGCAGGACGGTCGGCCTTACTTCGACTACCTCTCCAACCAGTCCCAGGTCTTCTCCCGAAGGCCCAAATTTTCTCGTGGTCACCAGGAGATTTCCATCCTCGCCGGAGAGACCGGTGGCCAGATCTCCGTGACGATTGATCAATCCGACGATCCGCCGGTTGATCTGTCCTAACAACACCATGCGCGCCACTTCTACCGTCGCCTCGTCGGTCACCCGATGCCCGGCTACGAAGCGGGGCTGCATCCCCAACTTCTTCATTAGCTCCGATATCTGAGGCCCGCCTCCATGGACCACCACCGGCCTGATCCCTACCAACCGCATCAATGCCATGTCCTCGGCGAATGCCTCGGCGAGTCTGGGCGTGGTCATCGCGGAACCGCCGAGCTTTATCACCACGGTTTTGTTCGAGTACGCCTTGATGTATTCCAAAGCCTCGATGAGGACGCCGGCTTTGTATTGCGTAGAGGCGAGGTCGCGCTGCGTCATCACCGGCTTACGAAGTCTTCATGTTTTCTTCGACATATTCGGGTCCCAGCGAAGCCATGACCCGCAAGGCCTCGTAGGCGCCGACACCGAGGTCGCAGGTAATCTCGATTTCCGGCGCCGACATGTATCGGGAGAGTTCTTCGGATCCCCACACCTCTGTAGCCACTCCGCCGGAACAAACCAGATGCGGACCGTATGCGACCGATACGGCGGAAGGATCGAATACTCGAGCGGCCGAGCCCGCCTCGGAGAGCACCCTTCCCCAATAGGGATCTCCGCCGTAGAGAGAGCAGCGCACCAGACTCGACGCCGCGATCTTCATAGCAGCCGCCTCAGCATCGGCCGACGATGCTGCCCCTTTGACCCTCACGACTGCGATTCTCGAAGATCCTTCTGCGTCCCTTGCCATCTCTAGTGCTAGATATGCACACACGTAGTCGAACGCTTTCTGCAGTGCTTCTACAACATCGCCGTCGATTGCATCGCGGCCGGAGGACGTCTCGGCGCGGCCGGTGGCAAAGGCGACCACAGTGTCGTTAGTCGACATGCATGCATCCACGCTCAATTTGTTGAACGACTTCTCGACCGAATTAGCCAGCAAGCGGGCGAGCGTAGGCCTGTCCAGTGCGGCATCGGTTGCCAGAAACGCCAGCATGGTCGCCATCGACGGCGCCAGCATCGCGGCGCCCTTGGCTATCCCGCCTACGGTGCATTCGTAACCTTCCAGACCGACCCGTACCGCGCATTCCTTCGGATGCGTATCGGTGGTCATAATCGCTCTAGCAGCCCGATGCCCGGCCTCTACAGAATTCGAAAGGCCCACCATCCCTATTGCGGACACCACCGATTCCCTCGGAAGGTACGTACCGATCAATCCTGTAGAAGCCACGAGGACGGAGTTTCGAGGGACTCCCAGCTTCGATGCGGCCGCCTGCTGCATGGCCACGGCGTCCTCCATCCCCCTCTCGCCTGTCAGCGCATTAGCGCATCCGGCATTGGCCACGATCGCACAGACGCTTTCGCTTTCCGCCAGCGTCTCCATCGAAAGCACAACCGGGGCGGCCTTTGCCCGATTGCTCGTAAAGACTCCCGCTGCCGTAGCGCCCTCGGCGTATATCAGAGCCAGGTCGTCGCCTCCTCGGCCGCGCAGTCCCACAGATGCCGTCCCGACTTCCACCCCGGCCACCGACGTGATGGTGCCTTCGGGTACCGTGCTCGCCGGGATAGCTTCGAGTTCGAAACCCAAGTCGAAGGCGGTCTCAGGTCGCATAAAAGACTCCTCCACCCTTGCCTTTACGGCCAGAGTCCCGGGGTTTGCAGACCGAGCGTCTCGTCGAATCCGAACATCACGTTGGCATTCTGGATCGCAGAGCCGGCTGCGCCCTTTCCGAGGTTATCGATGGCTGCAGTCAGAACAGCGACATGACTTCCATTCCCGCCGCCACTCTGGATCGCCGTCGAGACCACCGCATAGTTGGATCCCCTAACCGCCTTTGTGTGAGGAGGCTCTTTCGATACGGTCACAAAGGGTGCTCGTTCGTAGAACGAGGAATACAGCTCCAGTAGAAACTCGGAACTCTTTCTCGACTGCAGCGGCGCGTACGCCGTGACCAAAAGTCCCCTTGCCATAGGCACCAGATGCGGCACGAAGATCACCGAAGTGTCGGGATTGAGGCTTTGCAGGACACCTTCGATTTCGGGCTGGTGGCGGTGTCCAAAAACCGCGTACGGGGTCGTGTCTTCGGTCGCCTCTGAAAGCTGCAGTCGGGTTTCTGCGGTCCTGCCGGCGCCCGAAAGTCCCGACTTTCCATCGACGAAGAGAGCGCCCC
>VAPR01000907.1_pt1 | contig 16860 bp, 12 predicted proteins | sample 3380701 | NCBI WGS metagenome assembly VAPR01 (sample SAMN11536904, study PRJNA540576) | hot springs metagenome | isolation source: hot spring wet sediment | place: Spain: Lobios | collected 2014-01 | reverse complement strand
TGACGATTGATTGGAAACCGGACAAATCGTCCGATCTGCCTGTCTACAAACAGATTGTCGACTATATCAAGGATAAGATTTCGAGCGGAGAGTGGCCTGTTCGCAGCAAACTGCCGACGCAGCGCGTGATGGCGGATGCGTTCGGCGTAAACCGCAGCACGGTCGTAACGGCGCTGGAAGAACTGAAGGCAGAAGGCTTGGTCGAAGCAGTAGTAGGAAGCGGTACGGTTATCTGCAACAACACCTGGTCGATGCTTGCCGCAGCCGCTCCGCCCGACTGGATGAGTTACGTCCGGTCTGGCATTCATCAGCCGAATTTGCCCACCATTCAGGAAATTAACCGGGCCGAGCATGAGCCGTCTGTCATTCGTCTTGGAACCGGCGAGCTTTCTCCGGAACTGATCCCTGCCCCAGCCATGGAGCAGGTGTTCGACCGATTGAAGGGCAAATTAAGCCACCTTGGCTATTCGGAACCGAAAGGACTTCTGCCTCTGCGACAGGCGATCAGTGAGCATCTGCGCGGATTTGGCATAGAAGCCTCACCGTCGGCGATTCTGGTGGTGTCAGGTGCGCTGCAGGCGCTTCAATTAGTTTCCGTAGGCATTTTGCGGCAGGGTTCCACGGTTTTGGTGGAAAAGCCTTCGTATCTGTCCTCCCTGCACACGTTTCAATCCACCCACATGCAATTGATCGGCATTCCCATGGACGCCGAGGGAATCCGCACCGATCTGATCGCTCACCAAAAACGGACGCAGAACGCTGCTCTCCTGTATACCATCCCCGCCTTCCACAACCCGACCGGTGCATTGATGACGCAGACGAGGCGAGAACAGCTGCTGCATGTCTGCGAACAGGAGAGACTGCCCATTCTGGAGGACGACGTCTACGGCGAGCTCTGGCTGGATGAACATCCGCCAAAGCCGCTCAAGGCATCGGATAAAAACGGCCTGGTCCTGTATGTAGGCAGCTTGTCCAAAACGTTGAGCCCTGGCATGCGAATCGGCTGGCTGGTCGGCCCGGAGCCGGTGATCGAGCGGTTGGCCGACGTCAAAATGCAGACGGATTACGGCTCCAGCGCCCTTTCCCAATGGGCGGCGGCAGAGTGGTTGGCGAGCGGGATGTACCGGGAGCATCTGTTGCAAGTCAGGGAAGCTTTGCGCTGCCGCAGAGCAGTGGCCCTCGAAGCGCTGCAGCTTTGGTTTTCCGACATCGCCACCTGGCAGGTACCGCGCGGGGGTTTTTACATCTGGCTGCGGATCGAACTGCCGATCTCGATGCGGGAGCTGTTTTCCCGGGCTTTGGCCAACGGCATTCTGTTGAATCCGGGATACGTCTACGACCGGACCGCGAACCAGCATTTGCGGCTGTCTTATGCGTACGCGAACACGGAACAGCTGAAGCAGGCGCTGCGCCGTCTTTCCGAGCTGATTCGGGAATGTTTATAGGTTTCATGAACGAGAAAAAAGGGTATAGAGATGGAACAGTCGTGTTACTACATCATTAGAGAAATCGCACTCCATGGAGGTACGGCATGAAAAAGGGAAGTATCGTCACAAAAATACTGTTGTTTGTGATGTTGGTAATGCTGACACTCTCAGCGGCAAACGCGGGAAGCTTATATATGACCAATACAGGAACCGTTGAAAAGACGATCGGCATTTACAGCACGGAACTGGCGGCCAACATCGCGAAAAAGATGGACGTTTCCGCATACGAAAGATTTCTGCAAAACCCTGCGGAGGACGATACCTACTGGCAATTGCGGCAGGAGTTGAACGACTTCCGGGAAAAGACAGGCGCCCTCTATGTTTACACGCTGCGAGTAGACGAGCAGCAACAGCCCCGCATCATGATCGACGGGCAGCCAAAGGACTCTGAAGTGGCGTCGGGTATTGATGAGAAGACCTCAACAACGACGTTTGAGGACATTGCCCCAAGTCTGAAAGGGGAAGTGAGCAGCACGGAGATTGTCCATGATCCGGAGTACGGCGATTACTTGTCCGCGTTTGTCCCGATTGCCAAACAGGATGGCACCGTAATCGGCGTGCTGGGTGTGGACATCAATGCTTCGACGGTTGGAGCAATCAGCGAGCGGGTACAGTGGGAGAGCCTGCCGAAAAGCATGGCCATGAATCTGTTGATTACCCTGGCAGCCGCCTTGATTCTTTACGTGTATTTCAAAAAGAGATTGAAGCCGCTTCAGACAATTAGTGAAAAAGCGCAGCAGGTCTCTGCCGGCGTGTTGACGGAGCTTGATTTTCAATACAAAAGAAACGACGAGATCGGGCATATCATGGAGTCGTTCAGCCGCATGGTCGCCCAGCTTCGTTCCCTGATCGGAGATGTAAAAGCCACGGCGGGAACCATCGATGAGATGGCTGTCAGCATCTCCCGGGGAGTAGCCGATATCCAGGAGCAGTCGGAAGCGATTGGCACAGCCAGCATGGAGATTGCAAAAGGAAATGAACAAACGGCTTCTTCCATCGAGACGGTCTCGAAGCTGAACAGCGAGCTGGTGGAGAAAATCGATAGCGTCAACCGATTGGTGACGGAGATGAGCCGACTGGGCAAGGAAGTAGCGGAAACCGGCGATGGCAGTCACCGCTCACTCCAGGAGTTTCTCACCCACAGTGTGGAGACAGCAGGTCATTTTCGTCTGGTGGAGGAGAGGATGGAGCGGCTGGTGGAAAAATCGTCCACGATTGAACAGGTGGTCTCCACCATTCAGGCGATTGCCAACCAGACCAACCTGCTTGCGCTGAATGCCGCCATCGAGAGTTCACGGGCGGGGGAGGCAGGCAAGGGCTTCGCCGTAGTGGCGCAAGAAGTGCGCAAACTGGCGGAACAAACCGCAGCAGCCACCAAAGTCATTCAAACCAGCATTATCGACGTACAGGAAGAAGTGTCCAAGGCCAAGCAGGAGACGTTGCGCACGATGCAGCAGTACCAGGCGGAATCGAAAAAAATCGACGACGTCACACAGAATGTATCCCAGCTCTCTGCGATCACCGATTCGCTTAATGAATCGCTTCGCCGCATCGTTTCGCATATGGATGAGATGACGCAGTTCCAGGAGGTCATTCATCAGGACATCCTGTCGCTCACGGCTGTATCGGAACAGACTGCTGCTTCCGCGGAAGAGGTGACGGCTACCATCCAGGGCGTAGGGGAGTACATCCATACGTTTGCCGACGAGGTTACAAATGTGACCGAACAGATTGCGGAACTGCGCAAGAAGACGGATGCATTCACCTTGTGACATTGATACTCCAATCAACAAAAATGGGACCACCGGCAACGGTAAGTCCCATTTTTTCAGTTAATTAATGATACGGAAACTGGCTGGAGTAACCGCTGAACTGCTGATGTGCCTGCTGCAGCTTTTGCTGATCTTCCGCCTCCAGTTTGTACCAGCCTTTTTGGAACATCAGGTTGTACATGTCCCGGGCGCTCCGGTGCGTTTCCAGCAGGATGTGCAGCATGTCGTTATGAAGCTGTTCGTGGCTCGCTTCCCGCACCGCCACGTTCAGGCTGTCGGTCAGGTACTTGCACGTAGCAAGACCGTCGTTCAGAAAGTCCCGATCGTTCATCTGCGGCCCTTTTACCTGCGGCATTTGATTGCTTTGCGGATTGGCAATCTGGTTTTGGTTCGGCATTCTTCTTCGCCTCCCTTACTGCGATGGTTGCGGTTGCTGTGGAATGGTTGCCATGGCTGCGTTGTTGTCCACCTGCAGATGGGCAAGCAAGGTCTGGTAGTGACGCTGGTGCATCTGTCCGGCCTTTTCCAACGCCTGCTTTACTTGCGGATCGGTCGCCTGCTGGGCAAAGAAGTGAAACTTCTTGAACGCCAGCAGCTCCCAGGAGAGCGCATCCTTCAGATAGCTGGAGTCCTTGGTTGTAATGACGCGCGGCGGCTCGGGAATCGGCACCTGGGTTTGCTGTGCGGAAGGTGTCATGGTGGTAGGCATCAGGTTGCTCCTTTCCATAATGGGTTCGTACAGTTAATAGAATGGACAACCCGCCGCCGAATATGCCTGTCAGGATGGTTGAAGCTGCAGGGAGACCACCTGCACGTCGATGCTGGCGGGTGCGATATTCAAACAGTAGCTGGTCTCTTCGTACAGGGCCTGCTGGATGGAGTGAACCAGCGGAGGTATGGCGGTGCCAAAAGGGAGAACAAGTGACACCGAAACCTGCAGACGCGGCAGATCCTCAAACGAGTACGACGTTTTGTGTATCTGTGACACTGCTTGAAAGCGGGTGCAGGTCAGTTGTACGATCTTACGCAGGACTTGCGGGTGAATTTGAATCCGCCCGCCGGTAAACGGAGGATGCACCACAGTGGTTTCCCCGATCACTTCCTTTTTTGGTGAAAAGATTTGCTGAGCCGAGGCGATAATTCGCTGGAAAAAGTCTTTTTCCACTTCCACTCGTGGTATGGGAATCACATGCTTGCCTTGTGTCTCGCGAATATATTTGGCCGCTTCAATCTCCTGCGGCGGCTTGATGGTTTCAATCGGAATGAATTCCGGATTTGGCGGAAGGCGAAGGGCCGTTACGATCCGATGAATCATCCGCTTGGACGTCCCCAGAATCAGCAGGCGCTCCAGATTGAGCTGCTCCAGGGTCTTCCGCACTTCCTCGGCGTGGTCGCGATAGTGAAAAATCGCGCGCTTCACCGCTTGAATTTTGGTTTTCTCGTACTTTGCCGAGGTTCCTGCCCATTTTCGTCCCTGATAAATCAAAATACCGTCGTCAATAATGGCGTCGATACCGAGCCGGTGAGCCAGTTCCAACGCGCTGGTACTTTTGCCGGTGCCGCTGGTTCCGTACAGCGCATAGATTTTCATCTCTGTGGCCCCCTTTGTCCTCTTTTCTTCAGTATACCACTGGCGGCGGCCGTAGAGACAAAGGGATTAACGGTACTGCGCTCCCAGTTCCTTCGCCCGTTCGGCAGCTCGCAGTACGGCAGAGGTAATAGCCTGCTGGAAGCGAAAAGATTCCAGAACCTCCAGACCGGCCTGAGTGGTTCCGCCGGGACTGGTTACCTTTTGCCGGAGCAGGGAGGGCTCCTCGCTGGAGTGAATCAGCATCTGGGCTGCGCCGAGCAGGGTTTGTACGGTGAGCTGGCGGGCCATTTCACGGGAGAGACCTGCTGTCGCGCCTGCGCCTTCCATTGCTTCGACCAGGTAGTAAATGTAGGCGGGACCGCTGCCGGAAAGTCCGGTGACGATATCCAGTTCCTCTTCGGCTACCGTATAGACGGAACCGATTGATTCAAACAACTGCGTGGCCATCTGCAGATGTTCATCTGAGGCGAAAGCGTTGGCAGCAATGCCGGTGGCGGACAGCCCCACGGCGGAGGATGTGTTTGGCATCGTGCGGATGATCGGACAGTCGACGCCCAGCCATTGGCCAATCAAATCGGTAGATACGCCTGCAATCACCGAGATGACCACTTGATCCTGCCGAATCAGGCCGCGGAAGCTGCGGCAAGCCTCGGCTGCATCTTTTGGTTTCATCGCCAAAACGAGGATGTCCGCGCCGCGGATGACGTCTGTCTTGTCTGTATGTGTGGCAACGCCGAATGTCTCCGCAAAAAGCTGCAAGCGTTCCCGATTGCTTCGATTGGTAATGAGGATGTGCTCTGCAGGTAGCAGCTGCTTTTTCAAGATCCCGCTGAGCATCGCTTCGACGATGGAACCCGCCCCGAGAAAGCCGAGGCGCTGGGTGTGCAGAGTATCGCAGGTTCTCTTTTCATTCATGATGCATGCCTCCTTGTTCACCGTATTTGACCGGTTCCGTGAACCATGTATTTGTATGAGGTGAGGGCTTCCAGACCCATCGGCCCTCGCGCGTGCAGTTTTTGCGTGCTGATGCCGATCTCGGCCCCGAAGCCGAATTCTCCGCCGTCGGTAAAACGCGTGGAAGCGTTGTGGTAAACGGCAGCGGCGTCGACGCTGGCAAGGAATCGCTGGGCGCGCAGCGCATCCTCCGTCACGATCGCTTCGGAGTGACTGGTCCCGTGTTCCGCGATATGCTCAAGTGCTTCCGCCATTCCCTCCACGGTGCGGACGGCCAGCACCAGGTCCAGATATTCCGCGTCCCAGTCCGAATCAACAGCAGGGGAGAGGAGATGGGCCAGTTCGGGATGTCGCAGTCGCGTCTGCTCGCAGGCGCGGAGCTCCACTCCCAAAGAGGCAAGCCGCTGAAGCAGGGCGCTGCTGTACTCGCGCCGCCAGTTGCGGTGCAGCAGAACGGTTTCCGCCGCGTTGCAAACGGCGGGACGGCTTGTTTTCGCGTTGACGACGATCGCCTCCGCCATGTTGTAGTCAGCGCTTTTGTCGACAAACACATGGCAGTTGCCTACTCCAGTTTCCAGAACAGGGATGCTTGACGTGCGCAGGACGCGCTTGATCAGCTCTGCTCCGCCGCGCGGAATGATGACGTCGACGTATCCGTTGCACGTGCAGAGCGCATCGACCGCCTCGTGTTCCACAAAGGGCAGGTACTGAACGGCATCCGCAGGGAGCTGCAAATGTTCCAGGGCACGTCGTATGCTTTCGGTCAGGGCCAAATTGCTGCGCAGCGCCGTGCGGCTGCCGCGAAGCAGGATCGCGTTGCCCGTCTTCAGGGCTATTGCGGCGGAATCGACTGTAACGTTAGGCCGCGCTTCGTACACCATGCCGATCACCCCGAGCGGGACGCGGACCTGCTCGATCTTCAGACCGTTTGGACGCGCCCAGCTGCTGATCACCGTGCCAACCGGATCGTCCAGATCAGCCAGCTCTTCGAGGCTGGCCACCAATCCGCTCAACCGTCGTTCGTCCAGCTGCAGGCGGTCCAGATAACTGGAGGGGTGCCCTGCTTCCTTTGCATGTGCCACGTCCTGTTCGTTGGCTGTGAGGATCGCTGCTTGGTCGGCGCGGATGTGACGGCCGATCTCGATCAGCGCCGCGTCTTTTTCTTCGCGTGACAGCTGGGCCAGGCGGCGGGAAGCCTTTTTCGCCAATTTTCCCAGCGCGAGGACGCTTTCCCGAATGTTTTCTGCAGTATGGATCATCTTCTCATCTCCCTCTCCATCTTTTTTTCTATAAGATCGGTTTATCGATAAGCGCGATGGCCGGTCAGCTCACAGGACGCCGTCCATTGATCGCGGTGAATCACGATGCCGTTTCGCTTTGCCGGATCGGAAGCATCGAGAAGAGTGCGCAAATCATCTGCACCAACCTTGCTGATTCCGCGCCCGATCAGTTGCTGGTTATGGAAGACCTCGACGACATCCCCTGGGGCAAAAGAACCGGTCACCTCAGTTACGCCTGCGAGAAGCAGGCTTCGCTGCTGATCCAAGATAGCATCGGCCGCGCCCGAGTCGACTGCGATGCGCCCCCGCGTAGGGGAATGCAGCGCAATCCACTGCTTGCGCTTCGGCAGTCCTGGCCGCGATGGGGGTTCCTCGGTGCGCCCGACATAGGTGCCGTTGCCTTTTCCAGCGACGATCGCCAACAGATCGTCTTCCTGCGCGAGGCTGCCGATAAAACTGGGGATTCCCAGACGCAGCGCCGTTCCGGAGGCGACCAGTTTGGAGCGCATTCCGCCTGTTCCCAGCCGGGAAGCTCCGCCTGCCAGCGCTTCGATTTCTTCCGTGACGGTATTCAGCATGCGAATCTGCCTTGCATCCGCGTGCTTGCGCGGGTCCTTGTCGTACAGACCGTTCGTGTCCGTCAGAATCACGTACAAATCGGCGTGAATCAGACCGGCCACCAACGCTCCCAGCATGTCGTTGTCCCCAAACGTAAGCTCGGCCACGGAAACCGTGTCGTTCTCATTGATGATGGGAACCACTTTTTTGCCGAGCAGCAGGCTTAGGGTTTGGAAGGCGTGATGGTAACGCTCACGGTCGGAAAAGTCACTCCGCGTCAGGAGCACCTGGGCCACGGTGCAGGAGTAGGAGGCAAACAAATCCGAGTAGGTCTGCATCAGCAGGCTTTGCCCGATGGCCGCCGCAGCCTGTTTGGCCGCCAGCGTCCGCGGCCGCTGCTGGTACCCGAGCATTTTGTAGCCGCTGGCCACCGCTCCGGAAGAGACCAGCGCCACTTCATGGCCCGCAGTCCTCAGCAGATGGATCGCCGACACCAGGCGCGACATTTTTACCGGATCGCAGCCACCCTGGGGCGAAGCGAGCGAACTGCTTCCCACCTTGACGACCAGACGCATTTTCCCTTTCTTCATGTGCGATCTCCCTCCTGAAATAAAAAGACCCTTTCATCCCGGACATAAGGACGAAAGGGTCATGCAGATTACCTTCGCGGTACCACCTTACTTGACGGCATACGGCCGCCCAGCTCTCTTTCTTTGATAACAGGTGAAAGAAACCTGGTCAGGTCATCCCTGACAGCTCCGGGGTGGGTTCAAACCGGTTCGCGGGCGAAACCTCTCAGCCGCTGAGTTTCGCTCTCTGGACCTGAAGCACGGTTTTACTGATCCCCATCATTACCAAGTGAGTATCCGTTGTTATTTTACGCTCATTTCTAAAAGTTTGTTGCTTTTAGAAAGCCGTGAGTGCCTGACGTGTTAGGTCAAGCGAAGCGTTCATTCACGGTAAGTCGAGAACCCTATAGATTTTCTACACCCATTACATTCCTGTACTGACAATAAAACCAACATTGCTTGCGAAAAGAGGAATGTTTTAAATAATTATGCTCCTGGATGAATAAAAATGTCAAGTCGCTATTCAAACATCTCGCTGCCATATGCTCCGGTGCGCGATCTGATTTCAAACTGCCTGGTTTTGGCGTCTCGAACCAGCTGATACCGAATGGTCCGATCCTTGGCATACGCCGGGATAGTGACCTCGGTGACTGTGGCCAGCAAACCAGTGTCGTTCTTTTGCGCGGTTGTGTTTCGCACTGAGATCAGCAACGGATAATCGGTTTCCGGTCTTGCCAGATACACGTTGCCCCTGACCAGTTTGGTGCGCAGGTTGTCGTACATGTTTTCCGCCAAAGGTCGGCTCCAGTACCGACCAAAAAAGTCGAGGATCTTCTCCTTGGTGTTGAAGCGAGCGGGCAGCCGCCGATACGCAACGCCGTCTTCGTAAACCGTTCTGCCGTTCGGCATGGTGGCCGCTGCATAGTACAGTTCCTCAAAGACGTGCTCCGCGCGGTTGAGAAACAGCACCACGTCCGCTCTGTTGCTTCCCAGGTTTTGAATGGCAGCCGTCTTCGCCGGGCGGGCATCTTTTTGCCGGGTTGCCTGGGTTTTTGCCTTTTGTTCCTGCTTGTCGTTGTTGCATCCGGAGAATACAAGAGAAAAAGCCAGAAGAACGAGCCATCTTTTCATCACAACACCTCATTCTACCTGTTTCTTCTGTATAGGGTGCTTTTCGGCAGGAGCAAGTAGCCATGTAAACTTTTTCCTTGGTAGCTTGAGGAGAGGGGTTGTCTCGTGCGAAAAATATGTCTATCATGAAGTGGATTAGGTCTTTGCGATTCGAATAACGGCATTGAGGTGGATACACATGTTTGGTTTTGGCAAGAAGGCAAAAAAGCTTGAAGGTACTGATATTCTCATCATCAAAACGGAAGAGGCAAAGAACCGTTCCTTTTATCAGGTGGCGTTTCCCACCATGTTTGCCAACGACGTGATCAGCATGCTGCAAAAACTGGAAAAATCTCCGTTCAACAAGCCTGAATATCTGGGAGAGATCGGCGGCTTCCGTATCCTCACGCACCTTGAAGGATTGACCGGTTTTGACGTGATTGACGAAGCGGACATGGAAGCGCAGCCGGCGCAAATCCAGGATTTCGCGAACATTTTGCTGCGCCGTCTGGAAGCGCTGGAGGAGAGCGGCAAGTTTGAAGATTCCGAGGATCTGGCGTTTATCATGGGCGAACTGACGATGCTTCGGGATGGAAGTTTTATTCCGCAGCAGTAAGAAAAAATTGGTCAGCCGGTACAAACTGGCTGGCTGTTTTTGTTTGTACCGTACTCACCGCACAATCAGCCAAATTCCGATTGCAACCGCTTCCGGTTTCGATTACAATAAAAATGAACGATCATTCATTTTTGTGCTGAAGCCTTGTCAACGATTTCTCACTTCATCTTTTTACAAAGGTTCGTGGGATTTTTTTTCAGCCCGAATATGAATGAGCATTCATTCAAGAGCGAAATAGACATATTGTACAAGGGATTACGTATGAAGAAGTAGAAGTGTTTGAAGACTCAGTCGTTTCTTATTAAGGGAGGGTACTTGATGGAACGCAAAATTCGCAAAGCGGCTGTCCTCGGTTCCGGCGTAATGGGGGCGGGAATCGCCGCACATCTGGCAAACGTGGGCATCCCCACCTATCTGCTCGACATCGTTCCGCGTGAATTGACGGAGGAGGAGAGCAAAAAAGGACTGACGCTGGAGCATCCTGCCGTCCGCAATCGCATCGCGCAAACAGGAAAGGAGCGCCTTCTGAAAGAGAAGCCGGCTCCACTGTATGACAAGGCAAACATCGATCTGATCACCGTCGGCAACATGGAAGACCATCTTTCTCTACTGTCCGAAGTAGACTGGATCATTGAAGTTGTCGTGGAAAACCTCGACGTGAAGAAGAAAGTGTTCGAGGCGGTGGAGGCGCATCGCAAGCCAGGCACCATCGTTTCTTCCAATACCTCCGGCGTCTCCATTAACGAAATGAGCGAAGGGCGCTCCGAGGAGTTCCGCAAGCATTTCCTCGGCACCCATTTTTTCAATCCTCCTCGTTATCTGAAACTTCTTGAGATTATCCCGGGCAACGATACCGACCCGGCCATCGTGGACTACATGATGCACTTTGGCGAATTCGTGCTCGGCAAGGGAACCGTACTTTGCAAGGACACGCCGAACTTCATCGCCAACCGCATCGGCACCTACGGCCTGCAGGTTTCCATCCAGGAGATGGTTCGGCTCGGACTGGGTGTCGATGAAGTGGATGCACTGACCGGCCCGGTGATCGGCCGTCCGAAGAGCGCAACGTTCCGCACGCTTGACGTCGTTGGTCTGGACACCTATGTACACGTGGCCAACAACGTGAAAAACAAGAGCACCGACGAAGCGGAAAAGGCGGTATTTGAAATCCCTGCATTCGTCCTGAACATGGTGGAGAAGCGCTGGATCGGTCAAAAGGCAGGCCAAGGCTTCTTTAAACAGGAAAAGACGGCGGCAGGCAAAGAAATTTTCGCCCTCGACTACAACACAATGGAATACAAACCGCGCGCCAAGGCCAAGTTTGCATCCCTCGATGCAGCCAAGACGGCCAAAACGCTGCCGGAAAAATTGAAGACGCTTGTATACGGCAAGGACAAGGGCAGCGAGTTCCTCTGGAGCGTATTCAAGAAAGTGCTGCTCTACTCTGCGGAAAAAGCATATGAGATCGCAGACGACATCGTAGCCGTCGACAATGCCATGAAGTGGGGCTTCGGCTGGGAGATGGGTCCGTTCGAAACCTGGGATGCCATCGGCGTGGAGAAATCCGTCGCCCGCATGAAAGAAGAAGGGGAAACCATCCCGGCGCTGGTGGAAGAGCTGCTGGCGAGCGGCAAAACTTCCTTCTATCAAAAGAGCGAAGGGCGCGTCGCAGCATTCGCCGTAGGCGGCGCTTACAAAGGCATTGAAGAGAAAAAGGAAAAGATCAATCTCGCAGCCCTCAAAGAGCAGGGCAAGCTGATCAAGAAAAACGCTGGCGCTTCCCTCATCGATCTGGGCGACGGGGTAGCCTGCCTGGAGTTCACTTCCCCGCACAATGCGCTCGGCATGGACGTTCTCCAGATGGCAGCGCAAGCCGCTGAAGAAGTGCAGAAAAACTTCCTCGGTCTCGTGATCGGGAACCAGGGCAAAAACTTCTGCGTGGGCATGAATCTGGCCATGGCTCTGATGGAAGCGCAGGATGAAAACTGGTTCGAGCTCGACATGATGATCAAGAATTTCCATAAAGCAGGAAACGCGCTTCGCTACATGCACCGGCCTGTTGTAGCAGCTCCGTTCGGCATGACACTGGGCGGCGGCGTGGAGGTATGCTACCTGGCTGACCGCGTGCAGGCGTCCGCCGAGACGTACCTCGGTCTGGTGGAAGTGGGTGTGGGCCTCTTGCCTGGCGGCGGCGGCACCAAGGAGATGCTCTTCCGCGCGATGGAAAATGTGCCGGAGGGCGGTTCCGTACCTGTCGATCCGTTCCCGTTCGTGGCGCGCGCCTTTGAAGCCATCGCGATGGCGAAAGTGTCGACCAGCGGAAAAGAAGCGATCAATCTGGGCTACCTGCGTCCAACCGACCGCATCAGCATCAACCCTGATCACCTCCTGTACGATGCCAAACAGCTCGTGCTGACGATGGACAAAGAAGGCTACACGCCACCGAAACCGCGCAAGATTCGCGTGATCGGGGAAACCGGCTACGCCAGCCTGCGTCAAAACGTTTATGCCATGAAGAAAAGCGGGTACATCTCCGAGCATGATGAACTGATCGCAAGCAAGATCGCCTACGTTATGTCCGGCGGCAATCTTCCGGCCGGTACGGAGGTAACCGAACAGTATATCCTCGAGCTGGAGCGTCAAGCGTTCATGGATCTGATCAAGACGCAGAAGACGCAGCAGCGCATGCAGCACATGCTGACCAAGAACAAGCCATTGCGCAACTAGCATCTGAAGGAGGGAAAACAATGAGAGAAGCAGTCATCGTCGCAGGTGCCCGCACCGCTGTAGGGAAGTCGAAGCGCGGCAGCCTGAAGGACGTTCATCCGGTAGATATGGGGGCGGCGGTCATTCGCGACCTGCTGCGCCGTGTTCCTGAGCTGAATCCAGCAGATATCGAAGACGTGATTATCGGCAACGCCGTTCCGGAAGCGGAGCAAGGCATGAACTTCGCGCGCCTGATCGGATTGCGCGCAGGCCTGCCGACCAATGTGTCCGGCATCACCGTTAACCGCTTCTGCTCGTCCGGTCTGCAAACCATCGCGTATGCCGCGCAGCAGATCATGGTGGGCGGAGCAGACGTGATCGTAGCCGGCGGTGTAGAGAGCATGAGTCTCGTGCCAATGCTCGGCCACAAGGTTGCGCTCAACCCGACGCTGGTGGAAACCATGCCGGAAGCGTACATGAGCATGGGCCACACGGCAGAAGAAGTGGCGAAGCGCTACAGCGTCAGCCGTCAGGACCAGGATGCGTTTGCGGTTCAGAGTCACCAGCGTGCTGCCGCAGCAATCGCTGCAGGCAAGTTCAAGGACGAGATTGTGCCGATTCCGGTAAAGCAGCACTTAATCGATGAAAATGGCAAGGTGCATGTAAAAGAATTCGTGTTTGACACAGATGAGGGTGTACGCCCTGACACCAACCTGGAAGCGCTGGCCAAACTGAAACCGGCCTTCCACGTGCAGGGAACTGTCACGGCGGGCAACTCCTCGCAAACCAGCGACGGCGCGGCAGCAGTCCTCGTGATGTCTGCGGAGAAAGCGGCTGAAATCGGTGCCAAGCCGATCGCGAAGTTCCGCTCGTTTACCGTAGGCGGCGTCGATCCTGATGTGATGGGAATCGGACCGGTTGTGGCGATTCCAAAAGCGCTCAAGATGGCCGGCTTGACGATTGCAGACGTAGACCTGTTTGAGTTGAACGAAGCATTTGCTTCCCAGTCGATCGCGGTGATCCGCGAACTGGGTCTGGACCAGGAGAAGGTAAACGTCAACGGCGGCGCCATCGCCCTGGGCCACCCGCTCGGCTGCACCGGAGCGAAGCTGACGGTTTCCCTGCTGAACGAGTTGCAGCGTCGCGGCGGCAAGTACGGTGTCGTGACGATGTGTATCGGCGGAGGCATGGGTGCCGCAGGCGTTTTCGAAATGCTGTAAAATCAGTCACTTTTCATAAAAGGGAGAGGGATACAAATGGCAGATACGAAAGAATTGATCCGCGGCGGCAGCTTCCTGATCGATGCCGGTTCCGCAGATGATATGTTTACCCTGGAAGAAATCACCGACGAACAAAAAATGATGGCGGATACCACGGAAGACTTCATCCGCAACGAAGTGCGTCCGCACATGGAAGAGCTGGAGCACCAAAACTTCGATCTTTCCGTAAAATTGCTGAAAAAAGCGGGCGAACTGGGCCTTTTGGCAGCAGATGTGCCGGAGAAGTACGAGGGTCTCAGCCTCGATAAAATCAGCGCAGCCCTTTTGGGTGAAAAATTTGCGCTGGCTCGCGGATTTGCGATCACGTTTGGAGCCCATGTCGGCATCGGTTCCCTGCCAATCGTTTACTTCGGCAACGAAGATCAAAAGAACCGCTATCTGCCTGATCTCGCGTCCGGCAAGCGCATCGCTGCTTACTGCCTGACCGAGCCGGGTTCCGGTTCTGACGCATTGGGCGCGAAAACAACGGCGAAGCTTTCCGAAGACGGCAAGTACTACATTTTGAACGGTACCAAACAATTCATCACCAACGCCGCTTTTGCTGATGTATTCATCGTCTATGCAAAAGTGGACGGCGAACATTTTTCCGCGTTCATCGTAGAGCGCGAATTCCCTGGCGTTTCTGTAGGTGCGGAAGAGAAGAAAATGGGCATCAAGTGCTCCTCCACTCGTCCGCTTATCCTCGAAGATGCACGCGTTCCGGTGGAAAATCTGCTGGGCGAAGTCGGAAAAGGGCACGTCATTGCGTTCAACATCCTGAACGTAGGCCGCTACAAATTGGCGGTAGGAACGGTTGGTTCCGCGAAGCACGCGCTGCACCTGGCAACGACGTATGCCAAAGACCGCAAACAATTCAAAACGCCGATTTCGAACTTCAACATCATCAAGAACAAACTGGCCAACATGGCAGCCAAAATCTATGCAGCAGAAACCTCGGTGTACCGTACGGTTGGCCTGTTTGATGCAGCCCTCTCCAGACTGGGAGAAAAAGCAGAGGATGGCCGTGAAGTGGCGAAGGCCATCGCTGAGTATGCGATTGAATGCTCCATCAACAAGGTGCATGCGTCCGAAGTGCTCGACTACTGCGTGGACGAAGGCGTGCAAATCCACGGCGGATACGGCTTCATCCAGGAGTATGAAATCGAAGGCATGTACCGTGATTCCCGCATCAACCGCATCTTCGAAGGAACCAACGAAATCAACCGCTTGCTGATCCCGGACACCCTGGTGAAAAAGGCGATGAAGGGCGAACTGCCTCTGATGCAAGCCGCCATGGGTCTGCAGGAAGAGCTGATGAGCTACTATCCGTCTGAGATCGAAGAGGCACCGCTTGCTGTTGAGAAGCACCTGATCGAGATGACCCGCAAGATCATCCTGATGGTCGCTGGCTCCGCACTGATGAAGTACCAGCAGGCCCTGGTGAAAGAACAGGAACTGCTTGCGATTGCAGCAGACATGCTGATCGAGCTGTACGCGATGGACAGCGTCGTGAAGCGCACAGAGAAAGCCATTGCGAAGAACGGCGTGGAGAAAGAGCAGATGAAACTGGATCTGACTGCCGTTTACGTCCACGACGCGTTCGACAAGGTAGAGGCTTGGGCAAAAGAAGCGCTGGCAGCGATGGAAGAGGGCGACGACCTGCGCCTGCGTCTCTCTATCCTGAAAAAGCTGACGCGCCGCAACCCGATCAATACCATCCACCTGAAACGCGCCATTGCGGATCGCGTGATCGAGGCGGACGGATACGTTCTGTAAGCAATTGGATAGAAAGAGGAGCTGGGGGATTCCCCCTCAGCTTCTTTTTGCTATCGTCACACGTTTATACATAGATTAAAACGGGTATTGGGAGAGAGCAGAAAAAGAGGGGCGTGTCCAATCATGAAATCAAGAGTGCTTCAGGAAAATATGATGGATGTGAATCGTCAACTTCTAAAAATCAGCGGGGCCGGCATCGCGATCTTATATGGTTTAAGCTTTCTTCTGCTTTTTAACGGTTATCTTGAACTGCCCGTAATGAATCTCGTATGGGCAACGGCTTCCTCTGTCTTTTTTTATCTCGCTGCCTGTTTGCTGTATGCGGTTCCCAGGCTGCGCCATGTGTTTCACTACATTTTTCCGCTGGAAATGTATTTGACCGTAGCGGTCGGGATTTACTTTTACCAGGCCCCTGTCTCCGCCTACGCGGTTTGGCTGCTCCCGATCATCTACGCAGGGATGTATGCCCATCGGGGGGCGATGCTCGCAACCACGCTTCTCGTTTTGCTCACGGCTCCGGCGGAAGCGGTATTGCTCAACGGCGGTCAGTGGACCGAGCATGTGACGGACATTGCCGTTGCGAGCGTCGTATTGCTGGTTGTGGCGCTGCGGATGATTTCGCTGGTCAACCGTTCGCGGAGAATCATTGCCAATACCGAACGGGAAGTGGAGAAAAACCAGCTTCTGCAAAAGGAAAATGAAGACCTGATGAAGGAAGCAGCTGCTACCGCCGTGGAAATCGCCCAAGTGGTGGAACAACTCACCCAGATGGCTCAGGGCACTCGGGATGCCCTCTCCCAAATTTCACGGGGAGGCGATGAGATTATCTCCAGCAGTCACGAGTCCAAGCAGGTTCTGCTCGGCAACCAGGCCATCATCGAAGAGCAGGTGGAGCGTTCCACGCAGATCGGAGCGGCTACCAAGCAGGTGGTGAAATACGCTGAGGAAGTGAGGATGCAAGCCACTTCGGGAGAGAAGGTCGTGCGCCAGATTGCTGATGTGATGGAGACGATTGACGGTCAGGCACGGGAAACGGCAGAAAGAGTGTGCAAGCTGACCGAGCGGACGCAGGAGATTACCGCCATCAACGATTCCATCGCCGACATTGCCAAAAACGTCACGGTGGTGGCCATCAACGCTTCCATTGAAGCCGCCAGAGCGGGTGCCGCCGGCAGAACCTTT
>VAPR01001042.1_pt1 | contig 16929 bp, 17 predicted proteins | sample 3380701 | NCBI WGS metagenome assembly VAPR01 (sample SAMN11536904, study PRJNA540576) | hot springs metagenome | isolation source: hot spring wet sediment | place: Spain: Lobios | collected 2014-01 | reverse complement strand
CGCCGTTCATCTTCCGGCCGCTTGATCCGAGCGATCCGTACATTCAGCTGTATCTGCGGGTGCTCGATCGGGCGGAGGAGCAGCTCATTGAGCTGGCGGAGAAGACGGGTGGACGGATCTACTTCCCTCTGGATCAATCCGAGCTGAAGGAGGCGTACGGGCAAATCGCCGAGGAATTGAGCACGCAGTACATCCTGCGCTATGTGCCGAAGAACACGGCGCGTGATGGGCGCTTTCGACGCATCCGCGTGATGACGGGGAATCCGGCCTATATCGCGATCGCTCGGGAGGGATATTATGCCCCTCGCCAGTAGCGGTCTGCTCGAGTTCGCGATCGAGACGGCTCGCGAAGCCGGAGCGCTCCTTCGCGACCACTTCGGGCGCACGAAGGAAGTCACTTATAAGTCGAGCACCATTGACCTGGTGACCAACGTGGATGTGCTCTCGGAGACGCTCATCAAAGAGCGGATCGCCGCCCACTACCCTCGGCACGCGATCCTGGCCGAGGAGAGCGGTCATCAGGCGGGCGCCTCCGAATATCGCTGGCTCATTGATCCCCTGGATGGGACGACCAACTACGCGCATGGCTATCCGTTCTTCTGCGTCACGTTGGCATTGGAATACCGGGGGGAGATCATTCTGGGCGTCGCGTATGATCCGCTGCGGGAGGAGTTGTTCGTCGCCGAGCGCGGCGCCGGCGCGACACTCAACGGTCGCCCCATTCGTGTCTCGCGGACGGAGACCCTCGCTCAGGGATTGCTCGCTACGGGATTCCCCTATACCATCCGAAGCCAGCCCGATGAGAGTCTGGACTATTTCGCGCGGTTCGTGAAGACGGCGCAGGCGATCCGACGCGATGGATCGGCCGTGCTCGACCTCTGCTATCTGGCTTGTGGGCGTTTCGACGGATTCTGGGAGTTGGGGTTGAAACCGTGGGATATGGCGGCCGGCGCCTTAATGGTCGAGGAAGCCGGAGGACGCGTCACGCGCTTTGATGGGAGCCGATTTCGGCTCGATGAGCCACAGATCCTGGCCAGCAACGGCCTCATTCACGAGGAGATGATCGCCGTCTTGACCGGAGGACGCTCGGTATGACGCGACGCTGTTCGCTCTGCCAACAGGAGATCACCCTCGTGGTCTCCGATCGCCAGCTCCCGGAGAGTCTGCGCCAGAGGCTCTCGCACGCTGAGATCGTGTGCGCGGCCTGTGTCCGCCGACTGGGCCAACATCCGGAGGATCTGTATGTGGTCCTGCTCGGGGCTTACTATCGGAGGATCGGAAACGCGCATGTGAAGGTCGCGCCCGTCGGAGCCTTTCACGGGTGAACGACCCATCAGGAAAAAAACCTTGCCGAGAATGAAAGAATGGGATATACTGGGGTGCTTCGAAATGCGGTGGATTTTCCGTGCGGGAGGAAGAAGCAATGACGAGAGGGCTGGCTGCGGCGATCCTGGGAGGAGCATCGGTCATCCTCGGCTTCGCTACGGCGGTGCCACACGTTATCGTCATGCTCGTCGCCTTGATCTTCGTTCAATCGCCTGCCCTTTTGAATATCGCCGTTTTCGCGGGAGCCGTTCTCATCAGCCTTTTGGCTCAGACCTTGAGCGTGCAACAGATTCTCATCCTCACGTTTTGAGCGGCTCACCGATGGCGTACGTGAATGCGGCCGGAATGAGTTCGGAGTTTGAGGAGGGCGCTGCCGGTCCGAGCGATCCCTTGCAGATGTGAGGGGGTCTGCGAGCTTTGGCGGGAAGGCAAGCCAGAAGGCATGATCAACACCGCTATTGAGATGGGACGAGAAGAGGGGATGATGCTTTTGGAAAACCATTTGCGCAAACTATACGAGCAAGGCATTATCAGCTACGATGTGGCAGTTGCTCATGCGGACAATCCTGCTCGCCTCCGAGAGTGAGCCGACGATGCGTGCGGGGCAACATCCGTTGATCGTTCTTCTCGGTCCAACTGCTGTGGGGAAAACGGAGGTTTCTGTTTTCGTCGCCGAAGCGATAGGGGCAGAAATCGTCTCTTGCGACAGCGTTGCGGTTTACCGATACATGGACATTGGTTCTGCCAAGCCCACCCCAGATCAACGGCGACGGGTGCCCCATCATTTGCTGGATGTGGTCTTTCCCGACGAACCTTACAATGTGGCGATGTATGTTGCGGATGCGGAGAAAGCAATTGAAGAAATTTGGCGCCGAGGAAAAGTTGCCATGATTGTCGGGGGCACTTCCCTTTACCTTTCCGCATTGTTGGAAGGATTTGATTTGCCCATTGCCCCTCCCAATAACGAACTGCGCCAACAACTAAGCGAATTGGCAAGACAGGAAGGACCTGAAGCCCTGCACCGACAACTGCAGCAGGTAGACCCCTTTGCCGCTCAACGAATTCATCCCCATGATGTCGTTCGGTTGACCCGGGCGTTAGAGGTTTACTTTCAGACAGGCAAACCGATTTCCGCCTTTTGGCAAGGGGTGTTGGACAAACCCCAGTTGCTTCGCTACCCAAAGGCGATTGTCATTGGGTTGGTTTGCGAACGAGGGGAACTGTATCGTCGGATTGAGGAACGGATGCATCGGCTATTGCAACAAGGGTGGTTGGAGGAAATTCGGCGGTTGCTGGCAATGGGTTATAGCCCCGACCTCAAATCCCTCCGTGCGTTAGGTTACCGAGAATTCACCCAAGTGGTGCTTGGTAACTGGTCGTTGGAACGAGGGCAACAAGAATACTTGCGGTGCGCCAAAGCCTTTGCGCGGCGACAATGGTATTGGTTCAAGCGACGCCCTTATGTGCAATGGCTGGACACGACAAAACAATCCCCCCAACAAGTAGCGGAGAAGGTTTTGGCGATCATCAATGCACACCAGTAACATGGTGGCACAATTATTCTGTCCCTCGCAACGGGATGATGGGGGCTACGCGTATCTCACGCAAGGAGGCGAAGAGGTTTGAGCAACGAAAAGGAGAAGTTGAAGGTGCAAGATGGTTACTTGAACTTCCTGCGAAAGGAAAGAGTTCCTGTTGCGGTGCACTTCTTCACTGGCATGCAACTGCGGGGCTTGGTGCGAGGGTTTGACACCTACACCTTTGTGCTGGAGTTAGAAGGCACAGGCAAGCAGGTGTTGGTTTTCAAGCATGGCGTGCTTTACCTTGACCCCATGCGCCCTGTAGGAGATGTGGTGGGACGATTGGTGGCGGAAGTGCAACAAGCCGAACAATCCCGTCAAGCCCCTCAAGCCGCTCCCAAGCGGTCTCGACGCCAAGAGCAAGCAAATCGCTAATCGGTTTGGAAGGGGTGATCCTGTTTGGGTATGCCGTTGCTTTTTGTCAAGATGCACGGTATCGGCAACGACTTTGTGGTGTTCGGGGCGTTGGACGGTTTGCCATTGTCTGAAGATCACCTGAGCGAATTTGCCCAATTCGTTTGCGATCGGCACTTTGGGGTTGGCGCCGACGGAGTCCTTTGGGTGCTTCCTTCTTCCATTGCTGACTTCCAGATGCGCATTTTCAATCCCGACGGAAGTGAAGCGGAGATGTGTGGGAATGGGATCCGTTGTGCAGTTAAATGGTTCTACGATCGCGATTACGCCAAGGGGGAAGTTGTGCGCGTGGAAACCAAAGCGGGCGTGAAAACCGTTTGGGTCACTGCCAAGGACGGGAAAGCCGTTGCGGTCACTGTAGACATGGGCATCCCCGTTTTTCAACCAGATCGCATCCCCACCACTTTGGGAAACGGAGAAGAAGCCTTGGAAGTTCCCCTTTTCGTTGAGGGCTTGGGAACTTTTGTTGTGAGTGCTGTTTCTATGGGCAATCCCCATTGCGTGGTGTTCACGGAAACCGTTGATGAAGTGCCTTTGGAAGCGATTGGTCCAAGGTTAGAACATCATCCCGCTTTTCCCCAGCGGACAAATGTGGAGTTTGTGCAAGTGTTGTCACCCAATGAACTAAAGGTGCGGGTTTGGGAACGGGGTGCAGGGATCACCCTTGCTTGCGGAACGGGCGCTTGTGCTGCTTTAGTTGTCGCTGCAAAGACAGGGCGAGCAAGCCGAAAAGCCACCGTCCACCTCCCTGGTGGCGATTTGGACATTGAATGGCGAGAGGACAATCACCTTTACATGACAGGACCAGCAGTGGAAGTCTTTAGGGGCGAACTGGGTTGGTAACAATGACGGCAGGGCAACCCCTTTCCCTTTCGCTGGATCCTCGCATCATTGCGAAGAGCAGAAAAAAGTGTTCTTGCTTGGCAAGCGATCATTCCGATAAGACCCTTTGACTTTGGAAGGAGGTCTTGAGATGCCGCAAGCATCGCAGCGGATGGAACGGTTGGGTCCTTACTTGTTCTCGGCGATTGGGGCGAAGGTGCGGGCATTGAGGGAGAAAGGGATCCATGTCATCAGTTTGGGGATCGGCGATCCCGATGTTCCCACCCCTGACCCAGTGGTTTTGGAGTTGATCCGCTCCGCAACAGATGAGCACGATCCCGATCGCTTCCGCTACGGCAGCGATTGGCCGCTGGATGTATTTCCCAAAGCCGTCGCTCAGTATTACCAGAAGCGATTTGGGGTAGACCTTGATCCTCAAAAGGAAGTTGTGCCGCTGATCGGTTCCAAAGAGGGTATTGCTCATCTCGCGCTTTGCTACCTTGATCCCGGGGATATCGCATTAGTTCCCGAACCGGGTTATCCCGTTTACAAGATAGGGGCGCTATTAGCGCTGGCGGAGAGTTACCCGATGCCGTTGCGCCCTGATCGGGGCTGGACTCCTGACTTTTCCGCTATCCCCGGTGAAATCTTAAAGCGAGCGAAACTGCTGTGGCTTAACTACCCTAACAACCCCACAGCAGCGTGTGTGACCTTGGAGTTCTTTGCTGAAGCCGTTGCGTTTGCCCGAGAACACCAGCTGTTGATTTGCCACGACGCAGCGTATGTGGACATCACTTATGATGGCTATGTAGCGCCCAGCATCTTGCAAGTGCCGGGAGCGAAGGAAGTAGCGATTGAATTTGGCTCTTTGAGCAAACCGTTTGCTATGACGGGTTGGCGAATCGGTTGGGGAGTGGGTCATCCAGAAGCTGTTCGTTTGTTAGCGACAGTGAAGGACAACATTGATAGCGGTATCTTCCGTCCCATTCAACGGGCAGGTGCAAAGGCACTCCAGTTGTGGTGTCAAGACCCGTCCATTATTCGCCCTATCGTAGACACTTACCAACGGCGACGAGATTTCGTTGTTCGGAGACTCCAAGGAATGGGCCTTTCGGTCACGCCCCCTAAGGGAAGCCTGTATGTATGGACGAAGGTTCCTGAAAACTTTAAGGACTCGCAAGAGTTTGCCACCTTCCTGTTGGAGCAAGCCCATGTCGCAGTTACGCCCGGCGGAGGGTATGGTCCTGCTGGAGAGGGTTACTTCCGCATTTCCCTTACCTACCCCGACACGGTTATTGAGGAAGCAATGGATCGGATTGCGAGGGCGATGGGAGGCTAAGGCTTACTGCCTCCTTGCAACGCCTCTGACCACTGGTCACTGGTTTCCTTGGGGGCGAGGAAGAAGCGTCCCCAAGCGCGGGCGTAAATGACGGCGTCTTCTCCTTGGACTTCGCTTGTGACTTCAAAGAAGCGATGCTTCCTTCGGAGGACGAAGGCAACGACCTCTACTTTGCGTCCGGGAGGGAGGGGTTTGAAAAACCGAACGGTGATCTCTGCGGAGAGCCCAAAGGAACCTGTCTGGGCGTAGACAGCCCAAGCCATCGCTTCGTCCAAAAGGGCAGCAAGGATGCCACCGTGCACGATCCCTGGGAACCCCACATGCTTTTCGCTGGGGGTGAACACCCCTTTGACCATCCCGTTGACTACCTTGAACCGCACCCCCAATCGTCCCGAACGCGCTTCGCCACACACGAAGCACTGTCGGTAGTAAGGCAGTGCCCGTTCACTGGAAGCCATCCCAGCCACCTCCAAGAGAAAAGCATAACGCTACCTTGGAAGGCTTGACGCCTCGCTTTTTCGTCGCTATAATGCCATGCGCCGCTGAGCAAAGAATGACAGAACAGAGGGCTTATGCGTAAGGAGGAGTGAACAGCCATGGCGAAGGCAAAATTTGAGCGTGTTAAGCCCCACGTGAACATCGGCACAATCGGTCACGTGGACCACGGCAAAACAACCTTGACCAGTGCCATTACTTTGGTGCTTTCCAAGCGGATCGACCCCAACACGGGGCGCCCCTTAGCGCAGTATTTGCGGTATGAGGACATTGATAAGGCTCCAGAAGAGAAAGCCCGCGGTTTGACCATCAACATTGCCCATGTGGAGTTTGAATCGTTCAAGCGCCACTACGCCCACATTGACTGCCCGGGTCACGCTGACTACATCAAAAACATGATCACGGGCGCTGCCCAGATGGATGGCGCCATTTTGGTCGTCAGCGCCCCCGACGGTCCTATGCCCCAAACCCGAGAGCACGTGCTCTTGGCACGCCAAGTCAATGTGCCTTACATCGTTGTGTTTATCAACAAGACGGACATGATGGACGACCCAGAGCTGATTGACTTGGTGGAGTTGGAGGTTCGTGATCTGTTGAACAAATACGGCTTCCCCGGTGATGAAGTGCCAGTAATCCGCGGTAGTGCATTGAAGATTACAGAGTGTGGGTGCGGTAAGGAAGACTGCCAGTGGTGCGGAGCCGTCTGGGAACTCATCAATGCCGTGGACGAGTTCATCCCTCTTCCCCAGCGCCCTGCTGATTTGCCGTTCTTGATGCCTGTGGAAGACGTTTTCAGCATTGCCGGGCGCGGCACCGTGGTGACAGGTCGTGTGGAGCGTGGAGTGCTCAGACCGGGTGAGGAAGTAGAAATTGTTGGTTTCTCTATGGAACCTCGCCGCACGGTGTGCACCTCCATTGAGATGTTCCGCAAAGTTTTGGATGAAGCCCAACCCGGCGACAATGTGGGGTTGTTGTTGCGCGGTGTGGACAAGCGAGAAGTTCGGCGCGGACATGTGATTGCCAAAGTCGGTTCCATCAAGCCCCACACCAAGTTCCGTGCCCAAGTCTACATCCTCAGCAAAGAAGAAGGTGGACGCCACACCCCCTTCACTTCCGGCTACCGTCCCCAGTTCTACTTCCGAACCACCGATGTTACGGGCGTTATCACCCTTCCTCCCGATATCCAAATGGTCATGCCTGGTGACAATGTGGAGTTCGATGTGGAACTGATTTACCCCGTTGCATTAGAGGAAGGGTTGCGCTTCGCTATCCGTGAAGGTGGTCACACAGTCGGCGCAGGCATTGTGACGAAGATCTACGATTAGCCTCGGTCGGTTCTCCGACTTTTGACCATGGAAATAAGGCGGGGGCAACACCCCCGCCTTGCGTTTTATCCTTTGGTGAAGCTGCTAACGGGCAGGGAAAACCTTTCTCTTTCGGAAGCGGGCAGGGGAAGCACCGTGGGACATCTCTGCCCGCTGAGGGGGTTGCCCCTTCCCACAGTTAGGTACTCCCCACAGGACGAATTCTTCTTCGCCACAAATGAAGTCGCAGGAGCGCCAAAACTCCCAAGTTATCCCCGCATAACAAGGGTTTTTGAGCAGCCGAACCTTCTTGCCATCCTTGATTTCCCACCCGATTTCGCAGCCGAACTGGAATTGCACGCGTTGGTTATCAATGCTCCAACTGCGGTTGACCGCCATGAGAATCCCTCGTTTGGTGTCGGCAATCAAATCGTCTAAAGTTCCCTGATGAGGCATAAGGCTGATGTTCACCATGCGAATGATAGGCAAGTTTTGCCAGCCATCCGCTCGCATACAGCCGTGACTGCGGTCCGATCCCAATCTTGCTGCAGTTTCCCGAGAGGTGAGGTAGTCTACCAAGATGCCGTCTTTAATCAAGTGCCACCGTTGAGCTTGGACCCCTTCATCATCGTAACCGAAAGTCGCTAATCCGCCGGGGGAGGTAGCATCCGCAACGATGTTGACAAGTGAAGAGCCATATTGGAAGTTGCCCAACTTTTCGGGTGTGGCAAAACTGGTGCCTGCATAATTTGCTTCCGAACCAAACACCCGATCCAGTTCCAAAGGGTGTCCAACGGACTCATGGATCTGCAAAGCCAATTGGGAGCCATCCAAAATTAAATCCCACTCTCCCTCAGGACACGGATCTGCTTTCAGCAAGGCTTTGGCTTCCTCTGCGATGACCTCTGCATGCTGCAGCAACTTCAGTTCCTCCACCAGTTCATAGCCCTTGCTCATGAACTGACCTCCGTGGGATTGGGGGTAGGAGCGAACCTGTAGTTCCTGACCATCGCTGGCTTGGGCTTGGATACCTGCTCCGCTGCGGGTGAGGACTTGTTCAATGAGTGCTCCCTCAGTGCTGGCGAACCATTGGTGTTTCCGCTGAAAACTCATCCAACCAACGGCTACTTTGATCTCGGGTAGACGGCGCATCACTTGAGTGCATTGGCGAAGGGTATCCACCTTGTGATCCAAAGGGACACTGAACGGATCCAACTGAATAGGAGTTTCCCAGTAAGCAACATGAGGTGGTTCGGGGGCTAATTGGACAACCTGCTTTTTCAACATAGCACTGGCATATGCCACCTCTACCGCCTGCGCTACACACCGATCAATTCCCTCCGGCGAGACATCGCGCGTAGCAGCAAATCCCCATGCTCCATTGACAATTACCCTTACGCCGAGACCGATGTCCTCCCCTTGCTCCAAGGAAGCGACGCGTTCGTTCTTGACCATGATGTCCTCCCTTCGGGTGAGTAGCACGCGGACATCCGCATAAGCGACCCCTAATTGGGCAGCTGTGTCCAACCCTCGCAAGCACAACTCTTTCATCCCTTCTGCCCTCCTTTCAGACCATTGCAATGAACCTTCAAAATGATGCCATCTCCCAAACAAAATGGGTGGCGTCTATACTTGAAAATTGAAGGGCTCTTCTAAAGCTCGAAGAACCAGTTGCCGATAACCGAAGCAGGGTTGAAAGGTTGCCGAAAAACTGCCTTTGCAGGAGGATCAGGATAGTGCCAACTCGCTGGTTCGTTCGGATTGTTTTCTGTTTGCTGTTGCTCGGCTTAGTGAAGGTTTTTCCGAAAGAGCTGCCATCGCCCGTTTCGCCTCGAGCAGCGGAGTCAGACCTCTTTTGGTCGTTAGAACAACACCTTTCTAAAGGACAACCTGAGGCTGCCCGTGAGTTGATTTTGAAGAATCCCGAACTCTCTTTGCGCCTTCTTAAAAACCTGCTGCTGGTTCAGTTGGAACAGAGGTTAGGCTTAGAAGATGCCGAACCGCTTTCCCTACGCATGGACGACATTGTCAGGCTCTTGTTAACAACGGTTGCTGATGAAGCGACGAGGAAGTTAGCCCAACGCATAGAGGAACTTTCCCCGGAAGAGAACCCCTTTCACGAAGAAGGAAACGAGTTAGGAGCCGTTTTTGCAAGTTTTTTTGATGCTGCCCGTGCAGCAGCTGATAAAAGCCACCTCACTTGGCAAACCACGGTGAACCTCTGCGAAACCTTAGGGCTCTCGTTAGGCAAAATTGTGTCCCTCTTCCACCTCGCTCGTGCGGAATACGAACGGGGTGATCTCATTGCCGCATTCTCCCTTCTTCAGAAAACCCACTCCCTTCTCACAACGGAATGGGAGTATCCGAGCCGCTTGTCCGCAGTATTGAACTTGCTTGGAGTAGCGAGCGGTCAATTGGGGTTGCTGGAGACAGCCAATCAGCTTCTTCTTGTTGCCCTTGAGTTAGCGGAACGAAGCAACAACGCAGAACGAGCCAACAAAGTGCTTACCAACTTGGGTGCCATCGCTCTCCTAAAAGGTAACTACTCCCAGGCTGCTCACTACCTCCAAAAACCCGTTCCCCAAAGCGTCTCCCCCCAGCGACTTGTTCCCCGCCTCATTAACCTTGGAACATTGTATGTGAGATTGCGGGACTATGAGAACGCCATTGTCACTTACCACAAGGCAAGGGAGTTGGCAGAGAAGGCACAGGACCTGTCTTACCAAACCCATGTTTGGATCAATTTGGGGGGGACTTATCGCTTGTTAGCCGACTACGACCAAGCGTTATATTGCCTCCATCAGGCTCTTGAGATTGCTAAGAAAGCAAAGGACATGCTTCGGCTCTTGTATACCTACCTCGTCCTAAGCATCGTTTATTCTGAACGAGGTGACTTAAACAAAGCCGAAGAATACCTCAACGAACTTTTGCAACTTGCTCGGGTCGCAAAGAACCAGTTTTTGACTGCTCAAGCACTGGTTGAACTCGGAGTCCTGAGGGGGCAGCAAAAACGATTAGCAGGCGCCTTGGAAGTGCTGACAGAAGGTTTGCAACTTGCCAAGCAAATCAATCATCACTCTACGCAAGCCCTTGCCCTGCTAAACTTGGGTGTCATTTGGGAAGAGAGAGGGGATTGGGAGCAAGCATTGAATGCCTACCGACAAGCCCTAAGCATATGGGAGCAAGCAGGAGACAAGTGGATGATGGCTTGGAGTTGGCAAAACATTGGAGAAGCCTATGAGAAAATGGGAGCAAAGCGAACGGGCAAGGAGCGGGAAAGAGCCTTCGCAAAAGCGATAGAGGCTTACTGGCAAGCGGTGCGCCTTATGGAACAAGTCCGCACCACAGCGGGTCAGGAAACAATGCAAGCAATGTTTATTGACAAAGCTTCTAAGCCCTTCTACCACCTTGCCAGTCTCCTAATTCGGCAAAAGCGGCTTGAGGAAGCTTTTGAAGTGACCGAGCGGATGCGTGCCCAAGCCCTGTTAGAGCTCATGCATTTAGTAAACCTCCGCAGTCCACAAGAAACTCTCCACCCCGATTACCGAAAGTGGCAGCAACAGATTGTGGAACTGGAGAGGCAGTTGGCGAAGGAACTCTCTGCTCCCCACCCTGACCGGGATCGCGTTCGTGAGTTGCGAGAAGGAATCGCCAACCTGCGGAACAAGTTTGAGCAATGGCGGGGTTTAGTCCAACTGCAGCAGTGGCAGTTGTTGCCTGCTCAAAGGCAGCAAATCAATTTCCGATTTTGGCGGCAGTTGTCTGTTCCTGAAGACCTTGCGGTCCTTTCTTTTCTCGTCACCGAGCGACAAACATGGGTGTTTGTTGTGCACCGTAAAGAGGGGCAATTGCGGATAGAATGCGTGCCCCTCAATGTCTCGGAGCAACAACTGCAGGAAGACATTGCTTGGTTACGGGACCAAATAACGAAAATCCGATCGGTCGGAGCCACCTTGTCACGACTTTATAACCAACTTATCGTGCCCATCCAACCCTTTCTCAAGGGGAAACGACGGTTGGTCGTTATCCCTGATGGTCTACTTCACGCCCTTCCCTTCCAAGCCCTTCAAGATCCCGACAACCGCTATTTAGTGGAGCGCTTTGTCATCTCTTATGCCCCTTCCTTAACAACCTTAGCCGTGCTTCAGCGGGCGAAGGCTAACTTCACTCCTTCAACACCCCGTTGGATTGGCTTGGGTGCGCCGGCTCTTGACCAACGCTTTGAACCTCTCCCTTACGCTCAGCAAGAAGTTCAATCCATCGCAGCACTTTTCAAGAAAGCGAAAAAGGCTTTCCCTGCCATTATTTTCCTCGGGGCAAAAGCGTCAGAAGAAGTTGCCAAGAAAGCGCTGCGAGAAGCAACATGGGTGCATTTCGCTACCCATGGGGTTGCCGATCCCAAGCGCCCCCTTTACTCCCGCCTGTTTTTTACCCCTTTGGAAGGACACGATGGAATTTTGAACCTTTACGAAGTGTTGGATTTGAGGAAATTGAACTGTCGGCAAGTAGTCCTATCCGCTTGCGAAACAGGGCTTGGTCGTTCACTTCAGGGAGAGGGGTTGTTAGGGTTGGTATGGGGCTTCTTAGCCGTAGGAAGCCGAACCGTGGTGGTCAGCCAGTGGATTGCCGACGATCTGGCAACAGCTAAGTTGATGGTTGCCTACTACCGATATCTCCTTTTGACCAATAAGTCTCCTGCCGATGCGTTAGCTACTGCCCAGCGGGAACTAATCAACAGTCCCCAATTTGCCCATCCCTTCTTTTGGGCGGGGTTCGTAGTTTGGGGAGAAGGTTGGAGTCGTTAGCTTACCCCCACGACTGCCTTAGAGGCTTTTTGGACCCAAGAGGGTAGTTCTTCATCCTTCTTAACTGTTCCTAAAGGAACACTCCCAGCTGCCCCTCTTGACAGCCCTACTTTGGGGGCTAAAATTCTAATACCCCTTTCAGAAGGACGGGGCTGAAAGGGGAATCGGATGCCACGAGGGGGGTTCTGGGATGAAGTTGCGGCAGCTATTGGCGTCGGGAACGGTCGTCGCACTCCTGGGACTGCTGCTGCTTGGGTGCAGTGGTGGTTCCATCCATTCGCCGCTGCCCTCCATCAAGTCGGATCAAAGCTCTGCAGCACAACCGCTTTCGGGTGATAAGGCGAAGCGGGGCACCTTTGTCCACGGCGACGGCATCTTCCCAACGTTTGACCCTTAGCCTCCACAAAATCTATCAAAGCGCCCGCTAAGACAGTGGGACAATTTGTTTTTGCGGTTGTGCTGACTTAAAACCCCGAGGCAGCGGCGAAGCGAAGCGTCCCAGTGGTTCTCAGAGTTGGGAACCGCTGGGGCGCTCTCTTTGGGTAGGTTTCTTTTTTTCTCCTATCCTCAAGCTCGGCTTCTTTAAGGACGCCCCCAAGTATCTTTGCCAACACGCATCGCTTTGTCCGTAAGGCATGATCAGTGACTCGCAACCAATACTGGTTTGGACGATCCCTTGCAACAGAGAAAACCCTGATCCAAACCCTTGAAACGGTGTCAGCAATGCCTAAAACCGTCCACAAAACCATCCAAATCGTCCCTGATTACAACACCGACCTAAAAGCAACCTCTGTCGCCTTCCAGCAAGTCTGCAACGCTCTCCCTCACCTGTCTGCTTCAACAACGGCAAATTCCTCAGCCCAACTCGCTTCCACAAAGCCGCCTACTATCAGGCGAAAGGAAACCTTTGCCCTCAGGGTTGCTGGGTATTCCTGTTGTGCTTGTTGGTGCTGCTTACACTCCCAAACTCTGTCTTCGTTGCAGCGAAGAAGGTGTTAGGGATCGGTTCAAGTTCCTTTGCGCTCACTGCGACACAATCTTTCATGCTGATATCGACGCAGCGCAGAACATGCTGTGCTGTGCCAAAGGGACAGTGCGTTCGTGATATGGGGGCAGTGGGGCGCCTGTCAGTCGTCCTTGAAGCCCAGCCGTTCCTTTCGTGGCATGGGCAAGGGTCGCAATGGCAAACAAAAGTCATTGCGACTTACTGATAACAGCGGTCACCTTTAGGGTGGACGGTGGCAATCATGTGGCAAAGGATTCGGCGATGGTTTCAACGAAAGCCAGCGACAGCGGACGAATTGCGACGGCGCGCCCTTCATCACTTGCGGCGGGGGCAACCCCAGCAAGCCCTGCCCTTGTTAGAAAGGGCACTGGCAATGGAACCCTCCAGTGTTGAAGGACGGATTAACATGGGCGTAACTCTCTACCTGCTTAAGCGCTACCAAGAAGCCTTGCCTCACTTCCAGTTCGTAGCTGCGTTGGAACCGCAAAACGCAACCGCTTTGATCAACCTCGCAGCCACCTTAGACGCTTTAGGGCGCATAGACGATGCTTTGGAGGTGCTTCGCAAGTTAGTGCAGATGTTCCCTAACCTTCCCGATGTGCACTACAACTTGGCAGTGGCTTTGGCAAAGAAAGGGCTGCGTGATGAAGCCATCACAGAGTTAAGGACGGAGTTAGAGCGCAACCCATCCCATCCCCACGCCCTCCAATTGCTCCAACAGTTGATGAAGCGATGACCTTAAACGCCTTTGATTCGGAAGGAGCGAACAGGAATGGATTGGTCTATTTTCGAAGGAGTGCGGGTAGGGCATTGGACCGACTTAGAGAACGCGACAGGTGTGACGGTGCTTCTGTTTGAGCGGGGCGCAGTTGCAGGCGCTGAGGTGCGGGGAAGTGCTTCTGGCACTTTTGGTGTGGACACTACTTCCCCTTTTCACCTTGTCCCCGCAATCCATGCTGTTGTCTTCACAGGTGGCAGTGCTTTTGGGTTGGAAAGCGTGTTCGGCGTGATGCAATGGTTGGAAGAGCGTGGAATTGGCTTTGACACAGGTGCAGCAAAAGTGCCCATCGTAGTTGGTGGCGTGGTGTATGACTTGCGGATAGGTTCCTCCACAGTTCGCCCAACGAAGGAGTGGGGTTACCTCGCCTGCACCGCTGCTTCAGCGACGGAGACGAAACAAGGAAATGTGGGGGCAGGCACAGGAGCGACGGTCGGCAAAGTGCGCGGTTTGGCGTTTGCCCAAAAAGGTGGTTTGGGACTTCAGTTCGCAACGGTCGGAGAGCAGGTTCATGTGGCAGCCCTTGCTATTGTCAATGCATGGGGTGATGTGATAAATTGGCGCACAGGGCAAATTGTGGCAGGGGCATGGGACCCCCAAACGGGGGAGTGGCTCCGGACGGAAGACTTCTTGTTGCGAGGAGAAACGGGGCAAGGGTTCCAACCGATGCTTGTGGGCGAAAACACTACCCTCGTTTGCGTGGTGACCGATGCAGGATTGACCAAGTGGCAAGCCGCCAAAGCGGCTCAGTGGGCCCAAAATGGTCTTGCCCTTGCCGTTCGCCCTGCCCATACCATGTATGACGGTGACTTTGCCATTGTGGCTTCTGTTGGGCGCAAAACTTGCGATTTTCACGGGCTCTGCGTGGCTATCCAACACGCTGTTGCCAATGCAATCGTCAACGCCGTCCTGCACGCCGAACCATTGAAAGGCATCCCAGCTGCTCAGTTGCGTTGAACGAAAAACTTTCACCCTCTTTTAAACCGCGAACCCACTGGTCCAAGTCAAGGTGCAGCACAACTTCTGTGCCGAGGAAGTGGTAACGATGGACTGGCAAGTAGAGACCCAATGTGAAGAAGCAACCAAAGCCTTAGGACGACAACTGGCCCAGCACCTGAAGGGAGGCGAAGTTGTTTGTCTAATCGGTGAATTGGGAAGTGGGAAAACCACCTTCGTTCAGGGATTGGCGGAGGGATTGGGAATCCCCATTGTCCCTTTGAGCCCAACCTTCACTTTGGTTCGGGAATACAACGGACGATTGCCTCTCTTCCATGTTGACGCTTACCGGCTTAACGGACTAAACCCAGAAGCCATTCAACAGCAAATCGGTCTTTGGGACTACATGGAACGAGGGGGAGTGGTGGTCATTGAGTGGGCGGATGTCATTGCGCCCGCACTGCCGGCAGAACGACTGGACATAATCTTTGAGCACACCTTGACAGGTCGTCGGTTGCGCTTTCTCCCTCACGGCAACCGTTACACTGCCTTAGTATTAACCCTCCGGCAAAGGGGTTGAGCAACTCATGGTGGTGTTGGCATTAGAGACCTCTTTGGAACTGGTCAGTTGTGCTGTCTGGGATGGAGCGAACCAACGGCTGCGAGCGGAAGTGCAAGCCTATGCTTACCAAAACTTGACCCAACGACTTCCCGCTTTAGTGGCGACTACCCTAAACGAGGCAGAAGTCACTTTGGATAATGTAGACCTGATAGGTGTGTCGCTGGGACCGGGTTCCTTTACCAGCGTGCGGGTAGGATTAGCATTTGCCAAAGGGTTAGCAATGGCTTTAGGAAAGCCGCTATTAGGCGTGCGGACTTTGGAAGCGTTGGCGTGGGCTGCTTGTGGAAACGAGAGCGATCTGCTCCTTGCCCTCTACCCCTCCCGACCCTCCCGCCCAACAGAAGTTTATTCAGCACTCTTCCGAAAAGACGGCGACGACTTGTTTTGGGAGGGGACGGAACAAGCCTGCGACATTGCGCAATTGGTAACGAAGTTGCAGGAGCGTCCAGAGACCAACATCGTAGTGGTCGGCGTTTTGCCTTCGGGAGCAAGGCAGATATTGATGAAGCGCCTGTTGGGGAAACGGATTGCTTTGCCCCTAACCCCACTTTTCCCTTCAGCTCAGTTGGTTGCCCAGGTTGCATGGCGCCGTTGGCACCGCACCCTAAAGCCCGATGACCCTGTGCGGTTAGTGCCTATCTATGTGCTTCCATCCAGCGCAGAGGAACGGATGGGGATGACTGTGGCTGAGCTTTTGGGAAACAACAGCCAGCCAAACGCCGAAGAAGCCTGACAGTCCTTAGCGCTCATCATCAGGATGGAACCGCCAAGGACCGTTGAACTGAATGCGGCGGATGTGCGACCAACGCTGCCACTTCACATGTCCGTCGGTAAAGGCAAGGAAGCTCCCTTCTTGATGGCGGGTGGCTCGTTCGGCTTTCGGGTCATTCTCCAGAGGCGGCGGGAATTGCTCGGCAAACGCAATGCGCACCACAATGCCTGACGGAGATAGTCCATACGCCCAACCGGGATACCCTTCCTTCACGCCTGCATCGAAAGGGGTAAACCAAGCCGCTTCACTATCCGCCAACAAGACAAACTCAGCAGGAAAACGAAGGGTAGCTAAGGCGGTGTAGCCACTAAAGTTGTTGGAGACGGCTTCGTTGTAACCGTAACTGACGAACACATCCCACTCAGGCTTATTAACAGCTGAGCCGTAGCCTCGGTAGCCGCATGGGGCTAACCAAGGACCACCTTGGTCGAAGCCCCTCCAACTCCCTGCCCATAGCGGCCAACTCCAATCACGCCGCGTAGAGGGGCAAGCCAAGATTTGACGGTTTCGCAGGTAAGTTTCTACTTGAGCTGTCCATGGCGGGATGAGCAAAATTGTCTGAAAGTTATCTGTCGGACTGACCCCTGCACCGCCGGGATGTCCCCTTAAGTCAGTGGGACGATAGGGAAGCATTTCGTCGTGATCATTTGCATACAAAGCGAACGAGCGGATCAATTGCTGCAGGTTAGCAAGGCACTGGGTTTGTCGTCCTTTTTCCTGCACTGTTGCA
>VAPR01000904.1_pt1 | contig 16950 bp, 12 predicted proteins | sample 3380701 | NCBI WGS metagenome assembly VAPR01 (sample SAMN11536904, study PRJNA540576) | hot springs metagenome | isolation source: hot spring wet sediment | place: Spain: Lobios | collected 2014-01 | reverse complement strand
GGAGCACGATCTCACGCTGCAGGCGTTCGCGCTCCTCTGCGAGCCGCCGTTTCAGGGCCTCCAGCGTCTCAACCGACAGCGCCATGGCCTCCTCCTCTCCGCACGCCCGGCTCCTCGGGCAAATTGTAGCCGATAGGGAAGCGATCTGCAAACGAGGGGCCAGGGGGAATGCACCCAATCTTTGGGCTTTCTCGCCCTGAATCCGGCCGCCTCACCGGAGACCCGCGGCCTGAGGGTCTCCACGCTCTCGAAGGTGGCTGTAGATCGCCGGTCCATCAGCTTAAATCTTTCTTTACCGGTCTGTGCTCTACTGGACGCCGCCACGCCGACGGCGCACGCCATCCCGGCGAAAGACCTCTTCATCGAGGCGGTTGACAGATGTTCCTCAATCGAGGATTACCCCTCCCTTTCCGCCTCCACGTCTATTTCCTCAAAGCCGATCTCCTCGCTATAGGGCCGTCGGCAAATCAACCAGCCTCGACGGGAAGGGGGACGTTCCGCTACATAGAACCAGTTGAGCCCCCGTCGCTGGCTGTGGGCCAGCCACCAGAGAGGAACAGGAGTGAGGAACTCCAGGGGCGAAGCGCCCAGATCCAGGTGTGTCCAGATGTCGTGGGGAATCACATCGATAGTCGGCTGCTCGATGCGGCGGGGCTGATAGCATCGTCCATGATCCTCATCGAAGCGGATCTCCGCGGGATCCGGTCCGAAGAGGGTGCACTCCGCAAACAGTTCCGGTAGGCGGGCCATCCCGCCTTCCAGATCGGCGTAAACCTGATTCGTCCACCCGTGCAGATCACCGTAAGAGATCGGTCCCTCGCCCAGATGTTCCCAGCTTCGGGACAGCCGTTCGGGATCATAGGGGCGTGGGTCATCGACCGGGCAAACGATCAGGAGCCCATCTGGCGCTCCACCGCCCCGATTCACCCGTCCACCTCGTTGCGCCAGGGCATCCAGCGGCGCGATCTCCGTGAACATCCGATCGGCGCTGATGTCCAGGCTGACCTCGACGACCTGAGTGGCCACCAAGACAAAGGGCTCACGCCGGCCCTTCAGGCGTTCGCTGATCCGGCGCTCTTTCGCCCGGCGGTGAGCGTAGGCGAACCGGCTGTGCAGGCACAGGCGATCTTCTGGCGGCAGGAAAGGCCGCAGTTGCCGGTAGAGGTCCTGAGCCTTGCGCACCGTGTTGACGATGAGGAACTGGACCAAACCGTTTCGATACCCCTCAACCACCCTGGCGACGATATCCGGGTCGACCGCTGGCGGCGAATGCGCCGTCTGGATCATCGGCCGCTCGCGTTTAAGCACCCGAAAAGGGCGGCGCGCCATTCCCGGTGCATCTTCGATCAGCGGGTACTCCTCCCAGCGGCAGGCCTGGATGAGGGGGTCCGGGAGCGTGCCACTCATCACCAGGTGAGGGATCCCCATGGCTCGCAGCAGCGCGGTGGCTTCCCGCACCTCAGCCTGCATCTGGTCGTCGTAAGCGTGCACCTCATCGAAGATCACCGCCGCGCCCTGGAGCATCCCGAGGGCGAAATCGGCCTGAGGGAAGCCGTGCACGAACGTGTAAAGCAGGTGATCCGCGGTGGTGACCACCAGAGGGCGGGCCAGGACCTCGCTCCAGAAGTTGGCTTCTCGGGCCCACTCCAGCTCCAGCACCGGGTCCGGGTCCAGGGGGATAGGCCCTTCGCGCTCCCGAAGGCGCGCCCGTATCTGTTCGCGATGCTCCAGGCTGGAGCGTCCATGATAGAGGCCCACGCGTTCCTCACCGAAGAGGCCGGCCAGCCGCTCGCGCATCGCGTTCGACGTGACCTGGGTCGGCAATGTCCAGATCAGCCGGTCCAGCCCTTCGGCTTCGCGGCGTCCCAGAAACCAGAGGAGGGCGGCCTCGGTTTTCCCCCGTCCGCATGGCGCCCGCACCAGTCCCCAGGCGAAGTCCGCGCGGCGCAGCTCCCTCTGGTAGTCGAACCAGTCCGCGCCGGCGGGAAGCGCCCTCTTCCGCAGGCGATCCTCCGCCTCCGAAGGCCAGTCCGGAAAGAGCGCCTCGGCTGCGGAGCGGGAAAGGGGGAAGAGAAGCAGGGGGCCGTTGGCCCCCGGCCCGGCCCGCTCGCTGAAGATCCGGCTGGCGGTCTGATCCGCCGCTTTCAGGTAAGCCAGGAGGGCGGTGTAGAGGGCGCGGAGGCGCGCCTTCTCCTCCAAGGGCATGCGGGCCACCCGCTGGGCGAGGGCCTCCCGGACGCGCAGCAGCCCGACGGAGATCTCCCCCAGGCAATGCCTGGCCAGCTTCTGGAGGGACAGATCGGGGAAAGGGATCTCCCAGCCCCAGAGAGAGGCGGTTTCCTCGTAGAGCTGGCGCAGGATCTCGTAGAGCTCAGGCCGGAAATCCAGCCATCGGTGCGGATTCGGAAGATTCTGATAGAGATCCCGATGCAATTGGGTATGATGGGCCACGACGGCCAGCAGCTCCAGCACCGGAGGATGGGCGGGGAGGGTGGGGAAACGGCCCGCCTGCCAGGCGGTGTTCATAAGGGGCAGAGCCGCCAGCGCGTGGGGGAAATCCCATGCGGTCCGGCCGGCCTCCAGGGCCTCCTGGAAGGGCTGTGTGCCTTTCCCAGCGTCATGAAAGAGAACGATCAGCCCGAGCACCTGGCGGAAAAGCGCAGGATCCAGCCGGTGTCGTCGGCAAAAGGCCTGAAAGCCCGGCCGTCGGGTGAGGGCCTCCGCCACCGCCATAACGTCCCGGGTGTGTCCGTAAAGAGTTTGCCAGCGATCGCCATCCCGCTTGGCCCACATGGCGGATGCTCTCCCAATCCTCCAGGCCTGGAGAGCAGGGTGATCACCCCGCGGTGGGGAGGAGCCAGACCCCCTCTGCGTCGAAGAAAGCCAGGCGCTCGGAACGGGGCAGACGGAAGGGAAAGCGGCGGGGCAGGGCGAGCAGGGGCGGGGGCGCGAGGTCGCGCCCGGCCTGGAAGGCGACAGGCAATCGGATCAGCTCGCAGCCCTCATGGATGCCCGGGATCAGCCCCCAGGTCTCCGCGCTCTCCGCCCAGCGCACCTCCCCCATCCAGCGCAGAGTCGGGATCACCATATCATCTGAGCCGCCCAGGGAGAGCGGGCGGGCCGGCCGTTCCAGGGCGTCCCGCAGGGGCTGGATAGTCTCCTGGGATTCCGAGGCCAGATAAAGCCGGTAGGCGGGCCGGACCAGGAAGGATTTGCGAACCGGGGAGGAGGGGAAATCGACTGGTCGTTTCCCCTCCTTGCGGCCTTCCCCCACCAGCTTGAGGAGCTTCGCCAGCTCCCGCTGGGGCCGTTCCACCGGAGTCAGCGGGCGCAGGTTGAAGCGCAGGGCCTGCTGCAGACGGTTGCGCTCCTCTTCGTAAAAGGCATGGTGGACCCCCGTGGCGTTCAGCAGCATCCCGAGGAGGGTCGTGAAGGGGGGCACCGGATAGGTGAGCACCACGCTGGTGGCGGCCACCTGCCGGAAGCAGGCGAAATAAGGGCATTCCAGGTCCACGGCCATCCCGATCCAGGCCATCGCTCACACTCCCAGCCAGGCTTTCACCCGTTCGATAGCCTCCCGGGGTGTGGTCACGTCGATGCCATGGCGGGCCAGGACCTCCCGGACTTCGCCGGCGTTGGCGATGATCCCGTCGAGCATCCCGGCGGCGAGCGCCGGGCGTCCATCGAAAGTCGCCAGGTCGAGGCGCAGCTCCTGTATCACCTGATCCAGCCGCGCCGCATCCAGGGTCGCTGTGCCATCCCACCGGAGCTCCAGGGCCTTCTGCAGGCGATGGGAGTAATTGCTCTGCAGGGCGACGAGGATCAGATCGGGCGTGAAATCGGTGAGCAGACGGGCCTGCTTGGAATAGTCGCTGAAGTCTTCTACGGCATTGAGCAGCAGCCTGACGCGGCGCCGGCGCTCCGTCTCGTCGATATAATCTTTGAGGGCCACCCCCCGGATGGTCTGGGCCTTCTTCCCACGGCCCTTCTCGATCTCCACCAGCTCCTCCTCCTGGCCAACCCGGCGCAGGTCAACGGCGAGACCGACTTTATAGATGTTGACGGCGAGCTCCACGTTCACGATATCTCCCCGGATGGTCCCCGCCTCCTCCTGAACTGCGCCGCGGTGACGGCGGGTCAGGAAGTCCACGCTCATGGTCTCCTCCAGGGGGACGAGGCCCATAGCCGGAGAGACCTTCACCGGTGAGACCCGGACGGCGGCCCCCACGTCGGGAAGCGTGGTCATGAAGCCGAAGAGGTCGCAGAGCACGCACTCGGCGATGCGGCCACAGGTCTCGCCCTGCTCGTCGGCCACGCACGCCTCCTCCGGGCGCACTTCCCGGCGGATGGCCTCTTTTAGATAGAATCGCATGGCCTGGCCGCTGACATACGGGTATTCCCGGCCGGCCCACCGGTATTTCTTGAGATCCACCAGGTTGCTCCCGCCTTCCCCGGCGTTCAAATTGGTCAGCCCAGTCCGGGACAGCCACACCATGGAGATCGCCTTCGGCTCCATCGCGTCCTCCTTGCTAAAGGTGGGCTGGGGAATCCACCAGTGATTCCGGTCAGCGAGGGGCGGCTTCAGCAGTCTGACCGCGAACAGCCCCCGCGTATTCCAGCCCGGCGTAGATGAAGAGGGTGTGCTTCATATCGGCGAAGCGCTGAGCGTCGGCGGCCTGCGCGTGGATCAGGGCGGTGAGTCGATCGAGCGCTTCCAGGGAGAGGTATTGATCCCGCATCTCCTGAGCCTCCATCCCGATCAGGCGGTGCACCGTCTCGCCCAGCACCTTCAACAGATCCGAGGGCGTGCGGGCCCGCTCCAGGTCGTAAAGAAGGGTGGCCCGGCGCTGCGTCCCCGCGATCCGCCCGATGGTGCGTCCTGCCCGTCGGACCAGCTCCAGCTCCTGTTCGCTCATGGTCCCTCGCTCCTTTAACCAGAGTTGGATCCAGCGGTGGAGGCTCTGAACGGCCTCCCCATAGAATCCCAGCATCCGGCGCCGTCGCACGCCGAACCCTTCGGCGAAGCGGCCGTAATCGTTCTGCAAAAAGGCTGCGGCCCGCTCCTCCCGCCAGGCGGCGGTATCCTCCGGGTCGGCGGGCCGTCCCTCCAAGGTCAGCCACATCCCGGTGAGGACACCCTGATACGGGAGGATGTTTTCCTCAATCAGCGAACGCAGGATCCGCAGGGTGATCTCGTCCATGAACCAGTCGGTTGCGGTGATGTCCTTCATCCGGCCCTGGGGGATGCGGAGCAGAATCCACCCGTCGGGGATGACCCGGCGCAGGGCGGCGGGCTCGAACCAGGCGCTTTCCCCGGCCTCCTGAATCTCCGCCAGGACCCGACTGAGGGCCGCCTCGTAGAAGGCGAGGAGCATCGACCAGGCCTGTGGGGGCCATTTCTCCCAGTCCCGCTCGCCCCAGTGCGTGATGACCTGGACGTTGCTGCGGCGGTACGCCGGGTTGAGGGCTGCGCGGTAGCGTTGCTTCTGTTCGTGGAGGCGGCGCAGGTCGAGAGGTTGCGGCCACGGGATGGCGAGGAGGGCCGTTCCCTGCGAGCCGCCGATATCACAGCGGTAGAGAAGGGCAGTGTCGGACCAGACTGCCATACCCAGGAAGGCGCATACCCGGCAGATGGGTCCGTATTCACTGAGGCCGCGAAAGCCGTCCCCAGCCCAGGTCGCCTGTCCGCCCAGGGCTTTGGACTTGGTGACGAAGGGATACAGGGAGAGCGTGCGCTTGGTGGTCGCGGGCGCCCCGCAGAAGGGACAGGTGAGCCGGGCCTGCCGGAGGGAGGGTTGCCGGATCCCGGTGAGCAGCTCTTCGACGAAGGACTCCAGCGTCTCGTGACCCCGGTAGAGTTCGGGATGTTGTTTGGGGGGTTGCTGGTTGAAACCCACGAAGGGCTTCAGCACTTTCCGGCCAGGCTCCGGCATATAGTACGCGCTCTCGACCTGATGGGCGATCTGCTGAGTGAGGAGCCGGGCGAAGCGCTGGGGCTGCAGGATCTGCACGTGCAGCCCATCCGGCTCCAGGCGGACCGCCAGGACCTGCGGGTGCTGGTGGGCGATGGCCTCCGCTATTCCAGCCAGAACCTCCAGGCCGTTGTCCAACCAGGGATCGTGACGGATCGACAGACTCCAGGTCACGGGTGCCGGCATGGCGCTCCTTCGCGGATGGATTCCGCATCGTTCTGGTCAGGGCCAATCCGGATCCTGCATCCGGGATCCCAATCGGGGTTGCTCCGGATGGCATCCGGAGTGGGTCTGGAGCCCCTCCGGTTCAAACCGGAGAGACGCCCCAGCGCAGCGCCGGTCTCTGGCTCTTCCATGCTAGAAACGAATGATCTCCTGCTCAATCCAATCTTCCTCCTCACACAGCTGCTCGATGGTCCGCCCCCGGTTTCGCGCTTCCTCGATGGTTTGCAGGTAGGGCTGGATCAGCGTCCACTGGGGCCCCGGGATGTAGTCTTCTCGGGTTTGCTGGAAGGTATGCCCATTCCACACGGCTTTATATGTAGTGGATCCGGTAAAACAGGCCGTTTCTTGAATTCGTCTAAAGTCATATATCTTGTTGAATTTGGATCCGGGCCTGGCCACTCCAGCATCCGTAAGAGCATCCGAATGCGCTCAACCTCCCTGAGCGATTGAGCCCGACCCCGCTCCCGTTCATCCATTCGGTCCAGAACAAACTGCTCAAAGGCCTGGATGAAATGCTGGAGATCTGAGCATGGCCTTTCTCCCCGATACCAATCGTCCTCTTCAAAAAGTTTTGAATAGCGACTGGCGCGATCGCTCAGATAAAGTGTAGGTGTGATTTTAACAGCGCCCATGCCCAGAGGCTTGCCCATCCCCAAGCTGTGGCAGTAATCCCTCCCCGGCTCTCCGGGAAGGATGAGTGCCCAGAGCAACGCACCCAACTCATAGTTGCGCAGGTTCTCAAAGTAGATCTGGAAGCGGAAGCGAACACCGGGCTTAACGGGGCGGATGCAAATGTGCTGTGTATCAGTAGCCCAATCCACCGGATTGTTTTCTTGGATTTCTTCTCGATTAACTAGGCCTCGGTGCCAATAAATCTTATGGCCACGAATGACTGTTCGGTGAGGCGGCGGGCTAGCATAGTGGTCCAGTCGCAACTCCATCTTAGGATTCCCCTTCTTGTCGCGCTTGCCAGAATCCACTTCATCGGGTTCCTGCTGGGTGAGATAGTGCTGGAAAGCAGTTGGCTTAGGAGAACTCAATATTTTGGGAGTAATTGACTCACCAGATAGCCATATCCCAGCTTTATCCGATTCAAACCATGCACTGGTAAAGAACACTCGTCCGGCACGAGTCCGAAAATGATCACTTTTCTCCTGCGGCGCAAATCCAAATATCGCTTCCGCCAAATCCACTGAATCTGTCCTCCGTAACTGCTCAGGAACCAGATCAAGTGGTGATCTCTGGTATGGCAGTCGGAACATCATTGTGTGTCCAAAGAATACCAGCTTGCCATCTTCTACCAGATAAAAAACCGGCTGGCCAGGGTTCAGGACACCCTGAGGACCAAGCAGTTGTTGCTGAGCCTGAGTCATCTGGGCCCCGTAGGCCCGGAGAAGGTCGTCACTAATTTCTATCAAATCAGCCGATTCGTCAGGTGGAAAGACAACAAATTCCCTCTTTTTCGTTTTAATATTACCGCTACAAACTAAAACGACTTCTCGAAAACCAGGAGTGGGTTCGGAATTGGCTTCCAACACCGGCATATACTTCAGGTATAGGAATCCACCTCGAACCGGCTGATAATCGTAACTTCCCAACTTAACCCATAAACGATAAGCGTTTTTACAATCACGCCACTTCACCAAAGTTTCCGAAGGAATTTTACTCCGATTGATACGGGCAAACGTAGTCCCTTCTATTGTTTGAGCTGGCCGGATAAACCATCGGTCTTTATGATTTTCCATATATCCAGCCAGAACCAGAGGAATAAAATGCTTATCCTTATCTTCTCTTACTAGTCTTTTGCGATAGTAATTGCCCAGGCTGGTCGTATCACCCACTGCCCGGAAAACCAGCGATTCACCCGTCACCCATTGCATCTTCCCGTACCCGACGATCTCTACCAGCGCGCGCACCATCCCACGCAGGCTGCTGCCGGGGATAACAGGGCGCTCAGCATCCTCAAGGTAAAAGAACTGGGCATACTGCTCCCGCGCACCATCATCCCGCATCATTTCACGAACATTGTCCGTCCATCGAGCAAAAAACTCCGGATCCAACGCGCAGCGGGTATAAAGGGGAGAGCGGGTTTCCAGGACGCAGTCTATGTGGCCCGTGTAGCCAGTGTAGGCGTCCTGGTCTGGGATCTCCGCTGGGTCTACCGTCACTACTTTCTCCGGGAGCGGGACGAAATTATAGGGCGCGCAGGCAACACGATCCGCCTTTGTCGGATTTTGGTGTTTCGGATTCATTTCTCTCCTCTCTCTACCTCAAGGTCAACCAGTCGGCTGCAGGCGATGTAGGCCTGTCCGTCCTCATCGTAGGCTAAGTAGTGGCGGACCCGCAAGCGTGCCGGAGGTTTGGCGTTTTCCGGAAGTGGCGGCGCATGGCGCAGGCCCTGTCGTCCTTCTCGTAGCAGAGCAAATCCGTTCCTTCGCTCTTCCACATGGGTTCCCCAGAGCAAATAGGTTTCTTCGCAGAATTTCTCGCCTTCTTGCTCCGCAGAGATATCCCGGATGAGACGCGCCCGCCATGCGGCACCGTCCCTCCAGATCAACAACTCGGCCTGGGAGCCGAAAAGCCGCGCCTGCTGAAGGGTCACAGTCCGCAGAGGTGGGGAGACCTCAGGAAAAGCATCGCTGGAGAGATGAAGGCCGCTCTCCAGGATCTCGCCCCAAATAACACCATCATCGGCGTGAGCCAGCAGCCAGCGCAGGCCATGCCGGCGCGCCAGATCCACCAGTGTGGACTTCGGGTCCTTTCCAAACTGATTCTCCAGGATTGTTACAGGTTGCAGGTTCATGAACGCACCTCCTGCACAAATGCGGCCACAAATCGCTCCAGAGCCTCTTTATCGCCCTCCACACGCAACCGATCGCCATCCTGGATAAGCCTCCATTGGCGGGAGGAATCCGGATGTTTGTGCTGCAACGTGGCCTCTTGTCCCTTGAGCCGCCCGCGCCCCACACTGATCTCGCCGCCCAGAGGCAGATCCCCTGTCCAGAGATCTTTCAGCAGGAGCAGGACTAAACCGAGGTGGGAATCTTTCGGCTGCTGGATAGCCAGTTGGATGGTGATCGTGGTGTCTTTCGTTCCCCAGACCGGTTGCTCACTGAACAGAGCGCCAGGGTAAGCGCCGCCGGTGAAACGGTCAATCTTCAGCCGGGTGTGCACCAGGTCTAAGTGCGAACGGATCTCCGTTTCCGCTGTGGTCAGGCGGCTGGCACGCGGTTTATCTCTCGAGGACCGGATGCGCGGCCCGAACAGCTCGTCGACCAGATCCGCGGCCCTTGTCTCTGGCCCCATGGTCTTTGCGATTCGCAGCGCTCGGGCCCGCAGGGCACCAGCCAGGCTGGTGCCGCTGAGGATAGGAACGGGCTTTCCATCGCGATCGCGGCGGGAGCGCAGATGGACCATGTCCGGCGCATTAAGATCCTCACCTGCGGATCGGATGAGCAGGGAGCCATCCAGCCCGAAAGTCGCTTCTACGAGGAAAACCTCCCGCTGATCCCGGTCGGCACGTACGCCCAGAAGGTCGGCAATTCGGGAACCCGTCTGAGACGTGCCGGCTCCGTTCAACCACGCCAGTAACCCCTCCGGCGTGGTCAGGACATAGCGGGTGACCCGCCAGCTGCTCACCCGGCATCGCCCGAAGCCGCGTCGCCTGCGCGCCCCTAGGGCGATCTCGCCTCTTTCCAGCCCCTGCAGCGCGATGGCCAGCCCCTCGCAGAGCGCCTGCCGGTCCTGATCTTCGGAAATCAGCAATTCCACCCGCAGTGGAAACCGCGTCCCCGCCTCCAGGAGTTCTATCTCAAATTTCTTTCTATCCTCAACGGTGCGGGTTTTCGGACTGATGGCCACGCCGTCCCGCAGCTCCACGCGGGGTTTATCGCTCAGTGCGTCGTAGGTCATAACCCAGCTCTGTTCGCCTTCGTTGTCCTCCTGGCGACCGAAGAGCCGGTTGTGGAGAGCGTCGGGCCCATCCTCTGAGAAATAGCCAAACTCCCGTTCCCGCAGGTAGGAGCGCAGCGCCCCTGCGATGGAAGAGCCAGTCAGCAACCCCCGTCCTTCCAGGGGATCCAGGGCCAGCGCGATGTCGATCAGGCTCTCGCCATCAGCACCACCCAAACAGGCCGGGGTCCCCAGCACCAGTTCCCCTTCCACCAGAATCCGCTCCACAATCCGGCGGCTGGTGCGCCAGCGTTCCCCACTCATCGGGCTACCTCCTTCTGAGCTTTGTGCAGCACGGCATCGATCAGACGGACGGTATACTCTAGGGCCAGATCTTTATCCAGTTTGGGCTGAACGTCGCCCACAGTGGGGAGACGCCTCCGGTCTATGCCCAGCAGGTCCCAGATGCTTTCGGGATTCTTGGCCCGATCACGGAGCCATTCGTCCAATCTCTCTCCGTCAATACGAGCGCTCCGAAATTGCTCCCGCGCTGCTTTCCTCATCGCATCCAAATGCCGGATGATAGCTTCAGGATTATTCTGGGTTAGAGCCTGGCGGGCGGCAATACGCACTCGGGAGAGCTGGGTATTACTGGGCGGGTTCTGAATCCGGAGACGATGAATGGTCCTGGTCACGTCCCGGTCCAGCTTCTCCCGCAGCATCCGTTCGACCATCTGCCGGGCCAAATTCTTTGAGGTCTCCTGTTTCAGGGTGACCGACAAGGGGAGAGAAGGTTGGGGTTTTTCCTGGGGTTCAACTTCCGACGCCCGATGCCAGTTGAGAGCGATGCGGCCAAAGCCCTCGGCCCGGCGCTCACCGATACCCTGCTCCGCCAGGGCTCGCAGTCTCTCCAGGAGGCCGTTCTGGGCCGGATAGACGAAGACACTGCCGGCGCGGACAGCCTGCGCCTGGGGCAGAGGCAGGTTCCATTTGCGGTTGAACCCGCCCACGATGCGAGTCGCCACGAAAGCCTGCTGGTGTTTGACCCTCAGGATCGGTTCCAGACTGGCCATATACGCGCCGGTCTCCAGATCGCGGATCAAGGCATCGCTCAACAGGGTCACAATCAGGGTACCTGTTTCCTCATCACCGACTGGCTCGTATTCCCTCCAGTCTTCCTGGATCCTGACGTTCTGCAGACGGACCTTCCCGTATCCTGCCAGATGGGAGCCGCCCAGGGTAACGATGTCTCCGTCCTGGAAACACTCCTGCAGGGCTTTCAGGTCTTCTTCTCGATCGACCAGAATAACGCCGCAGAAGACTTGTCCGGGCACCAGGGCCTCGTATCGAAAGACGGTGCTCTCTCCCTTAACGATGCGTTGGCGATCCTCCCGTGCAACGTGAATATTGATGTGCTTCTCTGGCTCAACCCACTCCACCCGTGCCTTAAGTCCAAAATGAATGCCCTCAAACGCCTCTTCTGTCTGCCACAAGTGGCAGAAGGAGTGTGCAGTCCTCTGCCACTGATGGTGATGGTCTTTTTGCGGCGCAGAGAGGGCCAGATCCCGGACTGGTCTTTCTTTCCCCTTGGGAACATGCCATGAGAGGGGCACAGGAAGGGTGCGCCGACCGTACGCCTGGGGGTAAGCGTTCAGGAAGCGAGCGCTTCCATCCAGAAAAAGGCGGCGAAAACGTTCATCAGCCGCATCGGCCCGGTTCTGCCGCCTGTAGCGGGCGATGACCATGCCCCGAATCGCGCTGCCTGGAATGAAATCCAGTCCCACTGCGCTGTTGGGATCGCCGCCTCCCACCTGGGTGGCCAGCAGAGGCTCTAAAAGATGCAGTTCAAACGTCACGACCTTCATCCGCCCGCCTCCTGTCGGACCGTCTCCTCAAATCGGGCGAAATGGTGATCCGTGACATCCTGATTTGTACCGTCATATAGGCAAGCCTTCAGTTCTCCCCTCCCGCGGTTGCGTCCTGTGCCTGCATGCCGCCAAGCTTTCACACATGCTGCCAGCAGGGCCAGATCGTCCCCCTCCGGATCACCCAGAAAGGTCAGCTCGGCCTCAAAGGGCGTCTCCCGCAGGATGACCCGCGTGGCCCGCAGCGTCTCTTTCTTCGGCGCGCCGGTTTGGGGGTCCACCGCCGTCTGGCGGCGGATAGCAGTCAGAGAGCGCAGCACCTGCTCACGGCTCAATTCTCCTCGCTCAACGCCGACCTGGACCGCTCGCCGCAGCTCCTCCGGCAACCGTGCGTCGCCAAAATGGAGTATAGACTGCTCCTGTTCCTGGCTCCCGGGACTGCCGAACAACCGTCGTGCGGCTCTCTCCCAACGCTCATGCTTGCCCTGACATCTCAGGGCGAAGAGAATGTTCGCACACTCTTCGGCCAGCAACCCTTTTAAAGTGCGTCCGCCCAGATATGGCATGCCATAAGAATCGTGCTGGACCTCACTGTCCACAAAACCAACGATTCCATCGCCGCGTCCGAAGGTGGCATCGCTTTTGAGCGTGAATTTCAGCCGGAAGACTTTCATGACCGCCCCCCCTCCAGCGGAACGAAGAACTCCAGAGCCTCTATGGCATCGTAACAGATGCATCGTTTTTCGTACCAACCTGTTCTGGCCGTGTCATGGATGCCGGGAATGGCCGGTAGATCGGGGAGTTCGTGGACCAGAAGAAACTGTTGCACGGCCTCCGGGCCATGACGCAACACTTGACGCAAAGCCATTAGCTTATTGTGTCGCTCCCACCATTCCTCTTTAAACTTTTTAACCATCCCTTCGAACACCTTCCAAGCACGCCAGTCTGTTGTGGTTGCCTCCCCCATTCGTATGGGGCGCATCAGCAGGCTCCCCGCCTCCACGGTGTATTCCCGTTTTCGGATTTCCTTCAAGTTCAACACCGGGCCGCTGAGTGCGAAGTGCCAGTCCATCGCCGAGAGATCGCGTTCGTTAAAGGGGGGCTGCTGACGTTCCTGCAGATGCTCTTTCGCCGACCGGGTCAGCGCCTCAGCCAGGGCATAGGCGCGTGCAAACGGAAAGTGGGATTTAACCACTGCGATCCCCGCCCGCATAGAGAGCGGTCTGCCGTCTGCCAGCGGCTGAGAAGTCAGCTGCCGCAGGTAGAACTCGGCCAGAGTCAGCCCCAGCCGTCCATCGCAGACGAAAGTTGTATCGTCGCCGCCCCACACAATGGGGCGGAAGGGCAGTTTCCCCTCGCGTACCGGCACGATTCCTCCCACTCTGTTCTCAGCATCTACGGAGGCAAGGAGGGCCTGGAAAGTGGCGACAAGGGCATTCCTCGCTACCTGCTTCACAGATTGCGAGAAGGCGCGGATAGCCTGGATGTAGGCCCGGTTGTCGCTGGAGTGCTTACTGGCGATGTCCAGGATGCGCTGTCCCATCTCGTTAGCATCGGTATGGACCACAGCGATATAACTGGATTCGCCCCGGACGCGGCCGAAGTCGTCAAAATCTTTTGGAATCTCATAACCGTCGAGGGGCAGTATGTCGATCAGCCGCTTATGAGCCTGCCCGAAGATCTTCTCTTTGGCTCTAATTTCGGCGGAGATCCGTTTGTCGTCCTCGTTCTTCCCCACCGCTGGCAAGCCGGTATACTGGCAGTCTGCTGTTACGCCCAGACCTAGGAGCGGCGCGGAAACGGCACGATCCTGTTTTTTACGGTTAGACTTCTCCATCGTAGCCAGGACGACCTGTGAGAGAGACTGGCTTTCCCAGTCCAACTCGTTATGAGTAATCACGACTTGTAGACCGGGCGCCTCCTTAAGCGCGCGTCGGGTCAGGCGGCGGGCGAACTCGCGTGCCACGTCCGGTGATAAGGAAAGGATGACCGCGTTACCGCCGCCGGAATAAATCAGTTCGGAAACCAGGTTATCCTTTTCAATAGCAACACAATCCTGGATGTTTCCATCACTATCTACGTTGGTCTTGCCCAATTCCACCAGAGCTTGGTAGACCCAATCCTCAGTGGAGCAGCGCACTAGTTCGGAGGCGCCCACATTGTGTTTGAGAATGTTGCTGCCAAAAATGTAGCTTTGGATTCCGGAGGTTTCCACGATAGTGACAATGTACGTACTCATTCCGGCCTCCCATTCACGGCTGAGAGTTGAGCCAATCCTTTAGATGGTTAGGCAAGTCAGACAGCTGCTCGGCGCCGAAGACACGCACTTTACCTTTGGTATCCCAGGATTCTTCAATCTCACGCTGAACCGCATAGGGATTCCTTGTCGGATCGTTTGCAGGCGCACAACAGACTAAACCAATTCGCGCTTCGTCGCCGCCAATCTGCCTGGCACGGACATAGGCTTCAAAAAGATGTTCTTTGGCCTTCTCCTTATTGTCTGTAGCGATACAGGAAATGGCGAAAAGCTGGTAACCGCGCACAACTGCCACATCAAACTCAAGACTTCTCCCCTGTGGTCCTGATGCTTTCAGGTTAGCTCCGTAATCGTCAAACAGATCGGACTGCTGGGATCTGGCCTCCAGACAGGCCCACAGGACATATTGTTCCAGCCACTCTCCCAAAAACCATTTGCGGCACTGATCTAGATCACTCCATTGCGGGTTAAGAGCATGAGCAATTTGTTGAGGTGTCCCCAGATTGTTCAATTCATTTACTACGTTCTGAAGTAAAGGATATTGCCGAAGATCCGGTGGAGATAGAGGAGATCGATTCTTCAACCATTGTCGCCATTGCTGGAATCCTTGAGCGTCAGCATGTATTTTTGCTATAGCCTTGCACAGATTAGGTTGAACTGGTTGTTGAGGAAGGGGAGGTTCAAGGTTATAACCATGCAGGGCAAGCATATCAGTAAGCGACAACGTGACGGCACGACTCACGGGTATTGTAGGCTTTATTGATTCTATAACAAGCGAAAGTGTCTTTGCGTCAAGATAACTGAACACCGCATCCGGACAATGCTCCCGAATGGCACGATAGGCATAAATGGCCATCGTCTTCGTGCCACCTGTATAATTCAGGCCGACACCTCTCTTGCCACTTGCATGTTGTTCCACTTCTTCTAAAATACTCTTAGTATCTGTTTCTTCGACTAGAACCTTGGTCACTCTATCGCTTATATTTAGCATCTCGATCAGACGGTTGGCGACATCATTAGTTTCGGCAGTATGAACCAGGTAGAGATGTCCATCCGGCTTTAACAGCAGCTTGGCAGCAACATAGTTGGGCAGCGGATTGGTGCCGACCAGGAGAAACAGATGATCGGACTGAGGGAGTTGCATGCTGCTCATAGAACCTCCGCTCGGGCGCTCTGGGGCCAAGGCGTGAAGGTTGACCCCCAAGGTTGAACTTCATCTTCCGGGGCTAATGCCACCATCCCGAATCCGCTGGCGGTGTGTTCGCCGAAGCCGGCCTCGTAGCCCAGGCGCAGAAGCCTCGGGTCGCCATCTACAGTCAGGCGCAGCATCCAGCCCCGGATGTCTGTGTCATGGACCCGCACGAGCTTGGAGCGATGGGGCGGATGCGCCTGGATCGCCAGGCCCCCCTTCACCTCCTGCCCGTAGAAGGCCGCCGCCTTCCGCCGCAGGTTCTCAACCAGGGCCCGGGCAAAGGCCGGCTCCCCCGGCGAGAGATACCGCTTCACCAGCCGCCCGTCCGCCCGCCGCTCACCAGTGGAGACCGTGATAGGTGACAGGGTGGTGAAGGTCACCGGGCCCGCCAGCGCGGGCGCCGGGGCCACCTCCACGCGCTCCACGAGCACCGGATGCGGCCCCAGCCGCACCTCGGGCTCCAGCAACAACCCCAGGGCCAGAGCTTCCACCACAGCCTCGAGAGGGGAGGAGGCCCACCAGACCACCGTCCCCCGGACCCATAGCCCGCCTCCATCCGGCTCCAGGCCCTGCAACCACGAGTAGGTCAGAGGCTTATACCGCCGCCCCTCCGGATCCATCCAGCCCTCCTCGTGGAGCCGGCGGGCTACCTGGGGCAGCCCGCGCTGCAGCGCGGTATACGCCAGGCCCCGTAACCACGCGGGATAGCCCCAGGGCAATATCTCCGGTTGTGGGAAGCGCAGCAGGATCTTCAGGCGCATCCGACCTCCTCTGGATGTTCCGAGCCGCCTTCACCCCTTTCTCCTCCGGGCTCGCACCGCCTCCCGCACGGCCACCTCGAAAGACAGGGGGACAGCCTTACAATCATGCGACCACAGGGATGAGGGTGAAACGTAATCCGGTCTTGAGAAAGATAGCCAGTCGGGTGCCGTATGTCTGGTACAGGGTCTCAAGGTTGAGCGTTTCTCTCGCTCGAAAAGTGCATCGTCCCAGCGATCGGTGGCGACAATGACGACGCGAGTTTTTCGATCACAGCGAATGCAATGGTCGATAGCCTCGCGGAGTCTGGTGCTGAGTTCCTGGCCTATTGATAAAACGACGAGAACAGGCTGACATTGGGCCGAATACTGTGACGGGATCAGGTTAATCAGGGTATTTGCCAGGCTTGACCCCATCCTTTGGTTGAACAGTCTTCTAACATCGTCTTCGCTCTCGAACCAGGCGCGTTCAATTGAAAGAAGAAGCGTTTCCAGCGGGCGCTGTACATTCTGACCAATATCCGCATTTTTAAGTAGGGTGTTAAGCGCTTCCAGAGGCGGAGGGTTCACCATCAAAATCCTCCGGAGTAAGAGCAGGGGCCGGCTGGACGGCGTCCAGCGCGGAAGCCCCGACCGTGCCACCCAGCCCACCCGTCTATGGCTCGCCTGCACCATTGTATAACGCGCCGGCCGCTCAGGCAAGAGGCAGAGGTCTTCCCGGCCTTGCCGGGGGGCAGGGGCTGTGGTAGAGTTCTGCCCGGCGGGCTGCTCTGGAGATCCGCGGGCGGAC
>VAPR01000903.1_pt1 | contig 16955 bp, 14 predicted proteins | sample 3380701 | NCBI WGS metagenome assembly VAPR01 (sample SAMN11536904, study PRJNA540576) | hot springs metagenome | isolation source: hot spring wet sediment | place: Spain: Lobios | collected 2014-01 | reverse complement strand
AAAAAAATCGGTTTTCAGAGCGAGGTTCGAGTCAAGGTCGATGACAAGTCCGCCGGAGCATAAGACTTCATGACCGCCCAGCGCGAACGCGGCGCGATTCGAGTAGGCCTTCTGGGCTGCGGAATAGTCGGATCGGCCGTCTGCCGCCAACTGGATAGTTGCTCCGACTCGATCGCTCGCCGCACCGGCATGAAGATCGAGATCGGCAAAGTCGCGGTAAGAAGTCTGGCCAAAGACCGCGACTGCTCGGTTCCTAAGGATCGTTTCACCACCGATGCGGCCTCAGTTGTCACCGATCCGGATACCGACATCGTCGTCGAGGTGATCGGGGGGATAGAACCCGCCCGAACGCTGATCCTTCAAGCCCTGAGCGCCGGCAAGCCGGTCGTCACCGCCAATAAGGAACTGATATCCACCTTAGGTTCGGAGCTTTTCGAAGCCGCCGCGCAAGCCGGCAAAGATTTGCTTTTCGAAGCCGCAGTCGGCGGCGGGATCCCCATCATAAGGCCGCTTCGAGACAGCCTGGCCGGCGAACAAATCGCAAAGATAGTCGGCATCCTCAACGGAACCACCAACTACGTACTTACGAAGATGTCGGAGGCGGGCGTGTCGTTGCATGACGCCCTCGCCGAAGCGCAAGAGCTGGGCTATGCCGAAAGAGATCCGACAGCGGATGTCGAGGGATACGACGCCGCGGCGAAGACCGCTATTTTGGCCGGTATAGCCTTCGACACCCGCATTACTCAGGGAGACGTCTACAGAGAGGGCATAACCGGCATCACCCAGGACGACATCAAGTTCGCAAACCGCCTCGGATATGTGATCAAGCTGGTCTCGATCGCAGAACTCGCCGACGGGGAGGTTCAAGTCAGGGTCCATCCGGCTATGCTGCCCAAGAGCCATCCCCTTGCGTCGGTCAGAGAATCGTTCAACGCCATATTCGTGGAAGGCGAAAGGGCGGGCGAGCTGATGTTCTTCGGACGGGGCGCCGGCGGAGGACCCACAGCCATCAGCGTCGTCGCAGACATCCTGGAGGCCGCCCGGCACTTGCGATTCGGAGGGGAACCGTCGTCGCTTCACTCGACAAGAGTTCTGCCGGTCCGAAGCTTCGATGAAACGACCACGCAGTACTACTTGCTCTTGGAGGTCGTAGACCGCCCCGGAGTTCTAGCCAAGATCGCATCCTGCTTCGGCGCCCACAACGTATCGATCGCATCGGTCTGGCAGGAAGGACACGGCGAGACCGCGCAGCTTGTCATCGTCACTCACACCGCAAGAGAAAAAGACTTCCAGTCGACTCTTCACGACATAAGGGGTCTCGACGTAGTGACGAGAGTGATCTCGGTGCTGAGGGTAGAGGACGAGGAGAGCAGATGACCGCCCGCCCCTGGAAGGGGGTGATCGAGGCATATCGGGATTTCCTTCCCGTAACCGACAAGACTCCCATCGTAAGTCTCAACGAGGGCAACACTCCTCTGGTCTACGCGCCGAAGATCTCCTCGATCGTCTCCGCGGAGGTATTCCTCAAGCTGGAAGGAGCGAATCCAACGGGATCTTTCAAGGACCGGGGAATGACCATGGCTATATCCAAGGCCGCCGAGGAGGGTGCGAAGGCGGTGATCTGCGCGAGCACCGGAAATACCTCGGCAGCCGCAGCCGCTTATGCCGCGCGAGCGGGAATGAGTTCTGCGGTTCTAATTCCGGCAGGGAAAATAGCCCTCGGCAAGCTGGCGCAAGCTCTGATACACGGAGCCAAGGTTCTGGCCGTCAGAGGAAATTTCGACGCAGCGCTGAAGATCGCCAAAGACGTATCGAAGGCGTATCCGGTCACCCTGGTCAATTCGGTGAACCCAAACAGAATCGAGGGGCAGAAGACCGGAGCTTACGAGGTCTGCGACGTCCTGGGCGACGCTCCCGACTACCACTGCATTCCGGTAGGGAATGCGGGCAACATCTCGGCTTACTGGAAGGGATATATCGAATTCATAGAAGCGGGACGAGCTAAACGTCGCCCCAGGATGTTCGGGTTTCAAGCCGCCGGCGCCGCACCCCTGGTCATCGGGGAACCTGTCGCTAACCCGGAGACCATCGCCACAGCGATTCGCATCGGCAATCCGGCTTCGTGGGAGACTGCGGTGAGAGCCGCAAGAGAATCCCGTGGGGGCTTTTGGGCGGTTACCGACGAAGAAATTCTCGCCGCTTACAGATTGCTCGCCGATACCGAAGGCGTATTCTGCGAGCCCGCCTCGGCGGCTGCTGTGGCGGGATTGCTGCAGAGGGCCGAGCGAGGTGCGATTGAGAAAGGAAAGACCGTCGTCTGCATCCTGACCGGAGCAGGACTGAAAGATCCCGACCGGGCAATAGCCGAATCTGCGAGGGTGACCACGCTGGATCCCGACATCGACGCCGTGGTCGAATCGCTCGGACTTTGAGAATCTGGAGGGCCAGTGAAGTTTTTGTGCGTGATCCCCGACGGACTGGCCGACGAGCCGCTCGAGGAGCTCGACGGTCGAACTCCGATGGAGGCGGCGCAGACCCCCAACCTCGACCGGTGGGCAAAATCAGCCGAGATCGGACTCGCCCGCAACGTGCCCGACGGATTTCCTCCAGGCAGTGACGTGGCGATTATGTCGATCGCCGGGCTCGACCCGCGACGTTTCTACACAGGGCGGGCGCCGATCGAAGCAGCGGCGATGGGCATCGACCTGGGCCCCGACGAAGTCGCATACCGCTGCAATTTCGTCACCGTAGAAGGCGGGCGAATGCGCGACTTCTCGGCAGGCCATATAAGGACCGAAGAGGCCAAAGAGTTGATCGCCGCGCTCAATTCGGAATTCGGCGGAGAGGCCCGCTTCTACTCGGGAGTCAGCTACCGGAACATCTGCGTCCTCGACGACGACTACGCCGACGCCCTCTGCACGCCACCGCACGATCTCACCGACAAACCGATAGTCCTTCCGACCGGTAAAGCTGCGCCCAAGCTCGTAGAGATAATGGAGCGATCCAGGAAGATCCTCGAATCCCATCCGGTGAACGAGGCTCGGATAAGGAGGGGGGAGCTGCCGGCGACGCAAGTCTGGTTGTGGGGCCAGGGCAAGACGCCTCGAGTCGAGTCATTCGCCGAGCGGTACTCTTTGACCGGAGCGCTTATCACCGCCGTCGACCTGGTAAGGGGACTAGGCGTACTCACCGGTCTCGAAATCGTCGAGGTTCCCGGCGCCACCGGCTACTACGACACAAACTATTCGGGCAAAGCCGAATTCGCCCTCGAGGCGCTCGAAAGGCATCCCTTTTGCCTAGTCCACATAGAGGCCACCGACGAAGCCGGACACGAGGGATCTCCACAGCGCAAGATCGAAGCATACGAAGCGATCGACAGGATGATCATCGCCGCTCTTCAGAGGGGCCTGGAAGGCAGCGATTACAGAGTGTTGGTAGTTCCCGATCATCCGACCCCGGTCGGAATCAAGACCCACACCGCAAATCCCGTCCCTTATCTCCTCTACGACTCGCGCAACGATACCGGGGGCCGAACCGGAGAGAACACAAAGGACCCAACCGGAGGGAATACAAAAGCCTTCTCGGAGCGAGGAGCGGCGGGTGCTGTTCCGCTGGAGGGACACAAGCTCTTAGACCGTCTTTTCCGGCAATGACGAAGACCGAATCATCGAGGGTGGTCGTTCTCGTAGACGGGGAACACTCGCCCTCTGTCGTCCGGTCTGCCCTCGACGACATCGAACAATCCGGTTGCGAGATCTGCGCCCTGGTTTTCCTGGGAGGATCGGAGAAGGCGGATCCCGACCACTACCCGGTAGAAGTCGAATTGATAAAGGGAGAATCCCCCGCCGACGCTCTTTCTAAGGCCATCTTCGAGCACCGGCCCGATGAAGTAATAGATCTATCCGACGATCCCGTCGTCGATCAGGCGCTCAGAGAAGAACTGGTCGCAATTGCCGCTTCCTCCGGCGTCTCCTACTCCGGGCCCGGATATCGCTTCGACCCGCCCCGTCGTGAAAAAGTCGCCGGCCTCCCTACGATCGCAGTAGTCGGAACCGGAAAGCGCACCGGCAAAACAGCCGTCTGCGCCGCTTTAGCCAGATGTCTGGCGGGGTCCGGTGCGCGACCGATCATCGTTACGATGGGCAGAGGCGGCCCGAAGAAGCCGGTATTCATTCCCCCCGGCGGGATCCCCACCGATCCGGCGGCTCTCATCGAATTGGCGAACGACGGGCTGCATGCGGCCTCCGATTACATCGAAGACGCTCTATTCACCGGACTTCCGTCGATCGGCGCCTGGAGATGCGGCGGCGGTTTTTTGGGCGACACCGGCCCGAACGTCGTATCCGAGGCGGTCGAATTAGCGGTCGAGAAATCGAAAGAACTCGGTTGCGACATCATTCTGCTCGAAGGAAGCGGCGCTTCCATCCCTCCGATCGATGCCGATGCGACCGTAACCGTCACGCCATGGCCCAAGCTCGTCTCGGGAACCGACCCGGGACCCGGACTCGACCACCGCGACCCGCCGGGCCCGCCAAAGCGTACCAAGGCCGTCATTGGGGCAGACCGGGGATCCGGACCCTTTACAGGCCTGGGACTTTACCGCTTGCTTATCGCCGATGCGGTGGTCACCACCATGTGCCCTGCAGATGTCGAATCCTCCGAACTGGCCGCCGCCGGAGCCGAACTGATCGGCCGGAAGCCGAATTTGCGCGTGGTCAATACCGCCTTCGAGCTCACCCCCACCGCAGCGATCGATGGAAAACGAGTGGTCCTCGCCACGACGGCTCGAGAGGCATTTCTTCCCGAACTGAAGCGACGACTGGCGGTCGACTTCGGTGCGAAGGTAGTCGGTGTCACGACGAATCTCTCTCGCCGGGAAGTTCTGCGAGAAGACCTCGCCTCGATGCTCGAAGAAGCCGATGTATTACTGACCGAACTCAAAGCCAGCGCCGTAGACATAGCGGCCCGCCAAGCGATAGCATCCGGAGTAGAGGTGATGTTCGTCGAAAACCGTCCTCGCCCGGTGGGTGGAAACATCAGCCTCGAAGAACTGGCCCTTTATCTAAGAGGCCTCGCGCAGAAGCGATTCGAAGCGGGGGAGAGCCGGTGGACTCGGTCCAGCGCCATGACCTGACGATCGTCACAGCTCCGGGCAACGAACTCCCCTACTCACGCGGGCTTACGGCGACTTCCATCATGGGAAGCGGCTTGCCTCCCGACAAGGCCTACGCTGTGGCCGAAGCCGTTCAATCTCGACTGATCGGGGCCGGAATCACCAAGATTTCCGCCGACGACCTCGAAGAGACGATTTCGCAAACCCTCGAGGATCTGGCCGGTGCTCACTTTGCCGAAAATTACCGGCGTTGGAAGTCGCTGGCCCGCCTCGACAAACCGCTGGTAGTGCTAATCGGCGGCGCGACGGGAGTAGGCAAGTCGACCATCGCCTCGCTTCTGGCTTCCCGCCTGGGAATCACCCGGGTAATCCCGACCGACGCCATACGGGAAGTGATGAGGGGGATGCTCACAAAAGAGCTGATGCCCACGCTTCATACATCCAGCTTCGCTGCGGAATCATCGATCACGCAGCCGCTTCCGCGCTCGGCGGACAAAGCGATCATCGGATTTCGAGAACAGGTCCAGGTGGTAGCGGTCGGAATCAACGCGCTCATTAGAAGAGCGGTCGTCGAGAAGACAGACGTCGTCATCGAAGGGGCGCACTGCTGTCCGGGTTTCGTGGAGATTCCGGGTCCGGAAGACGCCGTGGCTATTCCCATAGTCGTCGCGATCGAGAGCGAGCGACTGCACCGCAGCCACTTTGCGTTCAGATCGAGAGAGACGGGGCGGCGACCCGCCGAGTACTATCTGCAGTACTTCTCGAATATCCGGAAAATACAGCGATACATCAGGAATCTCGCCCTCAGAACAGGCGTTGCAGTGATCGAGAGTTATGATGTGGAAGGTACGGTCACGGCGTGCATGGACCTGATTCTCGAAAGGGTGACCGTGGCCACCAGTATGTCCGTTGGTCGACCGACACCGGTCTCGGACCCGAACGAAAAATCGACTAAGGTGTCCCCGATCGAGGAAAAGCAAGCCGAACCGTTGGAGGGTCTTGCATAGCTCGCTCGACAGCGCCTGTATCGATGGGAGGATCAGATGAAGCTATTCCTCGATACCGCGAGCATCGAAGAAATCAAAGAGGCGGCATCCACCGGAGTTCTGGGCGGAGTCACCACCAATCCGACACTGGCATCGAAAGAGACGATGGAGTTCCGCTCCATGATCAAAGAGATCTGCTCGATCGTGGACGGTCCGGTGTCGGCGGAGTGCGTCGGAAAGACCCGCGACGAGATGTTAGAAGAAGCTCGTTCGCTCGCCCAGATCGCAGACAACGTCGTCGTCAAGATGCCCATGGGCGAAGAAGGAGTAGCCGCCTGCGCCAAGGCTTCTGCGGAGGGAATAAAGGTGAACATGACCCTGGTCTTCTCGCCCAATCAGGCGATTCTGGCTGCAGAAGCGGGCGCCTATTTCTGCAGCCCGTTTCTCGGCCGGGTTGACGACATCGGCTGGCACGGGATGGATGTGCTCGGTGAAATTGTGGAGATTTATGCGACTCAGGGTTATACTACGAAAGTTCTCGCCGCCAGCCTCAGGCATCCCCTTCATGTGACAGAAGCTGCCAGGCTCGGTGCGGACATCGCCACCATGCCGTTTGAAGTCTTCAGGAAAATGTTCCGGCACCCCCTCACCGACATAGGCGCGGAGAGGTTTTTACAGGACTGGGAGAAGTACCAGAGGGCAGTCGGAGGGGCCTGAGGGCTCTAGATTTCCGATAACGCATCCATATTTCGGGGGCGCCGAGCCCGAAGATGCGTCGCTCGGCGAATCCCCGATGCCATAGCCGTCTACAGCCGTTCACATAGGAAAACCACCGATGACTCAGACCGAAACCGAAACCATCGAGATCGAAGAAGAAGCTGCGCCCACGCCTGCATCGGAGGAGGAGGCCGCCTCCCAAGAAGCTGCCGAGCCGCAGGCTCAGGAGGCGACGCCGTCGCAGCGGCATTCCCAGGGATCCCGAAAGTCGAAGGGAAGCCGACAAAAAAGAGCGCAGGATCGCTCTTCTAATCGCGAGACCCGCGACGAGCCGGCTGCCGAAATTGCAGGCATCCTGGACATCCTGCCCGAAGGGTACGGGTTTTTGAGGGCGACCGGCTATCTTCCGGGAGACAAAGACGTCTACGTATCGCTAAGTCAGATAAGAAGGTTCCAACTGCGCAGAGGCGACTACGTCCAGGGCGCCGTAAGACCGCCAAAGGACGCCGAGAAATACCCGGCCCTTTTGCGAATCGACGCGATAAACGAAGCCGATCCAGAAGCCGCGCGACAGCGGCCTCGCTTCGAAGATTTGACACCGCTCTTTCCGAGCGAGCGGCTCACACTGGAGCTGAAGGGAACCAAAAACGACGTCACCCAGCGGATAATCGACCTCGTTGCCCCGATCGGCAAGGGCCAGCGCGGCTTGATCGTCTCTCCTCCCAAAGCCGGAAAGACGACCATCCAGAAGCTCATCGCTCAATCGATAACGACGAACAATCCAGAGGTCTACCTGATGGTGTTGCTGGTCGACGAGCGCCCCGAAGAGGTGACCGACATGGTGCGATCGGTCGACGGCGAGGTCGTATCGTCTACCTTCGATCGGCCGGTCGAAGAGCATACCCAGGTAGCCGAACTAGCTTTGGAGCGCGCCAAAAGGCTGGTCGAACAGGGCCGTGATGTCGTGATCATCCTCGACGGAATCACCAGGCTCGCCCGGGCTTACAACCTGGCCACACCGGCCTCCGGCAGGGTTTTGTCGGGAGGCGTAGATTCGACCGCCCTGTATCCGCCCAAGAAATTCTTCGGGGCCGCCCGCAACATAGAAGAGGGCGGATCGCTCACGATACTCGCTACTGCATTGATCGAGACCGGATCCAAGATGGACGAAGTGATATTCGAGGAGTTCAAAGGCACCGGCAACATGGAACTGAGGCTGGATCGGAAGCTGGCCGACAAAAGGATCTTCCCCGCCATCGATATCGAGGGCTCGGGAACCCGGCACGAGGAATTGCTCTTCGACAAGAACGAGCTGGCCCAGGTTTGGAAGCTGCGTAGGGTGCTGGCAAGTCTCGACCCCGCCGCAGCTCTGGAGCTGCTCATAGACAAGATCAAAGCGACCAATTCCAATGCGGAGTTTCTGGCCGAAATCGCCAAGACCACACTGCCGGCCGCCTGAGCGACAAGGCGCGCCGGCCGCCTGAGCGATAAGCCCCAAAAAGATTTAGGCGATTTCCGGAGGTTGTTCGACGATGCGAAAAGGAATACATCCCGAATACGTAGTCGCCAATGTGGTTTGCTCGTGCGGGAACCGGTTTCAGACGAGATCCACTCGAGCGGAGATCCATGTGGAACTCTGTTCGGAATGTCACCCGTTCTATACGGGACGACAGAAGCTCGTCGATACGGGAGGCCGGGTAGAGCGGTTCAGGCGACAGGCCGCCAAGACTTCCAGACTTCAGAAACAGCGCCAGAAGCAGCAAGAAGCACAGAAGTCCCGCTGAGTCGCTTCCGAGCGAGATCCCCCGGGGTCGCAGTGGCGCCTTCATACATGCGGCCTTTCCTGAGAGCGGGGATGCTCCTTCTGGGTGCCGATCGTGAGCCTCGCGTCGGCGGCCAGGCCGTAATCGAAGGCGTCATGATGCGCGATCCGTCCGGATGGTCTGTAGCGGTCAGGGCGCCCGACGGTTCTATCCTCGAGCGAGTCGAGCGCAAGCCCGCCTTTGCCACAAGACACCGCTGGGCCAGAATTCCTTTGATTCGAGGCGCGGTGGCGCTGGTCGAGTCGATGGTCGTTGGTTTCAGGGCACTGAGCTGGTCTGCGGAAATATTCGAGGGTCGGCGCCAAGCCGTGGAAGGTTCCGAAAGTCTTCATCGACAGCACGATTGCGGATCGGACGGCGCCGACTCCTCGCGGGAGTCGTTCGAGTCTGGAAGCGGGGTTCTCACCACGATCGCTGCATTGATCTTTGCGATCGCCTTGTTCATCGTGATCCCCGGAGCCATCTCCCGGGCCGTCTTCGCCAGATTCCTTTCGAATCCGCTGGCACAAAGCGCGGCAGAAGGGCTTTTACGAATTGCAATTCTCGTCGGCTACATTGCGGCGATTTCGAGGATCCCGGAGGTCGGCCGGGTTTTCGAATATCACGGCGCCGAGCATCAGACTATCGCCGCCTACGAAGACGGCAAGGAATTGACACCGGAGCAGATCGCTACTTATTCGACGAGGCATCCCCGCTGCGGCACCAGCTTTTTGCTTACCGTGATGATCGTGACCATCGCGATCTTTGCTCTGATTAGAGGAAGCCTTCCCTTTGCCGTCCAACTGGCGGCGAGAGTCGTCCTGTTGCCGGTGGTCGCCGGAATCTCCTACGAGCTCATCAGGCTCGGCTGGGCTCATCGCCGGCGCGCTGCTGCGAGGTTGATGATGGTTCCAGGGCTGGCACTGCAGGCAATAACCACCAAAACTCCCGACCGGTCCCAGATCGAAGTAGCCGTAAGGAGCTTGCAGATTTTGCTAGGCGCCGGTGAGGATGCGCTTTCGGGGCGAGCCTTAGGGTCCGATCAGCAGAGCTGAGGGTCTTCGAGACAAGAACAGGGCTTCGTCCATCCGGGCCCGATGCGTCCTCATATAAGACGGAATTTCTGACATGGGACCGGTTTCAGGCCGGGGCCGGCCCGGCGCCCGGAGCGGCCTCATGAAAGATGGAATTTCGAGACCGCGCGAATATCTCTGCTCGAAAATCCCAGCAGTACTTCGTATTCCTTGCTCGGAGCGATGAATTTGGAGGACGCGGTGTCGAAGTATTCGAAAGCCCGGCGATCGAGCGCAATTTTGACCGTGGCGCTCTGGCCGGGGTCGAGCTCCACCCGAGCGAACCCCTTCAGCTCTTTCTCCGGGCGCATGACGGCGGCATCGGGATCTCTCACATAGACCTGTAGAACCTCGCTCCCCCGCATCCTCCCGCGGTTTTCGAGCTCCGCCTCCACCACCGCAACCGGAGGTCCGAAATAAGTACGGGGCACTCCGGTCTCTTCGGCCTCGACGGATCGATTCTCCTCCCCATCGAGAGCCCGCTTCTCGTCCACCGGCGTCACCTGCCAACGAACCAGTTCGATCTCGCCGTAGCTGAGTCCGTGGCCGAAAGCGAACAACGGATCTATCTTTCGCTTGTCGAAGCAGCGATATCCCACCAGGATCCGATCCGTATAAAAGACCGAGCCCGCCTCGGGAAAGAGATCTGGATACGCCGAAGAGTCTTCCAGCCGATGCGGAATGGTAAAGGGAAGCTTTCCGCCTGCCGGCGCCGCGCCGAAGACGACGTCGGCGAGGGCGTTTCCGAATTCCTGTCCTGGAAACAATGCGAGGATCACCGCCGGGACCCGATCGATCCACGGCATAGCGACCGCCGATCCGCAGTTCAGTACGACCACAGTCCGCTCGTTGGCCGCAGCCACGGCTTCGACGAGTTCATCCTGGTCGTCGGGCAGGCTCATGGAATCTCGATCGAATCCCTCGCTTTCCCACTCCGCTCCGGTCCCGCAAAAGACCAGGGCCACATCGGCCCAGGCCGCTGCGTCGACGGCCTCTCCCAGGCCGGGATGAGGCGATGCTTCTTCGAGCCCGACGTGCAACAGCGTCACCGGGGTTTGCATAGGGACGATCTCGTCGAAGGACGGATCCCGACCGAACTCGACCGTGAAGCTGTAAGGGCGTCCGGCCTCCAGCAAGACCTGTGCTCGCTTGGGCTTGGACGCCGCGCCCAGAATCGAGCCTCCGGGTCTAGGAGACGTCCAGTTGTCGACGACCAGTCGGCCGTCAAGAAAAATCCTCGACCTGCCGCCGGCTGCGACCTCTATGAGATAGTCGCCGGTGCGCGCCGGCACGAGCGTCCCCCTCCAGCGCGCAGAGAAAGGCTTCTCCGGCGAAAAACCCTCCGGCAGGCCCGCCCAGACGACCGAGACGTGGCGTGAATTCTCCTTGCGGACCGGCAACTCACCGGGCTCTGCGGTGTCGAAGTACTCGAGAACGAACCTCGACCCCTCGTCGTCCAACGGCTCGAAAAAGCTCGAATCGACCGCCGGCAGTTGTCGACGGGGTTTCCATGCCTTTGCATAGCGGATCTCCGATGGTCCAGGCAGGAAAGATTCGATGGCTCGGAGGGGGCTTGTGAAACTGTGCGGCCTTACCTGGGAGCTCCCCCCGCCTTGCAGAGCCGGTTCTTCCGCGAAAGACCCTATTACCGCCAGTCGAATCGGACGCTTCGGGTCGAGCGGAAGGATGCCGTCGTTTTTGAGAAGGACGAGCGATTTGGCGGCCGCTTCCCGGGCCAGTTTCCGGCGAGAGGGATTGTCCTCGCTTTCTTCGGGATCCCCAGGTGAAGCGGTAGGGGCGCCGGCAGCCTCGATGTCCTTGACCAATCGCCAGACGCGGGACGCGGCTCTTCTGACGAAGTTTTCATCCAGCGCGCCCGAGGACACGGCGCTTTCGAGATGAGGCCCCATATATCTCGCCGGACCGGGCATCTCGATGTCGAGGCCTGCCTTTGTCGCCGCTATTCCGTTGTGCACCGCTCCCCAGTCCGATATTACGACGCCGTCGAATCCCCACTCTTCTCTCAGGATGTTGGTCAGAAGTTTTCTGTGCTCGGAACAGAAGACTCCGTTGAGCCTGTTGTAGGCCGCCATCACAGAACGAACTCCGGCAGTCTTTACCGCAGCCTCGAAGGGAGGGAGATAAATCTCCCGCAGAGTGCGCTCGTCGACCACCGAACTCGCCGAATAGCGACGGGTCTCGTACTCGTTGCAGACGAAGTGCTTGACGCAGGCCGCCACGCCTTTTGATTGAACTCCCTCGATATAAGCCGTCGCCATGACCGCGCTCAAGAAGGGGTCCTCTGAGTAGCACTCGAAGTTCCTGCCTCCCAACGGCGAACGTTGGAGATTTACCGTGGGGGCGAGCAGCACTCCCGCCCGCTTGGTTATGGCCTCCTCGGCGACCGCCTCGCCGATTCTGCGGACCAGATCAGGGTCCCAGGTCGCCGCCTGCGCCGCTCCGCAAGGGAAGCAGGTCGCCTTGGACGTCCCGAAGAACTCTCCCCTGGCGCCGTTCGGACCGTCGGTCATCCTCACCGAGGGGAGCCCGACCCACTCCACCGGAGCTGTGTGCCACATATCGATCCCGGCGGTGAGGGCGCACATCTCGGACAACCCTAGTTGTTCGAATCCGGGGTCTCCGGGATGGCTGCCGGCCGGGTCTTCGACGCTCATTGGGTCGCACTCCTCCTGAAATCGATTCCGGCGCGCCGCAGGGCGCTTGCCGCTCGGCGGTACCAGTCTGGATTATCCAACAAACCGAGCGATCATGCCGGACGAAGTCGGAGGTAGCCGCACGAGCCGCAAACGAACGGCAAGTGTGGTCAGTCCAACCGCGCGCACCGAGCGGAAAGCGGGCAGCGGACCGAACAGCAGGAAGCGACGCAGCCGGTGAGCACGCCGCCGACACAGGCGCCCCCGAGAATCGCCCGGCGGAGTTTGGAACACCGAGGAATCCGCCATCGTTTGTAGACTTGAGATGCTCGCTCTGTGCGACCTCTCGATCGGGATTTCCAACCGGGCTTTCCCTCCGCTCCGGAACCGCTTCACGATCAAACAAAAATGGAACTGATACCACGCCTCGAAGAAATCGAGAACAAATATGCAGAACTGGAGCGCGAACTGGCCTCCAGCGAGCTTGCAAAAGACCGGGTTCGCCTGGCCGAAGTCGCTCGCGCGCATGCAGAGCTACAGCCTGTGGTCGAAGCCTACGCCCGCTACCGGCGAACCCGCCAGGACCTAGAAACCGCAAAAGAGCTACTCGCATCGGAGAAAGACCCCGATGAACGGGAGTATTTGCGCAACGAGGTACTCAAGCAGCAATCCGCCCTCGAAGAAATCGAAGAAGAGCTGCGGTCTCTGCTGCTTCCTAAGGACGACTCCGAAGACAAGAACGTCATCGTAGAGATAAGAGGCGCCGCCGGCGGCGACGAAGCCAAGCTTTTCGCCGGGGATCTCTTCCGAATGTACGAGCGGTATGCCGAGTCGAAGGGATGGGACGTAGAGATCCTTTCTTCATCGCCGAGCGAGATCGGCGGATACAACGAGGTGACTTTCGCCGTAAAAGGCCCCGGCGCCCTCAGGCGCTTGAAGCACGAGGCCGGCACTCACCGTGTACAACGAGTGCCGGTTACCGAGTCATCCGGCAGGATTCACACTTCGACGGCGACGGTTGCCGTACTTCCGGAAGCCGAGGAGGTGGACATCGAAATCGACCCCAAGGACATAAGAGTGGACGTCTTCCGCTCCTCAGGTCCCGGCGGCCAGTCGGTAAATACGACGGATTCCGCTGTGAGAATCACCCATCTTCCCACCGGACTGGTCGTAAGTTGCCAGGACGAAAAGAGCCAGATCCAGAACCGTGAAAAGGCGATGCGCATCTTGAGATCGAGGCTTTTGGCGATGGAGCGCCGCCGTCAGGCCGAAGAGACCGCCGAAGCCAGGCGCGCGCAGATTCGCAGCGGCGACAGATCCGAGAAAGTGCGCACCTACAATTTCCCGCAGAACCGGGTGACCGATCACCGCATAGGAAAGAGCATCTACAACATCGAAAGCGTCCTGGCCGGAGAACTCGATCCGTTCATCGACGCCCTGTTAGAACGCGAGCGGGCCGAACTGCTGGCGGCCGCCGAATAAGCTCCTGCAAGAATCGATGAACGTCTCGTCTGCATCTTTGGCCGCATCCGACACGAGCGAAGCGAAAACGACCACAGCCCCCGGCGAAGAGACGACTCCGACATGGAGACAGCTCATCTCCTCCGCCGCAGACCGTCTACGGGAGGCAGGGGTGCCTTCTGCGAGGCGGGATGCAGAAGAGCTGGCGTGTTTTGCGCTCGGCATCGAGTGGTCGAAGCTCGCCTGGTTTTTCCCCGCCCCGGCCGATCCGGCCCTGCAGGCCCGGTACGGAGTCCTCGTTGAAAAAAGAGCCGAACGGACGCCTCTGCAGTTGCTAACCGGCCAAGTCGGATTCAGAAAGCTGACCGTCGAGGTCAGAGCGGGCGTCTTCATCCCCAGACCGGAGACGGAGATCTTGGTCGAAGCGGTAATCGATCATCTCGCCTCCCGGCCTAAGCCCGGCCCACGACCCTCGAGAGTTCTAGAGATCGGCGCCGGATCGGGGGCTGTTGCATTGTCGATCGCAGCCGAGGCGCCCGGTTGCTTCGTCGTAGCCACGGACATATCGCCTTCGGCGCTCAGGTGTGCAAAAGACAATGCGGTGCGGCTCGGTCTCGAAGGAAGAATCGACTTCGTCGCTGCAGACCTGTTTTCGGTTTTCGGCCCCTCGGCCGACTCGTACTTCGATGTCGTCGTCTCGAATCCGCCCTACATTCCTACCGAGGAGATCGAAGAGACTCCCGTGGAGGTCAAGCGCTATGACCCGAAAGAAGCGCTGGACGGCGGAGATGACGGCCTTTCAGTGGTGAGGCGTATCTTGGAGCAAGCCCCGAGAGTGCTGGCGCCGGGCGGATTGCTGGCCGTCGAGGTAGGTGACGGACAGGCCGACATCGTAGCTCGAGATCGGGAAATCTCTAAGACGCTAAAGAACCATGGAATGCAACTCCTCGACGCACTTGCGGATCTTTCCGGCGCGCCGAGAGTGCTGCGAGCGCTGAAGTCGCCGGATCTTAGATTCGGAAGGTAACGGACGATGACTTCTTCCGCCGTGCGAGTCGAAGCCCTCACCGATCCTCCCGATCCGGCCCTTATCGAGCGAGTCTCCGAGCTCCTGACATCCGGTGGCGTAGCCGTCCTTCCCACCGACACCGTCTACGGGCTTTCCGCCGCAGCCGAATCCGAGAAAGGCTTGCGGCGCGTCTTCGAGATAAAAGGGCGAAAAACCGACGCGGCTCTTCCCGTATTCGTGGGCGATCTCCAACAGGCCCGAACGGTGGCGAAATTCGACGCTATAGCAGAAAAGATCGCCCGGAAATACTGGCCCGGTCCGTTGACTCTTGTACTGGAGCGCCGCCCGGGTATCGGATGGGACCTGGGAGGAGATCCGAAGACGATAGGCTTGCGTTGGCCCAAATCCCGCTTTTTGACGGAGCTGTGCCTCAGGACAGGCCCCATAACCGCCACCAGCGCCAACATCTCGGGCATGCCCGAGACGAAGTCCGTGAACGAAGCGATCGAGGCATTTGGAGGGAAGGTCGATTTGTACGTCGACGGAGGCCCCGCAGCGAGCAATTCCCCCTCGACCGTACTGCGTCTTATCGGCGATCGCGAGATCCTGCGGGCGGGGGCGATTCCCCCCGAGGAAATTCTCGCGTCTCTGAAATGAACGAATCCTCCGCCGAAGAGCGATCCCTATCTGCTGCGAGCGACGACACCGAATCGGCCGGAGGCGCCGGCGGCAGGCGCCGACGGTTCCCAGCCTTCCTCGTCGCTCTCGTAGTCCTCGGCGCGTCCGCACTCGCGCTGTGGGGATCGCTCTCGATGTCGGATCGACCCCAGTCGGTAAAACAAAGCGATGAACCGATCGGGCCTCCGAGCGGTCTTGTTCCTAACAATCAGATGAAGGCGGCTACGGACACCCTCTCTGTCACTACCTTCAACGCCGTTGCAGCCCAGGCTGCGACGGACACGGTTGGAATATACGAAAGCATTCAATCCGCCGAACCGTTCACCCGACTTCCCCGCCACAACGAACACGGAGCGCCGCAGACCTTTCTCGTGATCGAATTCGCCAAAGGGTGGGCAAAGGTCGCCCTGCCGACTCCTCCGAACGGATCCACAGGATGGATAAAGACCTCCGAGGTCGACTTCTACGGCATCAACTACGTCATTCGGGTTCGGCTGGGCGCCAGGCGGCTCGAGCTGTGGGACGGCGGGCGCTTGGTGACATCGCTGCCGGTCGGAATAGGCAAGAAGAACACGCCCACCCCCGGCGGAACTTATTACATAAAAGAACTTCTCAAACCCATCGATCCCTCCGGGCCATGGGGATCCTATGCATACGGACTGAACGGCTATTCGAACACCGTCTACGGTCCGGCCGGCGAGCCGGGTGTCATAGGAATCCATGGAACCAACGAGCCGGATTCTGTGGGCAAAGAAGTGTCGGCCGGCTGCATCAGGCTTCGGAACGAAGATATCGAGCGCCTCGTCGATCTCCTGCCTTTGGGAACGCCGGTTGAGATAATTGAAGATTGAGAACTTGCCGGCGACCAATGAGCTCTTCGGGTGTCTCCCGACCGCGACGAAGTCCACATCTCATCTGATAGTCCAAACGACGCCGAGGAAGTCGGCGACGTGGAAGAAATCGGCGCCCGGGAAGCCTTCGGCGACGTTGCTACAGCCGGCAACGTCTATGCAGGCGGAGCAAAGGAAGCAGCAGGCGCCCAAAAGACCGTCGACGTCCATGAAGATCATGAAGTCGTCGAGGCGGCCATGAAGAAAGACCCCGACGCTTTAGGGGCGCTCTACGATGTCATCTATCCGGTCCTCATCAGGCTGGTGTGGTTTTCTACGAGAGACCACTCGGTCGCCGACGAGATAGCAGCTTCGATTCTCCCCAAGATACTGGCGTCGGTTCCTTACGCCGACGAAACGGCGCCATCGCTCAGAGCATGGATGATGTCGGTCGCCTGGAATCTTCTTGAACGGGATTACAAGCACGCGCTTCCATCCATAGGACACCACCTTCCTCCTCACTTTCTCGACGAAGCAACCGCCCACACCGTCGAGTACACCAGGTCGGCCGATCCGCTCGCCGCCGCAATCCGACAGCTCCCCGCTTCGTGGCAGAATTACGTCGTGCTCAG
>VAPR01000902.1_pt1 | contig 16993 bp, 24 predicted proteins | sample 3380701 | NCBI WGS metagenome assembly VAPR01 (sample SAMN11536904, study PRJNA540576) | hot springs metagenome | isolation source: hot spring wet sediment | place: Spain: Lobios | collected 2014-01 | reverse complement strand
GCAAGTACTGCTACTGCAGTACCATGCTGATCATCATGGAATACTGGTATGTCTAAACCACTCTGGAGTTCATCAACTATTGCTAGGCACTTTGGTGACTCGATATCCTCTATGCTTATTGCTGCAAATGATGGGCTTATACCCTTGACTATCCTAATTATCTCATCCTTATCCTTTGTTGCCAAGCATATGGGGAATGCATAGACTCCTCCAAACTGCCTGAATATCATTGCTTTACCTTCCATGACTGGGAGCGCAGCCTCAGCGCCTATATCCCCTAGACCAAGTACTCTTGAGCCATCTGTAACTATTGCTACGTTATTCCACTTTGATGTGTATATGTAAGCATTGCTCTTATCCCTTGCTATCTCCATCGCTACATCTGCTACACCAGGAGTGTACACAAGGCTAATATCACGCATTGATCTTATAATTAACCTGTTCCTAACCTCTATCTTGCCCCTCAGCCTCTTGTGCAGGGTAATTGCATTGTAACTATCATCAGCATCAGTCTTGCCACTCATCCACTCTCTGTGCTATGCTAGAATTTATTAACCTTTTATCTACCAACAAGCAGTAATAGTAGCAATGTTAAGGATCATCTTACAACTACTATAGCAAGGATTGCAACTGCTATTAACCCTAGACCTATAAAGCCTATGATGAATCTTAGCACTACCTCAGACTCATCTATAAGGAAACCTACACCAACTATTATTAGACCAGCTATAAGCAATGTTATATAACCAGGCAATGCAAGCAAAGGGTTCATAGCGCATCCCTCATCCATTCATTAACTCATTCATCAATAACAACCTACTACTACTATTGTATGATCATATCAATGAGTTCCTTGATGGAGCAAACTACACATTCTACATCATGCATTCTGATAGCCCTTTTATTAACTAGACCTTTATCATTATAATAATTCCCTTCACACCTTCTATCCATAAGTATTGCTTGCATACCAATTGATCTTGGTACCTTGAGATCCTGCACCACATCATCACCTACATGCAATATACTCTCTGCACTAACATTCATCTCCTTACAGATTATACTATAGAACTCTTTACTCTTGACCATATTGTATGATATGGAGGAGAATAGCGCATCTACACTAACATTGCTTCTCTTGATTATGGATAGTTTCTTCTTTGCCATTGCTGGTGGGTTACATGTTGATATGATCAGTCTATACCTCTTACCTATCTCTGCAAGTAAAGGCACATCATCATACATGCCATTGGCATAGTATTGCTCTTCCATTATGTTGAGTAGATGGTCTAGCATAGTGTAGGTAAGTCCAAATCTACAGAACCAGTACTCTGGTATATACCATCTTATATCATTTGGACCTATAGAGTCATACTCGTTAATAACATATCTTACAGCCTCATCCATGCTTATGTCCTTCTCTCTAGCAACCAACTCTGGTATCAATCTATTCCAGAAGATGTCATCCAACCCCTTCTTGAAGATTGTACCATCTAGATCGAATGATACAACCTTCAATGCAGTGTTATCGATCTTGCAAGTAACAATGCCTTCTCTACATCTATATCAGTTATTTCTTTCTTACTGTACCTCTGGCTGAAGTAGATTAGATCTGCTATCTTATACTTATCAATACTTACAAACACTGCCCCATTGCTGCTATTGCTTCCTATGTTGTTGATAACTAGCAGTCTATCAACACTTATGCCCTCATGGTACAGATCCTTCATGCTTGCATAGTCCTTGCCAAGGATTACCATCACACCAACCCTCTTCATATTTGCATCCATGTATACAGCATCTGCACTTATACTGTTTATTGCAGTATCGTACTCAACCCTTGATATCTTACCATGTTCCTGCATTAGTGCTAGGAGGTTCTTCACTGCCTGCTTAACACCATGCTCAAGTGCATCAATGCTTGAATGCTCCCTCCTTATCCTCATGTACTCTGCTATAGGAACGTTCATAAGGCTACCCCTCACCCTAAGCCCTGGATATGCCTGCTTTATAGCCTCCTCTATTGCCTCCTCGCTTAGCACCTTATCACTCCTCCTTGCTGCTATCTCCATAGCATGGTAGAGTATGTTTAGAAGCGATCTTATGTTCCTGAACTCTATGAACTCATCGTACACAACCCTTATCTTGCCTGTTATATCGCTCTCATGTATGCTGAACCTTAGATCCTTCACATTCTTCCTTATGTACTCTAATGCTATATCAGCAATCTCATCGAACGTGCTTGAGCCTACAAGATCTATCTTGTAGTTAGCCTTCTCAAGCCTATCGAATAGGGATGGGCTTATGCTCCTTATTGAATCATAAACAGATGGTGTTGTTATAAGAAGCACTATTGTAGAGGGGAGGTGTGCATTTATTATGGCTTTAACGAATTCTATAGAGTCCATGTTGGAATCGAACTCATCTATCTCTATAACTGTAATCTTGCTTAAGAACCTCTGGTTTATCCTTGCTAGGGAAGCAAGGAATGATAACATATCCTCAAGGCTACTTAGATCAGATACATCTGTGAACCTATTCTCTACTATCTTCTTAATTACAAGGAGTTCATACTCATCCATATCTATATCCATATCAGCAAGGGCATGATTCAAGTACCTAAAGTCTGGTTCCCTCTTACCCTTCATAACATCATCAGCAAGCCTCTCTATGTTGCTGAAGAAGAGCGATGGTCTGAAGAACTTCCTTGCATGCTTATTACCTTCCATCGCTCTCCTCTTAATCTCACCAACTATAGTTGATCTTAAATGCTCTACATACTCTGAATCGAATCCTCTCAGTATGCTAGAGAAGAGACCATGCATGCTCTTTGGTGAGATCGTGCTAAGATCAACATAGGAGCATATCACATCATCCCTTGTGCTCTTTATGTGCAATGCAAGGTGTGTCTTGCCAGAGCCTATATCCTGTACTACAGTAACCAACCTAAAGTCCCTTGAATCATAGTTACCATCCTTTGCCTTCAACTTTGAGTAGAGATCATCTATACATGCAACTATAGCATCCCTAGCCTCTCTATGCCTCTTACCTCCTAGCACCCTAGCATCATGTATGGTTGGTGTTGGGCTGCTAGGGAATGGGTTCTGCTCCAATCCATAAGGGTAGAGGTTTACACTCATGCCTATATCCTCCTAACGAACCCATGCACTAATCCCCTGATCACTATACCCTCCTGCCCTCCAGATGAGAGTTCATATCTGTTACTGAAGCGCTCTAACAGTTGTGATACAAGCGAGTAGAACTCATGTGCTGTGATATCATACTTCCTGCACATCCTCTCCCTTATGCTTATCAACTCAACCCAGCCTATGGATGAGGATGCCTCTGCAAGCATTCTATCAAAATCTATCCTGAACTGCTCTAGCGTTATATGCTCTCTGCCAGCATCATTGTTAGTCTTACCATTTCCATTAGTATGACCATTACCCTTTGTTGTTATAACCTTAACCTCCTCCAACATACTACCTATAGCCTTGATCTCATCGCTTAGAGCAGATATCCTCTCGCCCATCTCAACCTTTATCCTTGTAAGTTCATCATGTATGCTCTCATCTATCCTGATTATCCTAGATGATAGATCATCCTTCAATGCAGAGATCCTACTCTCTATCTCTAGATGAAGGTTATTCAACCTCTTATCCATCTCCTCTCTTATAGATGATACATTCTCATTCATAACATTCCTTATATCTTGAATCTCATCAGCAACATTCATACCTGCAATCCTTCTCTCTACATCAATTAGGATAGAATTGATCTTCTCCTCCAACCTGTTAGTTGAAGTATTAAACTCATTCTTTACATTCTCTAACTTTAGATTAAGATCGTTGTTTGTTGATGATATCCTCTCATCTATAATGGTGTTGAGCAGAGATAGTTTATTGCTCAACTCCTCTTTAATATTTGATATCTCTTGCATGATATGGCTGTTTATACTTGAATAATCATTCTTGATCAATGAGATATGCTCATCTATATACCTGTTTAGATCTCTAACCTTCTCATCTATCGTATTATGCATCATATTCACTACCCTCTCCTCAAGAGCATCATACATTCTACAATCTTCCTCTCTGCTTGTTGTACCATTGCTTATAGAGTTAATCATAACCTGAATTAACTTGAACTTTGGATCGTTCTCCATAACATACTTGATGTAGTTATCCTTTGTCCAGTATGTTATTGCTCCACTCTTCTTGTCAGCGAAGATAAGACCAGATGATATTAACTCTTCAACATGCTTATCCACATCCTCGCCAAACTCTTTTCTAAGATCTACTCGCCTAACACCATATATACCTGCTACCTCTATTCTATTGTAAACCTCACTAGCCATCACTATGCTTTAAGAGAAGATTATTTATGCAAAGGTGTAAGCATTATTTGCTAAGCATGTTAATTTAATTTAATTAATGTAGGCATAGCCATAGATAACAGGATAAAGAAATAATTTAATATACTACTTCATGGTTATCTAGATTCACTTGTTAAACAGTATTCCGATCTATACTGACTAAATATGTGAAATAAAAGGTATTTGTGCAGATACTATACGCTACTATACTACTTTACGCTCTGTCCTTCTACCCTTTGCTATTATAACTGCTAAGAGCGCTACAAATGCAACCTGAAATACCTGCACTGCTATACCCATCTCGTTTATTGGTCCGCCTCTATTAGTTATAGGATTTGGAACCCTAGTTATAGCCCATAGTGCTATTAAGCCTATAGTGCCTCCAATACCTACATAGTTGAATATGTTTGAGTATTGCTTTATAGTTGGAAGTACCCAGAAGAGTTGTAGTATCCCTGCTATTATGAAGAATGCCCCACCTGCTACATTGAACTCAAGTAGCCTAGGGGCCATGATGAGGTGTAGTATTCCTCCTATTGCAGTACACGCTGCTGCAGCATATAGTATGCCTCTCATGTTAGTATTAGATGTTCATGCTTGCTATGAATATATCTATAATCTAAAGCTTATTATAATCTGTTAAGCTTATTATATGCAATAGAGTTTATCATTACATCAACAACCAACTATCAAGAGTGAATACAAGCAATGTATTTAGCAATAATATAGGTAGAATAGATAGGATGAGAATGTTGAGAAGGTATGGTATAATAGCAGCAATAGTCGCTGCTGCAATAGTTGCAACCATAGGTGTAGTATCAGCATACAAATACTATTCTACACCAGAGATACAGGGTTCTGCCAACCTTGCTGCTGTTATAGAGAACTTCATAAAGGAGAATAGAAAGGTTACATTCGAATCAGCATCAAAGACTGTTGAGGCTGGTAATGTAGGGGTGATAGTTACAGAGGGAAGGTTCACAGTAATGCAGGGCTATCTGGTTTATGCATTTAGAGTAGTAGACCTTGAAAGAGGGGAAAGTTACAAGATGATAGTAGATGCTGGTAATGGTTCTGTGCTTTACACATCTGAGCCAGTAATATTCAGATCATCAAAGTATGCATATGCAAATATAGCTGTAAAGATATCAGATGCAGCAACAAATGCAGTCAAAGAGGTTGTCAATGGAACTGTTGAGTCTGGTAAATTAATTATAGATAAGAATAACGGTAGCGCATTCTACACCTTCATGATTAAGGATGGTGAAGGCAAGTTCTATATGGTAAGGGTAGATGCAAAAGATGGTAGTGTAATTGATGTTGTTGAAACTGGTAATAGCAAGGGCTGGTACAAAGAGTATTGGCATGATCATTACTACTATGGCTACGGCCATGAATATGGATATGGATACAAGCATGGATGGTAACGTTAGGTATTAGGTACTGTGATGTATCTATACCAATTTTATTTTTATTATATTTAAATAAATCTTATACCTAAAATTATCCATGAATGATGCTAGTAGTAGTGATGACGAGGATATACATATAACAGCAGATCTACTCTACGAACTTGCTAGTCCAAGCAGATTGGCAATACTTTACGAGTTAAGCAAGGGAAGAGAGTTAAGGCTTGGTGAGGTTGCAAGAGCACTGAACCTCACAATGCAAGAAACCCACAGAAACATGGCTAGGCTTGTTGATGCAGGTCTGGTTGCAAAGAATACCAATGGTAGATTCGTACTAACTGAGTGTGGCATGCTTACTGCTAGACAACTCAACTACTTCAGATTCATAGCAAAGCATATAGACATCTTAAGATCATACACACTAACAAGGATACCAAGTGTATTCATGAACAGAGTTGGTGAACTAGTTAACTGCAGAGTTGTCCATGGGGTCTCTGTTGTTCTAGAGAAACTGAAGGCGTTGGAGGCTAGAGCAGAGGAGTACATTAACATAATAGTTGCACAGGCGTGGTATGAGGAGGGTAAGATTCTGATAGATAGGTTGAGTAATGGCATCAATATAAGAATGATCCTTACAAATAGCACTATAGTACCTAAGGAGATAATAGATTCTGGTATACCAAAGACCATGCATGGATTTAAACTAAAGGGCGTACTTCAAACAAGGGTAGCGGAGAGTGTAGGTGCTGCTGTATATGTATCGGAGAGAGAGGCAGGGCTTATGCTACCAAACCTATCTAGTATATTCGATATGAATATACTATTCCTAAGCGAGGATAAGTACTTCCATACATGGTGCAGTGATCTCTTCATGCACTACTGGAACAGTGCTGATGAAGCAAAGGGTGTAGAAAGGATAGTTAGGATAGTTGAGTAAAAGCAGCAATAATAAGGCTATGCGTTAACTCATTGGTTCATTAATATTATACAACTATAATGGATAGAAATATGAAGAGAAGAAGGAGGAGGAGAAGGAAGGGTATGCTTGAGGAACTCTTAAGCAAGGCCATACATGCAGATGATATCAATGCCTACACTGTTGTCTACAGGGATAAGGATATGCTGAAGGAGTTAAGCCTTGATGAGTTCCTTAAATTATCAGAGAACTTTCAGAGCATACCTGCAAGTAGGATAGTTTATGTTAAGAAGTATGGAAATGAAGTGTATTCCTCATCAAGAGCAAGGGTAGAGCAGGAATAATTTATGGATAGATATTGATAAATGGATTGATTGATAGATAGATGGAGATCGATCTGCCTACCTGTATGACTTCTGCCTTCTCCTCCTTGCTCCAGGGCCACCAAACTTCTTTGGTTCCTTCTGCCTTGGATCCCCTATGAGTAGATGCCTATCATACTCAATTATCCTCTTCTTTATCTCTTCCCTAACATTCTTTGGTAGTGGATGATCTTTAACCTCCCTCTTGCCTTTAGCATATCCAGTTAACGCCCTTGCTATAGCTATTGCAGATGCCAATGCTTGACCAATAACACCTCCTCCTTCAACCTTAACCTTAAGATCAACCTTATCCCTTGCATCCCCAGCAAGTATCAATGGGGTTAGAATGATATATCTAGCAACCTCTGGCTCAATTATCTCCAAAGGGGTATTGTTTATCCATACCCTCCCTTTACCCTCGCTTATCACCGCTACTGCTCTAGCAGTCTTCCTAGCCCCTGGGTATAGTTCCATCATACTGCTACTACTCATGGACTCCACCCTATTGATCTAGCAAGATCATATATACTTATGTAGTATGACTCTGGCTTCCTTATCTTTGCATCATCAAACACCTTGAACTCTGCACCTGCATACTCCTCTGGCACGCCTATGTATACTCTAAGCCTCTTCATTGCACTTATACCCTTTGGCCTCTTCCTTGGTAGCATGCCTCTTACCATCCTCCTTATTATGTTATCTGGCCTCCTTGGATGGAATGGACCATGCTTTGGATGCACAACACTTGCTATCTCTAGGAATTTATGCCACTCCTCTATGACAGAACTTCTCTTACCACTTATAAATGCCTTCTCTGCATTGACTATAACTACACTCTTACCTTCTAATAGTAACTTTGCTACGTATGAGCATAGCCTACCTGCTATATGCCCTGTAGCATCCACAACTATAGGATTACCCTTACCATCATCTTTGCCCTTATCCTTACCCTTAAGATCCTGCTTAGCATCACTTATACTAGACAATTATCCTCACCCCAGTACCCTTTGGGTTCATCCTAACCAACTCATCTATGCTCAACACCTTTCCTTTTGCATTTAGTATCTTCTTTACAGCAGTGTTGGAGAATGAGAATGCTGCTACAGTAACTGGATGCTCTATGCTACCAGAGCCCAATACCTTCCCTGGCACTATGATCATACTGCTAGTGTTACTGTTGCTACTGCTGCTCTTACTACTACTAGCGTACCTTGCTATCTTCGATACATTAACCTCTGCCCTCCTACTCCTAGGCCTAGCAAGCAACTCCGCTACCCTACTCCATATAGGGGCATCATGCTCCTTTGCTGCCCTCTTGAGCATCTCTATACACTCAACCAATACTAGGTTTTGCATCTGCATATGCTCTCAACCCTCCTATGCTATCACCAATCCTAGTTATCTTCTTCTCTAATATGTTTATAGCCTCAAGCAGTATATCCCTTGCATGTAGTGAGCCTACAGACTCCAGCTCCATTATGTAATCATCCTTGCTACTATCAACCTCCTTCACAACAGATATGGTTGTAGGCTGCCATTTTGCATGCATCTTCCCTATACCTAGCCTTGCATATGCTTCAAGCCTTATACTCTGCCCCTTTGCAAGTGTTACTATGGGTATATTCTCACTTATAGGCTTGACAGACTCATCCTCAGATACAAGATCTGAAGATAGTACAGTTCTACCCCTCTCATCTGCAGTAACATCAAGGTAGAGTAATACCCTACACTTTGGACATCCTAAAGGACTCTTACACTCACACTCCTCCTGCATAACAAACCTGTGCAGTGGTGTAGATAATGGTATAAGCCCTAGCCTATGTGCAAGTATCTCATCATGCATAACTGATGAGTTCTCATATATAACAACATCATCTATCGCCATTGTTGGCACCTCTACCATTGCAATCCTCCTCAGGGCATTAACATACTGGATAGGGTAGCCTGTGAGCCTAACCACTATCCTATGCTCTGATTGCTCCACCACCTTTATCATACTAACCTCTTCTCTTCTGCAAACTAGAGGACCATTTAAAAATCTACCGTTAGGACAAAAGTTAGGGCTTGCATATTAATATATAGGTGTACAATAAAATTTAAACCATGGCAGATAAACTAAGCATAGTTAGGCTTATTATAGAAGGGGAGAAGTTTGAGATACTGGTCAAGCCAGATCCAGCACTAGAGTACAAGATGGGCAAGAGGACTGATATCTCAAACATACTTGCAAGTGATGAGATATACACGGACTCTAGCAAGGGTAATAGAGCATCGAAGGAGAAGTTGGAGAAGTACTTTAGAACCTCCAACACTATAGATGTTGCAAGGATCATACTTGAGAAGGGCGAACTCAACCTTACAAGTGAGCAGAGGAGGAGGCTTGTGGAGGAGAAGAGGAAGCAGATAATAAACATAATAACCAGGTCATACGTTGATCCAAAGACCCATCTACCCCATCCACCACTGAGGATAGAGCAGGCTATGGAGGAGTGCAGGGTCTCAATAGATCCATTCAAGAAGGCTGAGGATCAGGTTAAGAGCGTTGTTGATGCTCTAAGGAGTATACTCCCAATGAAGTCTGAGAGGCTGAAGTTTACTCTTATAGTGCCAGCACAGTACACTGCACAATCATATAGTGTGATAAAGAGCATGGGTGAGATAATCAAGGAGGAGTGGCAGGCTGATGGTTCTCTAAAGGTTATAATAGAGATCCCTGCTGCAATACAGGCGAACATGATGGATAGACTAGCATCGATAACAAAGGGTACAGCGCAGGCGGTGATGATGAGATGATAGCAAAGAGGTATGTACTTCCAGGAGATCTGATAGTTGAGGGCAATCCTCATCTCAAGCCATTGGCAAATGTTATAAAGGTAGGGGATAGACTGCACTCCACAAGGATAGGGATAGTTGAGATAAGCCAGAATGGTGTTAAGGTAATCCCGCTCTCTGGCATATACATACCAAGGGTTGGTGATCTTGTGATAGGTAAGATAATAGACTACTCAGCACTTGCATGGGAGGTTGATATAAACTCGTGCTTCCTAGGTCATCTACCAGCACAGGATGTATTTGGGAAGGAGTTCTCACCAAGCAGGGATGATCTAACGAAGAGGTTCAACATAGGAGATGTTATAGCATGTAGAATACTCAACTTTGATAGGACTAGAGACCCATTGCTTACAGTTGCTGATAAGGATCTAGGCAAGATAGGTGAGGGGGAGATAGTGAAGATAAACCCAACCAAGGTACCAAGGCTTATAGGTAAGAGGGGTTCAATGATACAGATGATAGAGCAGTTGACAAGATGCAGGATATTGGTTGGGCAGAATGGTGTGCTTGTAGTTACAGGAGCAAACAAGGATGCCATGCATGTGGCGGTTAAGGCTATAAGGATGGTTGAGGAAGGTGCACATACAGCAAACTTAACAGAGAGGGTCAAGGAGATGCTTCAGGGGGTGCAAGTAGGAAGATGAGCAAGTTGATGAGTGAAGAAGGTATAAGGATAGATGGGAGGAGATGGAATGAGCTAAGGCCAGTGAAGATAGAGGTTGGTGTACTCAAGAATGCAGATGGCTCATCCTATATAGAGTTTGGGAAGAACAAGATCGTAGTTGCTGTTTATGGGCCCAAAGAGGTGCATCCAAAGCATATGGCACTTCCAGATCGAAGTGTGCTGAGGTGCAGGTATCATATGCTCCCATTCTCTGTTGAGGAGAGGAAGAACCCTGCACCATCGAGGAGGGAGATAGAGATATCGAAGATAACCAGGGAAGCACTTGAGCCAGCACTGATCCTTGAGGATTATCCTAGAACTGTTATAGATGTGTTCATAGAAGTGCTCCAGTCAGATGGAGGATCAAGGTGTGCTGGGATAACTGCTGCATCTGTAGCGCTTGCTGATGCTGGTATAAATATGCGTGACCTTGTTGCTGCATGTGCTGCTGGCAAGGTTGGAGGGAGGATAGTGCTAGATATAAATGATGAGGAGGATAAGATGGGCGAAGCGGATATGCCTGTAGCATATCTACCAAACCTAAAGCAGATCTCACTGCTACAGTTGGATGGCAAGTTGACAGCAGATGAGTATAGAGAATGCCTTAACCTAGCTATAAGTGGGTGTATGCAGGTATATAACATGCAGAGGGAAGCACTGATGAAGAAGTACTTCAGCACAGCAGATAATGGAGGAGGAGAGGATGATGAGGAAGAGGGAGAGTAGGGAGGTTAATGGGGATGAGTGTTAAGAAGACTACCACCATAGTAGAGCAACTAAGGAGGGCACAGATGAGCGAACTCCTTGCAATGAGCAAGAGGCTTGATGGCAGAGGGCTGAGGGATTACAGGGAGTTGAGGATAGATGTTGGGTTGATAAAAAAGGCCAATGGCTCTGCCCTTGTCTCTCTTGGCAATACACAGGTTATAGCAGGCATAAAGGTTGAGGTTGATGAACCCTTCCCAGATATGCCAGATAAAGGACTATTCATATGCAATGCTGAGGTTCTGCCATTGGCATCACCATACGCAGAGCCAGGACCTCCAGATGAGGATGCAATAGAACTTGCTAGGGTTGTTGATAGAGGGATAAGAGAGTCAGAGATGATAGCATTGGACAAACTCGTGCTTATAAGTGGGAAGAAGGTCTATGCTGTATTTGCTGATGTTAGCGTACTCAACTCAGATGGCAACCTATTCGATGCAACATCATATGCTGTAGTAGCAGCACTACTTACAGCAAGGATACCAAAGTATGATGTACAGGATGATAAGCTGGTTAAGAGTGAGGAGACCATACCTCTACCAATAAACACCATACCTGTATCTGTTACTATGGCAAAGATAGGGAATAGCATAATAGTTGATCCAACTGCTGAGGAAGAGGCATGCATGGATGCTAGGATAACAATGGCTACAGATGAGCATGGAAGGGTATGTGCCATACAGAAAGGAGGTAGCGGTACATTCTCATTAGAGCAGTTGAGCGAGGTGGCAACTCTAGCAATAAGCATAGGGAAAGAGATGAGAGAGAAGATAGGTAATGTTGCTGCAAGAGCAAGAGAGCAGGAGCAGGACAAATAATATAAGTATGGCTAATAGCAGAGTGAGTGGTATGAAGTATAAGAGCGAGAGTTTAAAGGGTTTAGGTGCAAAGTATGGTGCTACGTTAAGGAGGAGGTATACCAAGATCTACTTGATGCTAAAGAGGAGGCGTAACTGTCCAATGTGTGGCTCAATAAGGTTCAAGCGTGAGGCAATAGGGATATGGAAGTGCGGCAAGTGTAACTACAAGGTTGCTGGAGGAGCTTATGATCTCTAGGGTTGATGCTACAGTAGAGGTAGAGGATGATAGGAGCAGTGGGAGGGATAGGGAGAGTAGTAGTATTAGTGTAGTAAGATCTATCTATGTTGCACTTGAACCTGAATGTAGAGCAAACAGTAAAGGCAAGGATGAAGGTGTTGAGACTAGCATAGTACTTGAGGATTCAAGAGTTAGGATGATGATACATGCAAAGGATGTATCAACTATTAGGGCTGTACTAAACTCATACCTAAGGTTTATAGATGCTGCGTATAGATCGCTAGCAGTTACCAAGCAGTAAAGAGTTTTATTTTAGGAGCATTAGCATACCCACCATCATCCTATATGAATTTATTTCAGTTCTGTATATGCTCTAGCATGAGCGAGCAAGAACTACCACCGTGGTTGAGGGAGCAACTTGCAAGGCTGAACCAACTACAGCAGAACCTACAGGCTATACTGATGCAGAAGCAGCAGTTAGAGATAGAATCTGTTGAGATAGACAAGGCAATAGAGGAGTTGAAGAAGGCTGGAGTTGATGATGCTGTGTACAAGAGTGCTGGACCAGTACTGATAAAGGGTAAGAGGGATGATGTACTCAAGGAGTTGGAGGAGAAGAAGGAACTGCTAAGCACTAGGATAATGGTGCTCAGCAAGCAGGAGAGCAGGTTGAAGGAGAACCTTAAGGATGTGCAGAGCAGGATAGATGAGATGATAAGGGGACAGAGTACTGGTGCTAGGGCTGAATGAATAAGACAAGGCTGCTTAACCAGCAGCAGTAGTAGTAAACAACAATAGCAATCTATATCTAATATCTATCCATCTATCTTGCTAGGATTACTATATGTTGGATATGCTAATATTATTAGTTTATAAAGCATAATCATGCTCTTACTACCATAAGAGTAGGCTGGATTTGATGATGATGAGGAGGATAAGACATCTATGTATAATTACTCATAGGCTTGCTGATGTTGATGCCTACTGCTCAGCCTATGCTCTATCATCACTATTCAAGAAGTATGCTAGGGATATAACTGTTGTATTCCCGGCAGGATTGAATGCTATAGCAAGTAAGGTTATGCAACATCTCCCACTGGATGTAAGGACTGTGATCGTTGATGAAGGGAAGGATGGTGATAACGATAATGATGGGAAGGGTAGTAATAATGGTAGTAGTGGTGGTATTAATAGTAATAATAATAAGGATGGCAATAATAATAAAGGTGTTAATAATTCTCTTACAAGAGATGTAGCATCTGTTGTTGGTATGTTGGAGCATTATGATGAGAATGATCTGATACTTATAGTTGATACCAACAACCCTGTTATGCTAGCAGGTGTATCTGAAGGAGTAGCAAGAAGCAAGGCTAGGAAGGTTTTGATAGACCATCATCCTATAGCAGTAGAGGCATCAGTGCTAGGTATAGATGAGATGCGTGTTGATGTTGATGCTTCCTCAACATGTGAGATGGTCTATAGACTCTTCAAGGAGTTGAGGAGGAGGTTGAGCAGGGACGTTGCTATGGCATTACTCTTAGGGGTACTAACAGATACACAGAACCTAACAATAGCAAAATGCAGCACAGTACCCATGCTAGCAGATATATGCAGGTTTACATCACTTGAGGAGTGCAGAAGCATACTAGCAGTGGAGAGGGATTACTCTGAGAGAATTGCAAGGTTGAAGGCAGCACAGAGGTGCAGACTCTACAGGGTTAAGGTTGGCAATACTGCAGATTCTAATAGTAACCCATCCATCATTATAATTGCAGTATCCAAGGTTGGTTCCCATCATGCATCTGCAGCGAAGGCACTTGTTGATCTTGGAGCAGATCTATCTATAGTTGTTAGCAGAGAAGGTTCCATAGCAAAGGCAAGTCTAAGATCAACCCAGAGTTTCTATACTAGAACAAAACTCCATCTAGGCACTGATATACTTGCAAGGATTAGCAGTGCTGGAGGTGGGCACTCCACAGCAGCATCCATAGCATTGGAGATGGATGAGGATGGACTGATCAGAAGCATACTACAAGTTATCAAGGAGAGGCTTGGAAGGCTCGATGCACTATGTTAACATTTGTATACCATTAATGATGGCATAGCAATGTAATAAATACAATAAGAGAGGGAGGAAGGGAGGAAGAGGAGGATGGAGAGTAGTAAGAAGGCTAGGTTAAGGATAGTAGTTGATGAGAGGGAGAAGAGGAGCATGGTGCCAGATGCACTGAAGGAGTTGGGCGCTAATGTTGAGTATGCAGTATTGGATGTTGGAGATTATTTGGTTTATGGAAACTGCTGTATTGAACGTAAGAGTGTTGATGATCTAATCAACTCCATATACGATGCTAGGTTATTCATACAGGTGGATGAGATGCTCAAGCACTACTCAAGGTCAGTAGTTATAGTTGAGGGTTCATCAGAAGATATAGAAGGTATGGATAAGCCAAATGTGCTATATAGTGCTTTGGCATCGCTAGCAGTTGAGTATAGAGTGCCAGTTGTATACACCCCATCCTATCTACATACAGCACTTGCCATAGTTGCATTGGCAAAGCACTGCAGTAGCAAGGAGGATGCATATAGGGAGCCTTTGCTTAAGAGGATAAGGAAGAGCAAGGATGGATTGCTAAGGGAGCAGCAGTTAAGCATCATAGCATCTCTTCCAGGAATAGGGAGTAGGTTAGCATCAAGACTGCTTGAGAGGTTTGGATCTCCAATAAACATATTCAATGCCTCTACAGCAGATCTAGCAAGGGTTGAGGGCATAGGATATGCCAAGGCAAGAAAGATAAGATATGCTCTTGATACAAGCATTAGCAGTAAGTTTACTAGGCATAATTTGCTTGATGATTACACAGATGCTACAGATGTAAGGAATGGATGAAGGAGGTTGGATGGAATATGTGTGTATTACTACTATCTAGCTTTCATACATGAAATTATTATTATTATCGTCATTTATTCTCCCTCCCTCCTTCCCTTCCTCCTTCCATTTTCTTTTGCTCCTCCTCCTTCCTCCAACTACTCACCAGTCTAGACCTGAGTCTGTTTCCACATACTCTGCATACCTTGCTTGCATCGTTGTAAGTTATTCTACAAACCTTACAGTATCTAACCCATTTACCAGAATATCTTATGCCTCTACTCGTTATGTAGGATATGCTTAATCCTATAACCATTGCTACATTCACTATACCATAATCATCACTAGCTATTGTAACCTCATATGATGGTTGGAGCATCAATGCCAATGCTATTATTGAGATATCTGCATCAGATAGATCGTACTCTCCTACCTTCTCTGCATATGCTCTAGCCTCTTCCATATACTCTTGCTTAGGATCAGCAACTATGAGCTTACCTGTATTTACTAGAAGGTTAATAGCATCTATACTCTGCTTTATATGCCTAACCTCATCTAGGACTAAAGATGTAGTGTAATATTGAATTGATGGATGGGAGAATGAGGATAATGGTATACCAGCATAGAATGCAGTTGCATCCAATACTATAACTTTCTTCTTTATCATTAATATTCAAAACCAATCCATCTTATTATTATTATTGTTATTAAGATGTTGTATCCCACATTATATATTTGCAAGTTGCCTAAGTCCTCTAGGCTCAAACCTGATGAAGAGTGCATCATGCTCATACCTTCCTATACTTATAACCTGATCCTGCTTCACATCATACACTACCTGCCCATCTATGACAACCTTGGCATCCATGTTGCTCCTAACTTCAACATCAGTAACAGGGATGACTATGCTTGGCATCCTATTTATTGGTGCTATAGGGGTTATCATCATAGCCTCTAACCCCTCATACACTATTGAACCTCCAAAGGATAATGAGTGCCCAGTTGAGCCTGTTGGTGTTGAGACTATCAGTCCATCCATCCTATATGCTATTTCTGTACCAACCAACCTCATCCTATAAGTTGGTGTCCTTGTAAGATTATCCCTTATTATCAGCATCTCATTGAGTGCTGGCTGTAGTTCTCTACCATCAACACTTGCCATTATGCGCATCCTCCTCTCTACATAGAATGAGTTTGAGAATAGCCTGTGTATAGCATGCTCTATATCAGACCTCTCTGCAGTAACCTCTGCAAGCATACCCTTGCTTGTAGGTAACTTTATTGCAAGTACTGGTACATGCTTTGTTGATAACCATCTAACAGTTCTAAGTACTGTACCATCCCCTCCTATTGCTATAGCAAGATCTATATCAAGAGCCTTGATCATACTCTCATCAACCTCTCTTGTACCTTCAACCTTAATGGGGTTAACAGTGTAGATACTACAACCTTTATCATGTATCATACCTACTATGCTTGATGCAAGTTCTGATGCCCTTGCACTACCATACCTTGCTGTTATCAACACACTCCTTATCTGCACACATCCTCTTCCTTCAATAGAAGATAAAAACTATGCCTTACACTTATATAGAATTGTGCTTACACTCCCTTGCTATGGGTGATGTTCTGAAGGGTGGGCAGTTCTTCATTGTGTATGATGCTGATGGTGCATTTGTGCTGGAGGATAAGACGAAGAGGAACCTTACAGTACTTGAGGTATCCAAGGATGATAGGTATGGTGTTGATGCAGAGAAGGGCATAAT
>VAPR01000899.1_pt1 | contig 17036 bp, 14 predicted proteins | sample 3380701 | NCBI WGS metagenome assembly VAPR01 (sample SAMN11536904, study PRJNA540576) | hot springs metagenome | isolation source: hot spring wet sediment | place: Spain: Lobios | collected 2014-01 | reverse complement strand
TGGGCGGAGAAGGCACAAACCAAGAGTTCGGTCTCTTGAGAAAGGAGTGTGACGAAACGATGTGGCGATGGGGTATCTTAGCACTGGGTCTCCTTTTGCTGACAGGGGCAATAGCGCAAGCACCTAAAAAACGCTACCGAATTGCTGTTGTGCCTAAAAGCGTTGCCTTTGACTTCTGGCTGGCAGTGCGTGCAGGCGCTGAGCAAGCAGGCAAAGAGGAAGGCGTCCAAGTTATCTGGAAGGGACCAAGCGACGAACGGGATATCGCTGGTCAGCGTGCCATTTTGGAAAACTTCATCACCCAACGAGTAGACGCCATCGTGTTTGCGGCTTGTGATGCAAAAGGCTTAGTGCCTGTTGCCCAAAAGGCTCTCAAAGCAGGCATCAAAGTGATCACCATTGACTCCGGGCTTGATCCTGAAGTGGCGCTTTGTTTCGTAGCAACGGACAACATCAAAGGCGCCCAGATCGCTGCCGAGACGCTGGCAAAGCTTATCGGCTATGAAGGCAAAGTCGGACTAATTCCTTTCGTGCCTGGCGCCGCTACTTCTATCCAACGGGAGCAAGGGTTTAAGGAAGGGCTGAAGAAGTTCCCCAAAGTTCAACTGGTGGCGACGCTGTATTCCGAAAGCGATGTGACGAAAGGGATGCAAGTGACTGAAAACATGCTTACGGCGCACCCTGATCTGAAAGGGATTTTTGCTGCTAATGAACCCGGAGCCATTGGTGCAGCGCAAGTGCTCCGCGCCCGCAAATTGGTGGGCAAAGTCAAGTTGGTTGCTTTTGATGCTGCCCCAACGGAGATCAAAGCCCTGCAAGAAGGGGTCATCCAAGCCCTTATCGTCCAAAACCCCTTCCGCATGGGCTACGACGGAGTCAAGATGGCGGTCAAAGCGTTGAGGGGCGAAAAAATTCCTAAGCGCATAGACACAGGTGTCACTGTTGTCACCATGGAAAACTTCCGCCGCCCAGAAATTCAACGCTTGCTCTTCCCACCAAAGGTGCGGTAGAGCCTTTCACTTGCCTTTGAGGCAGCACATTCAATCCGACGCCCATTGGGGTGATAGCAGTGAAGTTGCTCATCACGCACGATTTGTCGCCAAGCCAATTGGAACAGGTGCGGTTCAATGCCCGCGAGCATTTGGTGGTTTACACAAGGGAACGACAAATCGTTCTGGACGAAGCCAAAGATGCGGACATCGCTTTCTTGGGTGCCTTCGCCCGCGAGATTTTGGAAACAGCCACTCGCTTGAAATGGGGACACATCCCTTGGGCAGGTGTAGACAGCTTGCTGGACGCTATCCGTCAATCCCCTGCCGTCATCACCTGCGGGAAAGGTGTGTTTGACGCCCCGATGGCAGACCATGTGTTTGCCCTTCTGTTAGCCCTATCTCGCCACCTGCACCAATTCCTCCGTTACCAAATCGCTGGGATTTGGCGGCGAGAAGTGCCTGATTTCCCCTTGACCGACCTTTGGGGCAAAACCATGGGGATAGTGGGTTTAGGCAGCGTTGGACGGGAAGTGGCGCGCCGAGCCAGCGTTTTCGGCATGCGAGTCTTAGCCGTTAAACGCCGACCTGCTGCCTTGTCAGAAGAGCCTGTTGACGGACTCTTTTTAGGCTACGAAGGGTTGCGCTTGATGCTTCCAGAATGTGATGTCCTTGTGATCACCGCTGCCTTGACACCCCAAACTCGCCTCTTGATTGGGCGGAACGAGTTGGCATCCATGAAGCGAGGGGCATTGCTCATCAATGTTGCCCGAGGCGCCTTGATAGACGAACAAGCGTTGATAGAAGCCCTTCAATCAGGGCACTTGGGAGGAGCGGGTTTGGATGTCTTTGAAGAGGAACCCCTGCCCCCTGAAAGCCCCCTTTGGCAACTGCCTAATGTGATCCTGACTCCCCATGTGGGTGGGCTGAGCGAACGAACACGCCAACGCGTCTTTGAACGCTTCTTAGACAACTTGCGCCGCTTTCTCAACAACGAACCTTTGACCGGTGTGGTGGACAAGGAAGCAGGTTATTAAGCCCATCGGAGGTGACAGAGTCGTGGCAGAGATCATCACCATGGAGGATTTTGCTAAGCTGGACTTGCGGGTGGGCAAGATCATCAACGCCCAACGGGTGCCCGGCAAAGACAAATTGCTTGCCTTACAAGTAGACATCGGCACCGAAACCCGAACGGTTGTTGCTGGGATCGCTCAAGAGTTCGCCCCAGAAGAACTTGTTGGCAAGCAGGTGGTTTTAGTCGCTAACTTGGAGCCAAAACGCATCGGTGGAATCGTCTCTCACGGAATGATTTTAGCTGCTGGCGAAGAAAAAGCCCTTGCCATTGTCACCCTTGACCGAGAAGTGCCTTTGGGCACGAAGGTGCGTTGAAGGTTCCATGAGGAACCAATTTTTCGCGAAAAACACGGGATGCTACCCAAGCCTTTCTCAGTCTCTGGCTGTTTGGACACTTGTGCTATTTCTGGTAGCCTTCCTTGGTGCCCAATCTCATTTCCTTTGGAAAGGGTTTTGGGCAACTCCCTCACCTACAACGGTGGCGTTCCACAACGAAGGGGTTCCTTTCGCCTTGCAGTTGCGACCGTCCGCCTGCCAGTTTGAGTGGGAGGGGAAGAAGGTCGGTTGGGGAGAGTGGCTCCTTTCGTTGAGAACGCTGCCCAATCACATCACTGTTGTGCGGCAAGGGTTCCGATGGCTTGTTTTAGCAGAACGGCGAATTGCCGCGTTTGCATTTGCCGACTTGCCACCAACAAAACATTGGTCGAGCGACCTTTCCGCATCCCTTCAATCGTGGTCGCCCCCTCAGGAACAAATCCGCCTCCCCATTGGGAACTGGCAGCTGGTAGCAGGAGGAGAAGGAGCTTTTGCCTTTGCCCCTCCCGAAGGAACAGAGCAAAAAATTTTTCCGTTGCTCGCTTCCGATGAACCACTAACCGAAATCTTCGTGACCATGCCAGTGCAACCCAATGGCGCCCGTTCAATAGGCATTGGCGTGTGTTGGGACGAAGACGGAGGCTATTTGTGGCGTTGGCGACGGGTTTATGGAGAAGCAAGGTGGGAATTGGCTGTCGTTACTCGCACTCACCAAGGTTGGGATTTTGAGGTGCTACACGAAGAAGTTGCTGCGGTCGCACCAACGGATTGGCATCGGTTGCAGGTTTGGCGTTGCGCCGATCAATTGTGGGTAGGCGTAGACAGTGTGGCGCTGGCACTGGTGAAGCATCACCAATATGGATGGGGCAAGGTGGTCGTCTGGGTAGAGGAAGGAGACCGACCACCGCCTCTCATCCAACCCCTTCGGATCACCCCTTGGGCAGGGGTCGCATTAAACCCTGATATCCAAACAGGTTTTCCTTTCCTCCCTGTTTTGAACGGAGAATGGCGAATAATGGAGGGGCGATGGGTGTTGAAAGCAGGTTCTCCCCAACGACCGGCTATCGCTTTGTTAGGGGAACCGCAATTGCCAGCTTGGTGGATAGCAGAAGTGCAATGGCGCAACGAACCCGTTGGTTTGGTTTTCGGCTGGCAAAGCGACCGACAGTTTGCTATGCTTCGCCTCTCTCCCCTACCCTCTACTCCGTTGCTCCCCCATCGGGCTGCTTTGGAACTCGTGACAGTGCACAATGGAAAGGAACGAGTGTTGGACCAGTGGCAGGTCGCATTGGAACCTCAAGGACTGTTTCGGTTGGCTTTGCATTTGACACCTTCCCAAGTGAACGGGTTTGTCAACGGTTTGAGATTGGTCTACGCTCATGGGATTCCCGCAGCAGGGAAAGTAGGACTCTGGGCAAAAAGTCAAGCGATCCTGCAACAGTTTTGGCTTTACGAGGGAGCAAACTTGTTGGTCCCATTGACGCCAGAAGCAGGTGGCAATGTTCAACCTTTAAGCGAGCACCCGATCATCGCTCACGAAGTCGTTGCCTTTACCCTCCCAGAAGGGTTACCACCTAAAGTGCCCTTGAGCGCCCGGTTGAGTCAGGAACCGATCACCTTGTTTGCGGAACGACAATTCCATCAGTTGCTCCTTCGGATAGAGCGCAACGGGCAACTGTTAGGCATTACGCTGGTTCGTTTGCCAACTCGTTTGCCCCTAACCATTCGTTTAGAACGGCGAGACCGATTGCTCCTCGTTTGGATCGGCGACCAACCCGTTTGGACCCTTCGGCTACCTTAGTCGCAAGGCGTTCTTTTTCTAACGGGTAACAAAAGGGCAAATCGCTGATTTTGGTAGAAAACAAAAAGAAGCCGCAGGTGGGGAACCTGCGGCAACAGGAAGGCACTGCTCGGGCAATAAGTGGGGCAAAGGGAGTTTTTTACGGTCGCGGACCCCGACCGCCGCCAAAGGGCGTAAACTCAAACTTGAAGGGCTCCCCGATCAGTTCGCGCCACTTCTTCTTCTGCTGTTCGGTCAGCAACCGTTCAATCTGCTCGTCTACCCATTGGCGGATCTCCCGCATTTGTTGGAACCGGGCTTGCGGGTCACCGCCGGGCCCCTGTTGGAACAAGGCGCGTCGCTTTTCTGCTGCTTCGCGCAAAACCTGTTGAACTTGCTTCTGCTGTCCCTCTGTCAAGCCCACCTGCTGAGCGATTTCGGGACGGCCCAATGCGGCATACCCTTCTACCTGAAGGGAGATTTGCTTGAGGCGCTTGAGTTGCTGTTCAGTCAACACCTTGGCTAATTCCTTCTCCACTTCGGCATTGACCTGCTCCATGCGCTTCGTTCGCTCTTCCGGAGACAACCCTTGCAACTCTTGCCCTAAGCCACGAAACTTTTCTCGCAATTGCTCGCCTAACACCTGAAGTTTTTGCTGCTGGGCTTCGGTGATTTTCAACTCCTGCTGCACTTGTGGACTACGGAGCAATCCCAACATCATCATGGGACCGCCCATTCCGAACATCATGGGAGCGCCGCGGAAAGGACCGGGAGGTTGCCCTCCGGGACCTCTCTGTCCGCCTGCTGGGGGTTGGGCAAAGACCGCGCCAAGGATCGCCCCTGCCAGCACTGCAGTAATTGCCATGGATCGCATCATGTCCACGCACCTCCGTGCTTCGCTTTTGGTTGGTCGCTCACGACCGCTTCCATTAGACGCAAGGTTCTCGATAGGGTTAATCCGCAGCGAACTAATCTGGTGATGCAGTCTTTTCCCAGCAAAAAGGAATGCCCTTCTGTTTGCCCTACTTCCATAGGGACATCACTTTCCGCACCGTGACGCACTGCCGTCCTTTGAGTTATCATGAAGGCGGCAAAGTTGGGCGAATTTTTCGTTGTGGGGGTGACGGACGATGATGGAAGCTGTCGAAGGCAAAGGGGCGTCCCGCCGCGAGTTTTTGAAATTGTCAAGTGGAGCCTTCCTCGCCACGGCTATCAGCCCTGCTTTGGCAGCCTCCCTATTCGTCGGTGAAAACAACACCATTCGGGTGGGATTGGTCGGGTGCGGAGGGCGAGGCACAGGAGCAGCCGCTAATGTCCTTTCATCGCCTCACGGTCCCGTCCAGTTGGTTGCCATGGCGGATGTGTTTGAGGATCGGTTGAAAGGCAGCCTGAGGTTTCTCAGTGAACAATTTGGCAAACGAGTGGATGTGCCCCCTGAGCGACAGTTCATCGGCTTTGACGCTTACCGCAAAGTCATTGATTGCTTGGGTCCGACCGATGTCGTTCTCTTGGCAACCCCACCTGCGTTCCGACCTCCCCACTTTGAGTATGCGGTTCAGAAGGGCGTGAATGTTTTCATGGAAAAGTCCTTCGCCGTAGATGCTCCGGGCATTCGGCGCGTGCTTAAGGCAGGAGAACTGGCAAAGCAAAAGAACCTGAAGGTCGTCTGTGGTCTTTACCAGCGCTATAGCTACGCCAATCAAGACGCCGTCCAAGCCATCCGTGACGGAATGATTGGAGATGTCATCACTTGTTGGGCTTACCGCATGCACGGACCTGCGGGGTTCCAACCGCGCCGACCGGGGATGAGCGAACTGATGCACCAAATCCGAAACTTTCATTGCTTCAATTGGTTAAGTGGCGGGTTCATCGTGGACTGGCTCATTCACAACATAGATGTCTGCTGTTGGGTGAAAGGGACATGGCCGGTTTTCGCTCAAGGGCAGGGGGGACGCCAAACGCGGAAGGAACCTGACCAAATGTTTGACCACTACGCTGTTGAGTATCACTTCCCTGATGGCACCCGCATGTTTGTGCAAGGGCGCCACATCACCAACTGTTGGAACTACTTTGGGGTCATCGTGCATGGGTCAAAGGGTTGCGCTTACTTGGGCGAAGGCACGCCCAAACACGCTATCTACAAAGGTTGGCGAGATGACGACAGTCAACTGCTTTGGCGACCTCAACGCTCCAACAACCCTTACCAAACGGAGATAGACCTTTTGTTGGAAGCCATCCGCCAAGACAGACCCCACAACGACACCGAGTGGTGCGTTTACCCCAACTTGGTCGCCATCATGGGGCGAATGGCTGCCGAATCAGGACAAGGGGTCACTTGGGAGCAAGCCTTCAATTCCAACCTCGTGTTGGCAGATGTGGACAACCTCAACGAGAACTCGGAACCACCTGTTAAGCCCGACGAACAAGGGCAATACCCCATCGCTATGCCTGGCAGCACAAAAGCGTTTTAGCGCAACGGCTTCCACTCTTGGATGTGCGATTGTCAAGGGCAGGCTTTACCGCCCCAGACAAAAGGCGCAAACTTTTGGTGGCACATGTGGTTTGCCCAACCGGTGGAGAGAACCAGCATAGCCCTTAAGGCCCTTTAAGGGCGGCTCTTAAAGAAGGGTGACAGCAAAGCGATGCGTCCTTGGCAGGCTGTCAGTGCGTTGCTCTGGTTGCTTTGGTGGTCATGTGTAGGGGTGAGTCAGCAACCGCCCTTGACGGCACCTCAACCGCAGGGGCAGGGCACGACGGCTTTGGAGCGGGCTAAAGCCTCTGCCCAGAAGGGTGACTGGCAGTCAGCCCTTCGCGAGTTCGAGAAAGCCGTCAAGGACGACCCAAAGAACACCGATGCCCGCATGGGCTTGACGGAAGCGCTGTTGCAACTGGGTGAGTTTCGCAAAGCCCTTCCCCACCTTCAGTGGCTTTCCCAACGCCTTCCCCGCAACCCTCGGGTTTGGTCAACTTTGGGACAGGTGCAAGAGCAGTTGGGCAACCTTGATAACGCTGTTGCTGCCTTGCGCAAAGCGGTGCACTTGCAACCAAACGAACCAGAATTTCGCGTTCACCTCGCTCGGGTTTTGATTGCTAAAGAGCGTTGGGACGATGCTGCTCACCACTTGCGTTGGCTTGCCCATCGCGTCCCTGATTTGGCTTCGGTGCAATACCATTTGGCCCTCTACTACGAGCAAAGGGGAAACCTTGACAAAGCCTTGCACCATGCCCGCCGCACTGTGCAGTTGTCTCCCAAAGAACCGGAAGCCCGTTTGACTTTAGCCCGTTTGTCACTTCAAAAAGGAGACCTCCGCACCGCCGCTTCTCAACTGGAAACTTTGCTCAAGCAGTTCCCCAACAACCCTGAGTTGGCAATGGAGAGTGCTAAGTTGTTTGCCCAAGCTGGCGATAACAAGCGAGCCATTCGTTACTTTCGCCGCACTTTGCACCTTCAACCTGACAACGCTGATGCCCACCGCGCTCTCGCTGATCTTTACGGTCAACAGAAGTCTTGGGAAAAAGCGTTGTGGCACTTGCGTTGGCTGGCGCGTCGTTTTCCTGACGATCCAAAAATTGCCCGGGCGGAAGCCCAAGCCTACGGACACCTTCGCTGCTTCCGAGAGGCGGAAAAGGCGTTGCAACGATGGGCGAAAGCCCGTCCTAACGACCCTGAGCCTTTTGTCCACATGGCGCGTTTGGCGCACGATTTGGGAGAGACAGCGAAAGCCCGCATGGCTTATGACGAAGCGCTCAAGCGGCGCCCTCCGACAGAAGTGATTGCCGAAGTGGCAGAATGGGAGTTTTTGCAAGGCGAATGGGAAAGGGCTGCCAGACTTTACGAATGGGCACAGCGGCGGGAACCCGAAAATCCCCAATGGCGCGCAAAGCGTGTGGAAGCCCTGTTGAGGGCAGGGCGGTTTGACCGTGCTGTCCGCATCTTGCGGTTTGCCCTCAAGCAATTCCCCAATCATCCCCGCTTGAAAACCCTCATGGGTCTGTGGCATGCCAAACGAGTGGAGTGGGTAGAGGCCGAACCATACCTCAAGAAAGGCATTGGCATGGAAACGAACCCTAAGCAACCCGATTTGCAAGCTGTTGGTGCCCTCGTGGAAATTTGGCTTTGTCAAGGGCGAGCCAGAGAAGCCCTAACGCTGTGCGAAGGATTACTCAAAACCGCTCCCAGCGCAGAAGTGCTTATCTGGTGGGCGCAAGCGATGGATGAGTTAGGGAAAGGGAAAGAAGCTGCTCAGCGGTTAGAACGCTCGCAAGCCTTTCAAAAAGGTGATGAACGCGTCGCTCAAGTGGCTGCCCGCCTTTGGGAGTTGCAAAATGAACCGGAGCGCGCTGGGGCTGTTTGGCAACGCTTTGCCCAACAAGTGCCTAACAAGAGCCGCAAAGCTGTTGCCCTTTTGCGCGCTGCGGGAGTTTGGGAACGAGCTCAGGACATCCCCAAAGCCTTGGCTGTTTTGGACAAAGCCAAAAGCTTGATGCCTCAAGAACCTGTCTTCAGTACCGAACGCATTCGGCTCCTACACAAAGCCCAAGCCTTTGCTGCTGCTTTATCGGAAGCCACGCAACTCCTGTCTCGTTATCCCTATGAGCACGATCTTGCTGGGCTTTATGCCGAAGTGGCTCTGTCCCAGTGGCAAGACGCTGCCTTTGAACGCATAGCAGAGCGAGTATTGCAAAATGGGAAATTAGTGGGTGGGTTGGTCATCGTAGCGCAACGGCTCCGCCGTGAAAAGGACGCAATAGAAGCCTTAGAGTTTGTAGCGAAACGGTTGAAAGGGGAAGAGCGATCTGTCGTGTTGAGCTGGCTTAAGGATCTTCGAAACGCCCTCGCTTTACAAGCACGCACAAACTCCTCAGATCCCGCTGCTCAAGAGTGGGAACAAGCCCAACAGGCGGCTGATCAAAAGGAGTGGCGCACTGCCCTATGGCATTGCCGTAAAGTGCTGACCCAGCGCCCCGACTTTTTGCCCGCTTACGAGTTGCTGCTGAAAGCGTATCAGCAACAGAACGACATAGATCACGCCGTGCGGGGGTTTACAGCGTTGGCAAATCGGCAACGAGACGACTTGTCCCTCAATTTTGCAGCGGCAACGGCATTAAGCCTTGATGGGCAATATCGCCGTGCTGTCACCTACTGGCGGCGCGTGTGTGCTTTAACTGACAACGATCCTGAGATGATGCTGCGGTTAGCAGAAAACCTCGCTGCCATCCGCGAAGACATCCATTCGCGTTGGATCCGAAAATTTGTGCAGCGCTTAGAACGGTGGGAGGGTCTCGCCCATGCGGCTGATTGAAGCCCTGTATCGCTTGCAAGTCACTGAACTGCAGTTGGACACCATCCGAAGAGATTTGGAAACGCTGGATTATGGTGACGCGTTGGAACAGGAAATGAGCCGCTTGGATCAAGAGTTAGCCCAAGACCAGCAAACCTTGAAGCAGTTGCGGCAAGAGTTGTTGGACCAAGAGTTGGAACTGAACGACATGGAAACGAAGATGCGCAAGATGGAAGATTTGCTTGCCAGCGGGAGTGTCCGCAGCGGTCGGGAAGTGGAACACTTGCAAAAAGAGCTGGACGAATTGCGCCGGCGCAAAGACATTTTGGAAAACCGCATGCTGGAACTGATGCTGCGCATTGAGGAAACAGAGAAGAAGTTGAAGGAACGAAGGGAGCAGTTGGAACGAAACAAAGAGCGCTTAGCCCAAGTCCGCGAGAAAGCTGTTATGCTGAAGGAAAAGCTAACCCAAGAGCAAGCCCAACTGTTGATGGAACGGGAGCGGCTGCGGGCCATTTTGCCTCCAGAAGTTTTAGCCCGCTACGACCGATTGCGAGCACGGCTGAATGGGATCGCTGTTGCGAAGATTGAAGACAACCTGTGTAGCGCCTGCCGGGTCTCCATCACGGCAGAAGTGATCCTCGCCCTGCGAGACCCTGAAGGGTTGCCTACTTGCGAAAATTGCGGTCGCTTCCTCTTCGGAGAAGTTTGAAGGCGAAAACCTTTGTTCGGGATAAACCGCTAAAAACGATCAAGGAGGCGGTGAAGATGTGGGGTTGGGTGTTTGTGGTAGTGATTGCTTGTTTGACAGGAGGGAGCGCTATGGCACAGGTGGTGCTGGCGGACAATGGGCAGAGTCGCTACCGAATCGTGATCCCCGCTGATGCGATCCCCTCGGAGCAGTATGCCGCCGAAGAGTTGCAACGCTACTTGGAACGCATTGCGGGAGTGAACCTTCCCATCGTTTCGGACAAGGAACCGATGACCACGCGCGAAATCCTTTTGGGTAACAACAAGCATTTGCAGCAACTGGGCATTCAGATTGACTTTTCTCGGTTGGGCACTGATGGGTTTGTGCTCCGCACTTATCGCAACCACCTCGTCATTGCGGGAGGAAGACCGCGCGGCACCCTCTACGGTGTCTACGCCTTGTTGGAAGAGAAGTTGGGAGTCCGTTGGTTCACACCTGAAGTAGATTTAGTGCCTACGATGACCCGAGTGGAGTTGCCCCGGCTAAACGAAACTCAAGTGCCTGTTTTGGACTATCGGGAAGTGTTCTGGACGGAGATGATGCGCGATGCGGATTTCGCCGCCCGCCATCGGTTGAATGGACAACATTACCGCTTGACAGAAAAGCATGGCGGGCGTGCCGTTGTCTTCTACCCGTTTGTGCACAGTTTTGACTTGCTCATCCCTCGCGAGGTTTGCGAAAAGCGCCCCGAGTTTTGGCCGATGATTGACGGCAAGCGAGTTAGCGGCTACGTCCAACGCTGCTTGTCCAACCCCGATTTGGTGAAGATGGCAATTGAACGAGTTCGGCAGTGGATCAAAGAAAATCCCGACGCCACGATCATTGACATCTCTCAAAACGACACGGGCAATTGGTGCCAGTGCCCCGACTGCAAAGCGTTGGACGATGCGGAAGGGAGCCCTGCAGCTTCCATCATCAAGTTTGTCAACACCATTGCGGAAGCCATTGAACGCGATTACCCGCACATTCGCATAGAGACGCTGGCGTATCAGTATAGCCGCAAGCCACCGAAAACCCTGCGCCCGCACAAAAATGTCATCATCCGCTTGTGCTCCATTGAGTGCTGCTTTGCCCACCCACTGGAGACTTGCCCATCGGAAGCCAACCAACGGTTTCGTGAGGACATCAAGGCGTGGCAGCCAGTAGCGCCGCTGTTGTATGTTTGGGACTATACGACCAACTTCGCCCACTACCTGCAACCTTTCCCCAACTTTGAAGTCCTGCAAGCAAATGTGCAGTTTTTTGTCAAGCACGGCGTCAAGGGGTTGTTTGAGCAAGGCAACTACTCACCGGGAGGCAACGGCGAAATGGCACCTTTGCGCGCTTATGTTCTGGCAAAACTCTTGTGGAACCCCAACACAGATGTGCAGCGGCACATCAACGACTTTCTGCACGGCTATTACGGCAACGCTGCGGGTGCCATTCGCGCCTACATGGAGTTGCTGCACCGACAAGTGCGCGAGAAGGGCTACCACGCCCACATCTTTGAAGCACCAACGGTGCCCCATATCAACAACGATGAGTTCCTTGAGAGCGCCGAACGGTTGTTTGATGAAGCAGAACGATTGGCAGAGAGCGAAACTATTCGCTTCCGCGTTCAAGTGACTCGGTTGCCCATTTGGTATGTCAAGATAGCGACCAACCGCGTGACAGGAGATGCCCGCATGGACTTGCTCCGCAAGTTCCTTGCGATTGCCCGCAAAGCAGGAATCACGCATATCCGCGAGTGGCAGACCCTCGATGATTGGGCGAAAAAGATGGGTGTGGAGTAAGCCCCAATTTTGACAACACAACAGTTAGCAACTACCGAACCCAAACCAAAAGGGTGAAAGAGGTGATGCCCCAATTGGTCACGGGCGAACAAGCATTGGCGTTGGGAGCTTTGTCAAGCGGGGTGCGGTTCGTTACAGGCTACCCGGGAACACCAAGCAAAGGGGTGTTTGCTGCGCTGCAGCAATACCAAGCGGAACGAAACGCCCCCATCACCTTCCATTGGGCAGTAAACGAAAAAGTGGCGTTGGAACTGGCAATAGGTGCCACCTTGGCAGGTTTGCCCTCCCTTGTTTGTGTCAAGAGTGTTGGCACGAATGTTCTGCTGGATGCCCTCATGACGGTTAACCTTACCGGTGTCCCTGCGCCGTTGGTCATTGCTTTGGGAGACGATCCTTCGGCATGGACCTCGCAGAACGAGCAAGACACTCGTTGGCTGGCGCTGATGAGTGAGTTGCCCCTTCTGGAACCAACCAGCGTTCAGGAAGCCCCTGCGTTGATGCGCCACGCATTTGCCCTTTCTGCCACATTTGCTTTGCCTGTTATCGTTCGCTTCCCCAAAGCGTTTGCTATCGCAAAGGCTGAGATAGATGAAGATTTCTCCCAACCCCTGATCGTTCCCGAGAGAGATCGGCTACCATCCATTGCCTCCGGCGGCAATGCAGTTTCCCTCCATGGAGCGTTGCACGAGAAGTTGCGAAAAATAGAGGCTTTGTGGAATGAAGTCGAGTTCAACCGAGCAGAAGGGGTTGGGCAGATCGCCTTGTTAGCTGTGGGTTTTTGCGCTACAAAACTCCAACAAGTTTTGTCAAGTCTTGGAGCAGCAAGTGTTGAACTCCGCAGGCTCAACCTTGCCACTTCTTTCCCACTGCCGCGACGGTGGTTAGCCGAACAATTAAGTGGCGCAGCTCAGGTGTTGGTTGTGGAAGAGGGGGAACCCTTTGTGGAAAGGCAACTTGCAGCGTTAGCCCACGAGTTTCGACTGTCTCTTGCGGTGCGAGGAAAGCAAACAGGAGAATTGCCTCGGGAGGGCGAACTAACTCCTCGCCAAATTGGGCTTGCTTTGCGGTCCTTCTTAGGCATCCCCGCAGAGGCGCTGGAACAACTACCTGATCCGCAACGACCGATTGGTTTCCACTTACGCTTTTGCGACGGTTGTCCTTTCCCTCCGTTTCTTGAAGCGCTACAGCGAGTGTGTGCTGAACGGGGTTGGGAACCTGTTGTAGCAGCGGATCCCGGATGCGCCATTGTCGCAATGGGTGCCCCTTATCAGTTGGTGCGGATCAAACACAGCATGGGTGGAGCAGTGAACTTTGTAGCCGCTTTGGCGAAGTTGGAGCGAAACCCCAAACGACGCTACATCGCTCTCGTTGGCGACAGTGATTTCTTTCACGGTGCTTTCTTGGGCATTCTAAATGCAGCAGCTTGGAGAGCGCCGATCTCCGTTCTCGTGGTGGACAACGGTGGCGCAGCGTTTACAGGCGGTCAGCCCCATTTGGGCAGCGGTTTTGATGCTGAAGGCAACTTTGTTGCTCCGATAGCGATGGAACGGTTGTTGGAGGCTGCTACCATCCCTGTCCGCATTGTTTCACCTTTCCAAAAGGAAGAACTTTTTGCAGCCATGCAATGGGTGATGGATACCAGCGAAGGGTTGAGAACCCTTATCCTGCGCGAACCGTGCCCTTTTGTGCCTCGATGGACGACAGAAGGGTTGAAGCCAGAGAAAACTGAAGGCAAGATCGTGGGCGAGTGAGCCAATTGGCAGTCCACGATCACAACGACAGCAAAACGGGGATGGGAGCGACAATTTCCACCCGTCCCAAATCCACATGACAGCGGTAAGCGAAGATGCGAACACCTGCTTTCGCAGCATCCCGCAACGCCTGAGCGAAAGCGAGGTCAGCTTTTTCGTTAGGCGCAAAACACCTCGCATCTGGTCGTTGGACTACGAACACGATAGCAGCCTTCACTCCTTGATGGCTCAATTTTGTCAAGACCCGCAAGTGTTCTTGCCCGCGCAAGGTTGGAGCATCGGGAAATAAGGCTATGCCGTTTCGGACCAAAGTGACGGATTTGGTTTCCACCCAACACGGCCCCGAAACGGTATCCAGGAGCAAGTCAAAGCGATGGTGGTCTAAAGGAACTTCTGGTTGAATTCGTTGCACTCCCCGCCAAGCCTTCACTGTGCCCTTGGCGATGCCTTCCATTAACAACTTGGGAGGCATACGAGCGTCGATGCTGACCAACACGCTTCCTTCGCAACTCAACACGGCATCGTAGCCCGTGCGCCGATGAGGGGCAATGCGAGGTGTGAGCCAAAAGGGATTGCCTTCTTGCAACACTTCCTGCAAGCGCCCAGAGTTAGGCAAGTGGGCAAAGACCCTTCGCTCGTCATCCAAACGCACAACGATGGTGAACCGATTGAGCCGTTGGATTAGCCGACCTACTACCAACGGTTGCGGCAACTTCATTTTCAGTCACCCTTTTTGGTAAAGAAAGCGGGGTTGTTTTTGGCTCTAAACTGACCAAGCAATCGGCGTGCTAAAATTCAAAACGCTTGCACGCGCCCGTAGCTCAGCCTGGATAGAGCCGGGGAGTTCTAATCCCTGGGTCGGGGGTTCAAATCCCTCCGGGCGCGCCAATTTTTTGTGGATGCCTCCTGACGATTGCAGCCTCCCTCTTCCCGATGGATCTTCACTGGGAGGAAACCCGCAAGAGCATCCGCACCAATTCTACGGTGCCTATGATCCCACCAAAAATTACCCCGACAGCTTTGCCAATGGGGTCAATCCCAAACCGCTGGTCCAACCACCAACCAATCAGCAACCCTGTGAGCACACAACCAACCATGAAAGTGCCTGAGACAGCAGCAACAGTCCAATCCAGTCGGTTGGATGGTGGTTGCCCTTTCTTGCTTGACATTAGGAACACCCACCTTAATTTGGTTCTCGTCTCGTTGCGACACCCTAACAAGGTTAGCACGACAGCAGGGAATGAGGGATGCTAACATTTTGCGCGGAGGCGAACAGCAATGGTGATTGGTTCGGTTCCTTATCTCAATGCGGTGCCCCTCACTTGGGGGCTCCACCAAGTAGGGTTTCGGGGAACCTTAGTTTTTGCTCCCCCTGCCCAATTAGCCGAGTGGTTAGCAGAAGGGAAAATTGATGTGGGCTTGATCCCCATTGCCGAATACCTGAGAGGCGTTGGTGATGGTGTTATCTCAAATATCGGCATTGCTTCTGATGGCGCGGTTTGCAGCGTGCTTTTAGTGAGCAAAATTCCCTTGCCCCATGTTGAGACCGTTGCAGTGGACCGATATTCTCGCAGCTCCGTTCTGTTGTTGCGAGTGTTGCTAATGGAACGCTATGGGTTGCAGCCTGTTCTGTTTCCGATGGAACCTCGGTTAAGCGCTATGTTGGCTCGGGCGGATGCGGCGCTACTGATTGGCGATGCGGCTTTGGAAGCAACCGTCCATCCATCATGGCAGGTCTGGGACTTAGGGCAGGAGTGGAAAACCTTGACTGGTTTGCCTTTCGTCTTTGCAGCTTGGGTGATACGCAATGGTGCAGAGGAGCAAACTCTGGCTCGATGGCTAACCCGAGCCAAAGAGGAAGGGATACGCAACATGGATAAAATCGTTGCCGAAGAATCCGCTAAGCGCCAGTTAGATGAGCAATCGGTCCACCGCTACCTCACCCAATGCATTTGCTATGATCTCTCCGAACGCCACCTGCAAGGTCTACAAACTTTTCAGCAGCTCTGCCTCAAACATGGGTTTTTGCCAGGCATGCGAACTATTCGTTGGGTGCATCCAGAGTAGCCAACGGCAAATCAAACCGCTGAGCGGGAAAGGCGAGTGAGGTAGGTCCGCTCCTTGCGGCGCATGTGCTGGCGCTGCTTTGGAGTTGCATCGTCGTAACCCAACAAGTGCAACACCCCGTGAATGGCAAGGCGCAAGATCTCTTTTTCCAGAGGTTGACGGTATCGTCGGGCGTTCCGCTGGGCGGTTTCCACGGAAATGATGATCTCCCCCCAAACCTCTTCTTCGCAAGAATTCTCGGAAGGGGCTTCTGAAGCGTTGGACGCTAAGAGGAAACTGAGGACATCGGTGGGATAGTCGTGACCAAGAAACTGCCGGTTAAGGTTTCGGATGGTGGCGTCGTTGCTAAGGACAACGCTAAGAACACCTTTGGGCTCAACCCCTTCGCCTTGCAGGGTCAAGTCAATCGCTTGCTGAAGTTTGCGCCGGAGCCCTTTGGGAAGAAGGGACGGACTCGCTAACACTGTTAGAGACAGCCGTGGCTTTGCCATGACGCTCTACCCTCGGATACTCAATGCGTTGGTGGTAAATGCTCTTGAAAGTGTCAAAGAAGGCTTGTTTGATCTCTTGCACATCGCGGAAACTGAGAGGTGACTCATCCAGTTGCCCATCAGCGATTTTGGCAGCCACCACGCTGTCAATGACCTCCCGAACCCGTTCTAAGTCAGGGTTAGGGAGGGCGCGAACTGCTGCCTCCACGCTGTCCGCCAGCAAGATGATCGCACTTTCCTTGCTCCGAGGTTTGGGACCTCGGTAACGGTAGTCGGATTCCACGAGGGTGGGACATTGCTCATGGGCTTTTGCCCAGAAGTAGGTCATCACAGAGGTGCCATGATGCTCTGCGATAATGTCCACAACGGGTTGGGGCAACCGGAACCGCTTGGCTAATTCGATGCCGTCACGCACATGTGCTCCCAAGATTAAGGCGGAGACCCGAGGACCGAGACGGCTGTGGGGATTAACAGTCCCCGACGGTTGGTTCTCCACGAAGTATTCTGGTCGGGTCAGCTTCCCGATATCGTGGTAAAGCCCGCCTACCCAAGCCAGCAGGTCGTTGGCGCCAATGCGTCGGGCGGCTTCTTGGGCTAATCGGGCAACTATGAGAGAACTTTGGAAAGTGCCCGGGGCTTGTTCTGCTAACTCCCGAAGCAACGGGGTGTTGGGATTGGCCAGCTCAGTTAGGGTGAACACCGAGACGACCCCGAAGGGGCGCTCCAAGAAACCAACTCCTGCTAAGGTGACCGCCGGCGGAACA
>VAPR01000897.1_pt1 | contig 17055 bp, 13 predicted proteins | sample 3380701 | NCBI WGS metagenome assembly VAPR01 (sample SAMN11536904, study PRJNA540576) | hot springs metagenome | isolation source: hot spring wet sediment | place: Spain: Lobios | collected 2014-01 | reverse complement strand
ACGGCGCAGCCGGGTCTCGGACATACCCGTCGGCCGTAGCCACAACTCGGTGCAGTACAGCGCCGGACCGGGCCTGGGAGAGCCCCCGCCGGCAGCGGCCTGCACGTCTCTCGCGGTCCTTTCCCCAGCCGACGGGGGCGTCTGCGCGCGGGACGGCCCTGGCTGGAGCTCGTCCAAGGCGGGCATCCTCAGGGGGGCAGGTTGGACCCCCCGCGTTACGGCGGCCAAGGAGTCCAGCAGCGCCACCAGCCCGGCGGCGCCGGCGTCAGGCACCCCCGCCCGACGCAGCACTGGCAGCATCTCCGGTGTGCGCCGCCACGCCACCCGAGCGGCTTCGGCCGCCCTCGAGAAAACCTCAGCCGCCGCCTCCGGCTCGCGGCGGGCCCGACCGGGGTTGAGGCCCGGGCCACCCTCCCGGCCTTTTCCGACTGGACCCCGTGCTCTCCGCTGTGACGGTGCCGCGAGGGGTAGGGTAACGCCACCAACCACCCAGGCGGCCTCGGAGGCCTCTGCCGCAGCATCGGCCACCGTCAGCACCGTGCCTTCCACAGGCGCCTGGACCGCAGCGCGCGCGGCCTGCGCCGCTGCCTGCAATGCGCGGGCCACCTGGAGCCCTCCCGCTTCCTCGAGCCCGGCCCAGGCCTCGGCCAAGCCCTGCAGGTACTCAGCCAGGATCGCTCCCGAGTTGCCCCGAGCGCCCCAGAAGGCCCCCCGCGCCGCCGCGGCCACCACCTCACCCAGGGGAGCACCCCCGCCCGGGCGGGCAGTCCTCTTCTCTGCGTCCGCGCGAACGGCCTCTAGGGCCGCCGCCAGGGTGGCGCACAGGTTGGAGCCGGTGTCGTGGTCGGCCACGGGGAACACGTTGAGGGCGTTCACCTGGGAGGAGCAGCGCCGCAGCTCGGCCAGGGCGGTCTCGAGGGCTTGCTGGAAGCGGGCTCCGGTGAGGCCCCCAACGGTGGGCCTTGGGTTCTTTGGCTTCTCTTGAAGGGAAGGCACTCCTCTCCTTCCGGCGCGGGCAAGCAGGGCCCACCTCCGCACCACGGCATCTCCTCCGGGATTCCCCAAGCGGCGGGAACCCCTATCAAGCATAAGTCGCAGCGGGTCGGCTTCAGGCTGAAACCGGCTACAGGCTGATGAATGGAGCCGCAAGGAGTTTCGGACCCGAAAGCCTTTGAGGGGAGCTGGCCGCCTGCGGGGGTGGTTTGCAGGGGGGCCGCGGCGCTTCTTCAGCTCGGAGCCCATAGAGCCTTGACAACGGGCGCCGCACAGGCTAAGGTGGCTGTGCACAATCGAAGACGCGCACCGTTCGAAAGGGCAAACCCGCGGTAACGCGGGGGCGCAAAGCCAACGGGACCTGCCGAAGGCAGGTCGGCCGGGTTGCCGAAAACGGGCGATTTCGTTTTTGGGCCTGTGCGTACGGTGCGCGCAGGCCCATTGCATTTGGCGCGTGCGCCGGGCTGGAAGCGCGCGCGTGCGGACCCTACCCCCCGAGGTCCGCGCGGCGCGCTTCTGCCCGGCGAGCTGTTTTAAGACCTGGCGCGCCTACCGGACAGGAAGCCCAACGGGATCGAGAGTGCGCCCGGCTTGAGAGGAGTCGTGCCCTGCCGCGGTCGCTGAGAGCTCGTCGGCCGGCCCCTGCAGGTAGCGAGTCCGCGCCAACTCCGCCATGCGTGTGAGGGAAGCGCGGAGCACCACCTCGAAGTCCACGGTCTCCCCGCAGTGCCCGCGGACGCGCTCCACCAGCTCGGCTGCCGCCGAAGGCAGCACAACCTCGGTCCACCCGCAGCTCTCCGCGGTTCGAAGGTCGGTCCGCAGCATGAGCGTGGATGATCCCCGGTACAGAGCCGCCACCCGGTCCACAGCCCAAGGGGGTTCGCCTCCCAGGACCAGGACCCGCGGCCTCTGGAAGTCAGCGATGGCGCACCCTCGGCGCAGCACAAGAGGGTTCGAGACCACCCCGAAGGGGAACTCCGGTCCGCGAAATTCCACGATCTGCTGGCGCAGTCGATCCGCGGTACCCAACGGGGTGGGAGCCTGCAGGGCAATGACAACCCCCGGTGCCGCGCAGGCTAGGACGTCCGCCAGCTCGGGCAGCTCGTTGGGGTGCGCACCCACGCACAGCAGGTCCGCTTCCAGCGATGCCGGGTCGCTTTCCAATTGAAGCCACCCACAGTCCAGCGCTTCTCGGAACCTCGCCTCCAGGCCGGGCTCGAAGAAGGGCAGCCTACCCTCCCGCAGGGCAAGAAACCGCGCCCGGTCCGCCTCCAACGCCCGAACCCGACGCTGGGGACTCGCGAGGCAGCTGGCGACCACAAGGCCCACACCCCGCAACCCCACGACAGCCACCGCTTCCGGAGCCTGCATGCTGCACCTCCCCTGCCAGCCATCCGGAAGCAACTTCCGTGCCGCCACTCAGGGCCAGACGGGCCGGCCCCCCACGACCACGAGGACGGGTTTGTAGTCAACCAGGACGCACAGGTCCGCGCGGGCCCCGGGCCTCAGAACCCCCCGGTCCAGAAGGCCCAGGGTGCGCGCAGGGGTCGCGGTAGCCATGCGCACCGCGTCTTTGGGCGGAATCCCCCAACGCACGCTGTTCGCCACCGCCTGGTCCATGCGCAGGACGCTCCCCGCCAGGGTACCGTCTGCGAGCCGGGGCACCCGGTCCGGACCCACCTCCACCTCTTGAGGCCCGAGGGTGAACCGGCCGACACCGCACCCCGCCGCAGAGATCGCGTCGGTGACCAATACAAGGCGGTCCGGGCCCAGCACCCGGTACGCGAGCCGGAAGACTGCAGGGTGGACGTGCACGCCATCGGCGACGATGCCGCAGGCCCAGGGGCCCTCCTGCAGGGCCGCGCCCACGAGACCCGGCTTGCGGTGGTGAACAGGACGCATTGCGTTAAACAGGTGGGTGACCATCCGAACACCTGCCTGAAACGCATTCTGGGCCTGCTCGAAGGTGGCGTCGGAGTGCCCCGCGGACACCAGGATCTCGTTCTCCACGAGCCAGCGCACGAGTCCTTCGGCGCCGGGTAGCTCCGGGGCCAGGGTGACCAGGCGCAGAATCCCGGCCAGCCGGCTGTACAACTCACGGACCTCAGGGTCCGAGGGCAGCCGGACCCAGCGCGGATCGTGGGCGCCGCGACGGGAAGGGTTCAGCACAGGCCCCTCGAGGTGCAGCCCGACCACCTGGGCCCCGGCGTGGCGGCCTGCCTGTGCCAGCAGGCGACCCGCGGCCTCGAGCTGCTCCGGCGGCGAGGTCACCAGCGTGGCCAGGAAGCTCGTCGTGCCCGTGGACGCCAGGTAGCGCTGGGCCCTCGGCAGCGAGTCCAAATCGCAGCGTAGGAAGTCCACCCCCGCCGCGCCGTTCACCTGAAGGTCCACGAAGCCAGGGACGATCACGCCGTCTGGGTAGTGTCGGTCAGCCCGCCGGGGACTCCCTCGCGCCACCTCGGCCACGTGACCGTCCTCCACCACGACGCATCCGGGTTCCAGCTCCTCGAAGGGCGTCAGGACCTTTCCCGCGGAGACGATCACGTCTGTGCTCCGGTCCGGCAGAGGCGGACCCGCGGTCTCGCTCTCGCGCGCTTGTACCCCGCGGCAACACCCGAAGCAGGCATCCCGCCTCGTCCTCCGACGGTCGATGGCATCACCACGCGGAGACCACGGAGAAGCCGGACGTTTCGAACGCGCTCATGGCCTCCAGTACCCGGTTCACGCCCTCGAGGTTCACCGTCTGCGCCACGAGCCGGTGGGGGTTCAGGCGGCCGGACGCGACCAACCCCAAGAGGCCCGGGAAGGCCCACGCCGGGCATCCCGCACTCCCAAGCCAGCTCAGCTCCAGCAGCACCATCCGGTCCAGGGGTAGAGAGACCCTGCCCTGGTCCTCCCGGCCCGTGAGCCCCACTTGCACCACCCGACCCCCGCGCCGCACACAACGCACAGCCTGCTCGGCGGTCTGCGAAAGGCCCAGCGCTTCTACGGCCACGTGTGCGCCTTGTCCATCTGCGAGCTCCCGGATGCGGCGGACAGGATCCTCGGAGCTGGCGTCCACCACAGCTTCTGCTCCTTCTTCCGAAGCCCGACGCAGGCTGGTGGCCCGCACATCCACCGCCACCACCCGCCCGCCCACCGCGGAGGCCACCTGCACCGCAGACAGGCCCACCCCGCCCGCTCCGAACACCGCAACCCATTCCCCCGGGCGCACCGCAGCCCGGTGCACCACCGCGTGGTAGGCGGTGGTGTACCGGCAGCCCAGGCTCGCGGCCGTCACGAAGTCCACCGCATCCGGAAGCCGCACGAGGTTGATGTCCGCCGCCGGGACCCTGACCCACCGCGCGAAGGCGCCGTGCAGATCCACGCCAAGGACGCCGCGCTGCGCGCACAGGTTCGACCGCCCGGCCTTGCACAGCTCGCAGCGGCCGCAGGCCACGCGGAACGGTGCCGTCACCCGGTCCCCGGGCCGGTACAGCTCCACCGCCTCCCCGACCGCCTCCACAACGCCCGCGAACTCGTGACCCAGCACCAGCGGAAGCTTGGGCCGCACACCCACCCAACCCCAGTCGCCACGCCACACGTGCCAGTCGCTGCGGCACACCCCGCAGGCCTCCACCCGCACCACCGCGTCGTGCGGCCCGGGCGACGGCTCGGGGACCTCCTGCACCACAAGCGGGGCGTTGAACTCCACCAGCACCGCGGCCTTCATCGCCCTTCCCCCCGAAGGTTCCCAGTCCCCAACCCCAGCGGCCCTCACGCGAGGACGAACCTGACCGGCTCTCCGGTCCGTTTCTGCGCGAGGTGAGGGAGGTCTTCCTCCAGTACCACCGCCAGCACCGGGTACCCGCCCGCGGTCGGGCCGTCGGGCATCAGCACGATGGGCTGCCCGGAAGGCGGCACCTGCACGGCGCCCGTGGCCATCCCCTCCGACAGGATCTCCCCTCCCGCCGCGTGCTGCAGGGCAGGACCCTCGAGCCGATATCCTGAGCGGTCGCTGCGGGCGGAGACCACGTACTGCGCGCTTAAGAAACGTTCCAGCGCCTCGGGAGCGAAGGCGTGCAGGTGGGGGCCGGGAAGCACCCGCACCGGCCCTCCGTCGGCGCGCGGCGCGGAGGCCGCGATTCCCACTGCAGGCCGCCCCCGGCGCACCACGTCCCCGCGCCTCAAGGGTCTGCCTCCCAGGCCAGACGGCACGTGCGTGCTGCGGCTCCCGAGCACCGGAGTCCGCGCAACGCCGCCTCCCAGGGCCAGGTAGGCCCACGTGCCCTGACGGGGGGCGCGGAACCGCAACACCTGGCCGCGCCGCAGCCGAACCGCCACGCCGAGCGGCACTGGTCGGCCGTCCACCTCAGGTGCGAAGTCCGCACCACCAAGCGCCACCTCCGCGTCCACCAGCGCCTCCAACACGGGGGCGGGCCAGGTGAACTCCAACCCCGCGCACTCCGGCAGGTTTCCTACCGCCGCATTGGCCGCCCGCAGCGCGGCGGGGTCCATGGCGCCGGACGGGGGCACCCCGTAGCGCCGGTAGCCCGGCCTCCCGAGGTCCTGGACCGTGGTGAGCAGCCCGGCATCCAACACCGCAAGGCACGGCGTACCGTCCGGATCCTCCGCAGCGCCCGCTGCGGGGACGTCCCAGTCCGCACGCTCCACCGGTACGAAGCGGACCCGGTCGCCCACTTCGAAGCGCGCGGGCGGGTCCCGGGTCGGGTCGAACAGCCGGATGGGGGTACGGCCAAGGATGCGCCAGCCGCCCGGGGTGCTGGAGGGGTAAATTCCGGTCTGCAGCCCGGCCACCGCCACCGACCCGGCCGGCACCCTGGGCCTGGGCTGCCGCAGACGGGGCACGGCAATGCTCTCCGGCACGCGGCCGAGGTAGGGGAAACCGGGCGCGAAGCCCAACATGTACACGAGGTACTCCACACCTGCGTGAAGCCGCACCACCTCCGCCTCGGAGATCCCGGCCCAGTGCGCCACCTCCGGCAGGTCCGGACCGAACTCGCCGCCGTACACCACCGGGACTTCGTGCAAGCGCCCTTCGGGCAGCGCGGACGGCTGCGGCTCGGCCAGCCAGGCCCGCACCTGCGCTTCGCTCACCTCGTCTGGGTCGTAGAAGACGACGAGCGACGCGTACGCCGGGACGGTCTCGCGCACGCCCGGGCGTCCCCGCACGTGTCGGTCCATGGCGAGGACTCGCGCCAAAAGAGCCGGCTCGAGGTGGGCGCCGACCCGGGCGAGGAGGGCGCCGCGGCCGAAGGGCAGGACGTCCACCGCTCCACCTCAGCTAGCCGCCTTGGGGCTCGGGATGGCGGTGTCCGTCGGCACGGCCCGCGCTCACCGGGGCCCGTCGCCAAGGTACACGCGGGGCAGGCGCGCACCGAGCCGCGTCACCACCTCGTAGGGAATTGTGCCGCACAGCCGTGCCACCTCCTCTGCAGGGACGTGAGGACCGATCAGCTCCACCACTTCCCCTTCCTCCACCTGTAACTCGCCCGCGTCCAGCATGGTGAAGTCCATGCACACCACTCCGGCGTAGCGCACCCGCGAGCCACGAACCCACGCCCACCCACGTTCCCACACGGCCCGCGGCAGGCCGTCGCCGTAGCCTACGGGGACGGTGACCACGGTGCTCGGAGCCGCCGTGCGGTAGCGGGCGCCGTAGCTGACCGGGGTGCCCGCCGGGACCCGTCGCACGCGCACCGCGCGCGCCACAAGCCGCAGAGCCGGCCGCAAGCCGGGGGCTGTCATGCCGGGAGAGAGGCCGTACAGCGCCAACCCCACGCGCACCAAGTCCAGGTGGCTCTCCGGCAGGGAGAACGTGGCTGCGCTGTTGGCCGCGTGCAGAAAGGGGGGATGATGGCCCCGCGCGCGGAGCTGTTCCACCACGTGCAGGAAGGTCCGCAGCTGCGCCTGCGTGAGGTCCGGGTCGGTGTCCGCGGCCGCGAAGTGGGTGTACAGACCTTCCAAGTGCAGGCCGGGGCTTGAGGCGATGCGGTCCACCACCTGGAGGCACTCTTCAGGCGTGAACCCCACCCGGGTCATGCCCGTGTCTACCTTCAGGTGCACGGCCACGCCCACGGGCGACCTTTGCGCGGCCCGTTCCACCGCCTCCAGGCTCAGCGCGGAGAAGACGCTGAAGGACACCCGCTGCGGGGCACCCTGCTCCACCGCCTCTGCGGGGCTGTAACCGAACACGAGGACCGGGACGTCCACTCCGCCTCGCCGCAGCTCCTCCGCCTCCTCGGGCCGCGCCACACCCAGCCACGTGGCGCCCGCTTGCACCGCCGCGCGCGCCACGGGAATCGCTCCGTGCCCGTAGCCATCCGCCTTGACCACGGCCATCAGCTGGGCCCCGCGGCGCAGCACGCCCAACACGGTGCGCACGTTGTGGCGGACCGCCTCCAGATCTACCTCAACCCAAGCTGGCCGCATGCAGATAGCTGAAAGGCTCCCTGGTCCGTCCGGTGCGGACCCTCTGCATGGCCTCCGGGAGACGCTCCGCCACGTCGTGCGCCAGCAGGCCCCGGTCGCCCATCGTCTCCGCTAACAGGTCGGCCGCCAGACCGTGCAGGTAAGCCGCCACCCACGCGGCCTCGAAGGGCACGAGTCCCTGGGCGATGAGGGCAGCGACCACACCCGTGAGCACGTCGCCCATGCCGCCCGAGGCCATGCCGGGGTTGCCGGTGGGGTTCACCACGAGACGTCCGTCCGGAGCGGCTACGACGGTGCGCGCGCCCTTGAGTAGCGTCACCGCGCCCGTGATCTGCGCCGCGGAGCGGGCGACCTCCAGCCGACTCCGCTGCACCTCGGCGGTAGAGATTCCCAACAACCGCCCCAGCTCTCCGGGATGGGGGGTGATGACCACCGGGGCTTTAGCCTCCCGCAACAGGGTGTGCTGGCCCCGCAACACGTTCAGCCCGTCCGCGTCCAGTACCATGGGCCGGTCGCACGCGCGGAGGACCCCGGCGACCACGTGGGCCACGCCGTCCGCGGTACTGAGACCCGGGCCCAGCGCCACCACGTCCGCGTCCTGCGCGTACCCCAGCACCACGTCGAGCGCGGCGCTGTCGAGGGCGCCATCGCGTTCGGGCAACGCTGCGGGCATGGACTCCAGCGCCGCCGCGGCGATTGCGGGGAAGACACCCGCGGGCACCGCGAGCCGTACGAGTCCGGCACCCGCTCGCAAAGCGCCCAGCGCCGCCAGTTTGGGAGCGCCCGAGAACCGCGCGGAGCCTGCCACCACGAGCACGCGGCCGTAGGTGCCCTTGTGGGTTTCGGGAGCCCGCGGCGGGAGCCTGCGGGCCACTTGAGCCGCGGTGGCTACCTCGGTAGGCAGCGGGACACCCATCACCAGTTTGCGCGGGATACCCAGGTCCGCCACCACGATTTCCCCTGAGTAGGCGGCCCCCGGATACACCAACAGCCCCACCTTCGGCAGCCCCATGGTGACCGTCACGTGGGCCCGCACGCACGGCCCCTCCACGCGTCCGGTGTCGGCGTCTAAGCCTGAAGGCACGTCGACCGCCACCACCGGCAAGCGGCTGTCGTTGATCGCCTCGATGGCCCGGGCCGCAAGCCCCACAGCCGGGCCGCGGAACCCCGTGCCGAAGATGGCGTCCACGACCACGTCCGCGCTGTGGCCTACGGCCCGCACCGCCGTGTCCACAGCGCCCACCACGTTGTCCACCTCCACCTGGGCGGACCGCAGCGCCCGCAGGTTGGTGGCCGCGTCGCCCTGGAGGTCCTGGTCGCGGGCCAGCAGGTACACTCGCACCCGCAGACCGGCGTTCGCCAGGTGCCGTGCCGCGCACAGCCCGTCACCCCCGTTGTTCCCCTTGCCGCACACCACCGCCACCTGGTCGCCCCCACGCTCCCGCAACAGTCGCCAGGTCACCTGCGCCACCGCACGGCCCGCGTGCTCCATGAGCACCAGGGTAGGGAGCCCCGCCTCTTCAGCGGCACGGCGCTCGATCTCCCGCATCTGCTCGGAGCTCACTAGCCTCACCGACGGGCCTCCACCACCGCCACCGCCGCCGCATAGCCCCGGGCGTGGGAAAGGCTGAGGTGCACCGCGTGGACCCCCGCTGCCAGGGCAGCCTGAGCCGCGCCTCCGTGCAACCGCGCCACCGGTCGGCCGCTTCCCTCTGAAAGGATTTCGATGTCGCAGAAGCGGAGCCGGCCCCACCCCACGCCGAGCGCCTTCATCACCGCCTCCTTCGCCGCGAACCGCGCCGCAAGCCGCGCCACTCCCGCCCGACCAGCCCCCCGCTCCCGTTCAGACGGCGTGTACACTCGGGTGAGGAACGCCTCCCCCCAACGCCGGATGGCGCGCTCAACCCGCTCCACCTCCACCACGTCTACCCCGACCCCCACAACCACCTACGTCTCCCCCTCCGGCGACTCTGCTTCCTCCAGCAGCATGACCGGGATTCCGTCCCGCACGGGGAACCGCAAGCCACAGCCCGAGCACACGAGCCAGGGGCCAGCCGGCCGCACCGGCGCGTGGCAGGCGGGGCAGGCCAGCAGCTCGACCAGAGCGGGGTCCAGACCCTCGGGCGTCCCGTGCACGGGCAGAGGGTTCGCCGCGACGGTCGGGGATTCCCGCTACTCCACGGTCACGCTCTTGGCCAGGTTGCGGGGCTGGTCGATGTCGTGCCCCCGCTCCCGGGCCACCCAGTAGGCCAGCAGCTGCAGGGGCACGATGCTCACCACGGGACTCAGGAAATCGTGGGTGCGGGGCACGCGCAGCACTTGGTCCGCGTGCTTTCCGATCTCCGGGTCGTCCTCGTAAGCCACGGCGATCACCCGCGCCCCTCTGGCCTTCACCTCCTGGAGCCCGGAGATGGTCTTCTCGTACACGTGCCGCTGGGTCAGCACCACCACCACCGGGGTGCCCGGGGTCACGAGGGCGAGGGTGCCGTGCTTCAGCTCCCCCGCGGGCATGGCTTCCGAGTGGATGTAGGAGATCTCTTTGAGTTTGAGGGAACCTTCCATGGCCACCGCGTAGTCTAGCCCGCGGCCGATGAAGTACACGTGCTCGCAGGAAGCGATCTCCCGGGCCAGCGCCTCCACGGGCGCCGCGTGGTTCAGCACCTCCTGCACCTTCCGGGGAAGGAGGGTGAGCTCCTCAACCAACTGCCGGATGGTTTCCGGCGCCATCGCGCCCCGCATCCGAGCCAGATGCAGCGTGAGCAGCACCTGGCCGACCAGCATGGTCAGGTACGCCTTCGTGGATGCCACCGCGATCTCCGGGCCGGCCCGGGTGTACAGGACATCGTCGGCCTCTCGGCTCAGGGTGCTGCCCACCACGTTCGTCACCGCCAGGACCCGGGCACCCCGGGCCCGGCACAGTCGGGCTGCCGCGAGGGTATCTGCGGTCTCTCCGGACTGGCTGATGGCGACCACCAAGTGCCCGGGTTGGACCAGCGGGTCCCGGTAGCGCAGCTCGTGCGCGTACTCCGCCTCAGTGGCCACCCGCAGGACGCGCTCGAACAGGTACCGGCCCAGAAGTCCCGCGTGGTAGGCGGTGCCGCAGGCGGTGATCCAGATCTTCTCCAGGCCCCGGGCGAAGCCGGTGTCCAGGTGGACGCCCTCCAGCGCGACCGACTCCGGGCCGTCCAGCCGGCCCATGAGGGTTTCTTGCAGCGCCCGGGGCTGCTCGTAGATCTCCTTCAACATGAAGTGGGGGAAGCCGCCGCGCTCGGCCTGCTCCGCCGTCCACGTCACGTGCAGCCGCCGCCGAGCGACGGGCTGCCCTTGTAGCGTCTCCACCCGCACACCGTCGCGGGTCAGCACCACCAGATCGCCGTCCTCCACCACCATCACATCGCGCGTGTAGGGCAGGAGGGCCGGGATGTCGGAGGCCAGCATCATCTCGCCCTTGCCGAAGCCCACCACCAGGGGGCTGATCATCCGAACGGCTACGATGCGGCCGGGCTCGTGGGCGCACAGGACCACCAGGGCGTACGCGCCCGAGGCTCGGGAGACCGCCCTGCGGGTGGCCTCCACGATGTCGCCGCGGTACTCCTCCTCGATCAGGTGTGCCAGCACCTCGGTGTCCGTGTCCGATCGCAGCCGGTGTCCCCGCGCCGTCAGCTCCTCCCTCAAGGGCAGGAAGTTCTCGATGATCCCGTTGTGGATCACCACGAACCGGCCTGATTCATCCGCGTGGGGGTGCGCGTTGGTGTCTGTGGGCTGCCCGTGGGTGGCCCACCGGGTGTGTCCGATCCCCACGGTGCCCGGGAGGGGTTCCCGCTCCAGGATCTCCCGCAGCCGCTCCAGTTTGCCGGCCGCCTTGCGCACGGCCACGGTGCCGTTGTGCGCCACCGCCACCCCCGCCGAGTCGTACCCCCGGTACTCCAGACGGGCGAGGCCATCCAGCAGGATGGGGGCCGCGGCCCGGCCCCCGACGTAGCCCATGATGCCGCACATCCGCGTCTCCTCCTCGGCCCGGGCCTGCCGGAGCCGTCCTCGTCTACTGGCCTGCTACCGCCGCCTCCGCTTCCCGGCGGACGGTGAACTCCCTGTCCAGTGCCTCCAGGCGCGCCACGATCCCCCCGTACTCCAGCTCCGACATGGGGAGCATGGCGGGCCCGAAGAAGCCTTGCTTGCGCATCTCCATGGCCTTCGCGGCCACCTGCTCGCGCACGTGGGTCCAGAAGGGGTCCGCGAACAGATCCGTGGGCTCCGTGAAGCGGCCCTCGTGCACGGAAAAGGCCAGCCCCGAGACCATGGGGCAGCAGAAGAACGTGCTGGCCGGCGTGTTGATGGGCACCGGCATCAGCGGCAGGTTGTGGCTCCCCCGGGTGTCTCCGGCTACGAAGGGCGCGAGAGCGAAGGGCGGGCCGAACTCCTCGGTGGCGGGAAAGATCTTCTGCACCCGCACGATGGCCACGGGGTCGTCCTTGCCCACGTAGCGTCCCGCGATGTTGCGCAGCCGCGTGGTGGAGACCGCCGCCGCCTGCTCCTGCGGGTACTTGCGGGACCAGATGGACTCGATGACGTACCGGTGGGTGTCCCGCAGCAGGGCCGCGATGTCGTACAGGCGCTCGGGCGCATCCAGGACGATCACCCGGTCGCCCTCCGTGTAGTCCACGTCCATGATCCGGAACCGGAAGCCTTGGTGCAGCTCTGGGGACAGCAGCAGCCCTGAGGAGTACATGGGGTCCGCGAAGGCCAGGTACAGGGGTAAGTTGAAGGCTCCGGGCTCGGTCTTGTCCGCAGCGAACACGACCACGGCCTCGTTGGGCCGCTCCTCGAACTCCATCTCCGCGGCCGCGGGGCCCAGCCCCCGCACGTTGCCTGAGAAGGCGTCCTTGAGCAGGTCCTGGCCCGCGCCGTACAAGCCCTGCCGCTTGGCCACCTCCGCCCCCTCCTTGAACGCCTCCCACGCGAGGGCGTGCACGTCCGCGTCGCCGACCCCGCGGCGGTGGGACAGGATCAGGCACACGTCGTCCCCGGTGTGCGTGACGTACGCATCGATCAGGAGTCGGCCCCGCTCGGGCAGCACGCGGTCGCGCACCGCATCCAGGAGTTCCCGGCTGGGCAGGGTGTGCCCGCCGACGCTGCCCACGTCTGCCTTGATGACACTCAGGGTGGTCCGCATCGCCCATCCTCCTCCCGTGGTGAAATGCGGTCTACGACCCCGCCGGGCTTCAGATCCAAGCCCGGGTCGGTCCAGGTCTGGTCTGGCAAGGGGAAGCCGCCGCGCGTAGGTGGGACGCCCTGCGCGACGATCCGGGACTTCGCGTGCCGACCGGCAGCCCTTTGTCCCGGGGTCACCCCCGAGCTTTGTCAGCTGCCTTTTTGCGGACCGGATGGGTTTCCGGAGGCCCGCCGGCCGGGCCTGGGGTCACCCGCCGAGCAGGAGGCCACGCCTCCCGTCGAGATCCCCCTCCTCGTCAACCCGCAGCGACGCTGCGGGTCCTGGCGCTCGGACCCACCTCGTTCCCCTATCACCTCCTCCCAGATTTCTAACTCGTTGTCTACCAGACGCCCGCGCCCACCGCAACCCACCGGCTGACCGAACCGAATGCGTCCGAACGGTCTGTGACTCGAGCCGGAGGAGGGTATCCCGTCCCGGACCAGCGGAGCGAACCGGGGTTGACCCGGCGGGCCTGGGGCGAGGTCCTTACGACGCAGCTTCCCAGGCACGGCGCACCGCGACCGCCACAAGGCCCAGCACCACGGCCACTAGGTTTGCGGCGAGATCCAGGATCTCGGCCCCACGATACGGGACGAACGCCTGTACGCCTTCGAGGAGTGCCCCGTACAGCCACGCCACGGCTGCGGCGCGGACGCGGGGCGTCGTGCCGCTCAGGAGCACCGTCAGCACCGAGAAGCCCACCAGGTGGTACAGCGTCCCCCCAAACTGGACCCCTGAAGGACCCAGAGGCGGTAGGAGCCCGCCGACCCCTATGGCAGCCATCCACGCCAGGGTGATCACCCGATCTCGCCGGGCGATTCCTGCGCGGCGTCCCGCACGCACGCCACCAGCTCTTCTGCAAGCTGCTCTGCGCAGTCTGGGTCCTCGTGCTCCACCATCACCCGGACCACGGGCTCGGTGCCCGAGGGTCGCACGAGCACCCGGCCGCGGCCGCATGTCCGTCGCTCTGCGTCCTGCAGGCGCTGAACGACCGCGGGGTGCTCTGTTACCCGATCCCGGGACCGGGCCGGCACGGGCACGTTGCGCAGCACCTGCGGGTAGCGAGGCACCCGACCCACCAGCTCACTGAGCGGCTTCCCGCTGTGCACCATGGCGCCCACGAGCTGGATTGCGGTGAGCAGCCCGTCCCCCGTGGTGCTCAGGTGGCGGAAGATCACATGCCCGCTCTGTTCGCCCCCGAGCGGGGCACCCAGCGCTTCCATCCGCTCCAGCACGTGCCGGTCTCCCACCGGGGCCCGCACCACCTCAATCCCCTCGGCCCGCAAAAGCCGCTCCACGCCCAGGTTCGTCATCACGGTGACCACCACCACCGGAGGCTGTAGTCGGCCCTGCGCCCGCAGGTGACGCGCGCACACGGTGAGGATCAGGTCACCGTCCACCACCTGGCCCCGCTCATCCACAGCGATCACCCGGTCGGCGTCGCCGTCGTGCGCAAACCCCACGTGTGCCCCGTGCTCCCGAACCGCCTGCTGAAGCGCCTCCGGGTGGGTGGACCCGCAGCGCACGTTGATGCGCGCTCCATCCGGCTCATCGTGCAGCGCCACCACCTCCGCGCCCAACAGGCTCCACAGCTCCGGCGCCACGCGGTAGGCGGCACCGTAGGCGCAGTCCACAACCACCCGCAACCCCGCCACCCGCGGCGCGTTTCGAACCAGAAACCGGAGGTAGCGCTCTTCGGCATCCACCAACTCTGTGGGCACCCCCACCTCGACACCCACGGGCCGGGGGGCTCTTGCTCGCAGGGCATCCTCGATGGCGTCCTCCACATGGTCGGCCAACTTGCGGCCATCCGGGCCGAAGAACTTGATCCCGTTGTCCTCGATGGGGTTGTGGGATGCGGAGATCACCACACCGGCGTTTGCGCCCACATCTCGCGTGAGGTACGCCACGGCAGGGGTGGGCACGATCCCCGCCCGCACCGGGCGGGCTCCCGCGGAGCACAGGCCGCTCACCAGAGCCGCCTCCAGCATGGGTCCCGATCGCCGCGTGTCCCGGCCCACCAGGAACAGGCCCCGCGGGCCCAGTACGTGGGCTGCGGCCCGGCCGAGGGCGAGGGCCATCTCCGGGGTCAGGGTGTCGTTGGCGACCCCGCGCACGCCGTCCGTCCCGAACAGCTGCCCCACCTCTATCTCCGACGAAGCGTCACCGCCACCTCCTTGGGGTCCACCCACGCCACCACCACGCCTTGCGGGACCTCCAGCCGCACCGGCAGCCTCGCAGATCCTGCCTCCTGGCCCGTGAGGGACACGTAGGCTTCCACCTGGTCTGCGCGCAGCCGTTCTAAGGCCTCCTTCGGACCCACCACGGCCAACCGCACCGCGGAGGGCCGGAGCACCACTTCTAGCGCGGGGCTTGCACCCCGCACGCGCACCACCACCGCGAACTCCCGGGAAACCGGCGTGGGCAACACCGCCACCCGCACGGAGACGGTGGACTCCCCGTCCGCCCGCACCCGGGGAGGTAGTTGCAGCCGAACCCGGCGCCGCAGCTCACCCTCCACAGCGCTCACGTCTACCGGCTCGGTGAGCACTACGGAGAGGCCTACCACCGCGTCCTGAGGTCCCCGCACGGTCACCACCGACGGGCTGGCCTCCAGCAGCGCCACGGAAAGCCCCGGTGGCGGCTGTCCGATCACCGTCGGGACTACGGGTACTGTCCGCACCAACGTACCCTCGCCCACGGGGACCGTGACTTGCACGTTCTGCGGCTGCACCGCAAGACCCGAAAGCTCCGCGCCGCTCGCGTCCACCACCCGCACCCGCAGGCTCTGGGTCAGCGAGGTGCGCAACCCAGCCACATCCACCGCCACCCAGGCTCGCTGAACCTGCTGCACCAGGGAGCGGGGCCCCTGAACTGTCACGCGGGCGGGCTGTACCCCGGGCTGTCCCAAGACCACACCAGGCGGCGGCATCCCCTGAAGGACGACTTCCACCGAGACCTGGCGGCGTGCCACCGCGTCCACCGACGCCACAACCTCATCGGGCTCCAGGGAGACCACCTGGACTCCGGACGCGGAAATCTGCGCGCGCACGGGCACCCGGTACTCCCCGGGCTCGCTGACCTCACTGAGATCCACGTACGCCTCCAAGGACTTTGATCCGAGCTCGGCCACGGCGGACCTGGGCCCCCGTACCCTGGCCTCCACCCGCGAGGGCAGCCGCAGGACCTGCAGACCCACGGGAAGGCCTCGCGCGCGCAGCTCCACGGCCACGACCCGTTCCACCTGCGGGTTGCGATCGGCCCCCACCATGTACCACAAGGCCACAGCCACAGCCAGGGACAGGGCCCGGTACAGGTTGCGCTCGCGGGTCCGCACCCGACCACCTCCTCACGCGCCACTCCGCCACGGCCACGGCGTGGCGGTGCGTGCAGGGGGGGGCGCGAACAGTCGCAGCAGCTCCGCCCGCAGCTCCTCCTCGCTCAGCCCGCGCTGGAGGGTCCCGTCGCGGGCGAGGGACACGGTCCCCGTCTCTTCCGAGACCGCCACGGCCACCGCGTCCGTACCCTCCGTGATCCCCACCGCGGCCCGGTGCCGGGTCCCCAGGGCCCGGCTCAGCAGGGGGCTCTCGCTCAGGGGCAGCACGCAGCCTGCGGCGAGAACGCGGTTGCCGCGCACGATGACCGCCCCGTCGTGGAGAGGCGTGTTCGGGTGGAAGATGTTCAGCAGCAGCGGCACGCTGAGCAGCGCGTCCACCCGGACTCCCGTCTCCGCAAAGTCGCCCAAGCCGGTCCGCCGCTCCAGCACCACCAGCGCGCCGTGCCGGCGCTCGGCCAGGACCCGGGCGGCCCGGGCCACGTCGTGGGCTAGGCGCAACGCCACCTCTCGGTCAAGGGGCCCTACACCCCAAAGGAAGCGGCCGCGGCCGATCTGCTCCAGGATCCGCCGCAGCTCGGGTTGGAACAGCACGAGAAGGGCCACGGGGATAATCCCCCCCAGGTATCCGAGGATGGCCCGCAGGGTGTGCAGGCCGAGCGCCGTGGCCGCCGCGTACGCCACGAAGAGCACCGCCATCCCCTGCACCAGTTGGACCGCCCGGGTTCCGCGGATGAGCACCATCAGCTGGTAGACCACGAACGCCACGATGGCGATGTCCACCAGGTCGTTGGGCCGGACGGCTACGGGTAACGACATGGGTCTCCGCTCATAGAACGAGTGCCAGCAGGGCTTTTTGCACGTGCAGCCGGTTTTCGGCCTGATCGAGGACCGCGGACTGGGGACCGTCCAGCACGTCGTCGGTGATCTCCTCGCCCCGGTGCGCCGGCAGGCAGTGCAGGACCACCGCCGCGGGGTCTGCCAAGCTCAGCAGATCTGCGTTCACCTGGTACGGCCGGAACGCGAGGACCCGCTGGTCCCGCTCAGACTCCTGCCCCATGCTGGTCCACACGTCGGTGTAGAC
>VAPR01000896.1_pt1 | contig 17079 bp, 14 predicted proteins | sample 3380701 | NCBI WGS metagenome assembly VAPR01 (sample SAMN11536904, study PRJNA540576) | hot springs metagenome | isolation source: hot spring wet sediment | place: Spain: Lobios | collected 2014-01 | reverse complement strand
TCCCTCGACAAAAAAGAGAAGTGGAACCTAGCGGCCGGCCCGGCGATTCGGATGTCCGAGCAAAGCATCAGCTCTAAACCGGCGCCTTCCACCTTGCCGTCGACCGCAGAGATTGTAGGTACGGGATAAGAAGCCAGCCTCGAGCAAGCCCTGTGCCACGGAACCAGTTCCGATTGGGGGTTCTGAGAAGTCGTTATCGCCTCCCACTCGACGTCGTCGGTATCGCCGAGGAAGTGACCCTCGATCCCGGAGACGATGACGAGGCATTTCACCGCGGCGTCTCCCTCTGTGGCATCGAGGATTCTCGAAAACTCTCTGAGCGCTTCTGCTGTGAGCGCGTTCGTATCGGGGTTGGTGTAGGTGAGGACCAGTACCGATCCGTCTATCGATTCCTTTTTCCAATGAGGTGCAAGGTCTTGGGTTCCGGATTCGGTGTTCATGTCAGTCCTTGGGGAGAAATTGCGGCCGGGGCCGAGCGTCCGGATCGATGAGCCCTACGGCGCCGCAGAAATCATCGGACCACACATCGCCTAAGCGGTCCAGCGGAATCTCGGCCAGGTACCGTCTCGGTTGCTGTTCGAGGGTCTCCACCAGTGCAGGGATCCTTTCGGGGTTCGATGCTCTGTCATATAGAACTGTATACGAGATCACGCGCCCTTCTTGAGCTTCGGCCCCGTCGAACCAGGGCATCTCCTCGGAATCGATTCGTTTCTGCTCCTCTGATAGGTCGGCGTATATAAACGGCTTGTCGGGGGGTTGTGAGGAATAAGCGCCGATCGAGTGCTTGGTTACGAACCACCCCAGCCCCGTGCACAACGCTCGGGATCGTTCGCGCCGGCGTAGGCGGTCCACGGCATGGGCTACGGCATGAGTGGTGTAGTTGTTGCCGGGGCCCCCGAAGTACGGAAGCCCGCCGGTGAGAGTGAGCGGCCGATCTCCCTGCGGCGAAAGCCCCAATGCGTCGCAAGCGATCTCGACGGCAACCGGGAAGCACGAGTAGAGATCGATGAATTCGAAGTCGTCCGGACCTGCGTTCAAGCCCTCGAAGACCGCCTTGCCGCACCCGGCGATTCCAGGAGATCGAGCCGGGTCGGGCCGCCTCGAGAAAAACCAGACGTCGTTCAAGTCGGCGCCTGCAAGAGGAAACACCCATCGATCCTTCGAAATCCCTTTCGATTCGGCTACTTCGGCTGAGGCCAGGAGAAGAGCGGCGCCCTGGTCGACCTTCATTACCGCGTTCATGTATTTGGTGTAGGGGAATCCCGTGAGACGGTTTTCGAGAGTCGGTGTCGAGATTTCCGAAGCGGTCCTCGCCTCGGGGAACCATGCCAGCGGATTCGTCCGGGCTACTTTGTTGAACGACTCGAATAGGCGACCGAGGTCTTCCTGGTGGTCTTTTATCGTCTTGCCCTTGGACGCTCGATAGGCGTTTTCGAGAATCGGGTAGATCTGTCCGGGCGTGATCAGTTGCATTGCCATCTCTTCAGGAGAGAGGCCGGTTCTCGAATCGCCGATCGTTTCGGGGGGTCTGGAGCGGTCTCCGCGCTCTAGCTTGACCCCGAAGTTGCGCGCCTGGGCGCCGGAGGCGAAAGCTTCGGCGCCGGCAATAAGCACCGCCTTCGAGGCGCCGGAGGCGATTTCCCGGCAGGCTTTGTTGATCAGCCACTGGGGAGAGTTGCCCCCGATCGACGTGTATCCTTTGACCTTCGGATCTATCCCCAGGCGCCGGGCGAGTTCGCCGGCGGGGTCCTGATAGGTCCAGGAGATGATGTTGACCACGTATACGGCGTCGATGGAGGCTCTAATATCCGGGGCGCCGCAGTCCTCGATTGCCGCTGCCGACACGGACTCCATCAATTCCATGGGAGTGACTAACTTGTGAGGTGCTTTCGGGCGATTGGTTCGCTGACCGACCCCTACGATGACCGGTTGTCTTGGGTCCATTTCGCCCTCCTCTAAAGAGTGCATCCTTTAGGTATCGACCGGCGCCCCCGCGCGCATCTGTAGCAGGAGTTACTAGATGGTAACTAAGTTATGGCCGAGGGCTCATCTTCATTAGAAAACGAGCTGCACGTCGGTTCCGGCCGGGGGACCTTGAATAAGAAGTCTCTCAGCCGTCCGGCAGTGACCATGGCCGTAGGAACCGCTATTTCCCGGCTCACCGGTCTGGGGCGGCTCGCCGCTATGGCCTATGCAATCGGCGTTGCAGAAAGCCGGCTCGCGGATTCCTTCAATATCGCCAACACGCTGCCCAACGTCATCTACGAACTCATCCTCGGGGGAGTGCTCACTTCGGTTTTCATCCCGGTATTGGTAGAGGACATAAAGACGGCGAGAGACGACGAGGAGGCGTCTCGGCGCGTATCTTCGTTGTTCGTGGGGACTATGGGGGCGTTGGTCGCGCTGACAATCGTCGCGATCGTGCTCGCGCCCTTCATCATCGACCTGTTCGCTTTTCGCCTTCCTCACGAGGCGAGAGAGTTGCAGAAAAGGCAAGCGACTTACTTCTTCAGATTCTTCGCTTTCGAGATCGTCTTTTACGGTTATACGGCGATGACGGCCGCTCTCCTCAACGCCTACCACCGATTTGCAGCGACTGCTTTTGCTCCCATCGCCAACAACGTAGTGGCGATCGCAACGTTCTTGTTGTTCGCCGCGGTCACGCCTACTCGAGCGGTGCTAGAGGGCAATCCTTCGAATGAGGCTTTGCTGATATTGGCCCTGGGGACGGCCGGTGGGGTGGCTGCGATGGCCTCGGCGCAGTGGCCCGCCGTGCGGAGGCTTCCTCTTAGAATCAGCATTCGCTCGGGGATCGCGCACATAAAAGAAAGTTCATGGCCGAAGCTGATCAGGCTCTCCTACTGGATTTTCGGCGTTGTAGTGACCAATCAGATCGGATTCGGAATCGCCCTGGTGTTAGCGAACGGCGTCCAGGGCGGCCCGACGGCTTACTTCGTGGCGTTCGCTTTTTTCCAGTTGCCTATAGGACTGGTGGCCGTTTCTATCATCACGGCTGTGGTCCCCTCCATAGCGGGGCTCTGGGTAGAGCAGCGTAAAAGAGATCTTTCCAGGCGCCTTATTCATGCCGTGCGGGCCATCACGGTGCTCCTGGCGCCGATGACGGCGGCGTACCTTGTGCTGGCGGGACCTGCGGTTGCGCTCTTGCTGGAGCGGGGTGTCATGTCCGAGGACTCCTCACGTTTGGTCACCTCGACGCTGGTGGGATTTGCGATCGGAGTTGTTCCTTTTTCCTTGTGGCTTCTCGCCATGCGGAGCTTTTATGCAATGCACGATTCGAAGTCTCCGTTTTTCTTGAACCTTGTAGAGGTCGCAGCGACCGTCGCTCTCGACTTTGCGCTCTATCCCCGACTGAAGATCACCGGTCTGGCGATCGCTCACAGCGCCGGCTATTACATAGGAGCGGCGATGGCCCTCTATGCGCTTTTCAGAAAGACCAAAGAGGAGTCGATCGTCGCATCCGTCGTAGCTCCTGTTGCCAAAACGGCTCTCGCCGCGACTGCTGCGGCGGGGGCGACTTATTTTGGTTTGCGGTACCTGTATCCGTCTCTCGAATCGCACCTAGCCGGTGGAGCTACCTTTGAAAGACTTGCCCAATTGTCCGTAGGAGGAATCCTGGTTCTTGCGATCTTCGTGGCCGTCGGCGTCGCGTTGCGCCTCGAAGATCTCAAAATGTTGAGGCGAATTCTGAATCCCAAAGAGCTGCTGGCCGAAGTCGAAGAGGCGCCCGTAGCGAGACGGATAGATCGGTGAGGGATTCTGCTGTAGTCACTACCTATCCGCCGCTCGATCACGCAGCGCTCCTGGGCGGCTCGAAAAGGATCATTCGAGACCCATTAGCACTGCGGTCGTTCATCGAAAACTCCGAGATAGATGAGCATCTGCTCCTCGGTTTTGCATCATCCGGCCTGAGCGACAGGTACGAAGAGCAGAGCCGTAGCCTAAGAGAAGGCAAAGCGTATCTTTTGCATCTGGGACGGGGCGCCGTCTACCTGGCGGCCCGCGCGATCGAGCGAGGATGCCGTCGTAAGGGGCGTCACGTTATCGCAGTCCCCTCCTATCACTGCGGGTCGGAAATCGAGGCCTTGGTTCATGCGGGACTCGAGCCCCGCTTCTACAGAGTCAGATCAGATCTGTCTGTCGATCCTGAAAGCTACGAAGAGGCTATCGAGGGGGCTTGCGCGGCGTATCTGACATCGTTCTTCGGCCTTCCTCCTTTCGTAGAGGGACACTGGCCCCCCCGCTCCGGCCGGACAGAGTCCGATGCCGTTCCGGTAATAGAAGACGCGGCTCACGCCCTGTTTTCTCGATACGACGACGGAACTCCGGTTGGGGCGGCAGGTGCAGCCGGGGTGTTTTCGATACGTAAGAGCATCGGAGGTATAGATGGGGGAGCGCTCCGGTTGTCCTCGGAGTTGTCTCCTCCTGAGCCTGTGTCGTCTCCGCGGCGATCCCGGTCGATTCGGTCGGGTATCCGGTCATTTCTTTCGCAGGTGTTGCTGGATCTTGGTGCCACCGAAAGCCGGGTGGGCGAATGGGCATCGACGGCGGTTTCGCATTTTTCGAGATCGGAAAAGGCCGCCGCAGAAGGCGACCTGGAAACCGTAGTATATGGCTCTTCCGAAAGCGGCCAAGGCGCTTGGAAATTGTCTGGAGAAGCTATATTGCGGGCCGCAGGACGCGCATCTCTTCTAACTTACTTCGTGCTCGCAGGACAGCTCCCCGGGACGGTATCAGCCCTCCGGCGCTCCAATTACCGGCGACTGGTTTTCGAATACGAGCTGGAAGAGTTCGTCCCTCCTCGCATGAGGGAACTTCCCGAAGGAGCGGTTCCTCTGTTCCTGCCGGTTCTCTCTACGAATAGACGAGCAGCCGTTGCGGCATTCTACGAGGCCGGCATCCGCGTGCTGGAAGTGTGGCCGGTAGCCCACCGGCTCGCCGATCGACGTTTCGAAGAAGAGCTTCGGCCTCTTAGAACCCGGCTTCTCGCTCTTCCGGTGCACCATCTGCTGGGAGCATCGGCTCTCGCCCGGATCGGAGAGTCGGCAAGGGAAATTCTCTTGGGCGCCGGCCGCTCGAGGACCAAAGGAAAGCCGGCTTGACTTGACATCTATGTTCTGAATGTTCTAAACATTTCGAACATATCGATCAGGTCGTCTGCCGCCACAAAGCGCTCAGGGAGGTTTCTTGCCGGCGCCGACCCAGACGGCGCTTCCCTGGGGCGGGCGGGTACTGGAAAACAGCTCCTGGAGGTTTCTTGCCGGCACTGACAGAGGCCGAAAAAATCTTCGTCGACGGGATCGGAATTGCCGCTGCCACCTCCGGGGTGCTCAGCCAGGCTCAAGGGCGGATATTCGCTTACATATACCTGAGCGAGAAGCCGGTCGACCTCGATGCGATCGCCTCCGCTCTGCAAATCGCGAAGAGCAGCGTGTCGGTCAACATTCGGGCTCTGCTCGAATGGCAATTGGTCAGACGCGTGACGGTACCCGGTTCGAGGAAAGACCACTACGAAGGGCCGACCGATTTTTGGAGGGTCCTCCAGGAGATCGTCGAAAGACGGTTCAGATGGAATCTGAGACAGGTCATCGCCACGGTCGAGGAGACCAAGAGAGCGCTAGGTTCGAAGTCGAGCATCGACCCTTCGTTGCGGCGAATCGAGGCTCTGGGCGAATTCGCCGCCGCTGTCGAAAGAGGCATGGCCGGATTCAGCTCCGGCAACGCGTGGCAGCCCGACGAAGCTAAAAAAGCTGCCACCGTCACGCCCATAGCGTCTGCGGGATCGTCGAAGAAAAAATCGGCGGTGAGGAGAAAATGATCGAAACGGTCGGCGTTGCGATTTCCGATGAGGTTGAAGAACTTCTCGACAGAGCCCTGGTGGCCGAACTCTCCGTAGTCGGTCCCAAGGGTGTTCCTATCGTCCATCCGATGATCCCTTTGTACGACGGAAGGTTCGTATATATGACATCCAGTGTGCTCTTCAGCCGGAAACTCGAGCGTATAAAGGCCGACCCCAGGGTGTCCGTGAGCATCACCGATGAGCATGCGCTGAGAGGATCGAATCTGGCCGGCGCGGTCATCAAAGGTCTGGCCCGGGTTATAGACGACGATTTACACGACGGCTGGACGAGGCTGCTTCCCCTATGGAAAGCAAAAGAGCCGGCCGTGGAGGAGTTCCTCAAAAAACGCTATGCAATGCCGCTTTTCTGGGAGAGAGCGGTCATCGAGATTACGCCCACGAAGGTCATCGCATGGAAAAAAGATTGAGGCGGAACGGACGAAGCGGCGCGCCGGTTGCGGAGCTGGTCGCCGATTACTCGAAGGCCGTCGTCACTTTCATCGACGATGACGGCTATCCGATGAGTGTCCCCGCGAACTTTGCCGCCGGCGATCGAGAAGACAGCGTGGTGTTGTACCCCATAGCTGAGATGCGGGGTCTCTACCCGGGCCGACGCGTAAACGTCGTATTCAGTCGAATACGACCTGTAGAAGGCATGGGATATATAGACAGGCGCTATGTAACTATCCGCGGAGCGATCAAGGGTCGTGACGGCGGATACGAAGTGCGAGCAGAAAGCGTCGGCGGTTGGTCCGAAGCCGAGGTCCCGTTCTTCGAGTACTGCGAGCGCTCTCTGGGCCAGGCAAAGGCGTATATGGAGGCTCTTTCCAGAGAAAAAGGACAGAAGGTAGCTCCCAAGCTCTCCTTTGTCTGGAAGGCGTTCCTGGCGACCAGGGTTCCGTTTCTGTCGGCGACCGTAATTCCGGTCGCTTTGGGGACTGCAGTCGCTCGCAGTCACGGACACTCGGCCTGGTGGCTGAGCGTCATAGCCTTGATCGGCGCCTCGTTGATCCACCTGGGACTCAACATGCTGAACGACGTTTGCGATACGGCTTCGGGCACCGACGAGGTCAATGTAAATCCGACGCCTTATAGCGGTGGGTCCAGAGTGATCCAGTACGGTCTCGTATCTCGCAAGGAGATGCTGGCCTGGTCGATAGCATTCCTCAGCGCCGGCGCCGGACTGGGTCTGGTGCTCGCCTGGATCAGAGGACCTGTTCTTTTGTTGCTGGGTGTCGCAGGCCTGTTTTTGGCGGTGTTTTACTCCGCCCCTCCAATAAGACTCTCGCAAAGGGGATTGGGCGAAGCCGCAGTCGCTTTGGGATTCGGTCCGATAGTGGTAGAAGGAAGCTACTATGTCGCCGCTCGCTCGCTCAGTTGGGAAGCTTTCTATGCCGCGATGCCGGTGGCGATTTTGGTGATGCTCATTCTTTATGTAAACGAAATTCCCGATCGTAAGGCCGACGCGGCAACAGGAAAGAGAACGCTCGCAGTAAGGCTTTCGCCATCTTTAGTACTGGCCGGATATGCGGCGTCGGCCGCGATCGCATTCGCACTGATCATCGCAGGAGTTGCGTTTCGGATTCTTCCCGTTGCCGCACTGGCGGCGGTTGCGCCGGCGCCTATGGCGTTGTCGGTGTACAGAGGAATCAAGAGCAACTACGACGATCCCTACGGGCTGATGCCGGCAATGGGGAGGAATATCGCTTTGCATGGGGCGGTCGGTTCGCTGCTCGTCGGCGCCTATGCGCTCACAACCCTGATAGGTCGCTGATCGCTAAGAGGCGGCCCCCTCCCTGGTACGGGACGCAGATAGGATCGCGCGTTCCAGCCCTTCGACTTACAGCCCTTTGATGAGAACGACCGGCGTCTGTTCGTCTTCGTTTCCCGCCGGATTGTCCGAGAGCACCGACTCGACGACCGCTCTGTCGATGCCGGAGGAAGCGCCTATTATCCATGCGCCGGTTTTGTTGTTGGCATCGACGACACAGACCCGGCAGCCCAGAGCCGAGGCTGCGGCTTCGGAGAAGCCATCGGGATCGGCGGGTCCCAGAATCAAGTGATGGTCGAAGGGCGGCATGCAGGCGGCGACATCGTCGATCATCGCGGAGCGAGGCCCGGCGATCCTGTAGAACAGTCCGTGAGCCCCGGCGAGCTTGCCGAGGCCACTTCCTAGGGCGGCGAGCAGAATACGAGCGGCGCCTGCTTCAGCAACGGCGCCCTGCATGCCTTGAGGACTGTGCAAGGGTCCTTCGGGATGAACGAACTTGCATAAAAGCCGGGCCAACGGGCCGGCATCGACAAGCTCGAGAGGGATCGCCCGGCCCTGAGAGATCGCCAGCACCGACTCGGAGACCGCCACGATGTCGGAGGGTTCCCGGACAGAAGCGGTCGCGGCGTCGATCAGCGCTACAAAATCGCTGTGCATGGTTACCAGAGGTGTCGGGATCGCCAGGCGCGCGACACCGGGATGCTTGTCGGTCACCACAGGTTCTTTTCGGCTCGGGGCAGGATCGCCGCGGCGCGAATCGGCCGCCGGCCACGAATCCCAGGGTTCATCTCCCACCCAACGGCCCCGGCGCAGACCCTCCGCCGCCCGCCGTATCGCGGCGCTTCTTTTGTAGATCTCCGATCCCGCTTCGAGTGTCCGAAGCGCGGCATCGAAATCGTCCAGAACTTTCACCTCCAGCCAGGCGAGGAAAAGATAGTCAGAGACATAGACCAGATAGTTGGGGGCCAGTGAAACCAGCCTCTCTTGCCAGTAGAGCGCGGCCGGCAGGTTGCCCAGGCGGTAAGAGATGCGCGACAAGCGCTTGTATACATGCCTTCTGAGGTCGGGGATCGTCTCTGAATCTTTGAGGACGGAAACTGCTTCATCTAAGTGCTTCCCTTCGGTCAGCAAATCGGCATGAGTCAGGCGATACCACTTATTACGGGGGTGATGGCGACGCGCCGCCTCGATCTGTCGAATCGCCTCGTCGAATCTGGACTGGAACGCGTAGATCTCTGCCAGAGCGCTCCGTGCGAATCTTGATCCCGGGTCTGCCTCGAGAGCCGACAGCGCGGCTTCTTCAGCGGATTCGTAGTCTTTGGCCACAGAGAGCATGAACCATGCATCTATTCCCGGATCCGCAGCTCGCTCGAGTCTGGATGAAATCGTGTCGAAGGGACGCGGGGCGCCCGAATAGCTCGAGGAAGAGTAGGTTCCTCGCTCGGCGAGGTATCTTCCCCGACGGTATTCCCGCCTCAGGCGTCCGGCAAATTTGAGGCGCGTCGAGGTCGTTTTGATCATCAAGAACCTTTCGAGCGACGAGTCGTCGCCGGGGAGGGCCCGAAAATCGCCTTCCCATTCTGTCGGTGGTAGGACGGGGCGTCAACCCGGCTGTTCTCGATACGGGGCATCCGGCCGGGGCCGATCGGCTTCGAAGAAGTTCAACCCTGATGCCGACGATGCCGACATTTGGAACGAACCCGCGTTTGCATTCGCAGGGGATGCGGGCGGTTGCGGATAGAATGAACTACGGGGTGTGTCCGGGTTGGGTGGTTCTCGATCTAAGTGCCAGGCAGGGCGATGGAAGGGCTTCTCGACGAGAGATTCCGCATAGAGGGTGAGTTGGGCCGCGGCGGCATGGGAATAGTCGTGAAGGCCCACGACACCCTTCTCGATAGACCGGTGGCTATAAAGATGATCTCGCCCGACCTGGTCGAAGGCGGGGGAATGGAAGCCCACCAGATCATCCAGCGTTTTCTGATCGAGGCTAGGGCCGCGGCCAAGCTGGCTCATCCCAACGTGGTCACTCTCTACGACGTCGTCGATTCGAAACCTCCCTATATCGTGATGGAGTTCGTAGACGGCAAGACCGTCAGGGATCTGGTGGAATCCGAGGGGCCTTTCGAACTTGCCAAGGCGTGTGATGTCTGTGCACAGGTGGCAAGAGGGCTTCAGGCCGCGCATGCTCAGGGATTGATTCATAGAGACATAAAGCCCGAGAACATCATCATCTCCGGGGACAAGGCGAAGATTCTGGACTTCGGGCTTGCGCAGCTTCAGAAATTGCGAGGGGCGACTAAAAAAGAACCTGTGCTCGGAACCCCGGGTTATATGGCGCCGGAGCAGATTTTGGGCAAAGAAGCCACACCTGAGAGCGACATCTTCGCAACGGCTTGTGTCTTCGTGTACTCGCTCATAGGCCACGACCTTTTCGAAGGGGCCGACGTCAAAGAAATCCTCACTAAGGTCGTAAAGGAAGATCCCGATCTCTCTCAGGTTCCGGTCGGCGCTTCTCTTCGACCTTTCTTGACCCGCGCGCTGTCGAAAGATCCGGCTTCCCGGCCCACCGCCGAAGAACTCTCTGCGGCTATGGAACTTGCAAAGGGTGAGGCGCCGGATAGATACGGTGACTTTTTCGAGGCTGCTTCGAGCAGCAGTGGTGGGGTATCCGTACCGGGAATAGCGATATACGAAGACGAGCCGGCGCCTGCTGCTGCGGGCACGGCCCCTTCTGTGACGCCTGCTGCGACGGCGACGGCCGGTACCGGTAGTTTTCAGAACATGCCACCCGCCGGACCCATAAGACTGACCACGCCGCCGGCGACGGCGAGGACCGGATCATTCAGTCAACCGGCGCGTTCGACCCAATCGACCGGCGCTATAGCGCCTAGCGCGCCGAAACCGGCTGCCGGTGTTCCGAAATGGCTGTTGCTGGGTGGGGGTATAGCCGCATTCGTAGTTATCGTGGTCGTAGCGCTCTGGCTGCTTCAAGCGGCTATTCGCTGAGCGCTGCCGTCACCTTCTGCGCCGGCAAAGCTCTCTAACAAACTTGGGGTGTCGGTCCCGCCTCAGCATAGGCGGCCTGTCTTACATCGAGCACCAAAGCGTATTTCTGCGAGCTGAGCTCCGCGTCGGTCAAGGAATTCGAGGGGACTTCGTTCCACTCGAAGACATACGAGCTGCTTTTCTTGGCTCGAAAGGATATGTCGGCGCGCCTGTAAGCCGGGCAGCGGGCTGCGCTTTCGGAAATCTGCTTTCTCCCCAGCTCTGCGCCGGAGGCATCTCGAATTACCAGGGTCCCGGTGATGCTGCCTTCCTGCGAGCTGAGGATCGTGATGTGGAACTCGGCGGTATTGGCCCTCGACTGCAAGAAAACAAAGAGCACTACAGCTCCCACTACCAGGATTGCCAGTGCTTTTAGATACCCCTGGATCTCTTTCAAAAATTTGGTCGCAGAGGTTTGACGCTTCATCTTGGACGGAGGAATGACGGGAGTGGACGCCCGCCCCGTGGCGATGCTCCAGGAGGTGGTCGATCGTTTGGGCCCCCAGCCCGGCGGCGGAAGCGAATCCTGAGAGGCACTGGTCTGAGTTGGAGTCACGTCGTAGCGAGAAGGAGCTGCGTTGGTTGCGTCAAAAAGCTCCTGGGTGGCGCCCCTCGGGGTTCCGGCAATAAAGCCGGTGTCTCGACCGGCGCTCTGGCTCGAGGGTGCGCCGGATGAGGGTGGAGGTCCCATGCTCTGGCTGGGAGGCACTATCAAATCCTGACCGCACAGCTCGCAACGAGTCGTGCCGGGTGGATTTGCGTGGCCGCAAAAACTGCATCCGGGCAGTGTCGGACCTCCTCGTCACAGGCGGCCTGCGGCCGGCAGATGAAAGCTCAGGACGCCTGTTCTACTACCAGCGTTCCCATCGAGGGATGGCGAAGCTTAGACAGGGCTTTTGCTTCGATCTGCCTTATACGTTCTCGCGTCAGGCCGAATGCTTTTCCAACTTCTTCGAGCGTTCGCTCCTCTCCGGTATCCAGCCCGAAACGGAGCTCGAGGATCGCCCTTTCGCGGGGCTTCAATACCTCGAGAATCTTGCGTATCTCGTCCTTGGAGGTCGCTCGCAGCGCGTCGTGTTCGGGATCGGGGGCATCGGTGTCTTTTATGAAGTCTTCCAGCTCGGTCTCTTCGTCCTCGCCGATCGTCTCGTGAAGCGATGCCACGTCGTATATAGATTCGAGTGCGAGCCGGACTTTTTCGACGGGAAGCTGGGTCGCTTCAGCCAGCTCGACTTCAGAAGGCCGGCGTCCGAGTTCAGCCTCGAGGCGCTGGCGGGCCTGGTTCAGTTTGGTTACTACTTCGGTCATGTGGACCGGTACGCGAATGACACGGGACTTGTCGGCTATGGCTCTGGTGATCGCTTGTCGGATCCACCAGGTGGCGTACGTAGAGAACTTGAAGCCTCTTCGATAGTCGAACTTCTCGACCGCCCGCATGAGTCCCAGGTTGCCTTCTTGGATGAGGTCTAAAAGAGGCATACCCGAAGAGTTGGTGTACTTCTTGGCTATCGAGACCACCAGGCGGAGGTTCGACTCCAGGAAGCGCTTGCGAGCTTTCTCGCCCTCGCGCACCAACCTCTGCAAGCGGATCCGCTCTTCTCTGGAAAGCTTTGCGCCGCCTGAATCGAGAGCCTCTTTGGCCTCGACCCCCGCCTCGATAGCCTTGGCCAGCTCTACCTCGTCTTTTTGAGTGAGAAGCGTATGGCGTCCGATTTCTTTTAGATACTGCCCGAGCAGATCTTCGCTTTCTAGTGCTTCCTTTCTCACCCTCGCCATTCAGCTCTCCTGCGACGCGTGACGGTACGGGACGATCGAGCGGTTCTTTGCGGTAGAAGAATTGCCAAATTCCGGCAACCTCTGGATGCAATGGTTGCGACTCACCATTGTATAACAGGGCAATGCCGCCGTAATTCCCACCATTTTCGAGAAGAGACGCGGCATACGTACTCCCGAAGACACGCTCGAATGCTGATAGACGCTCAACACTCCAAAGAATCTATCGTCGGCAAGACGTGAATCATTAGCGCGAATTGCAGTACAAAAGCCGCCGCTAGGACTGCGAAGGCTTGGGGATGGCCTCTTCTAGTGCGCCGGTCGGCTCGATTCCCGATTCCTGGAAGTCCGCGATTGCCTTTCTGGCGGTGTCTTCGGATACCGCCCTGGTGGCCGGTAGGTGCACTTTTACTTTGAATCCTGCATCGGCTAAGGAAAGAGCCGTCTCACGGACGCAGTAATCCAGGGCGAGCCCCGTCATGGTCACTTCTTCGACGTTCGAATTCTTGAGAAACTCCACGAGATCGGTGCCCGATGTCTTGTCGTTGACGGCAGCTTTTACTATGTGGTCGGCTTTGTCGGCGGCGAGATCGGGGTGCAGCTCGGCGCCCTCGGTTCCCTGGATGCAATGCGGCGGCCAGGGGCCTCCTTGTTCGACAAATGAGGGGTCGTCGGCCGGATGCCAGTCCTGGGTCAGGACGATCGTGTCGTAGTCGTCCATCAGCTCGTTGATTACCCCTACGACCTCGTCTCCCTCGGGCACCGCAAGAGCTCCGCCCGGGACGAAGTCCTTCTGGACGTCTATGACCACAAGCGCTCGTTTTCCCATAGCAGATTACTCCCGCTTCTCGATGGGTTACCGAACCCGGGACGACTTCTGACGATCCTCGGCTCGTTTCAAAGCAGCTCTTAGCTCGGCGGACGTCTCCGCAGGAGATTCACATAGATAACCAGAGCAAACATACACAGCCGGCCTGCTGTCGGTCGCACCCTTTCCTTCCAGAAGAGGCAGATCGGGCGGAGCGTTATCCACTCCGGGTGCAAGGACGGTATTGGGGAGATAGCTCGCAAGGACCTGGGCGCGCATCTGCTCCGAGACGCTGCCCGAAATCACGATCTCCCAAGGTGGAAGGATGTCGAATAAAAGAGCGCAAAGCGCTGCGCCGAATGCGGTCGGGTGTCTGGCTGCTACGGCGCCCAGTGATCGTATTATGCGCCTGCCCCTCTCTTCTACGTCACGGTCGTCGAGGAGCCGGCCGAGCCTCAAGAAGAGCAGCGCGGCCAATGAATTCGGCCCGGGCTCGGCGCCGTCGAGAATCGGTTTGGGTCTGGCGATCAACCTGTCTCCGGAATCGGTTTGCTTCGAAGGCGCCAGATACAAGAGTCCATCCCGCTCGTCTATGAAGTTTCCCTGAAGGGATGCCGAGAGTTCCGACGCATAGACGACCCAGTCCCAGTCTCCGGTCGCTTCGAAAAGAGCCAGAGCTGCGATCCCCAAGGACGCCAGGTCGGAAGCAAAGCACTCTGCGGATTTCTTGCCCTGCCTGAAGCTGTGCACGACGCCGAGGGGGCCCGACATCGATTCTCGTATGAACGATGCTGCTTCCACTGCAGCGTACAGGTACTTTTGCTTGCCGGATGCTCTGCCCAAGTCGGCCAGCGCGTGAATTGCCAGGCCGTTCCAGGAAGCCAGGATTTTGTCGTCCAGGCCGGGCTGAGGACGCCGCTTTCGCGCCTCGGCCAGTGCGTGGCGGGCTCGGACGACGGCTTGCAGCTCGTCATCGGATAAGTCCTCGAGGCGCTTCTTCGCTGTGAGATGGTTTTTGCCTTCGAAGTTGCCTTCTTTGGTGATCCCGAAGTAGGAAACGGCCGCCTCGAAGAGCTCGGGCGCAAGAATCTGCTCGATTTCTCGGTATTCGAACGTGTACGTAGCGCCTTCGACTCCCTCGGTGTCGGCGTCGAGCGCCGAGTAGAAGCCGCCCTCGGGGGATCGGAAATTCTCGAGAAGAAAGTCCGCCGTCTCTTCTGCGATTCGCTGATAGAAGGTCGATCCGAACCAATGGCCGGCCCAGAGATAGATCCGCAGCAACTGGGCGTTGTCGTAGAGCATCTTCTCGAAGTGAGGGATCTCCCACCGCCTGTCGACCGAATAGCGAAAGAATCCTCCTGCTATCTGGTCGTAGATGCCACCGAGGGCCATGTTGTCCAGTGTGGTTCTCAGGAGACGCTCGGCTCTGGGATCGGAGGTGACGGAGTGGTAGCGCAAGACATAATCGAGGTTCGGGGTCTGGGGAAATTTAGGCGCTCCGCCGAATCCTCCGAGTTCGTCGTCGAAGGATGCGAAAAGCGCATCGAATGCTCCGTCGAGAAGGTCCCATCCCCATTCTCTGTCAGAGTCCAGTCGAGGCGGCTGGAGCAGCTCTGTCACTTTTCCGGCCTGTACGGCGACTTCGTCACGTTTGGAGGAGTAGGTCTCCGAGATTGCGATGAGAAGAGATTTGAACGAGGGAAGTCCGCCTCGTTCTTCCTTGGGAAAGTAAGTTCCTGCGAAAAACGGTTTGCCGTCGGGCGTCAAAAACACGGTCATAGGCCAACCACCGTGGCCCGCCATAGCTTGAAGAGCCGTCATGTAGATTTCGTCGATGTCGGGGCGTTCTTCCCGGTCGACTTTGATATTGACGAAGCGCTCGTTCATGATCCGGGCGGTCTCCGGATCCTCGAAGCTTTCGTGAGCCATGACATGGCACCAGTGGCACGACGAGTATCCGATCGATAAAAGGATCGGGACGTCGCGCCGCCTGGCCTCTTCGAATGCTTCAGGGCACCATGGATACCAGTCGACGGGATTGTCCTTGTGCTGGAGAAGATACGGACTGGTCGATCCTTCGAGTCGATTAGCCAACCAAGCTCCTTTTGGGCTCTTTGCGATGCGCGCTGTGCGCCTACGCCACCTGTTCTCGGTCCACGTTGGCTATCCTATGCGAAGTCGATTGCTGCGAAGGTAAGAGATGCGTCGCACAAGGCTCATTTATGTCGGAAACGATTTCTTACAGGTTTTGTTCGTCTTCGTGGTGAGTGCTCTTCTAGGGGGCGCGATCTGGTATTGGATGTGGCCCTTCGGAATGCGTATGCGGCTGGCCGTAGCAGCCGGCGTGGCATTCGGAATCTTTTGTGCTATCGGGTCGCATTTGAGGACGCGGGACATCGAGTGGGAACGCGAGCACACCAAAGCCTTGCCTATGACGGCGCGCAGGCGCTACAAGGAGCGCGCCGGCTCCAGAGGCGCCGGCGACGCTTCTTGAAGAAGACCTGTGACGCCAAGGCGGCGAGAAGAAGAGGCGTGACGCCGAGCCGGCGAGACCGGACCGTCAGGGTCGGAGGGAGTCGACCACGTCGTCGTCGGGGTAGGTGACTCTGACCGTCGTCTTGATCCCTCCTCTTACAAAGAACTCTGCCTCGACGATCATTTTTTTCGGCGCCAGGGCGGCCACGAGGTCCGAGAGAACCGTGTTGGTGACTTCTTCGTGGTAGTGACCTTCGTCGCGGAAGGACCACAGGTAAAGCTTCAACGATTTCAATTCGACGAGTTTTTCTGCGGGCACATAAGAAATCCTGAACACCGCAAAATCGGGTTGGCCGGTTCTGGGACAGAGACAGGTGAACTCGGGGCACTCCAGGTGCACTTCGTAGTCCCGGCCCGGCTCGGGATTAGGAATAGTCTCTAGTTCCCTGGACGGCTTTGTCGGCAATCGCACCCCTCCTCCGATGCCCGCTCGAAGCGAATCCATATCATATGTTGATTCGGTGCCGCCTCGGTGCGGGGTCGGGCTTTAGATTGCATCGACGGCGTTTGCTGCAGCGCTCTACGTGAGGTCGGCGAGTGAGGATTTACAGCTCGGATACGAAGCTTCCCGGATCGGCGGAAGTCATGCCGCATTCGGTGTTCCAGGCGGTGGCTTCGGCTAGGGATGCCCGACTGATTCATGTCGACACCGACCGTGATTCGGTGCGCCCTGCCGGGTTGCTTTGGGTTCCATTGGACGGACGGTGGAAGAGGGCGCCCCTGGAAGAAGGCGTCGACGGCGCTCATCCGTTGCTGGACGATACAGGGTGGCCCGAGATAGATGTTCCGGACTGTTACGGCGCCGATCCCGCTCTCTCCCGCTACTTCGGACCTGTTTGGTATCGGCGGAAGCTTCGGATCCCCTCTCCTTTCTCTTCGGACGGCTCGCCTCGCTATTTCGACCTGGTTTTCTTTGGCGCCGATTATTTCTGCGAAGTCTTTCTCGATGGAGAAAGTCTCGGCGAGCACGAAGGATATGCGACGCCGTTTCACTTCGATCTATCGCGCACCGGCCCGAAAGAAGCCGTACTGGCCGCTAAGGTGCGCTGTCCGCTGGAGGAACTCGACCCATCCGCGTTCTTTATCTTCCATCGCAAGCGTCAGATAAAGGGAACTCTTTCGTACCACGACTCCAGGCCGGGAGGCCTTCCCGGCGCATCCACACCGGGATGGACCCCCGAGGAGGGCCAGTCTTATCCGACCGGCGGCATTACCGGATCGGTAGTTCTAAGAGCGACGGGTCCGATCCGAATCGACGGTATCTTCGTCACCCCGTTAGATACAAAGGGT
>VAPR01000895.1_pt1 | contig 17080 bp, 14 predicted proteins | sample 3380701 | NCBI WGS metagenome assembly VAPR01 (sample SAMN11536904, study PRJNA540576) | hot springs metagenome | isolation source: hot spring wet sediment | place: Spain: Lobios | collected 2014-01 | reverse complement strand
GCTGATGAGACAGCCCTGAACTTGGGGGAACTACGGATAGCAGAAATGCACTTCCGACTACCACCCAAGAATCCCACTGTTACTGAAGGTGTCAGCTTGCCCCGGCACAAGGTCCCCTTTAGGGGAGGGGTGGGAGTCTCAAAATCTAGGAAGAATACACCGGAAGGAAGGGATTTCCATGAAACAGACATTCCAAACGAACGGGGCCACACTTGCATACCGCGATGAAGGAACCGGCGCTCCCCTCGTCCTGATTCACGGCTTTTGCGGCAGCTCACAGTACTGGCAGGAGGTGATTCCTGCGCTGGCCACAGAATTCCGCGTCATCGCCCCCGATTTGCGTGGACACGGGGACAGCTCCGCTCCCGACGAGTCGTACACGATGGATAAGATGGCCGATGATCTGGCCCGTTTGCTGGATCACCTGGAGCTTCCCAAGGTGGTCATGTTCGGCCACTCGCTTGGCGGATATGTGACGCTTGCCTTTGCCGAAAAGTACGCGGACAAGCTGACAGGTTTCTCGCTGGTTCACTCTACCGCCTATCCGGACGACGAAAAAGGCAAGGAAAACCGCCTGAAGGGAATGGAGAGCATTCGGGAAAACGGGATGGAACCGTTTATCAAGGCGCTGGTGCCGAAGCTGTTTGCCCCTGATCACGTGACGACCATGCAGGACGCGGTACAGCTTGCGAGACAAATCGGCTTGGCCACCGATCCACAGGGAGCCATCCGTACACTGGAAGGAATGCGGGACAGACCGGACCGCAATCACGTGCTGCGGAATGCACAGATTCCCATCCTCCTGGTCGCCGGAGAAAACGATCAGATCATCCCGAAGGAAAAGACGTTTTCCGTAGATGCACCCCATGTTCGCCAGGAGCTGATTCCGTCCGCTGGTCACATGGGCATGCTGGAAGCCCCGGAAGCGTTAGTCCCGATCATCCGACAATTTGCGACGGCAACCCGATCTGAAATCTAGCAACTTTTTCTAAAATTTTGGTATAATCATAGAGATGCACTAATATTTGCTAGTTTTTATAGAGAGAGGGGAATTTTTTGCATGAAAAAGGCTCGTCGCATTAGCGCGGCACTGCTCGCAAGCGTCATCGGCTCGTCCTTGATGGCAGGCGCAGCGTTTGCCGCACCGATTCATCCGGTGAATCACGTGGATTGGATGGTGAAAAAAGCAATCGTCACTCCGGCAAAAGACGGACAACTGGCACTTGAGCGGAATGTCACTCTTGCCGAAGCAGTGGTGGTATTCGCCAAACTGAAGGGAGCCAAGCTGCAGGCACCTGCCACAAAAGGCAGCCATTGGTCCGCACCGTACCTCGCTTGGGCGAAGACACAAGGAGCAGTGACACAGGACGACTTCAAAAACCCGACGCAGCTGCTCTCTTCGGCAAAGCTTACGGCGATTGCCAAAAAGCTGGGCTATGAGCTTGTGCTGGAAAACAAGCCGCAGGTTACGCGCGGCCAGTTTCTTCAAGCGCTTGGCGATGCGGCAACCACTCATGTGACGATCGCCCATACGAACGACGTACACGGACACATCGAGGAGAACGCGAGCGGCAAAGAGTTTGGCTATGCGAAAATTGCCACACTGCTGAAGCAATGGCGCGATGAAAACAAAAACTTCCTGCTGCTTGATGCAGGAGATACCTTCCAGGGAACTGTATTTGTCAACCAGTTTAAAGGGGAGTCCATCGTTCCGGTATTGAACCATCTGGGATACAATGCCATGGCTGCGGGCAACCACGAGTTTGACTTCGGCTACGAACAGCTTCTCAAACTGCGGGACATGCTGAAGCACCCGGTGATTTCCGCCAACGTATTCAAAGCAGACGGCAAGGAACTGCTGGTTCCGACCTACTACGCGGAGATCGGCGGCAAAAAGTTCGCCTTCATCGGTTTTGTGGCGGAAGATACCCCAATCCTGACCCATCCTGACAACGTCAAGGGATTGACGTTCAAAAACCCGGTGGAAATCGCGAAAGCAGCGGTGCCGAAGCTGAAAAAAGAAGTGGATCACGTCATCGTCATCTCGCACGTAGGTGTCGAAGTAGACCGCGAGATTGCGAAAAACGTGCCAGGCATCGACCTGATCGTAGGCGGCCACTCCCACACTCCGCTGAAAACGCCGGAAGTGGTGAACGGCACCTACATCGTACAGGACTGGGAGTACGGCAAGTCGCTCGGCCGCGCAGACCTCTACTACCTCGGCAAGGAACTGGTTGCGTTCAGCGGCGGTCTCGCTGAGTACGATGAGAAGGTACAGCCTGACGCCGATGTGGACAAGATGGTGAAAGAGGTTGTGAAAAAAATCGACGAGGTCATGAACGTCGTGATCGCCAAGGCGGAAGTAGATCTGGACGGCGACCGCAACTTCGTCCGCAAGCGCGAGACCAACGTGGGCAACCTGATCGCCGACATCATGCTGGAGCGCACCAAGTCGATCAAAGGTCAGGAGGCTGAGATTGCGCTGACCAACGCAGGCGGCATCCGCACCCAGTTGAAAGCGGGCGACATCACCAAGAAGGATCTGTATACCCTGCTTCCGTTCCCGAACACACTTGTCGTCATCGACGTGACCGGCGAGGAACTGAAAAAGGCGTTGGAGAACGGCGTAAGCAAAGTGGAGGAAGGGGCCGGACGCTTCCCGCAAATCAGCGGAATGACCTTCGCGTACAACCCGGCCAAGCCTGCAGGCGAGCGCGTGGTAGAGGTAAAAGTAGGCGGTCAGCCGCTTGATCTGAAGAAAACGTACAAGCTTGCTACGAACGACTTCCTGGCAGCTGGTGGAGACGGCTATGAGTCCTTCAAAAAGACCTCTTTCAACACCGGCATCACGTTGTACAGCCTGGTGGAAGAAGCGTTTATCCAACGAAAAGTCCTCAATCCGAAAGTGGAAGGACGCATCGTGGAAGTAAAATAATGGAGATCTACAGGGGGCTGCCAATGGCCCCCTGTTTTTAGTAAACATCTCGGGGGAGTCAGCGTGATCCATATTGGAAAAGTGATTCGAGATTTGCGCAAAAAAAGCGGTATGACGCAGGATCAGTTAGCGGATGGAATCTGCAGCCGCAGCTACATCAGTCGAATGGAAAAAGGCGATATCATTCCGTCTCCAGATCTTCTGCAGCTGCTTGCGGAGCGGCTGAAGGTCAGTGTCGATGCCCTGTACCTGCACCAAACAGGAACATCGGAGGAACACATCAGGAAGAGAGTGTTCCAACTGATCTCATGCGTCGAAAATCGAGACTGGAGTGCCGTGAAGGACGCTCTTGTCGCTTTTCCTGATGAGGTGGACGATCCGGCGACCGCTGCAGCTCTTGCGTGGGTGCGGGGCAGTTACACGGAAAACGTGCTGCACGACTATAACAGGGCGAAAGAACATTACGAACAGAGTGTTCAACTCTCGACAACGGATGAGATCGACATCCATATCCGGGCGTTGCTGTCTCTGGGCCACTTGTACGGCAAAAACGGAAACAACGCTGATCCGCTGCAGGGGTACCCTTTTTTGAAACAGGCGGAAGAACTCAGCGAGAGGCATACGATCGACGGACATTTGCGCATTTCGATTATGCTGGAAGTAGGGCTCTTTTACTTCAAGACAGGCAACTGCTCCAGAGCGATACACTATTTTTATGAAGCGTTGAAGTTAAACGAAGCGTATCGCACGGATTACCGTCTGGGACATGCTTATACAGGATTGACGATCGCCTACGGGGGGCTGAACCAGAATTACGAGGCGAAGCTGTACGCACAGCTTGCTGTTGAGGAATATGAGTCAAAGCGCACGGATGATACGCTGTTGGTAGGAGCGTATGCCAACCTTGGCATGATTCACAGATTTTTGTCCGAATACGAACAAGCTGTCAACAGTTTTCACAAGGCGGTTGAACTGGCGCGAACGACGGGTAGTGAATACCATCTGCGAAACTCGCAAGTAGAGCTTGCCGTCACGTACCAGCAGTTGAATCGGACGAAAGAAGCACGAGTTCTATGCCAGGAGATCATCGAAGAGAGCAGCAGCGCAGAAAGTGTGGCCGAGGCGAAGTTTGTTCTGGCCGAAATCCTGCTGAAATCAGGTCAGGAGAATGAAGCAATATCGCTTTTACAGGACGCACTGGACGGTTTTTTGGCCAAGCGACTGGTATTGTACCATCTGCCGCGGGCTTATCACCTGCTCGGACGTCTGTACAAGCAAAAAGGGGACGCACAGACGGCCCTGTTGATGTTTGAGAAAAGTTCGGAGATTTTGCTGGAAAACAGCGGCTACAAGCCAAAATAGAAAGGATAGTGACTCCTTCGACGGAAGGAGTTTTTTTAACCTTTTAGTAAACTTTGCGAAGTACCTTGTATTGTATAGTACCTGATGGTAATATGTACCATGGGTGATGAATATTGAATGTCCAATTTAAAAAAGGCGTACTGGAGCTGTGCGTGCTGGTGTTGACGGCACGTAAGGATAAATATGGATACGAACTGGTTCAAAACATCTCGGAAAAGTTTCTCATCGCGGAAGGTACCGTCTATCCCTTGCTTCGCCGCCTGACGCAGGAGGGTTACTTCATTACGTACTTGATGGAATCGCAGGAGGGACCGCCGCGCAAATACTACCAGCTCACGGAAAAAGGCCGGGAATACATGAATGACCTGGTGCTGGAGTGGAAGCTGTTTACCAGCGGGGTGGATCAAATGATTCAGGAGGGATTGGGCTATGACGAGAGCTGAATTTATCCGGGAGCTGGATTCGCTGTTAACCAGTTTGCCCGATAAGGAACGGCTGGACATTTTGGCCGATTATACGGAGCATTTTTTAATCGGGATCGACAACGGCAAGAGTGAACATGAAATCGCAGAAGGTCTGGGTAGTCCAAAAATGATAGCGAAGGAAATCATTGCCGGATACCATATTCATCAGGCGGAGTCGGATACCTCCATCGAAAACGTGACTCGTGCGCTGATTGCCACCGTCAGTCTTGGATTTTTCAATCTGGTATTCGTTTTGGGGCCCTTTTTTGGATTCATTGGCGTTCTGATCGGTTTGTATGCGACATCCATCGCACTGATTCTGTCACCGGTCGGACTTGTGATCAACTACGGCATGCCAGGCAATGTTGATGAAACCCTGTTTCTCGTATCGGCAAGTCTTGCGGCCGGCGGTCTTGGCGTGATGATGGGGATTGGCATGATTGCGCTGACCAAATGGCTGTATCGGCAGTTTCTGCGTTATCTGAACTTTAACTTGAAGATCATCAGGGGGAAATAAGAATGGATGCCATGTTCAAAAAAGTGTTTCGGCTGGCCTTGGTTTGTTTTCTCGTCGGAGCAGTTGGACTTGTGTACTACTTTCAAAAAAATCAAACCTGGTACAGCGGCATGGAACCGGTGAACGAGCAGCGAACCGTTCAAGAGCAGGTAAAATCCCTGGAACTGGATACCGCTACCGTTGATCTCGACATCGTGGCCGGGGACCGCTCGGATATCGGTGTACGCTTGTCGGGTGAAGTAAACCGGAAACGGAAGGATGCTCTTCGTCTCATCACCGAAATGCGGGGGGACGGAACGCTGTATATCGCCGTAAAAGAACCGAATCATCTGGGGTTTTCCTTTGGTCCGGACCATGATTTGCGGCTTGAGGTGATCATACCGAACAGAGAGTTGGAGCGAATCACGGTCAAGTCAAATACAGGAGATGTACACGCATCTGCGCTTACAGCTGGGGTGTCTTCCTTTGAAACCGATACAGGTGATCTCGCTTTGGAGGGCATAAAGGGAAACCACTTGCAGGCTACCAGCCATACGGGAGATCTGCAGTTGCGTCAGATTGAGGCAAAAGTGGATGTCGGGAACGATACAGGCGACGTCAAGATCATTGATCTCGCAGAGTTGAAACAGGACATCACCATTCAAACGGCGACGGGCGATGTCAGCATTGATGCCAGAAATACACCGGCGGCAGCCCAGATCGATCTCATGACGGACACTGGCGATGTGAATGTGAAATGGTCGGGTCTTGACTATCAGGAAAAGGATGAGTCCGAAGTGCGTGCCACCATCGGAACGGGTGGTCCTCGCATTGAAGTCAGCAGTTCCACGGGCGATATCAGCATTCGATAGAGAAATTTTGGCAACACTTGTGAAAGGAAGTTCCAGACTGATGAAACCATTTTGACACAAAAAAGGCGATTCTATCGATTGTGCCAATGGTATCATAGTGACGGAAGTATATGCGAAAGAGGGAGTATATTCTCATGACTGCAAAACCGTTTAACGATACGTTTTTGAAAGCTTGTCGCAAGGAAGCGACGGAACATGTGCCTGTGTGGTACATGCGCCAGGCGGGGCGGTACCAGCCGGAGTACCGCGCCATTCGCGCCAAGCACAGCTTTTTTGAAATGAACTACATACCGGAAGTGTGCGCGGAGGTTACTCGTCTGCCAGTCGAACAGCTGGGTGTAGACGCCGCCATCCTGTTCGCTGATATCATGACGCCGCTTGCGCCGATCGGGGTAGACGTCAATATTGAATCGGGCATCGGGCCGGTGATCTCCAATCCGATCCGTTCCATCGCAGACGTAAACCGTCTGGGAGAGCTAGACCCGCTGACCCATGTTCCATACATCATGGAAGCGATCAAAATTCTTCGCCAGCAGCTTCATGTGCCGTTGATCGGGTTTGCCGGCGCGCCGTTCACGCTGGCCAGCTACATGATCGAAGGCGGTCCGTCCAAGCACTACCACAAGACCAAGGCATTCATGTACACGGAGCCGGAAGCGTGGCAGGCCTTGATGGAAAAGCTGGCCGACATGACGATCACGTATCTGAAAGCACAGATCGAAGCAGGGGCGCAAGCAGTCCAGGTGTTTGACTCCTGGGTAGGTGCCTTGAATGACGAAGATTATCGCACCTACATCGCCCCGATCATGCACCGTATCTTCAGCGCAGTGAAGGAAACCGGCGTGCCTACGATTCTCTTCGGCGTTGGTGCCGGACACCTGCTGATGGAGTGGAACCGCCTGCCGGTAGATGTTGTTGGCCTCGACTGGCGGATGACCATTTCACAGGCAAGAGAAATGGGCGTGACCAAGGCTCTCCAGGGCAACCTCGACCCGACACTGCTGCTTGCGCCGTGGGAAATGCTTGAGGCGAAGGCAACAGAAATTCTGGAACAGGGCACGGAGCAGCCGGGCTACATCTTCAACCTTGGTCACGGCGTGTTCCCGGACGCGAAAGTAGAGACGCTGCAAAAACTGACGCAGTTCATCCATAGTTTTACGAAAAACGCATAGATCGAGGTGCTTTCCTCATGTCGAAGAAAAGGGTGGGGCTGCTGTTGATGGCGTATGGAACGCCGCGCAGCCCCGAGGATATCGAACCTTACTATACGCATATCCGTCGCGGACGGAAGCCGCCGGAGGATCATCTTCAGGACTTGAAAAACCGTTACGAGGCGGTCGGAGGCATCACCGCTTTCGCACAAATCACAGACGAACAGGTAAGCGGGTTGGAGAGGGAAATGAACGAGCGGTTTCCCGAGGTGGAGTGGAAAGCCTATCTCGGCTTGAAGCACATTGCCCCGTTCATCGAGGACGCGGTAGAAGCGATGCATCGGGACGGCATCGAAGAGGCGATCAGTCTGGTGCTTGCGCCGCACTACTCCACCTACAGTGTCAAGGTGTACAACGAGCGGGCGAAAGAGCAGGCCGAACGTCTTGGCGGGCCAGTCATCCACGCGGTGGACAGCTGGTACCGGGAACCGTCCTTCATACAGTATTGGGTGGATCAGCTGAAAAGCACGTTTGATTCGATCCCTGTGGAGGAACGGGAGAAGGCAGTCGTCATCTTTTCTGCCCACAGTCTTCCCGAGAAGATTTTGCAAATGGGTGACCCGTACCCGCAGGAATTGCAAGAGACAGCAGACCTCATCGCCAAGGAAGCGGGAGTCAGGCACTACGCGGTCGGCTGGCAGAGTGCCGGCAACACGCCGGAGCCATGGATCGGTCCTGACGTGCAGGATCTGACCCGAGATCTCTATCACGAAAAAGGCTTCACATCTTACATTTACTGCCCGGTTGGATTTGTTGCAGAACATCTGGAAGTCCTCTACGACAATGACATCGAATGCAAAGCGGTAACAGATGAGTTGGGTGCACACTACTACCGCCCGGAAATGCCAAACGCCAAGCCGGAGTTTATCGCCTGTCTGGCCGACGTCTTGGGCAAACAGTGGGCGAAACTGGGATCTGAGTGACATGAGCGAAAAACGATACCACATCTCCATAATCGGCGGCGGCATCACCGGTTTGGCGGCTGTCTATTACCTGATGCGAGAGAGGGACGAGCGAAATCTGCCGATTGACTTTACCTTGATCGAGGCGAGCGACCGCCTCGGAGGCAAAATCAAAACGCTGAAACGTGACGGTTTTGTTATCGAGCAGGGTCCCGATTCCTTTCTGGAACGGAAAGCGAGTGCAGCCCAGCTGGTGCGCGACGTCGGCTTGCAGGATGACCTTGTCCGCAACAATACGGGCCAGGCGTACATCCTGCACAAGAATCGTCTCATGCCCATACCGGAAGGGGCGGTTATGGGCATTCCCACCAGACTGATGCCGTTTGCCTCCACGTCGTTGATCTCGCCATTGGGTAAACTGCGAGCTGCGGCCGACCTCGTCTTGCCATCCGGACATCATGGGGATGATGAGTCGGTCGGTCATTTCTTCCGCCGCCGCCTCGGTGACGAGGTGATCGACAACCTGATTGAACCGTTGTTGTCTGGTGTGTACGGGGGAGATATCGACCAGATGAGCCTGCTCTCTACGTTTCCTGAGTTCGCCCGCATGGAAGAGAAGTACCGCAGCCTGATTCTTGCGATGAAAAACACCCGTCCCCAGGCGAACAGGCAGCAAAAGAAGCAGGGGATGTTCCAGACGCTAAAAGGCGGCTTGCAGTCGCTCGTGGAGCGGATCGAGAGCCTGCTCCCGGCGTCTGCCGTTCTCAAGAATACCCAGGTACAACAGATTGAAAAAAGTACTGCCGGTTACAAGCTTCATCTCAGTACCAATCAGGTGGTGGAGACGGATGCGGTCATCCTCACCGTTCCTCATGCCAACGTGCAGAAGATGCTGCAGTCATACGTCGAGATCCCTCCGCTTGCAGGTACCGCGCCGACGATGGTCGCCACAGTAGCGATGGCGTACCCAGCGGAGCAGGTGAAGCTGAATCTGGAAGGAACAGGATTTGTCGTTCCGAGAAAGAGTGACTTCACGATTACAGCCTGCACCTGGACCCATCGCAAGTGGCCTCACACCACGCCGAAGGGAAAAGCGCTGTTGCGCTGTTTCGTAGGCCGGGAGAATGATCAGGCAATCGTTCATCAACCCGACGAAGAAATCGTCCGAGTCGCCATCGCCGACCTGCAGCGAATCATGCAGGTCGGCGATACCCCCGAATTCTACGTGGTTGGCCGGTTGGAGAGATCCATCCCTTACGTCGTCGGCCACCAGCAATGGATGCGTGAGGTCACGGAAAAAGTGAACGCGAAACTGCCAGGCGTTCTGCTCGCCGGTGCCTCCTACGCCGGTGTCGGTTTGCCGGATTGTATCGATCAGGGGAAAAAGGCAGTGCAAGAGGTTTTGCAGTTTGTGAATAGGAAATAGTATCAGCCACTAATGATGAAGGACGCCTGGTTTCAGGCGTCTTTTTGCATGTTTAGAAACGTTTGCCCCGAGAAGAAGCATGTTTCCAGACGGAGCGACTTGCGAAGCCCAGCTTAGCGGAGCAATGATTGGCGGGAAAAAGAAACGCAACCCTGCTCACTCTTCGAAGCGGCGGCGACTTTTGCGTTTCCCCGCCAATCGTTGCGGAGCGGACAGTCCACACATCCCTGCAGGGTGTAGAACGGAGCAGAGTCTGGAAACATGCTTCTTCCCCCACAGCCACTTTCCTAGCGTTTTCTGGTCTAATCCAAGCGCACTGTCCATATAGTATAGAGAATTGTCTTGTACTTGAAAGGAGGAGCAGACGTGGCGTTACAGGATGGGTTACTCTCGTTTCAAATCAAGGAAACCATTTTCCTCTCATCGGATAAAGCAGGAATCGGAGATCTAAAAGAGCTGGAGCTGGTCCCGGACGTCGAAATCATCGAAAATCCGGGAGAGGTTTCCATTACAGGATGCCTGCAGCTTCATGGGAAGTACGAGCCGGTCAGGGGCACCTCGGAAGATGACGAAGGTGGAGCGGATACCCTGCTTGCGGCAATGAAGTTCACCCCGTTTCAATTCGAACAAAAAAACGGGAGCCTGTATGGCTCCGACCTTGAACTGGCCCATCGGATTCCACTCAACATCACCATTCCCTCCAATCGCGTCAGTGACATCGAGGACATTTACGCCATCGTGGACAGCTTTGACTATCAACTGGAAGCACCCAACCAGCTCATCATTGAAGCCCAGCTCAAGATTGCCGGAATTGGGCTTGAAGATCAGGCAACCCAGTCGGAAGCCGCGGGGGAACCGGAATGGGAATTCGTTCATGCAGCGAATGAACAGGAAGAGCATGTCGTGGAAACGGCGTCGCTGGACGATATCGAACGGAAGCTGGCGGAGCTGGAACAGGAGATTGCGCAGAAGGACACAGACAGACAAGAGAGAGCCCGGGAGCTGCCCCAACCGTATGTAAAGCCGTATGTGCTCGGATTTGAACCTCCTGCATATGAACAGGCATCATTCCCACCCCCCTCGGAGGATTCCTACCAACCATTCGGCGATCTGTCGTCGGAACAGCAGCAAACGGAATATGCAGAGAAGAACGAAGCTGTCTTTACAGGAGGTCAACTGAGCGAACAATCCGATCACATGACGGAGGTATCTGCACAGGACGATGAAGTAATACCGACCGAACAGTCGGCAGTGGATGCTCCCCAGCAAGCGGAGCCTGCTACCGCGAATGAAGAACTGCCGGAAGAAATGGCTGTCGAAGTGATGGCGTCGGAAACTCCTGTTCAGGAGGTCGCTGAGACAGAGGAACCGGCACAGCCAGAGGAACCGGTTGAGGAAGTCAAGGAGATGCGGGTGGCAATCGGCAGCAAGCCGACTTCTTCCGGAAGCGGTTCGCTCAATCTGACTTCGATCTTTTCGCAGGCACGGCGTGCACAGGAATACGCAGCGCCAGACGCGCCAGAATCGGCATCCAGTTCTTCCCGCAAGCCAAGTCTGCAGGAGCCTGACAGTACGACGGTCGAGGCCATGCACAACCTGACTTCGTTTGTTCGCAACAAGGAAGAGCGATACAGCACGATGAAACTGTGCATCATCCAGCGCGACGAGACACTGGAGTCTATTTCGACGCGCTACTCCCTGCCGGTTTCCAAAATACTGGAAGTGAACAAATTGACGTCCGATCGCGTGAGCGAAGGACAAATTCTTTATATTCCACTGTAAGGAGCGGGGACCGTGGCACGTGAGAGAATCGACCTTTCCGAGGTGTTGCAGCGGTACAAGGCACGGGTGATTCGGATCACGCCCCTCGACGACTACTACCTGTTGGAAACCAATCGGGGACCGAAGGAGCTGCACGTCTGGCCTCGCGTCGACGTGATGCGCTGGTCGTTTGCCTGGCGCGAGCAGATGGCACGTCAGGGTTTGCGCGAAGTGGAACGATTCATCCGTACCAGGGACGCCAAACCGTATCTCGTCATGGGGAAAAAAGGATTTACGCTGACCGATCACTTGCGCCGTATCGATCCATTCGTACCTACCGTTGAAACGGCCAGACAAAGCGGGCGGGTCGTCGCCAGGATGCACACGGCCCAGCAGAAAAACCACCTGTTTCAAGCGCATGATTTTCTCAAGCAGGAGCAGCTGCACGCATTCTCGGAAGCAAGACGGGCACGTGCCCTGTCCGAAGAATGGTCTGCCAGAGATCCATGGTTGTCAGGGGTGTTTCCGCCCCTGCTGGAACGAATGGAAAGAAGCGCAGAGCTATTGTCCAGCAGGAGGATAGATCCCGATCGGTTGGCCGTCTCCCATCGTGATCTCCGTCAGGTGAACTGGGGACTGGTAAGCGACAAGCTGTTTCTTCGCGGTTTTTTTCAGACGCCCCTCTCTGTGCAGCAGCGGGACGTGGCCTGCTTTCTGCGAGAATTGTATGTAGAGTTCCAGAATGCCGATCTGGTGACAGCCTTTCTCGACGGGTACGAGGAACATAAACCCCTGCAGTACGGGGATTACACGCTGATGCTCGCGTTTATGGCCTATCCGGAAGACGTGTGGCAAAGCCTGGACCGTTATATCTCCGGTGTGAGGGAAGACGGAGAAGCGCCGACCGGGGATCTTGAGCAAGCCCTCGCCCGACAGCAGCATGTCGACCGCCTCCTGCGGCACGTTGCCCACCGGGCGGAGCACGCAAGGAGTGAAGCAGCCCATGAGCAGATTTGATGAGATCTATCCGCTGTTTCAGGAGTATGACATGTTTGCCCAAACCATTGAGGTGTTGAAACCGCCCAATGTTTACAAGGCCATGACACCCTACGGCTCCTTCGTTTGCAAGCGGACCGCCGTTCCCACCAACCGATTGTTGTATATCAGCGGTGTTCTCCGTCATTTGCAGCATCGGGGGTGGGAAGGGGCCGTCCCGTTCGCCTACACGAAGTATGACGAACCATATGTCCAACGGGGAGAGGATGTCTATTATCTCACTCGCTGGCAGCCGGGGATCGGCGATGTTGTCGCCGAACCGTTGTCGTGGGCGGCACCGACTGTGGATCGCCTTGCCGAACTGCACCACCTGACACAAAATTACCGCTTCGATGACCCGCGACAGGTGGAACCTCTCATCGATTCCCTGCTGCGCCGTTGGCAAATGTGGCTGAAGCTCGCGGAGGAAAGCGTGGAAACGGCGCAGTGCCGCAGCTACCCTTCCCCATTTGACGTCGTCTTTTTGGCGAATCATGCATTTATTGTGGAAACAGCAAAAACAGCCATTCGGCTGCTTTGTGATTGGCGCGACCGTCATCGAACCCATGCCCATTTTCGGCTCTCGATCATCCATGGCTATCCCCATCCCGCACACGTGGTACTGGACCGTTCCGGCGGAGTACGCCTGTTAAATTTCGACCGCGCACTGTTTGATACACCAGTGCGCGATTTGACTATGTTTTATCGTACCTACTTCCAATTGGTAGGCGAGGAGGCGGGGGCATCCCAGCTGTTCCGGCGCTATACCGCCATATTCCCGCTGCGACCGGATGAGATTGAGTTGCTGGCTTCCTTTCTCTACTATCCGGAGAGGGTTATGCGCGACATTGAGATTTACTATTGCAAGAAGCGCGACTGGAGTGAATTGTACGCCGTCAAGCGCTTCGAAAAAGACATGGATCGCCTCATGCGGCTGCACCGCTGGGTTCAACAGGCCTTTTGATCTTGCAAACGTCTCCTGATGCGAGGCGTTGTTTTTTTTTGTGAACCTCAGGACCCCGCCCGGCGCAGCGAAGCGACTGCCGGGGGGCTAATCAAATCCAGTCCAGTGAAATGGCGACGTATATAATGGCCAGGATGCCCAGCACGATTACGTCGAATGACGTGGGCAACAGCAGCGTTCGAATAAATTGAAAAATGATCAGCGGCAGCAGCACCTGCTTGCAGCCGTATTTGATGCGTAGGTAGGTGGGGTGGTACTTCCAGCGAAAATTCATACGAATCACCTCATTTCAGCATATGCGGATACAAGGCGGTCAGTGTCATGTACGCCGGTTTCAAGAGCAGCGAAACCGATAAAAAGGTTTCGGATGGTTCGGGGACGGGTAGGGTATCTGCAGAGGGTATGCGATTTCGCAAAAAAAGGTGGTACCTTGATGGTTTGGGAAGTATCGCTCAACTTTATCGGCTTGGGAATCTCGATATACATTTTGCTGTTGTCACGTCATCTGGTTTCCATCAAACGGTGGTATGATGTTTCGTTTCTGCAAGGCATGGCTCTTTTGACCTGGAGCATCGGAAATCTGGCAGGGCTCCATCAGTTGGAGCAAGTGCAAGTGCTGGAATATCCACTGAGACTGCTGTTTTACGTGTTTCTTCTTTTGTCCCTGCATGCGTTTCCGCGTCTGCCCCACTTGTATTACGATCATTGGAAAACGCTGCTCGACATGGCGATTCTGGTCAGTACCTATGTATCCGCCATCCTCTGTTTGTCCATGCATACAGACCTAAATACTCACTGCAGCCTGCTTATCCATGTTCAGAGCAGTCTCTTTTTGCTTATTCAGCTCGTTACCGTCTGGATCAGCAACAAACAGACGGCAAAGGCGCAGCGATCCAAAGGGCAGCAATTGCTCTACGCGATGCTCTCGATGCTCCTGGTGGATGCAGCTGCCCCCATCGTGCCGCCCGTGGTTACATTTTTCCTGGGGGCATTGGCACTGCTGCTTCTCAGCGTGTCACAGGAACAGCTGACCGGACCTAAAGAGGGGGTGCCGATTCAGGACGAATACGTCACGTATCATGAAAAACTGAAGTTTCAGCTGCTGGATGCCTACATGGTCATGGTGGTACTGTTTGTGACCCTCGCTTCCATGTTGATCATGCCAGGTACGGACATCGTTCATCTAGCAGGAATGGAGCTAAGCCTTATTGCCGGGATCGTCCGATTGTTCCTGACTATCCGCAACAACCGCAGACTGATGGCGGAAACCTTTTTGACAGCGAGCAATCTGGAGCACAAGTTTGCCGAACAGTTGGAGCAGATTCAAAGCAAAAACGCGCGATTGTCACAGCTCCTGGTGATGAAACAGAGTTACGAGAATCTGCTGATCGCAAGCAACGAGCTAAGTATGCGCGATGTCAGCTACGAAAACCTGCAGGAGGTTATCGAGGACCTGGTTGACACCTGGTTCGCCAAAATGGACGGGCTCGATTACTTGAGACTGTCGCTGGAGTCCGCCGACGGAATGGTATACTATGAAGTGATTCGTGGAAACGAGATGCACCGGGATGATGGGAAACATGCCACGGTGTCCGAACAAATCGTCGTTGCGGAAGAGCTTGACTCTCCCCTGTGCCCCCGCTATGTGAGTCTGCTTGCACGAACATTGTCTCACGGGGCGGAGGAAATGGAGCTGGAGATGTCCTTTTTCCAACTGCTCGCCGTCAACGTTCGCGGACTCATCCTGCGATGCGTCCAGGACAACCAGTCACTTGAGCTCCGTCTGATGGAGCAGGAGATGGAGTTGGCCAAAAAAATCCAGTTTTCGCTGATCCCGCGGGAGCGTCTGGTACTTCCACACATCCAGGCCAAAGCGGTCTTTCTGCCGGTCACATACGTAGGCGGCGACTACGTCGATTTTTTCCCCATTGACGACCGGTACACCTGCTTTTTGGTGGCCGACGTATCCGGGCACGGTATTCCAGCCAGTCTGCTGACCACGGGAATCCGCAGTGCGCTGCGGGCGGTGATCCAGACGACGATTTCGCCAGAGATGATTTTGACCCGCTTAAATCGGCTGTTGTACGAAGACCTGTCGAAAACGCGATCGTTCATCACCATGCTGGTCGCCGTACACGATGCGGAAGAAAACAAGCTTCGCATCAGCCGGGCCGGCCACCCGAAACCGCTCTATATTACGGAAAACCAGGCGACCATCTTCCCGTGTGCGGGAGGGATCGGTCTCGGTTTGGTAAACAACAGCTCGTACCCCCTTGAGGAGTGGACCATTGAGGAAGACGGTCTTTTGCTGATATACACCGACGGCATGTTGGAACTGGGGAGAAAGGAAGGCCACCGGGACGTCAAGATGTGGCTGGAAGAGTTCAGCATCCTGTTGAACCAGAAGCGGGCAGCAGGAGAGGATTGTCTGGACGCAGTGGAGAACCATATCTGGGAGTGCAGGCGAAGCATGCAGCAAACGGATGACATTTCTTTGCTTATTCTCAATGTCACTGCAAAGAGGGGGGCTACCATATGATCTTGTGTGACGGATGCCCGACCAATCCCGCCTGCCGCAATTGCCTCGACCAACTGTGCGCTGGCGATACCGCCCAAAAAGTGCTCCCGCCTCGGCGCATCTGGTTGACTGAGCTTGCGACAGGCAAAAAAGTGCAGGCAGAACTCAGGACTGTGAGCAGACTTGCTTTAGGGGTATTTGCAGAAAAAACCACACTGGCCGGGCGATACGAAGCAGAACTTGCTGTTGACTTTCGCATCATCGGCAGCGTGGTGCAGGGGATTCGCGGGGTACCTTTTTACGTTTTGGATATCGAAAAGGTGCTGCGTAAGGACGAGGTGCTGGATCGTCTGTTGCTGGAAGAGTTTCACACCTGGAATATCTCCCGCCAATTGGAACCGTCCGAGATCCTGGACAGTCTAAACGAGCGGGACGACGTAAGGTATCGACTGATCAAGGAAGAGCTTCAGAAACTTTCCATCCTCCGTCAAATCGAGGAGATTTACCTGTATCTGCTGGAAGGAAAAGCGATTCGGCCACTCGGTCATTTCCGTGTGGATAAAACGATGGAAGAAGAAGTGAAGGCGCTGGCAGAGAAGGCGGTTGCAGCCGATGCTGCCGTACGTGAACAGATGGTCTCGAAGAGCGGCGAGCAATTTTTTGACGTGTTTGCCTCCCCGCTGCCTGACAAAACATGCGGAATTGCGCTGATCAACATCACGGAAGCGGTGGCCGCTGAACGGGAACGACAGCGAAAGGAATGGGAGTTGTACAAGCAGGTGCTGGCAGCGGTTACCCAGGATAAGCTGATGCTGCTTCGGGACGTGGAGTTGTTTGATCTGGTGCGCCGGGGGGAGACGTGCTTTGATGCACCGGTGCAGGTGCCAGAGGACCTGGCCGCGCTGCGCCGTCGAATCAGGGCGGCTCTGGAACCGGTTGGCATGCCGGAAAAACAGCTTCATTCGTTTACGGTGGCTGTCAATGAAGCAGCTTCCAACACGCTGAAGCACGGGACCGGCGGAACGGTTACCCTGTACGTCTATCCGTCCGATGGGCTTTGCCGTGCGGTCGTGTACGATCAGGGGCGGGGGATATTGCTGGAAGACTTGCCTCGGGCTGCGCTTCAGCGAGCGA
>VAPR01000890.1_pt1 | contig 17113 bp, 9 predicted proteins | sample 3380701 | NCBI WGS metagenome assembly VAPR01 (sample SAMN11536904, study PRJNA540576) | hot springs metagenome | isolation source: hot spring wet sediment | place: Spain: Lobios | collected 2014-01 | reverse complement strand
GCGCGAGGTGACCCCTTGGCTCCCGGAGACCTTCGCGCGCGGCGTGGATGATTTGCAGTATTTCGTCCCCTGCCTGACTCACGATCGGCCGATCGCGATCCTGGCGCTCGGTCGGCCCATGGAGGCGCCGCTTCTCACCTCGGAGGATATCGGGCTGCTGCGCGTCATCTCCGGGTACCTCGCCATCGCCATCGAGAATAGCCTTCTCTACGGCGAGCAGGCCCGCCGTGCCGCCGAGTTGGCCCACCTCAAGGAGTTCAGCGAGAGCGTCATCGAATCCATCAATGTGGGGATCATCGCTCTCACGCCCGAGGGGCGCGTCACGATGTGGAATTCGGCGGCAGAGGCGCTCGTGGGGATCCCGCGTCCGCAGGCGCTCGACCGCCCGATCGAGGAGCTTCTGGACGCGGATCTCATCCGCGCGCTCCGCGACGTCACGCATCCTTACGGATGGGCCGTGCCCGAGGTGCGAAACATCTACAAGTTCCGCTGGCGCGCGGGTGAGGATCGTGATCTCGTCCTCAATGTCTCACTCGTCCCGCTCTGGATGCGCTCGGGCGGGCCCTCGGGATCGCTGCTTGTCCTCGAAGACCTGACGCATCGGGTGCGGCTTGAGGAGCAATTGCAGCAACGGGAGAAGCTCTCCTCGCTGGGCCTGCTGGCTGCCGGAGTCGCGCACGAGGTGAACACGCCGCTGGCGGGAATCTCCAGCTACACGCAGATGCTCCTCAAGCAGTTCCCCCCGACCGATCCGCGTCGCGCGCTCCTGGAGAAGATCGAGACGCAGGTGCTGCGCGCGTCACAGATCGTCCAGAGCCTGTTGAACTTCGCGCGCATGGAGCGCCCGACGGTGAGCGAGTTGGACATCCGAAGAGTCCTCGACGATACACTCCAACTTCTGGAACCCCAATTGCGCAATACGCGCATCGAGGTGGTGCGACGATATGCCGAGGAGCTGCCGCCGGTGCTCGGTGACGCGACGAAGTTGCAGCAGGTCTTCATGAATCTGATCTTGAACGCGCGCGACGCCATGCCCGAGGGCGGACGGCTCACGTTGGCGGCATATCTGAGCGATGGTCAGGTCTGCGTGGACGTCGAGGACACGGGGGTGGGCATCCCGCCCGAACACATCGCCCGCATTTACGATCCGTTCTTCACGACCAAGGGCGTGGGGCGGGGGACCGGCTTGGGCTTGGCGCTCAGCTACGGCATCATCCAGGAACACGCCGGGCGCATCTTCGTCGAGAGCCAGGTCGGTCGCGGCACACGGTTCACCATCGCGCTGCCCGCTCTGGACGCTCGGCGCGCTTCAGGCGCCCTCGGCGAGACTCCGGAGAGAGCCGTGGCGGCCGGAGATTGATCTCCCCGGGAAGACGCGCGCGCCATCCCCCTCACCGAACACGCCCATTCTGCTCGGCTCGCACCTTGTGCTACCATTTAGAACGCTATGGGTCGCAAGGGGACGATCCTGGTCATTGACGATGAGGAAGTGATGCGCGATGTCCTCGAGAGCCTGCTCACGGCCGAGGGCTATCGCGTGGACACCGCGCGCACGGGCGAAGAGGGATTGGAGAAATTCCGCGAACGCCCATATGATCTGGTCCTGCTCGACGTCTCCATGCCCGGCATGGGGGGGATTGCGACGCTGCAGGAGCTGCTGCGCATTGATCCCGAGGCCGTGGTCGTCATCATCACGGCCTATGCGACCTTCGAGACGGCGATGGCCGCTTGGCAACTGGGGGCCTTCAACTGCATCCGCAAGCCGTTTCAGAACGATCAGATCATACAGGTGGTCGAGGCCGGGATTCGCCGCCGCCGCAAGGACGAGGAGCGCCGCATCCTGAGCCAGACGCTGCGACAAGGATCGGCTCTTCGCCAGATCATCGCGCGCAGTCCGAAGATGCGCAAGGTCCTCGATCTGGTCGCGCAGGTGGCCCCCACGCGCTCGACCGTGCTGATCCAAGGCGAATCGGGAACGGGCAAGGAGCTGATCGCCCGCGCCATCCACTTCATGAGTCCGCGCGCGGAGACCGGTCAATTCGTCGCCGTCAACTGCAGCAATGTCTCCCCGGAGCTTCTGGAGAGCGACCTGTTCGGCCATGTCAAAGGGGCTTTCACCGGCGCCATCGCCGCCAAGAAGGGCCGATTCGAGATCGCCGATGGTGGCAGCATCTTTCTTGATGAGATCGGCAACATCAGCCTCGACATCCAAGCTAAGCTCCTGCGCGTCATCCAGGAGCGCGAGTTCACGCCTGTCGGCGACACGACGACGCGGCGGGTGGATGTGCGGATCATCGCGGCCACCAATATTGATCTCAAGAAGGCCGTGAGCGAGGGGCGCTTTCGCGAAGACCTCTTCTATCGGCTCAACGTCATCACGATTCATCTGCCGCCGCTGCGGGAGCGGAAGGAGGACATCCTGCCGCTGGTCCAGCACTTCATCCGAAAGTTCAATGCCGAGAACCATCGGAACATCTCGACGGAGTTGGATCCGGAGGTGCTGCGCGCTCTGGAGGAATATCCGTGGCCGGGCAATGTGCGCGAGTTGGAGAACGTGATCGAGCGGGCCGTCATCATCGCGCGCGGCGATCGGATCACGCTCGACTGTCTGCCCGATGAGATCCTCGATCCGCGCGCGGCCGAGGAGTTCCTGCACCGCGTGAGGACGGACGATCTGGCGCGGGACATCCCCATCGCGCAGGGCATCTCCTTCTACGATGAGGTCGCTAAGTTCGAGATCAGCCTCATCCGGCGCGCGCTGGAGATCACCGGCGGCAATCAGAGTCGCGCCGCGCGCTTGCTCGGGATGAACACGACGACGCTCAACAGCAAGATCAAAGCCTACAATATCAGCGTGAAATGAGGGGCGGAGGCCTCGAGCGGGGTGCCGCATCGCGCGAGAGAGGGCCGACATGGTCGTCAGGCTTCGATTCCTGCAGTTCTCCGACGTCCATCTGGACTCCCGATTGACCGGCTCGCAACTGGCCTGGCCCCAGGAGAAGCGCGAGCAGCGCCGCCGAGAGCTCACCAAGCTGGTGGAGAAAGCCTGCCGCCTCGCCCGCGAGCACAAGGTCGAGGCTCTATTCATCCCCGGCGATCTCTGGGATGATGAGGCGATCTCGGCCGAGACCATCGCGTGCGTCCGGGAGGCTTTCGCGTCGCTCGATCCCGTCCCCGTCTTCATCGCCCCTGGCAATCACGACTGCTGCTCGCCCACGTCGTTTTACTCCGACGAGGTCCTGCGCGCGCGCGGCATGCGCCCATGGCCGAAGAACGTCACCATCTTCCGAACGGCCGAATTCAGGACGGTGCCGCATCCGGCGCGCCCGGAGGTCACGGTCACCGGACGCGCGCACGTGCGCAACGTGCCTTTGGAAGAGCGGCTGTTGAGCGCTCCGATTCCGCGTCCCCCAGCTTCAATAAGCGTGCTGCTCTTTCACGGATCATGGATCGAATACGCCGGGCGCGACCGCTTTGAGCAGGAGAAGATGTTCACAGCCCCATTCTCCCGCCAGGAGCTGCTCGCGCAAGGCTTCTCCTATGCGGCCCTCGGCCATTACCACCACTATGCCGAGATCACCGACGCGGAGGGGCGCGTGCGCGCCGCCTACACCGGATGTCTCGCCGGTCGCTATCTCTCGGAGGCCGGTCCTCATTACGCCCTGCTCGGGGAGATCGGCGAGCACGGCCTCCTCGCGATGGAGAAGATTCGCGTGGATGAGCGGATGATCCACGATGTGAAAGTGGACGTGACCGGAGTTGAGACCGAAAGCGGCTTGCGCGAGCGCGTCATCGGGAGACTGCGCGAGCATGGCGCCACGGCCTCGGACATCATCTTCCTGCGGGTGCAGGGACGGCTTCCGCGGGGCCTTCGCCCGGCGTTCATCCTCGAAGATCTGCAACACGAGTATTTCCACCTGGCCCTCGCCGATCGCACGCGTCCGGCGTATGATCTGGACACGGCCGATCCGCGCACGACGCAGGGTCGCTTCATCCAAGAGATGCGGCGGCGCATCACGGAGACGTCCGATCCACAGGAACGCGCGTTTCTGGAACGGGTGCTCGACTACGGCCTCGATGCGCTCATCCAGGGCGAGGTGAAGCCCATCTACGAGGAGTGACGCGCACCCATCAGGAGAGCGTGCGGCCATGAAGATCGAACGCCTGCATCTGATCGGCTTCGGGAAGCTGCGGAATTGTGCGGTCGTCTTCGACCCCGACAAGGTGAACCTCCTCATCGAGGAGAACGAATTCGGCAAGAGCACGATCGTCGCGGCCATCGTGGCTGCGCTCTACGGCTTCCCTCCCCGCGAGCGCACGACGCCGGATGCGCTCGCCGAGCGCGAGGTGTATCGTCCCGATGATGACGGACCATATCAGGTGAGCTTGGAGGTGCGCGTTCCCGATCGGCATGGCTGGACCCGCCTGCGCATCCTCAGGGACTTCCGCCGCGGCCGCCCGCGGGTCTACAACCTCTCGGAAGGAGGGAAGGAGATCACGGATGAGTTCGCCCAGCAGCGGAAGGAGATCGGGGAGATTCTTCTCGGGCTCTCTCGCGAACAGTTCGTGAACACGTGCCTCGTTCGACAGGCGGCGCTTCAAGTGCTTCCCGATCTGAGCGACCTCGCCGCGCAGCTTCAGAAGATCGCCGATGCCGAGACCGGGGATCGGACGGCGGCCGACGCCATAAGGGCCTTGAGGAAAGCCCTTCAGGAATTCCCCGCCTCGCGCATGGGGAGCGGGCCGCTGATGATTGACACCGAGCTCCAGCGCGCGAAGGCGGAATTGGAGCGCATTCATAAGGAGTTGGAGCAGTTGGATCAGGAGCGCCGCCGGATTGAACCGCAACTGGTTCGAATCGGTGATCTGGAGCGCGAGATCGAAGAGGCGCAGGCGCGGCAGCGGCTCGCGCACTACTTGCGCGAACGCGCCGAATATGAGCAGCTGGAACGCGCGCGCGAGCGACGAGAGAGCCTCGAAGCGGAACGACATCGCCTGCGCCAGGAATACGAGGCGCTCGCGCCTTACGAGACGTTCCCGGCGGCGCAGCTCGCGAACCTGGAGAGTTGGATGGGCGCTCTGCGCCGGATCGCGCGCGAACGCGCGGCGCTCGAGGAGCAGCTCGGACACGCGCGTCGCCGATATGCCGAGATCCGAGAGCAGGAGGGACGATTCGGCCCGCTCGCGTCCTTCACTCCAGCAGATCGCGAGCAACTGGTCGTGCTCGCCGAGCAGTACAAAGAGCTTCACGAGAAGATTCATGAAGGGCGGCAGAAAGTGCACGCCGAGCAGCAGCGACTCGCCGAGCGCGGCATTCACCTTGAGGAGTTCGAGCGATGGCGCGAGCGAGTGGGCACCCTCGATTTGGAGGAGCGTCGGCGCGCGCTCGAAGCCGAGGCGCGCCGGAGCGATCTCCAGCGCCAGAGCCGCCTCGCGGAAGAGCGCCGGGAAGAACATCTGGCGCTCTGCGCGGAGATCGAGCGAGAGCGCGATCGCGCGCGCCAATGGGCGGAACGCACGCTCATCCTCCCGCTGATGGGGGGCATCATCACCTCGATCGCCCTCCTTCTCGGATTCGATCGCGCGAGCATTCTGCCCGGCCTTCTGACGGCACTGTCGCTCGGTCTCTGGCTCGCCCTTCGCCGCACTGCCAGAACGCACCGTCGGCAGGAATGGATGCGCGCTCGAGCGGAAGCCGATCGCCTTCAGCAGCAGATCGAGAGCCTGCATATCGAGCGCGCGCAGCTTGAGGACCAGATGCGTCCGCTTCTCGCCCGGACGGGATTGGAGTCGTTGGAGTCTCTGGCGCACGCCTGCAGGCGGCTGGAGACCTTGACGGCGGAACTGCAGCCTCTGCTTTTTGAGCGCTCGACCCTTCGCGATCGTGAGCGCGAATTCGAGCAGAAGCGAGGCCAGCTCCGCGCGTTCCTGGATCGAGCCGGACGCCCGAGCGACGAACCGATTCAGGAGGAGATCGAACGCCTGATCCGAGATCTCGATCGCGTGTTCGAGCTCAAGCACGAGCGGACGCAGCTTGATGAGGAGCTGGCTCAAGAGGAAGCCAAACGAGAGGATGTGCTCCGAGAGGAACAGGAATACCGCGAGCGCATCCTCGCCCTGCTTCGGGAGGCCCATGCCGTTGATCCCACGGAGACGACCCCATCGCTGGAGGGCATAGAAGCGGCGGTCGCGCGCTTTCGAGAGGGGATCGAGCGCTACAACGCCCTACAACGCGTGAAGCGAGAGCTCAAACAAGTGGAACGAGACCTCATGACGCTTCCCGAGCTTCCCATCCTCCTTGAGCAGCGCACGCGCGTGCGCGAGAGCCTCAGCCGGCGGGAAGCCGAGGATCCCGGACTCGCTGCCCATGTGCCCGAACGCTCCCCCGAGGAGTATGCGAGCGAAGCCGAACGCTGGAGCGCGTGCGAGCGCGCCCGGCATGAAGAACTGAAGCGACTCCAAATGCAAATCGCCGCCATACTCGATCGCCATGAGAAGCGGCGCCCTGAGCTCCTCGAACAGGAGCAGGACTTGAAGCAGCATCTGGAGCGCGTCCAAAACTTCAAACGGGCCGTCGAGTACGCGCTCGAGGTCTTCGAGCGGATCGCGCGGGAGATTCACGATCAGTGGGCCGAAGCCCTCACGGACATCTCCAGCGAATTGCTCCGCACCCTTCAGACCGATTACGCGGCTCTCCGTTTCGATCGGGAGCTGCGGCTGCGCGTCGCCCTGAGGGAACGGGACGACATCCTGCAGACGAATCAGCTTCGCTCGCAGCTCTCGCTCGGCACGCGCGAGCAACTCAGCCTGATCGCGCGCCTCGCTGTCAGCCGCTACCTCTCGCGCGATCGTCGCCTGCCGCTCATCCTCGATGAACCCTTCGCCAACTCCGATGATGCGCGCTTCGCGCGACTCATGCGCCTTCTGCTCGGCGATCTCTCGCGCGAGCACCAGATTATTATCACCAGTTGCCACCGGCAGCGACACGAATGGCTCAAGACCCAATATCCCGACCTCTTCGTCCAGCGTGTCTATTGGTGCACCCTGGGTCCCCTTCACACCTCTGGGCCTTCGCGCTGAGCCTCAAATCTTCGGAAGCTTCCAAATTTCTGGAAGATTCTTCCGAAAATTTGGAAGCCCCGAAAGACCGGTCTCTCGCTAAGTCATTGATTTTTCGAAGTTGAAGCTTCACAGAGAGCCTTGGCACGATACTTGCTAAGTCAAAAAGCCGAAAAGAGCAGTGAAAACCGAGCTAAGGGGGGCTTAGGGTATGTTGAGACGAATCGTGGTGAGCCCACTCCTTCTGGTCTTCGGGCTCTTCCCCACCATCTGGGGACAGGCCAATACGGGACGATTGGATGGGACCGTTCAAGACCCGCAGGGGGCGTACCTGCCGGGGGTGAAGGTTGAGGTGGTGAACACCGCCACCAATGCCAAATGGACGACGCAGACCGACGCTCAAGGTGTGTTCATCTTCCCCGTTCTCCCGGTCGGCACGTACACGCTGACGGCTGAAGCTCCGGGATTCAAGAAGTTCGTGCGTGAGAACATTCGCGTGGATGTGGCCGTCTACGCTTCGGTGAACGTGAGACTGGAGGTCGGGGGAGTTGTGGAAGAAGTCACCGTCACGTCTACCGGTGAGGAGGTCATCAGTAAGACCAGTCAGGAGCTGACGACTGTCATCAGTCGGCGTCCGATCCTGGACATGCCGCTGGTCGCGCGCAATCCGATCACGCTGGCGACGCTCTCGGCGGGGGTCACGACATCCGGAGGCGAGCGCGCGTCGCGAATCAACGGCTTGCGCCAATCGGTCATCAACATCACGCAGGATGGGATCAACGTGCAGGACAACTTCCTCCGTTCGGGCGACGGCTTCTTCATCATCTCCTCGCCAACGGTGGAGAATGTCGAGCAGTTCAGCATCACGACGAGCACAGCGGATGCATCGGCCACCGGCAGTGGGGCCGTCTTCATCCGTTTGGTGACGCCGAGCGGCAGCAATGAATTTCACGGCAGCCTCTTCGAATTCCATCGGAACACGGTCCTGAATGCGAACTCGTTCTTCAACAATCTGACGGGCACGCCGCGCGAGAAGCTCATTCGCAATCAGTTCGGCGGGCGGGCGAGCTTCCCCATCGTGAAGAACAAGATCTTCATGTTCACCTCGCTCGACATCACGACCACCGCCAGTGAAGTCACGCGCAATCGGACGGTGTTGACCGAGGAGGCGCGCCGAGGGATCTTCCGATATCGCGATACGAGCGGACAGATTCGAACGGTGGACCTCTTCCAGGCTGGGGGGATTGGGCCGGATCCGTTCATCATGCGGATCATCAACGAGCGGTATCCGCTGCCGAACAACTTCCAGATCGGCGACGGATTGGTCACGGGGGGATTCCGGTGGAACGTCCCGACGTTCAGTCGCGTCATTCGACCGAGCTGGCGCGTGGACTGGCGGATCAACAACACGCACACGGCGGAAGCGATCTATCACCTCGTCCGCTTTGATACAGACAATGACACCCTCAATGGCTTCGAGCCCATGTTTCCCGGCATGAAGGGGGGATTTCAAGACTCGTGGCGTTCGACCGGATCGTTCGCCGTTCGCTCGACCTTCGGCCCCGATAAGGTGAACGAGGCGCGATTCGGATTCCAGCGAGCTCCGGTCATCTTCGGGCAGGAATTCGACGCCTTCGAGCTGGGCGGAAAGTTCTACTGGGTGGACTTCCCTACGATCACCGACCCGCATCTGATTGGGATCACCAGTGGTCGGAACACCTCGAACTTCCAGTGGCTCGACAACTTCGCCTGGATTCGCGGCCGGCATACGCTCCGCTTCGGCGGCGACTTTCGTTCCATCGTCGGCAACCAGACGGCGAACACGACCGGGACGGTCCCGACGCTCACCATCGGCTTCAATGCGGCGAATCCCTCACCTCTGCCGACGGCGGCCTTCCCGGCGAGCACGACGGCGACGCGTACGCTGGCGCAGAACGTCTACGCGATCCTGATCGGTCAAATCGCGGGCGTCTCGCAGACCTTCAATGTGAAAGATCCGCAGTCGGGTTTCGTCGAGGGTGAATTCTTCCGCCACCGGATCCGACAGCGGTATTGGGGCTTCTACTTCTCCGACTCCTGGCGCGCGCGGCCGAACCTGACGTTCAACTACGGGATTCGGTACGAATACATGACGGTGCCCGATCAGCTGAACCGGCTGGCGCTTCAGCCTGTGGGCGGCGAGGCCGCATATTTTGGCATCTCCGGCAAAGGGAATCTCTTCCGCCCCGGGGTGATGACCGGATCGCCGGTGATGCTCGACCTGGCCGGCTCCTCCAATGGACGGAAGTTCTACAATGAGGACCTGAACAACTTCGCCCCCAGCTTTGGCTTCGCCTGGTCGCCGGAGCAACGGAACTGGTTCACGCGCGTCTTCTTCGGTGGACCGGGCAGGGGCGTCATCCGCGGCGGCTACTCGATCGCGTATTCCCTCGAGAGCGTGAGCGTGATCACTAATGCCTTGGGCAACAACCTGGGGTTCACCAAGACGATCTCGCTCACGACGGCTGCTCAGGGGATCCAGGGCGGCGCGAACTTCACGTCGCTTCGCAACGGATGGCCGAAGCCAACCATTCCGGTCTTCCGCGTGCCGATTCCGCAACTGGAGAATTTCCGCGAGAATCGAGGCAGCGGAATCTTCGGCTTCGCCCAGGACCTGCGTACGCCCTATGTGCAGACCTGGTCGCTCAGCTACGGACGCGAACTCATGCCCAATCTCGCCCTGGAGGTCAGCTACGTGGGCAATCGCGGGGTGAAGCTCTGGCGCGGTATTGATCTCAATGAGACGAACATCTTCGAGAACGGCTTCCTGCAGGAGTTCCTCAACGCGCAGCGGAATCTGGCGATCAGCCGGGCACAGGGCCGCGGCGCGCGCTTTGATAACCAAGGCCTGCCGGGTCAAGTGCCACTGCCGATCTTCGAGACGCTGTTCGCCGGACTGCCACTCTCCTCGGGCTTCGGCAATTCGACCTTCATCCTCCGCTTGGATCAGAACGAAGCCGGAGAGCTGGCCAGTCAACTCTTCCTGAACTTCCTCAACGCGCTGACCGGTCCGCGCGGCAATCTGCCGATCAACCTCTTCGTGGTCAATCCCGAGGCATTCTTCTCTGACGTGATCACCAATGGCTCCTCCTCCAACTACCATTCGCTTCAGGTGGAAGTGCGCCGGCGCTTCTCCGCGGGCTTGCAGTTCACGGCGAACTACACCTTCGGCAAAGCGCTCACGGACTTCGAAGGCTCTGGCTCCAACTTCGCGGCGTTCATCAGCCTGCGCCATCCGCGATACGAGTACCGGCGCGCGAGCTTTGACACCCGGCACCGGTTCAATGCCTACTTCATTTACGAGCTGCCGTTCGGCTCGGGCAAGCGTTTCCTGAACACGAGCGGCTGGGTGGACAAGCTCTTCGGCGGATGGCAGATGAGCGGCATCTTCATCGCCTATACGGGGCAGCCGCTCTCGATCTTCTCCGGGCGCGGGACGATCAACCGCGCGGGCCGTTCGGGCAGCAATACCGTGGACCTCATCGGGATGACGGTGGAGGACCTGAAGAAGCTCGTGAGAGTGCGCAAGACGGGCTCCGGGGTCTTCTACTTCGATCCCTCGTTGATCGGGCCCGATGGGCGCGCCGCGTCGAGCGTCTTCACCAATCCGCAGCCCGGGCGACTGGGCTCACTCGGCTTCGGTGTTCTGAGCACGCCCGGATACTGGCGCTTCGACTTCAACCTGCTCAAGCGCGTGCGCATCACTGAGGCGGTGACTTTCGAGTTCCGATCCGAGTTCTTCAACCTCTTCAATGCGGTGAGCTTCGGCGCCCCGACGACTGACATCAACAGCACGAACTTCGGGCGCATCAGTGGCCACAACGGCGCGTACGATCCGCGGATCGTGCAATTCGGCGCGCGGATCAACTGGTGAGGTGCTGGCCTGGCCCCCGCGGGCGAGCGGCGAGGCCGCCCGCAGGGGGCCACCGCCCGGCTTGACGCCCGCAGGCATCCTCACTAAGATATACACCGGCAACTGCGGTGGGGATGTGGCGGAACTGGCAGACGCGCAGCGCTCAGGACGCTGTGGACGTTACGTCCGTGGAGGTTCAAGTCCTCTCATCCCCACCACCCTTTTTCCGGGACTGAGCTTCCCGTCGCCCTGAAGATCGGCTAAACTCCCCGCGAGGGTTATGGAGGCATCGCTCGTTGCCATAGACGTCGCGTTTCTACTGCCAGAGGACGTTCAGAAGCGGGCCGAGGCCGTGAACGCGAGGCTGTGGGCGCAGGGCCAGGGAGGGTTTCGCTTCGACCAGACGCACTGGCCGCACATCACGCTCCTTCAGCAGTTCGTCCGACGCTCGCGCCTGCCCGAGATCTTCGCAGCCGTGGAGTCGCAGCTTGAGGCGTTCTCCCCAATGACGCTCACGGTCTCCGGGATCGAAGCCCGTGGCGAGACCGTGCAGTTTGTCATCGCACCGCATCCGGAGTTGCAACGGCTCCATGAGCGCCTCATGGACGCGCTCGCGCCCTTTGATGAGGGGGATGGGCCTGCTGAGGCCTTCGCCGATGGCGACGAACCGCCCCGACCGCGCGACCTCGAATGGGTCCGAAACTACCGCGCGCAAGCCTCCGGCGCGCACTACTTCCCACATATCACCCTGGGCAAGGGCGTGGTGACCGAGCCGATCGCTCCCTTCTCCTTCACGGCCGATCGCCTCGCTCTCTGTCAACTCGGGCGCTTTTGCACGTGCCGTGTGATCCTACGGGAATGGAGGTTGACGTAGATGAGCGACACGCTGGGCTTGCTATTCCGAACCGCACAGCGCACCCCGCTTCGGGTGGGGATTCTCATCGCACTGCTTCTTATGCTCGCATTCTCGCTTGCGGATACGCAGCGCGCGGCACGGCCGGATCGCATCGCTTTCGAAGTGAGCGCGGATCGGCTGGAGTACGTCTACAACCTCATGCCTCCGCGCCCTCCCGTTGTCCCCGGACCCACCGTGCGCGTGCGCATCCGCCTCACGAATGAGTCGGCCGAAGCGCTCGCGCTCGATTTCCTCAGCTCGCAACGGTTCGATGTCCTTCTGGAGGATGAGCGAGGGGAGGTCGTCTTTCGCTGGTCCGAAGGCAAAATCTTCCTCCCCGTGCTCGGCCGTGAGACTGTGAAGCCTGGAGATTCGCTCGTCTACGAGGCGACGTTCGCGCTGCCGGGTTCGGATCGGGGGATTCTGCCTGCCGGACGATATGTGCTGCGAGGGCTGCTTGTGGCCGAGACGCCATTTTCCGGCGCCCTGCCTGTGCGGATCGTCCACGCCCACTAGCTGAAGGAGCCGCGCACGTTAGGGATCTCGTGCCGCCAGGCGCTCCAAGTACTGCGGGGACATCGCGCGCAACCGTTCCACTTCCTCTGGGAGGACCTCAAGCACATATGCGATCTCCTCGCGCGTGGTGTCCTTGCTCAGGGAGAACCGCAGGCTCCCTTGCACGAGATCGCGCGGGCGCCCGAGCGCCAGAAGCACATGCGAAGGTTCGAGCGATCCCGAGGAGCACGCAGCGCCCGTCGAGACGGCGATGCCCCGCAGATCGAGCCGGATCAGGAGCGCTTCCCCATCGAGGAACTGGAAGCTGAAGTTGGAGATGTTCGGGACCCGCTGCTCGCGATGGCCATTTCGCAGGACGAAGGGGATGCGCTCTTCGATCCCTTGCTCCAGCATGTCGCGCAATGCGCGCATGTGTCGGATGCGGTCGGGAAGCTGCTGGCGCGTCAATTCAGCCGCTCGTCCGAAGCCGACGATGGCGGGCACATTCTCCGTCCCCGAGCGCCGATCCCGCTCATGATGACCGCCGTCCATCTGGCGCACGAGGCGCACCCCGCGCCGCAGATAGAGGGCCCCGGCGCCTTTCGGGCCGTGAATCTTGTGCGCGGAGAAGGTCAACAGATCCACCCCCAGCTCATCCACGTGCACGGGCATCTTCCCCACGGCCTGCACGGCGTCGGTGTGGAGATACGGATAGGGCTGACCGCGCTCGGCGCGCACGCGCCGGACGAGTTCGGCGATCTCGCGAATGGGCTGGATCGTGCCGATCTCATTATTGGCGAGCATGATGCTGATCAGGATCGTGTCGGGGCGAAGCGCGGCATGAACGTCCTCGATGCGCACGAGCCCGTCCGGAGAGACGGGCAGATAGGTCACCTCAAAGCCGCGCCGCTCCAAGGCCCGACAGCTCTCAAGTACAGCGGGATGTTCGATCTGCGAGGTGATGAGATGCCGCCCCCGCTGCCCATGCGCTTCGGCGATCCCCTTCAGGGCGAGATTGTCCGACTCCGTCCCGCCACTGGTGAAGATGATCTCCGAGGGATCGGCACCGATCAACTCGGCCACGCGCGCGCGCGCCTCCTCGACGGCCGCGCGCGCTCGCTGCCCGAAGGCGTGAACGGACGAGGCATTGCCATACTCCTCCCGGAGATACGGGAGCATGGCCTCCAGCACCTCGGGGTCAAGGCGCGTCGTCGCCGCATTGTCCAGATACACACGCCGCATATGGAAAATTGTGCCGCCTCCGTCTAGAATGTGCAACGTGCGGCCCAGCGGTGTGATCACGCTCCTGACCGACTTCGGCCTCGCCGATTTCTTCGTCGGGGCGATGAAGGGGGTCATTCTCTCGATTCATCGCGAGGCCGTGATTGTTGATCTCACGCACCTGATCCCCCCCCAGGACATCTACGCGGCGGCTCTGACGCTGGCCGACTGCTACGCGACCTTTCCCGAGGGCACGATCCACGTGGCCGTCGTCGATCCGGGTGTCGGCTCCGAGCGACGCGCCGTGCTCATCGAGACCGCGCGATATTTCTTCATCGGTCCGGACAATGGGCTCTTCACCCTCGTCGTGGAGAATGAGTCGCTGCAGCGCGCCATCCAGATCACGGCCGAACGCTTCTTCCGCCATCCGGTGAGCCGGACATTTCACGGGCGAGATGTCTTCGCCCCGGTCGCGGCGTGGCTCGCGCGCGGCGTGCCCCCATCGGAGTTCGGGCCGGAAGTCTTGGACCTGACGCGCCTGCCGATTCCTCGCGTGGAACGCCTGGACGAGAAGCGATGGCGCGGTCAGGTCATTCACGTGGACCGCTTCGGCAACCTGATCACCAACGTGACGGCGCGCGATGTCCCCCTGGAGGCTCTGCGCCAGGGAGGGAGACTCCTCGTCAACGATCATGAGGTGTCCGCCCTGCACACGCACTATCACGAGGCGGCTCCGGGGGAACTCTTCGCCCTGGTGGGCAGCACCGGCCGCGTGGAGATCGCCGTCCGAGAGGGATCAGCCGCTACAGCGCTGGGCGTGGGTCGAGGCGCGACGGTGGAGATTCTTCTCCCGTGAGGGGAGCGGCTCTCTCCACTGCTCGATAAATGAAGCGGGCGCGCCCGAAGCGCACCTCGAATCCGTTTCGCAGCAAGTTCTCCCGCACGCGCTGTCCGTTGACGTACGTGCCGTTGGTGCTCCCCAAATCCACGACGACGAAACTGCCGCTCGGATGCCGGACGAACTTCGCATGGTGTTTGGAGACGGTCGGATCGTCAATGACGAAATGGTTATCGAGGGTCTTGCCCACGGTGACCACGGGGCGATCGAGGATGAACGCGATCTGCTCGCGACCGTCTGGCAGTACCTGCACCAGATGCGGTTGATGCACGCGCGGGGGTGAAGTCGCGGGCAGCAGACTTGCCCCGCAGCAGAGGCATACGGTCACGTCCGCGCGCTGTTCTCTTCCACACGCGGGACAGACGCGCATCTCCCGCTCGGGAATCCGCGCGCCACACGCGGCGCACGCCTGCCCGATCGTCCCCACGCGCCCGCAGTTCGAACAAGGCGCCAGGCCCGTGAGCAGCATCGTCCCCTGCCGATGCGGTGAGCGCGCGACATGCCGCACGGTCCGGACCTCGACGTACGCGAAAATGGCGAACATGAGGAGCGCGACGATCCCCATCACCAAAGCGTTCGGCAGCAGACCGTGCTGTCCGGCCGAGAGCAGTGCATCGAACAGCGCATGCAGCAGTGCCGCCCTCATCCACCCCCGAGCGATCGTGCGCGCGCGCACACTTCCGACATTGGGCAGCATCTTCGCCTGACTGAGCGCCAATCCCCAGAAGGCCGCGAACAACGCATGCCCGGGATTGGAGAGAATGCCCCGCACGATGAAGATCTCACTGCCGAATCGGCTCAAGTAGAGCACGTTCTCAGCCGCCGCGAACCCCAGCGCTGCTGCGGCCCCGTAGATGACGCCATCCACCGGCTCATCGAACTCCGGCCGGCGGTAGGCGTAGCTCATGACGGCCCACAGCTTCACCGCCTCCTCCACCGGGCCGACGACGAGAAAGAGGATGAGCCACTCGCCCACGAGATTCGATCCGAAGAGCCCCGAGAGTACCAGGGCGCCCACCGTGTTGAAGACCATCGCCGGCAGCGTCGCCACCGCGCCGAGCACGAACGTCCACACGATCGTGCGCAGCGGCTCTCGATCGTACCAGTCCTGAAACCAGAACCAGAGGAGCCACAGCACACAGGGGATGAGCGACAGAGCGAGCGTCTCCATCTCACGCCGTCCGTTTCACGACGAGCAGCGTCATATCATCGGCCGGGCGGGCCTTCCCGAGAAAGTGGCTGAGGGCCTCCTCGATACGATCGCGCAGGGCGGCGGCGCGCTGCTCGCGAGAGCGCCGCACGACCTCCACCAGGCGCGCGACGCCGAATTCCTCCCCGTGCTCGTTCGCGCTCTCACTGATCCCATCGCTGAAGAGGACGAGCACGTCTCCCGGCTCCAACCGGAGGCATTGCTCCTCGTACAGCGTCTCCTCCAGGATACCGACGGGAATCCCCCCCGTCTCCAGGAACTCCACTGATCCGTCCGCGCGCATGAGCAACGGCGGGTTATGCCCGGCGTTGGTGTAGCTCAACTCGTGCGCGCGTGGATTCAACCGCGCGAGCCAGAGCGTCGCGAACTTATTCGGAGCCGTCGTCTCGCAGAGATAGCGATTGATGGCCGCCATCATCTCGGCGACCGAAGCCGCCGAGCGCGCCTGAGCGCGTACGCTCGCATGCAGCGCCGACATGAGCATCGCCGCATCCATCCCCTTGCCGCACACATCGCCCAGGGCGAGCAGCAACGTCCCTTCGGGCCCGCGAACGAAGTCGAAGTAATCCCCGCCGACTTCGTAGCAGGGGAAGCTGATGCCCGTCAGATCGTACCCCTCGACCTCGGGCGGCGCGACCGGCAGCAGTTGAAATTGCAGATCGCGCGCTTGAGCCAACTGGTGCTTGATCCGCTCATTCTCCAGGTGCTGCTCCAGCAGCAGCGCGTTCTCGATCTTGATCGCCGCGACCGACGCCACGGTCGTGAGCAGTTGCAAATCTTCCTCGGTGAACGCGCCCGCATTCATCGGATTGTCCACGTAGATCATCCCCACGACCGACGAGGGTGTCTCCCGCCGACCCCCCAGCAGGGGAACGGCCATGATCGAACGGATGCCGCTCAGCAGAATCGAGTCGCGCTGGCGGAAGCGCTCGTCCGTCTGCGCATCAAAGGTGAGCACCGAGCGTCCGCGCTCGATGACCTCCTCCAGGATCGAACGGCTGATGCGCACGACTTGCTCGACCACCGACGGCTCCTGTCCGCGATAGCCCGCGATCTTGCACGACCATTCTCCCTGAGCGCCTCGCAGCAAGAGGAACACGCGCTCGGCGGGGACCGCCTCCAGCACCAAACCAACGATCTGCCGGAGCACCTCATCGAGCGAGAGTGGAGAGAGCAAGGCGAGGCCGACCTGAGTGAGCACAGCCAACAGTCGTTTGCTCCGCTCGACCTCAGGCGGCAATCCGGGCACGGTGACCGAACGCGCCGCCTCGAGCAGAGAGACGATCTCGGGAGTCAGCGGCGGACGCTTCACGGATGATGTCGAGGTCAACGTCTCCGGGTGCGCGACGATCACGTCGCCAGTCCCCAGTTCGTCCATCGGGACCTCGGCGCCAGAAATCGGCTCGGCAGGAGGGAGGAGCTCCAGTACCGTCTCCCCCACCT
>VAPR01000889.1_pt1 | contig 17136 bp, 21 predicted proteins | sample 3380701 | NCBI WGS metagenome assembly VAPR01 (sample SAMN11536904, study PRJNA540576) | hot springs metagenome | isolation source: hot spring wet sediment | place: Spain: Lobios | collected 2014-01 | reverse complement strand
GGTTCATCTCCTGCCCCTTCATCTGCAGCGGTTCCGTCGTAAACATCCAGCCCACTTGCAGATAATTGGCAGCCAAAGCGACAACCAGGGCCACCGCGAGAAACGGTCCTACGATCTTAAGCGCCTCAAACACCATCTGGTAGGTGATCACGCTAAGATTCTCCTGGTTGACTTCCCACGTCGTGTAGGTGATCAGTGACTCTCGCATGATGTTCTGAAAGATTTGGAACATGGTCGAGCCGAACAGCAGCAAGAGTACGAACAACACCGTCATGGAGACAGCCGGAGAAAGATCGGCGCTTCTTGCTACCTGCCCTTTCTTTCGTGCATCCTCCCGTTTTTTCGGGGTTGCTTTTTCCGTTTTCTCACCGGAAAAGTACTGCAGATCAACCGGAAAGAGAAAGACATGACGTTTCATGGTGATCCTCCGAGCAGTTTCATCATCTCCGCAAGAGCCCGAAACATTTTTTCAAACAATCCGTTTAACGTAAACAAAAAGGCCGGCATAACCACAATCAGAAGCAGAAAACTGGCTATCAATTTCAGCGGCAAACCGACCACAAAAATATTAAATTGCGGCACGGATTTGGCGATAATACCAAGAGACAGATCTACGAGGAACAGAGCTACTACGATTGGTGCGGCGATGAGAAAGGCACTCGTGAACATGTCACGAAATACTTTTACCGCCATCCACAGCACCTGTTCATTCCCTAGTGAAAGCCACATGCGATCGAGTGGTATTGCCTGATAGCTGGCGATAATGCCGCGGATCAACAGGTGATGTCCATTCATGCTGAGAAAGTAAAGTATCGCCAAAATACTCTTGAAGTTACCGGTAATCGGAACATACACGCCAGTTCGCGGGTCAATCACATTGGCCATCGCAAAACCCATCTGCATGTCCATCAGCCCGCCTGCTACCTGGACGGTGAGGAACATCATCTCGCAAAGAAACCCGAGGATTACGCCGACCAACACTTCCTTCACAACGTGTAGCACAAATGTGAGGTCAAGCGGGATCTGCCCCTGTACAGGGACATAACTGAAGCTGATAACCGCCATGATGAAGGCTAAGCCAATCTTGAACTGATTAGGAACACCACGTACGGAAAAAAACGGTGCTGCGACGAAAAAGGATGTCAGCCTGACAAACACCAGCAGGAATACGGGTAAATGGAGGAAAATCTCAGCCATGCTCTACCCGACGAAGCGATGGAGATTGCCGAATATCCCCATCGTGAACTCCAGCAAAACACGCAGCATCCACGGCCCGACCGCCAGCAGCACGATAAAGATGGCGAAAATCTTGGGGATAAAGGCAAGCGTTTGCTCCTGAATTTGCGTGGTTGCCTGAAAAATGCTGACAGCTAATCCGACGAGCAATCCAACACCTAATGCAGGTGCGGTCACCAGCAAAATGGTGTAAACCGATCCCTGCGCAATCTGCATCAATAATTCCTGTGTCATACCAAACCTCCTGCACTTGCCCACTCCCTGCTACTAAAAACTGAGTAAGAGCGATTTCACGATGAGATACCAGCCATCCACCATAATGAACAGCAAAATCTTGAACGGGAGCGAGATCATCACCGGAGGCAGCATCATCATCCCCATCCCCATCAGGATGCTGGAGACGATCATATCGATCACCAAAAACGGAATAAATATCATGAATCCGATCTGAAACGCTGTTTTCAGCTCACTGATTGCGTAAGCCGGAACCAGGGCGGTAAGCGGAATATCCTGGATGGTTTTCGGCCTCTCCGCTTTAGCGTATTCCAAAAAGAGTGCCAGATCCTTTTCGCGGGTCTGCTTCGCCATAAATTCCTTGAACGGCATTACGGCAGCTTGTAGAGCCTGCTGCTGTGTCATCTTTCCCTGCATAAACGGCTGTACTGCCGTGTCGTTTACCTTCGCAAACGTGGGCGCCATGATAAAAAACGTCATGAAAAGCGCCAGTGCAATCAGTACCTGATTGGGAGGCATCTGCTGCGTAGCGAGTGCATTGCGCACAAAGGACAGCACGACGACGATGCGGGTAAAGCTGGTCATCAGCAGCAAAATGGCAGGCGCGACGGACAATACCGTTAAAATCAGTAAAATTTGCACCGCTGACGAGGTTTCAGTCGGACTTCCGGTTCCGCCACCGATTTCCAAATCAATAGACGGAATCAACGGAAGATTCACTGCCCCAGGCGGATTGGGAGCAGCCTGTGCCATTGCCGGGATCGTGAAGAAGACGGCAAGTATTAAAATTAGTTGTAACGTTCGCTTCATCGATGATCCCCTCTGCGTTGTCCATCCTCGTCTTGCCATGCTGCTGACTTTCCGCTCTGGCCGTTTACTTCTCCCCACTGCTTGTTCAGCAGTTCCTCAAACGATCCGCCTTTCTGTTCAGCAGGGAAGAACAGCTCCTCCTGGCTTTTTCTCTTGTTCAGGAAAGAAAGCCAGTCCCATTTCACACCTGATGCAGGCTTGATCTCTGCGTCTGCAAGTACGAGATCCGCCTCGTCGCCTGCCGGAAGATGCCGCAAAAGCTGGACATTATCCCCTACTCCCAAAACATAAAGGGACTCCCCGATCATCACGATTTGCAGTGTCTTCCCGTTGCCCAGCGAGGCGGTTCCGATCACCTTGATCGGACCGCTGTTGTTGGTAGAAAGCTGCCTTTTGCCCAGGAATCGGAGCAGCAAGTAGATACAGACCACGATAACTCCCAGGGAGAAAACCACTTGCAGCAGGTATCCCCACACGCCTGTCGAACTGCTTCCCGGGATGGCAGCGTTTTGGCCTGCCCCGCCGATTGTCGCTGGATTGCCGGAGCCGCCTCCGTTCACGATCGCATCGTAGGCGGACCTTCCTTCATTGGCATGGGAAGCGGTCGGGAAAGAAGCGAAAAGCAGAATGATGAGACAGCAAATCCATGCGACTTTGGCCCCTGCTTTTCGACTCATGATCATTACCCCAGGGTTTTCTTGATCGCTTCAATCACGCGATCCGCTTGGAATGGCTTCACGATAAAATCTTTTGCTCCTGCTTGGATGGCGTCGATTACCATCGCCTGCTGTCCCATCGCAGAACACATGATGATGCGGGCGTTCGGATCGAACTTTTTGATTTCTTTCAATGCGGTGATTCCGTCCATTTCGGGCATGGTGATATCCATCGTCACCAGATCAGGTCCCAGTTCCTTGTACTTTTCCACTGCTTGTGCACCGTCGCTAGCTTCTCCAACCACGCTGTAGCCGTTCTTTGTCAGAATTTCCTTGATCATCATACGCATGAACGCTGCATCGTCTACGATTAATACTTTGTTGGACATAGTTGGCTCCTCCTCAGATCATTACTGTAATTTTTGAACACGATCCCACTGACTGATGATATCCGTTACACGAACCCCGAAGTTTTCGTCGATGACGACCACTTCTCCCTTGGCGATCAATTTGTTGTTCACCAGGATATCGACAGGCTCCCCTGCAAGCTTGTCCAACTGGATAATGGACCCGGCAGACAACTCGAGAATTTCCCTGATCAGCTTTTTCGTCCTTCCCAACTCTACTGTTACCTGAAGCGGAATGTCCAGCAGCAGGTTGAGGTTTTGCTCATCAGGCATCGCCATCGCGCTGCCTCCCAGCGAGGAAAATTGTGCCGGTTTTACATTGGCACCGGTACCGCCGCCAAAATGCTGCGGTCCTGCCTGCTGAACCGGCGGCTGTTGGTACTGCGGTGGATATGGATACGGCGGATAACCGGCCGGATGCATCCCATGCATGGCATATGGATCGTGATAGGCTGGTGGCTGGGGCGGATACCCAGTCGGTGGCGCATATCCTGCTGGCGGCTGTTGGTATGGTGCTGACTGCGGCGCCGCAGCCGGTTGGTGTATCGCTGGCTGGGGTGCTGCCGCCGCCATTGCCGGTGCTTCCGCTACTGCTGCGGCTGCCGCAACTTCCCGTTCGGCAAACACAGGCTCATTGGCAGCCACCGGTTGAGCTGCCGGTTCCGCATCTCCCGTTCCCAACAGCATATTGATCATCTGTTTGGCAAATGAAAGCGGAAGAAGCTGCATGATATTGGAATCGATCAGTTCGCCCTGTTCCCCAATTTTCAGCCGGAACGACACCTTCACCAGCGTCTCGGCGGTCGGGAAGTTTTCCCCGCCTTCTCCTTTACCCAGGTCCATCACATCGATGCCTGGCGGAGAGATGTTCACAAATTGATTGAAGATCGTCGACATGGAAGTCGCAGCAGATCCCATCATTTGGTTCATCGCTTCCTGCACGGCGCTGATGTGCAGTTCGGACAGTTCCGTCGATTCCGGCCTGCCAGATCCGCCCATCATCAGATCTGCAATGACAGCGGCATCTTCGAGACGAATCACCAGCAGATTAATACCCTGGAACCCATCCGTATACTGTACGTGAACAGCTACGTGTGGAATCGGGAACTCCTTCTCCAGCTGGTCGCTCTGGATCATGGACACGGTTGGCGTCGTGATGTCTACCTTTTGATTCAACAAGGTAGAGAGGGCCGTCGCCGCGCTTCCAAAGGTGATATTGCCTATTTCCCCCAATGCATCCTGTTCAAACGGGGTGAGGAAGTCACCTACATCCATGTGTCCATCTGCTTCCTCTTCTTCTTCAACCAGGTTGTTTGCGCGAAGTAGTGCATCGATCTCATCTTGAGAAAGCATGTCTCTACTCATAATTTTCCTCTCCTTCCTCGAGGACCTCGTCAATCTGCACAGCGATACGCCCTTTTTGCGTACCAGGCTGACCCAGGAATTTTAAACGGTCGCCTATCTTAATCTTCAACTTGCTGTCGATCAGCTGATCAAGCTGTATCACATCACCCGTCGAGAGTTGAAGGAAATCGCCCACCGAAATGGTTGCTGTCCCCAGTTCTGCAATGATCGGAAGCGGTGCGGCTTTTACCCGCTCTTCAACGCGCAGCCGCTCTTCCTCGTCCCTGGTCTTTTTCTGTTTCGAGAACCAGTACTGTCCGGACAGCTTCGGCATGATCGTCTCCAACACTACATGCGGCAAGCACAGGTTGATCATACCGGTGGTTTCGCCGATTTTGGTGCTGAAGGAAATCACGGCCACGATTTCGTTGGGAGAGACGATTTGCATGAACTGCGGATTCATTTCCAGACCTTCCAGATACGGATCCAGTTCAATAATCTGCTTCCATGCCTCATGAAACGTATCTAGCGCCTTGCTGAATACCCGTTCCATGACAGTCGTCTCGATCTCTGTCAACGCCCCCATCTTGTCCGGGATGGTTCCCTGCCCGCCCAGCAGGCGATCCAGCATCGCGTACGCAATATTCGGGTTCACTTCCAACACCATGCGCCCTTCCAGAGGAGGAGCTTCAAAAATGTTCAAAATCGTCATTTTGGGGATGGAGCGAATAAATTCGTCATACGGTAGTTGATCGACGGAGGCAACCGTAATCTGCACGAAGGTACGAAGCTGAGCGGAAAAATACGTTGTTAACAGACGCGCATAGTTTTCGTGAATGCGGGTCAACCCGCGGATTTGATCTTTGGAGAAGCGCAGCGCGCGTTTGAAGTCATATACCTTTACTTTTCGCTCAGTCTCTTCTTTTTTTAGCTCGCTGGCATCCATCTCTCCTGATGAAAGAGCGGCCAACAACGCATCAATCTCACTCTGTGAGAGAACCTCGGCCACGTTTCGTCACCTCCCTGCTATGTATAGATCTGCATCGTGTTCACTACTGCAACATGCGTTCTGTCGTAATGACTTGTACGATTTTACCTTCTTGCATCAACGCGCTGATTTCGTTCATGATCTTCGCTTCCAGCTTGTTGATGCCTTCTGTGCCCTTGATGTCGTCCGGAGTAAGACCCGCCAACGTCTTGATGATAATCTGCTTGACCTGCGGCATCCGTTCTTCCAGTTCCACTTTGGCGTCTTCACTGTCTGCCGTAATGGTAAAGCGGATGATCATAAAATTGTTGGTCATTAGATTGGTTGTAATCTTGTCCGTATCGACAGAGAACTCTTTCATTTCTTTTGCTGTGAGAGGCTCTTCCTTCGGTTCTTCATGACTGGCGGTCTGAGCCGTTGGCGACAGGTACGTCTGCCAGAGAACGAATGAGACCACACCCAGAAGTGATATGGCAATGATGATGATGAGTGCCATGTTAAACAGTTTGTTTTGAAACATCGTACGCCTCCCGCTATTCGATAGAATCGTCAGTCAGACGTGGAGTCACGCTCGGTATGTTGGCCTTTTGATAAAATGCGGATATCTGGGCCGCTACCTTGTCCGCCGGATCTCTGACGATGTACTTTTTGCCGTTGATCAGCGTGATAACGGTGTCTGGGGTAGCTTCCACCGTTTCGATATGGGTAATGTTGAGAAAAAATCTGGTGCCGTTAAAGCGAGTGAGTTCGATCATCGCTGGACTCCTTTTGGGATGGAGCCGGGCGGGGAGAAAGCGCACTCCCTATCGCCCTTGCTCATCCTTTAACGGTTATCGTTTCAGGTTTACCAATTCTTCGAGAACGCTATCGGACGTTGTGATGATGCGGGAGTTGGCCTGGAAACCGCGCTGTGCCACAATCATTTCCGTAAATTCTTCGGAAAGATCTACGTTGGACATCTCAAGCTGACCGGAGATGATGTTCACTTGGGCGTCGGTTGGCGAAAGCGGTGTGGTTGGATCATCTCCCTGGGCACCGGCATTTGCCGTGTACTCATAGAGAGAATTGCCCACTTTCTTCAGACCTGCCGGGTTGTTGAACGACATGATACCCACGGTGAAAGGCGTATCCAGCGCCCCTGTGTCGTCAACCGTGGTAACGACGCCATCTTTACCGATCGAGTATGACACGATACCGTCGTTGCGGGAGATCTGGATCGCATCACCATCGGTGCTGAGAAGCTTCATCCCTTGGGAGTTGACCAAAAAGCCCTGGGCGTCACGAGTGAAATTCCCCGCACGCGTATAGTAGATCGGGCCGTCGTCTGCACCGCGCACCATGAAGAATCCTTCACCCTCGATGGACAAGTCGGTCGGCAGGTTGGTGGTCATCGGGCTGCCGCTGGAAAACGCCATTTCGATCGATCCTACCGCGGAGCCGAGGCCGACTTGCATCGGATTGACGCCGCCTTTTCCTCCGTCAGTTGGTGCGGTAGCGCCTTGAATGTTTTGGCTGAGGATGTCCTGGAACATCACGCGGCTTTTCTTGAAGCCAACGGTATTCACATTCGCGATGTTGTTGCCGATTACGTCCAGTTTCGTTTGGAAACCGCGCAAGCCGGAAATGCCGGAGTACATGGAACGAATCATCTTATTCGAAACCCCCTCAAGTTTGTAGAATCAGTCGATTACCTCAGTCGGTCGGTAATCCCGGGCTTCCTCACAGAGGTCCAGCCCTTCCTGTCATCAGTTGTTATACAAAAACGGCGCTGTCGATATTGGTAAAGACGTTGTCCTTCATGCTTTCTCCATCGACCGCTGTGATCACCTTGCGATTTACTACGCTGACAACATAGGCGACGTTGTCCATCATGATCAGCGATTCTCTCGCGCCTTTGTCAGCCGCTTTTCCCACGGCTGTTTCCAATCGTGCCAGATCAGGTTCTGTCAGTTTGATGCCCCGCTCCTGCAAGCGGTGTATGGCATGCTGACTAAACGAAAGCGGCTTTGGTTTGTTCGCCGGTTGCAGCGACTCCGTCAGCCAGTGCTGAAACGGTTTTTCAACCGTTTGGGGAGAGTTCGCATTAGTGACACTTCGCGGCTTCGGAGGAAAATAGGTTTGTCCCACGCGAAACGAGTGGTTCATCTCCTGACTTCCTCTCCTCTCTCCGGCGTTTTACGCGGAGTACTCAACTCCAGCCGCCTTTTTCAAGCGATCCCACATCGCGGCAATCGGTTCTGTCCGATCCACAAGCGCATCCAAGGAGAATTCACTCCGCTCCTCTTGCTGCTTTTGCTGTTGACGGCCGCCGTCCCGCTGCTGCCGAGACTGTTCTTTCTGCTGCTGGAAGCCAAACTGCTCCGCCGGCTGCTGGGTTACTTCCAAGCGGTCAACCTGCAAGCCCAGTTGGGTTAATGCTGCCCGGAGCTGCGGAAGCTGGTTGTCCAACAGTTCCTTGCCGGTAGCCGTTTCTGCAGCGAATTGAGCTGTAATCAAGCCATTTTGTGAAGTTATTTTCACATCAACCTGTCCCAGTGATTGCGGATAGAGAATCAGCTTGGCTTCACTTACGCCATTGGTTGAACCGATTTTCATCTGCTTCACGAAAAGCTCGGTTACTTGCTCAGCGAATTGGTCTGCCTGCACCATTTGACCGCTGCCAGCTTGTGCGAGCTGTGCGAGACCGGTGATTGCCGGGGGTGACATCACAACAGTTGGAGACTGCACAGGCATGGCGGTGGTTTCCGGCACGATTGCGCTGTCAGACTGTAGTGCGATTGTCTTGATCGACTCGATCGCAGTTGTGGAGAAGCGGCTACTGATCCCAGCTTCTGCCTGATAGCTGGACAGTGCGTGATTCATTCGCAGCGGCTGTGTGGATTTCCAGATTTCCATCGGGACATCAGTTGTTTTGGCGTCCTTGTTTTGTTCACCCGCCTGCGTTGCGAAAACGTTCACGTTAAAAAGGTTTTGTCGCGCAATCGCTGGTTTTTCTTCTTTTGTCGGCTGCACACCAAGTGCCGCAAGCAGATCTTGCAGCTGCCTTCCAGCTTCCTGCCACTTCGGTTGTTTCACGGTCTCTGTCGCTTTCGACAGCGATTCCATCAATTCCACAACCTTTGCCGCAGCCTCCTGCGACAACCCCTTTTGAGCGAACGTAGCGATGGCGTTTTGACGATCTTGTGCAACGAAAGCTGCGGCGTTCACTTGCGGCAGCTGATTGACTACCTGCCCCAGCTCTGCCAGCTGTTGCTCCACCTGGGGCGCCAACTCCTGCTGTTGAAGCATGCCGGCTGCAAGCAGTTGCTGAATCATCGCGAGCAGGCCCTCCAACTGTTCGATGTCGGCTGTACTCAAGTCACCAGGGAGCATCGGAAGTGCCTCTGTCTGCTGGACATTCTGCAAAGCGTTCCCCATTTGCATTGCAAACAGATTACCCATACCTGCGTACTCCTGCGGCATGCCGCTTGCTGCGTACGGACTGCCCGTTGTGGCCATCATGTTGACTACATTCATCTCAAATCACCTCCTTCGGTTTGTATGTTGCTTATGTAGACGACAAACGCAGTGGCGCTTATCGAAGCAACTCGCTGGTGATACGAGCGGCCATATTTTCCTTTAGTCTCACGTCTTCTTTGGCGATCGCGGAAAGAATTTGCGCACGCTTGTCATTGGCCATACCCGCAAGAATCGATATCGCCCGGCTTTGGTTGGTTCCCATCAGCTTGCGAATAATCGTAGCTGCGTCCTCAGCGGGCATTTGTGAGAAGGTATTGATCAGCTTGTCCAGACTGGTTGAATCCTGTCTGGTTTCGCTCAATGCTTTGGTCAGCACATTGACGCGTTCCTGCAGGGCGGCAATGTCATCGTCTTTATGAACCACCGTATCTTTCAGCAGGATGGAAATGTCAGCAGCTTTTTTCGGGTCCATTTTTTCAAGGATGGCAGCCCTCTGTTCAGGCTTCATCTTGGTGAGGACGGTTACAGATTCCTGCAAACTGAGATTCTGAACGATGGAGGCTGCATTTTTGGGGGACATGGTCGTGTACAACTTGGCCAGATCCTGATACTGCTTCTGCCGCTCTTCCTCGGTTGCCTTTTTGTCTTCCAGCATCTTTTGCAGATCCTGTACCTGTTTTTCCAGTGCCTGTATGGTCGCGTTCTTTTTCGTTGCCTCTTCCTGCAAGCTGGCGATCGTCATCTTGCTCTTCGCCTGTTCGTTTTGAAGGGTCACAACCTGCTTGTCCAGTTCAACCTCCTTGGAGGCTTCCTTCGGGCTGGGGTCAGGGACGACTTTTTCCACGTAAGGGATGGTATTTGCCCAATCGAGAACCTTGCCCAGCACGTTGACACCCAACAGGCTCAACAGCACTCCGCCGAGGAGGCTGGCAAACAGAGCGGGAATCAAAATCATATAGAAGAACCATTCCCACCTGCTGTATTCCCTCTCTTCCTGGATTTCTTCCATATGTACCTCCCTACAAACTTCTACGAAGATAAAGCTGGGTGCCGATCTCGTCCAACCATTTTTGCTCGTGATTCTTTTCTGTCTCCACAAAATGTTCCTGCGCTTTTTCACGCAACCGCTGCCATAGCTGCGTCTCCTGCATGCGCTCTGTCAACCGATGCTTGCACTGTTCCACTTCCTGTTCGCACCCGTATAGGGTACGGCGCTGAGTGGCGACAGAACGTTCTACTGATTGCCGATATCGGTTCATTTCATGCAATTGTGCTGCGCTGCAGAGATTTGCCTGTATCGAATGAAGCTTCTCAGTCATCTCTTCAAGATGTTCCGCCAGTCGAAGCAGTTTGTTTTTCTCTTCATTGCGCCGTTGGACTGATTTTCCAAAAGCCCACTCTGCCTGCTCTTTTTCCTTTTCTTTCAGATCGAGCACCTTTTGAAGGTGAAATCGAAAGGCTTTCACTAGTGCACCCCTCCAAAATGAGCGGTTAAGGCTTGTATGGTGCCGGCGAGGTCAGACGGTTCATGCGTCCCCTGCGCGGTAAACTCCCGAATGACTTCCCGGTAGCGAATCGCCGCATCAATCTCGCGGTTTGTTCCCATTTTGTAGGCGCCGATATTGATCAGGTCTTCCGCTTCTCGGTAGGTAGCGAGGTGACGCTTTAACATCCTTGCTGCCTCCAAATGATTCTCGGAACAAATCTCGTTCATCACGCGGCTGACGCTGGCCAGTACGTCAATGGCGGGAAAATGACCTTTGTGAGCGATTTTGCGATCCAAAACGATATGTCCGTCCAAAATACCGCGCACCGCGTCAGCAATCGGATCGTTCATGTCGTCGGAATCAACCAGGACGGTGTAAAAAGCGGTAATGCTGCCATGATCCGAAGTGCCTGCCCTCTCCAGGAGTTTGGGTAATAGAGCAAATACGGATGGCGTGTACCCTCTCGTCGCCGGAGGCTCTCCAATCGCGAGTCCAATTTCCCGTTGCGCCATCGCGAATCGGGTGACGGAATCCATCATCAGCATGACGTTCAACCCTCGGTCCCGAAAGTATTCGGCAATCGAGGTGGCGATCATCGCTCCTTTGATGCGAATCATCGCAGGTTGATCAGATGTGGCCACCACTACTACGGATTTCTGTAATCCTTCTTCCCCCAGATCTCGGTGGATAAACTCCATTACCTCGCGTCCGCGCTCGCCGATCAGTGCGATGACGTTAATGTCGGCCGTGGTATTGCGGGCGATCATCCCCATCAGTGTACTCTTGCCGACACCAGAACCTGCGAAGATGCCTACACGCTGTCCTTTGCCGATCGTCAACAAGCCATCGATTGCTCTTACTCCGACACTCAGCGGTTCGGAAATACGCGGGCGAAGCAGCGGATTGGGCGGCATGTTGTTGGTCGGATAGCTGGCAAGCCCGAACGGAAGGCTGCCGCCTTGCAAAGGACGCCCCAACCCGTCGAGCACCATCCCCAAAATCTCCGGTCCAACTTTTACGTTCAAGGCTCGTCCGGTTGCGACCACATCGCAGCCCGGACCAATCGAGGTCAGCTCTCCCAGAGGCATCAGCAGCACCTTGTTGTCCCTGAAGCCGACCACTTCTGCGATCATCGGCTCTTCGCCTTGATGCGAGTAAATCTGGCAAATTTCACCCAACTTTACTTCCGGGCCCTGCGATTCGATTGTCAGCCCAACCACCTGGGTAACCTTGCCGTTGACCCGTACAGGATCGATACCTTGAAGCGTTTCCTTGTATTTTGCGATATTCAGAAAGGTCATTTCCCTTCACTTCCCCGAGCGATATCCAGTAACACTTGCTTGATCTCGGTAAGCTGCGTATCGATCCGAGCATCTACGCTGCCCAGCGGTGTGCGGATGATACATCCACCTTCCTGCACGGTGTGGTCAGGAAAAACGGAAAGTTCAGCCTGACCATCCAATAGCTCCAGCAGCTGCGTGCGATGCTCCTGTATATAGTCGAAATAACGATGATTCACACATACGGTGATCTCGCCGTGCACACGCGAGCGTCGAAGCACCCGGCGCACCATATCCAAGGTCGTTTCTGGAGAAGCGTTTACTGCATCCCCGATCACTTTTTTGGCAATTTCCATGCTTAGTTCTACCAGGAACGGCTCTGCTTCGGCGATGATTCGCTCTTTCTCTCTGTAAGCAGCAGACAGAACCTCTTTGGAAGTTTCTATATTCTCTCGCTCTTCCTCGAGTGCTTGTTTTTTGCCATCTTGATATCCTTCAGAAAATCCTTGCTGCTTGGCTTCTGTCAGCGTCTGTTGAAACAGCCCGTCCGCTTCCTGACGCCTCTCTTGCCACCATTGTTCTATTTCGGCAAGCGCCTGCTGTTTGAGCATGTCCGCTTGCTGTGATGCTTCCTGAAGAAGTTTTCCGGCTGTTTCCTCCGCATCCCGGAGGATCGTGATTGCTTCTTCTTCCGCATTTTTCATTTTTTCATCAATTTCTTGCAACCTTTCGGAAGAAACTACCGTCTTTAAGATTGGAGCGGCTTTCACCGAAAGGATCACCTTCTCGTCGGACGTCGCATAGTGCGTTGATTTGATGATCCTAGACAATGATATCATCTCCTCCGCCACGAGCGATGATGATCTCACCCGCCTCTTCTAAGCGACGGATGGTAGCGACGATCCGTGACTGAGCTTCTTCGACGTCGCGCAGTCGAACAGGACCCATAAATTCCATCTCTTCCTTGAAGGTGTCTGCCATACGTTTGGACATGTTCCGGAAAATCGTCTCGCGCACTTCTTCGCTGGCCACCTTGAGGGCAAGCTGCAGGTCGGCATTCTCCACATCGCGAATGACGCGCTGAATGGAGCGGTTGTCCAATGTAGCGATGTCTTCGAAGACGAACATGCGCTTCTTGATTTCTTCGGCAAGCTCCGGATCCTGAATCTCCAGGGAATCGAGAATGGTGCGCTCCGTTCCGCGGTCGACGCCGTTCAATACGGAGACGATTGCCTCGATACCGCCAGCTTGCGTGTAATCCTGCGTCACGGTAGCCGACAGTTTTTGTTCCAAAACCTGCTCTACCTGGGCAATGACTTCCGGTGATGTGCTGTCCATCAGAGCAATTCGCTTGGCAACGTCCGCCTGACGTTCCTGCGGGAGCGCTGATAGAATCATCGCAGCCTGCGTGGGCTCCAGATAGGCGAGCACCAGAGCAATGGTCTGTGGGTGTTCGTTTTGGATAAAGTTTAAAATCTGGCTTGGGTCCGCCTTGCGGGCGAAGTCAAAAGGTCGAACCTGCAAGTTTGCCGTCAAGCGATTGATAATGTCCATCGCTTTGCTTTCACCCAGAGCCTTTTGCAAGATTTCTTTTGCGTATGTGATACCGCCTTGGGATATAACTTCTTTCGCCACCGCGATCTGGTGGAACTCAGCGAGAATCTTGTCTTTCTCCTCGGAATCTACTTTTCTGACATTGGCGATTTCTAATGTAAGCTGCTCAATCTCGTCCTCACGCAGATGTTTGAATACCTGTGCCGATACTTCAGGTCCGAGTGAGATGAGAAGAATCGCAGCCTTCTGTCGTCCGGTCAACTCTTTGGCGCCGCGAGCCATCTGCTTTCACTCCCTAATCTTCTGCTAACCATGTACGAAGCAAGACGACAAATTCGTCCGGCTTACTGCGCGCTAATTTCTCCAGCTGCTTCCGCACGACCACCTGATCGTCATCCTCCGCATAGACGAGGTCTGGTACCTCGAACGGCTGCGGCGGCGGCAAATCTGGAATATCTTCTTGTAGAAGCTTCGCTTGGCTGCGTCTGCGCAAAATAAGGAATGCGACTGCACCAAGAGCCAACAGGGCAACGATACCTGTCCCCCAAAGAAGGGCAGGGCTGAGTGAACTTGTTTCTTCTACAACCACTTTACCGGAGAACGTGCGCGGGAATACGGATATGCGTTCATCCAACTGTGCCTGGGTAAGCTCCACGTTCTCTTCACTGAGTGTTACCCGTACTACGTTTCGCAGTACTTGCTTGATGGCTTCCAACGTCTGTGGGTCCAACTCTCCGCCAGCTGGTGGTTCCACACCAACGTTGATGGAAAGATCCTCAATCTTGTAGGGACTCATGGTGATGTTGCGAGTAATTCGGTTGACTTCCCGGTTGACGACATCGTTCAGCTCTTCATACTGGCTGTTCCCGCCTTGCGAATTGCTGGAGGGATAACTGGAAACGTCGTTTTGTCCCGTTCCTCCTACACCACCAGGTGGCGTTCCCTGTCCGGAAAAGGTCTTGGATAATTTTTGAGCAGAGATAATAAGTCCCTCATTATTTTCCTGATCCGGCGCTGTTACCAGGTTTTCTACTCGGTTTTCCTTGTCGAAATTCATCTTGACCGCGGTGTGAACGATTACCTTGTCCCGTCCCATGATCGTGCCAAGCAGGTTGTAGAGGTTTTGCTGGATCTTCTTCTCTACTTCTGCCTTGATTTTTTCCTGCTGATCGTAAAGTGTGAGCGAACCCGCTGTTTCACTGTTTTCAGCGCGTTCCAGCAGGTTGGAGTACTGGTCGGTGATGGTAATATTTTCAGGCGGCAGCTTCGGCACGCTTCTCGAAACGATCAGATAAAGCGAATTGACCTGGTTTTGATCCAGCCTCGTACCCGGTTCCACATCGACAATCACCGAAGCGGTTGCCTTATCGGGCGTTTCGGTCACCCACACGCTTTCCTGCGGCAGCGTAATCATCACCTGTGCGGTACGGACGCCTTTCACTCGTTCCAGCATCTTTCTCAGTTCCTGCTGGAGGGCTTCTTTCTTCATCACGTCAAACTGCCGGTCCGTGACACCAAGCGTACTGGTGCTGGAGAAAATCTCCGAGTTGATGCCTGCTTCGCTGGGAATCCCCTGAGCAGCAAGTTCAACGATGACATCTTGCGCCATTACTTCAGGCACTTCAATTCCCGTACCGTTTCCGGTGATTCGGTAAGGGATTTGCTGGCTTTCCAGCTCCTGCTTGATGATTCCGATTTCCTGCTCGCTCAGCCTTTGATTGTAAAGCGGTTTATATACCGGTTTTGAAGAGATGTATATGTACAGACCAAGTGATATGAGGAGAAACAATGCAGTTGCGGAAATCATCCATTTTTGTTTGGTTGAAAACTGATTCCATTTCCCTAGTATCTGTTCTTTGTATCCTGCTAGACGTTCGTTCATGGTTCACCTCACCAAGGAATACCAACACTACAGCAATTACATAGGCATGCGCATAATTTCCTGGTAGGACTCGATGACTTTGTTGCGCACCTGCATGGTCATTTGCAGCATGATAGACGACTTTTGTCCGGCTATCATCACTTGATGGACGTCTTGAATCTGTCCTGCGGCAAACTTGTCCACCAAGTTTGCGGATTCTACCTGCGCCTTGTTAACCTGATCCAACGCATCGGTGAGAAAAGATGAAAAGGATTTGGTCACTTCCGCCGGCGTACTTGCTTTCACAGCTGCTTGCGGCTGGACAGCTCCGATTCTGGCTAGACTACTGATGTCCATTGACTACGCTCCTTTGGGTGCTGCGTTTATTTAATCTCAAAAGCTTTCATCATCATGCTCTTGGAAGCGTTTAAGACGGTGACGTTCGCTTCGTAGGAACGAGAAGCGGAAATCATGTCTACCATCTCTTTCATCATGTCTACGTTGGGAAGCAAAACGTACCCTTCCTCGTTGGCATCGGGGTGCGTCGGATCGTACACTCTCTTGAACGGTGTGTTGTCTTCCCGGATTGCGGTAACTCGAACTCCCTGTTCTACGTGACCGTTCACATTTCCCATCGCCGCTTGCAGCAGGTTGTCAAAGCTCTGGTTTGACTTGGGAGACAGTTCTACCAGCTTGCGGCGGTACGGCTGCCATTCTCCGTTTACCAGATTGGCGCGCGTCGTATTGGCATTGGCGATATTGGCCGCGATTGTATCAAGGCGCAGCCGATTTGCTGTCAACGCAGACGCACTCGTATCCATTCCTCGAAACAACATCATCTACGACCTCCCTCCTCCATCGATCACACTGCGCAGCTTTTGGAAATAACCCGCTGTCATTTGGGTCAAACCGTTGTACCAAATCTGGTTTTTGGCCAGTTGATTCATTTCATACTCCACGTCAACATCGTTTCCGTTATTTTGGACGAGTGCATTCGGATTGGAAGTGATTAGCGGTGCTGGAATCCTTCCCACCGGAGCAAACGGAATATGGCGTTCATTCGTACGATAGGCTTGCAGTCGTGGTTGAGAGCCACTCAGTTCCTGCTGCAGCATTTCCTCAAACACAACCTGTTTGCTTTTAAAATGAGGGGTGTCAATGTTCGCAATGTTGTTGGCGATGGTACGTTGTCGAATCATGCCAACGTCGAGTGAACGTTCCAAAATGCGAAAATGATTGCTTTCGAACACGGTAATTTCCCCCCTCCCACCAGTATTGTTCACGTAGTATTTTCTGCAAAAGTTCCGATATTTCCTGCTTATTCGACACGAAAATACGAATAAATCATATCAAAATCAGAATGACGAAAAAAGACCTATCTTCCTGCATGACATCAAAATGATTCAATGGGACTAAATCCCTTTTCTTTCCGAATATTTCTTGTTTTTTTACCATCATCCTCATCTCGTCCCATTTTTATGATGTTTTTTCAAGATTTTGGGTTACATATTACATAAAACATTACAATTCATTTTATCTCAAGTAGTTCTTTTTGCCTATGAATTGCGCACTAAAAAAAGGTGCAGCCTTGTGTCCAGCTGCACCTTTTCCTTTTAGTACCAACAGAATTACGATGTTTTCAATTTTTCCAGTTCCGGCAATAGTTTTTCGTTCAACACCTTGATGAATGTGCCTTTCATCCCGAGCGAACGCGATTCGATTACGCCTGCGCTCTCCAGTTTGCGCAGTGCGTTTACAATCACCGAACGAGTGATGCCTACGCGATCGGCAATTTTGGATGCAACCAGCAATCCTTCTTT
>VAPR01000887.1_pt1 | contig 17162 bp, 17 predicted proteins | sample 3380701 | NCBI WGS metagenome assembly VAPR01 (sample SAMN11536904, study PRJNA540576) | hot springs metagenome | isolation source: hot spring wet sediment | place: Spain: Lobios | collected 2014-01 | reverse complement strand
CGCTGCCACCACGGCAAGGAGGAGCACTGCCTGTTCCCGTGCCTGGAGCGTCGAGGGATCCCCCGGGAGGGCGGGCCCATCGGGGTGATGTTGGCGGAGCATGAGCAGGGCCGGCAGCTGGTGCGGCGTATCCGGGAAGCCACGGACCGCTACCAGGCGGGTGTGGGGGAAGCGGGAGAGGTGGTGGAGTTGGCGTGGCAGTACATCGAGCTCCTGCGGGCCCACATCGCCAAGGAGAACCAAATCCTCTTCCCCATGGGGGAAGCTGTCCTGACCGATCCCGATGACGCGGACGTCGGCCGTTGCTATGATGGGGTGGAACACCAACAGGGCCGGGAGGAGCACCAACGGCTGAGCCAGCTGGCCGCACGCCTGAGCAAATCCTCGTGAGCCCCGTCTCCGGGCTGCCGTCGGGGGCGGCCGGGCTGGAGGAGGAGCTGTCCCCCAAGCGGGAGCACCTGCTGCGGTGTACCTACCAGGTGCTCGCGGAAGGGGGCTCCCGGCATCTCTCTCTGCAGCGGGTCGCAGACCGGGCGGGGGTGAGCAAGGGTATCCTCCTCTACTACTTCGGGACCAAGGAAAACCTGGTCCTGGCGACCTTGCGGTGGGTCCTGGCCCGGGTGGCCCGGAGGATCTTCTCCGCGGTGCGCCACGCCCGCAGCGCGGAAGAGAAGATCCGGGCCACCATCGACGCCATCTTTGTGGACCCCAAGGCCAACCGCGACTTCTACTTGGTGTACACGGATCTGCTGGGCAGCGCCGCCCGACAGCACCGCTTCCAGCAGCTGAGCAGTACCTTTCGCAACATCGTGGACGCGGTGTACGGCCAAGTGATCGCCGAGGGGGTGGAAGAAGGCGCCTTCCGGGTGCGGGACGTGCAGGAGGCCGCAGCGGTGATGCGGGCGCTGGTGGATGGCTTGTTCCTGCAGTGGCTCCAGGAACCGGACCCGGAGGGAACCTACGCCCAGACCCGAGAGCGCTGCAAGCACGCCGTGTTCACCTACCTCCGCGGTGGAGAAGTCTCGGTGGAGGGGAGTGCCAGGGCCCGGTAGGAGGCTCCCGGGCGGCGAGACCGGTCTTCCGGCGAAGTCAGCAAACCCGGTAGCGGCCGTCCTCCATGCGCAGGAGGTGACCCCTCCGCTCCAGATACCCCAGGTGGCTGAGGGTCTCCACCATGGCGAAGCGCTCGTTGTGGCTGTCGAGATCGTTCCCGAACAGAGCCAGGCACACCTCGTACCCGCTGCGAGGGGCCTCCCGGACCGTCTGAAGAACCACCTGCAGCCTGTCCCGGTGGTGCTGGGCGAGTTCTTCTAGCCGTTCCCCGAATTCCTGGTATGGGTCCCCGTGTCCGGGCAACACCCGGCGGACCGGAAGTTCCCGCAACTGCGCCAGACTGCGCAGGAAGTCGTCCAGGGGGTCCGGAGGTCCCGAGGGCCACCGGCCAATGTTGGGGGTGATCTTGGGGAGCAGGTGGTCGCCCGCCACCAGAATGCCCGAATCCCGTTGGAACAAGCACACGTGTGCCGGCGCGTGCCCCGGGGTGATCAGGATCCGCCACCGCTGTCCCAGGTTCACCTCCTCATCGGGCTGCAGGAAGCGCTGAACCCTTGGCGGCGGCGTGTGGGCCCAGATGCGCTGGCCGGAGTGCACCGCGGCTTGGACGCGGTCGGGGGGCATCCCCTCGGTGGCCATTTCCGCAGCCAATCGCTCCCACGCAGGCCTCCCGGGCTGGTAGCGTTCCGCCCAGAGGAGTTCTTCCCGGGCCATCCAGACCTCGCAGCCGAACTCTTCCTGGAGTTCTGCGGCCATGCCGAAGTGGTCGGGGTGGGCGTGGGTGATCACGAGGACCTCCGGACGAAGACCCTGCCGGCGCAAGGTCTCCCGCAGCAGGAGCTGCGCCTCCGGGGTGGGGTAGCCCGCATCCACGAGCGCAACGTCAGAGCCGTCCCCCAAAACGTAGAGGTTGACCCAGCCCATGGGGAAGGGGACCGGAAGGCGCAGGCGGCGGATGCCGGGCCCGACGGGCTCCAGCACCGGCGGGAACTGGCTCACTCCCGCCCGAAGGCCGAGTGCCCGGTGATCTCCCGCCCGAGGATCAGCGTGTGGATGTCGTAGGTCCCCTCGTAGGTGTCCACGGACTCCAGATTGGCCGCGTGGCGCATGGCGTGGTACTCGGTGGTGATGCCGTAAGCGCCCAGGATCTGGCGAGCTTCCCGGGCGACCTCCAGGGCCGCGCGCACGTTGTGCCGCTTCGCGAGGGACACCTGCGCGTAGTGCACCTGCCCCGCGTCCTTCAGCTGGCCCAGCCGGTACGCCAGCAGTTGGCTGGTGGTGATCTTGGTGAGCATGTCCACCAGCCGCTCCTGGATGATCTGAGTCGCGGCGATGGGGCGGCCGAAGGCCACCCGCGCCTGCGCGTAGCCCAGGGCTTCTTCGAAGCAGGCCACGGCGGCGCCCACAGCGCCCCAGGCGATTCCATAGCGCGCCTGGGTGAGGCAGCCCAACGCCTTGCTGAGGCCCACGCCGTTCGGCAGGGCCAGTTCCTCGGGGATTTCCACCTCCTCCAGCACCAGCTCGCTCGTTACGGAGGCGCGCATGGAGGCCTTGGTGTGAATGTCGTGGGCGGAAAACCCCGGACGGTCCGTGGGAACGATGAATCCCCGCACGGTGTCCGTCTCGTCCTTGGCCCAGATGATGGCCAGGTGCGAGATGGACCCGTTGGTGATCCACATCTTGGTGCCGGAGATCACCCAGCCCCGAGCCGTCCTGCGGGCTCGGGTGTTCATGGCGGCGGGGTCGCTCCCCGGGGTGGGCTCCGTAAGCCCGAAGCAACCCACCAGCTCCCCCCGAGCGAGGCGGGGCAGAAACTCGCGCCGTTGCTCCTCCGACCCGTACGCGTAGATGGGGTACATCACCAGGGCTCCCTGGACGCTCGCGAAAGACCGGATGCCAGAGTCTGCGCGCTCCAGCTCCTGCATGAGCAGGCCGTAGGCCACGTTGTCCAACCCCGCGCAACCGTACTCCTCCGGGAGGTTGGCGCCCAAGACCCCCAGCTCCCCCAGCTTGGGGATCAGGTGCGTGGGGAAGCGGCCTTCCAGCCACCACTGACCGATGTAGGGTAAGACCTCCCGGTCTACAAACCGACGGAGGGTGTCCCGGGCTGACCGCTGCACCTCGGTGAGCAGCTCCTCCACCGCGTAGAAGTCAGATGCCGCTCGGTAGGCCGTCTGTTGGGCCATGGTGGCTCCCTCCTCCCGTTGAATCCCTACCGCTGAGGCCAGCGGCCGAGCCAGCACGCACGCCGCAGCCCGGGCGCCGCCCGATACCGTTCCTCTCCATAATAGTCCCGCAAGCCGTCCAAGACGCCCGCAAGCGCCTGAACCCCGACCCGCTCCGCCCACTGGAACGGTCCGAAGGGGTGGTTCACCCCCAGCCGCATGGCCAAGTCCACGTCCGTGGGGCTCGCGATCCGTTCGTCCACGGCCAAGGCTGCCTCGTTGACCACCGCCGCCAGCAACCTGGGGAACACACCTCCGGGAGCGTCGCCGACCCGGAGGAGAGGAAGCCCCAGGGCTGCCAGGTACGGTGTCGGGTCGGCGCGGGCCAGTTCGTGTGAGGTCCACTCCAGGAGCTTCCGATCCTGCAGGGGCGGCAAGGTGGCGTAGCCCGCGAGCCGGCCAGGCCTCCGGACCCAGCTGGCGCACTCCGCGGAGCTCGCGTTGGTGCAGGCCGCCAGCAACACCGCATCCTCTCCCGTCCAGCGGTCCAGGGCAGTCAGGAAGCTGCGCTTCCGGGTGCGGTCCTCCGCCTCTGCCTCGAAGATCGCCGCCACGGGAAGCGGGCCCTCCGGGGGCGAGGTCAGCTGGGTCACCTCAAACCCCCGCTGCCACAGCCGCTCGAAGATGTCCCGAGCCAGTTGGGTGTCTCCCGCAACTGCGTACGGGCCCGGATGCGGCCGCGGTAGGGGCAGAGGCTCCGGCTCGGGAGGGGGTTGTTGGTAGTCGTAGAAGCCCCGGCCCGTCTTGCGGCCCAGTCGCCCTTGCAACACCATCTGACGCTGGAGAGGGTGAGGCCGGAACCGGGCTTCGCCGAAGAAGGCTTGGTAGAGGGAGAGGGAGACCGCGTAGCTCACGTCGATCCCCACCAGGTCCATCAGTTGGAACGGGCCCATGGGGAACCCACCCGCCTCCCGGGCGGCTCGATCCACGGTCTGGTAGTCCACTTGGCCCTCTCCGACCAGGCGGAGCGCCTCGCTGTAAAAAGGCCGGTTCACTCGATTCACCACGAAACCCGGGCTATCCCGGACAACGATCGGGGTCTTGCCCAGATCCCGGGTGAACTCCACCAGCCGGCCGATCACCTCGGGCTCGGTCTGCGGAGCCTGCACCACCTCCACCAGAGGCATCACGGGAGCCGGATTGAAGAAGTGCAGCCCCGCTACCAGCGCAGGCTTCGGGGTGGCGGAGGCGATCTCCGCCACGGACAGGGAAGAGGTGTTGGTGGCCAGGATGGCGGAGGGTGCCGCGGCGCTCAACTTCCCGAACAGGTCCTTCTTCAGGGCGAGGTCTTCCGGTGCGGCCTCCACCACGAGATCACACCTAGCCAGGGAAGTGAGCTCTGACGTCGTCTGGAGCCGCTTCAAAGCTTCAGCCCGCTGTTCTTCTCGGAGGCGGCCCCGCCGGACCTGCCGCTCGGTATCCTGCTCGATGCGGGCCATGGCCTTGGGCAACACCTCCGGGAAGGCGTCGTAGAGGACCACCGAGAAGCCCGCGGCCGCGCAGGCCTGGGCGATCCCCGCGCCCATGGTCCCCGCCCCGCACACCCCCACCGTACGGATCCCGTGTGTGGTGCTCACCTGGGTTGCCTCCCGTTTGTCTTCCGCCCCACCGTCGACTGAAGGCGCTCCCGCGACGGTGGCCTCGGTCCCTCATCGCGTCCGCTTCTCCAAGAACTCCTCGACCCCTCCTCGAGGGTTGCCGCGCGGTAGGGACCATCTGGGATGCGCCGAACAGTCCTGGCCAGCACGGACACAAGGTTCAGGGGACGATTCCGGCAGGCATTCTTCAGGGCAAGACCGCCACGCCCTGCACCTCCACCAGCGCGCCTTCGTGGAAAAAGCCGCTGACCTCGAACAAGGCCATGGCGGGATAGTAGCCGCCGAAGTACCGGCGGAACACCTCCCCCAGGGCCTTCCGCTGGCGCAGGTATTCCTCCCGGTCGCGCACGAACACCGTGAGCTGCACCACGTGGTGCATCTCCCCGCCCGCCGCGTGCAGCACCGCCTGCACGTTGCGCAGGACCTGATCGAACTGTGCCACCACATCTCCCGGGCCCACCAGCTTTCCGGACGGGTCCGTGGCGTCCTGCCCGCCGAGGAAGAGCAGCCGTCCCCCCTGGGCCAGGACGGCATGGCTGTATCCCCGGGGCCGCACCAGTTCCGGCGGATTGATGATGGTGTGCCTCACCGCGCGCCCGTCGGCTGGGGCCGCACAGCTTCCCGCAGCCGGTACCTCTGGACCTTACCGGTCGTGGTCCGGGGCAGCTCGGAGACGAACTCCACCCAGCGGGGACACTTGTAAGAGGGCAGCCGCTGACGGACGAACTCCTTGAGCTCCTCTGCCAAGGCCCGGCTGGGCTGGACGCTTTCCCGCAGGACCACGAAGGCCATGGGCTTTTCCAACCCCGCCTCGTCCGGCGCCCCCACCACCGCCGCCTCCCGCACCGCGGGGTGCTGCAGGAGCACGCCCTCCACCTCGAGAGGCGAGACCCACAATCCAGAGGGCTTCAGCAGATCGTCCGACCGCCCCAGGTACCAGTAGAAACCGTCTTCGTCCTGGACGAACAGGTCGCCGGTCACAAACCACTCTCCCACCAGGCAAGCCCGGGTGCGGTGGTGGTCGTTCCAGTAGCCCGCGAAGACGCCGTCGTTCTTGACCCACAGGACGCCCACTTCGCCCGTTCGCGCCGCGCGCCCGTCCTCGGTCACCAGGCGAGCCTCGAACCCTTCCAAGATCTTGCCGCTGGAGCCCGGGCGCAGGCATCCCGGGCGGTTGGAAAGGTAGATGGCTCCCACCTCCGTGGATCCCACTCCGTCCAGGATGTCCAGGCCGAAGCGCTCCCGCCACCGCTCGAACACGGGCTTGGGAAGCGGCTCACCCGCGGAAACGCAGCAGCGGAGAAAGGACAGGTCCACCGACCGTGCGGTGCGGTGCAGGAAGTCCAACACGGCCGCGTAGAAGGTCGGGACGCTGTAGAACACCGTGGGTCTGTGCTCCTCCAACAGGTCCAGGACCGCCCCCGGTTCGGGCCGATCCGGGTGGAGGACGACCTGCGCGCCGTACAGGAAGGGCCCGTCCAGCGAGTTGTTGCGGCCGTAGGAGAAGAAGAGCTTAGAAGTCGAGAAGACTTTGTCCGCGGGGGAAAGGCCCACCACCTGCTCGCAGTGGGGTGGGATGAAATGCAGCAGGTCGTGGTGCAGGTGCACCACCGCTTTGGGCCGTCCCGTGGTCCCGGAGCTGTACATCCAGAACGCCATGTCGTCCGGGCTGGTGGGGGCTGTCCAGGCAATCTCGCCGTACTTGTGGACCATGTCTTGGTAGGCACAGGCTCCCTCCAGGCGAGGAGCCGGCAAGCAGCCTTCCAGCGCGCGGTCCGTCACGGGGTCGACCACCACCGCGTACCTCAGCCACACGAGCCGGTTCGCCACCGCCCGGATCCGAGGGAGCACGGTTTGGTGGACCACCAGGACCTTCGCACGGCTGTGGTTGAGGTAGTAAGCGTAGTCTTCGGGCCGAGCGAAGGTGTTGACCAGGACCGGGACGGCTCCCACCTGCAGGGTCCCAAAGTAGGTGGTGAGGAAGGAGGGGCAGTCGGGTAAACACAGCATCACCCGGTTTTCCGGTTCGACCCCGAACCGGACCAGGGCTGCCGCCACCGCGCGGGCTTCCTTTTGCAGCTCACCATACGTGTAGGCGGAAGCACCGAAGTACAACGCCACCCGGTCCCCCCGGGCTTCCACCTGGCGGTCCAACAGGTGGGTCGCTAGGTTGAAAGAGCCCTCCACAGCCCCTATGGCAGCGGCCGTTGACCGTGTAGTCAATGCGGCGGTCGCATCAGGTGCCCCCCTCCGGATGGACCACCCTCCGACCACCGCGTCTTGACCAACCGGTCAACAACCGCTAGGATTTGCTCAACGGGTTGGTGGGGGTGAGCGATGGCGACCACCGAGCAGGCCCTACTGCAGCGTATCCGGGAAGGCAAGTTGGTGGAGGGGCCCGAGCACGCTACGGAGCGCTACCTGGAGGGTCTCAAACGCACCCTGGTGGTTTCTGCGGACACCGAGCTGATCAGCGCGCCCGCGTACCTGCGCGGCGCCCGGCACGCACCCAGCCTGAACGCGTACGTGTCCGCGCTCGGGATCATCCAGGACGAATTGGGACACGCCCACATCGCCTACCGCCTGCTGGAGGACCTGGGGGTGGACACCGAGGCGCTCGTGTACGAGCGGCACCCCAAGGACTTCAAGTACCCCTACGCCTTCGACGTGCCGCTCGACACCTGGACGGAACTCGTGGTGGCCAACGCCTTCTACGACCGGGCGGGCTTCGTGCTGCTGGGGGACGTGTTCCGCAACACCAGCTACGGGCCCTGGAAGCGAGCGCTGGTGAAGGTGGACCGCGAGGAGAACTTCCACCTGCGCCACGGGGAGCGGTGGATGGAAATCCTCGCCTCCGACCCTGCCACCAAAGCGGAGTTGCAGGAGGCGGTGGATTGGATGTTCGTGATGACCCTGGAGTGGTTCGGCCTGCCCGACCACCTCAAGCGCCACACCGAGCAGATCGAGTACGGGCTCAAAGGATCCACCAACGACCAGCTGCGCCAGCAGTGGATGTCCACCGCCGTCCCCCTGTGTGAACGGCTGGGGCTGCGGGTCCCTGCGCACTTCGACCCGGACCGCGGCGAGTACGTGATCGACTGCCCCTTCCCCGCAGACTTCGACGAGGCGAACAAGCGCTGGCGGTTCGAACAGGGACCCGTCTCCTGGGACGAGGTGCTGGCCCGCTGGCGGCGCCGCGGCCCGGCCAACGAGGAGTTCGTTGCCCAGCTGCAGCGGGGCCACCGGGAGCTGGTGGCCGCGGTGGCTTGAGGGAGGTCTCGGTGCCGACCGTCGAGCAGGTCTACGAAGCGCTGCGGGGCGTACTGGACCCCGAGTTCCCGGTGAGCGTGGTGGATCTGGGCCTGGTCCGGGGCGTGCAGGTGGACGGCTCGCTGGTGCGGGTGCGGCTCACCCTCACGTCCCTCGGCTGCCCGTGTGTGGAGATCCTCCAGGAGGACATCCAGCGGGCAGTCCTGGGCCTCGAGGGCGTGGAGGAGGTGGTGGTGGAGCAGGTCTTTGAGCCGTGGTCCAGGGCGGACATCACGCCAGAAGGGCTGCGCCGGCTGCGAGAGGTCGGGGTGGTGTAGTGCGACAGGCGGGGGCCGCGCTGTACGAGGTGTTCGCCCGGCACGGCACGGAGCCACTGCGGCACGTGGGATCCGTGCGGGCCACGAGTCCTGAGGAGGCGGGCGTGTTCGCGTACACCCTGTACGACGAGCGCGGCTGGTCCGAGATGTTCGTGGTCCCCCGGGATCGCGTGGTGTGGGTGGTGAGCCCGAGCTGATGTCCACCTACCTCGTGTTCGGCCGCAGGAGCTACCCGGAGCCGTTGGAGGCGCAGGGGAGGGTGGAAGCCCCGGACGCCGGGTCCGCGCGCGGCCTTGTGCTGGCGCAGTTCCCGGGCCCGTGGGTGGAGCTGGTCTTGATCCCCGTCCCGGAGGTGCACTGGGTACTCGGGCCGGGTGTGGAGTCGGAGGCGGGGCGTGTGGAAAGCCGCATGGGCTGAGCTCGGACCCGCAGGCGCGGCCCTGGCGCGCCTCGTGGCGTCGGCGGCGGACACCAAGTTTTTCCTGGGCCGCCGCGTGGCGGAGTGGTCCGTGGGTGCACCCGAGCTGGAGAGCGCGGTGGCCTGCGCCGCGGTGGCCCAGGAGGAGCTCGGGCACGCGCGGGTACTCTACCCCCTGCTGGCCGATCTGCCCCTTGACCCACCGGTTGCGCCCCTCGAACGGGAAGAGGACCGAACCGTACGGTTTTGCCCGCAATTCCTCACCCGCCCCTGGGCCAGCTGGCCCGAGGCGGTGGTCGGCCTCACCCTGGTGGACACGGCGGTCACGGTGGTGCTTTCGTCCGCCACCACCTCCGCGCACGCGGAGCTGGCGCGGCGGGCGTGCCGGATCGTGGACGAAGAGCGGTTCCACGCGGTGTTCGCGTGGGGCAGGCTGCGGGCGCTACTTTCCGGTGGGGCCGCGCGGCGGACCGAACCCTTGCTGGCGAAGCGGTTGCAGGAGGTGGTCGAGTGGCTGGGATCGGCGACCGCCGAAGTCGCGGCTCTCAGGGCGGCGGGGGTGCTGGACGCGGACGGCCCTCAACTCCGGGACCGCTATCTGCAAAGAGTGCGCGCGGAGCTCGCCCGCTCACAGGTTCGGATCCCGGAGGGGATGCTGCCAGTGGGGTGAGGGAGGACGTGCGCTGTCCGTGGTGCGGCTCCCGGGATGTGGAGCGCCTGGCGGAGTTCGGGCCCCAGCTGCTGACGCACTCCTACCGGTGCACCCATTGCCGCAGCCCGTTCGAGGTGATCCGGCGGGCCTGAGGAGGTGTGGCCGTGGCGAAGATGCTGGTCGCAGGCGAGTGGGTCGAGAGCACATCCAGAAACTACACCCCGGTCACGAACCCCGCCAACGGCGAGGTGGTGGACACCGTTCCGCAGGCCACCCCGGAAGATGTGGACCGGGCCGTGGCCGCGGCCAAAGAGGCGTTCGCCGACTGGTCCCGGACTGACCCCGAACACCGCGCAGAGCTCCTCCGCAAGGGGATCGAGCGCATCCGGAGTTGTCAGGATGAGATCGCCCACCTGCTGGTGCGGGAGCAGGGAAAGCCCACCCACGAGGCGCTGGCGGAACTCAACCACCTTCTGCACGGCCTCGCGTACTATGCGGATCTCGCCAGCAAACTGCGCGGCAGCTACGTTCCGCTGCCGTCGCACCTGGGCAGCTCCTTCGGTTTGGTGGTGCGCCGGCCTCTGGGTGTGGTGGCCGCCATCGTCCCCTGGAACTACCCCCTCACCCTGATGGGGACGAAGATCGGCCCTGCCCTCATCGCGGGCAACACCGTGGTCGTCAAGCCGGCGAGCACCACGCCCCTAGCGGCCACGCGGGTGGTAGGCCTGTTGCAGGAGGCAGGCCTTCCGCCGGGCGTGCTGAACGTGATCACCGGCCCGGGCCGGGTGGTGGGGGAACACCTGGTGGCACATCCCGACGTCGTGCGGGTGGCCTTCACCGGCGAGACCGCCACCGGCCGGAAGGTGATGGAGATCGCGGGACCCGCGTTCAAGCGGGTGACCCTCGAGCTGGGGGGCTCTGACCCCGTCATCGTGTGCTCCGACGCGGACTTGGATCAGGCGGTGCGGGGGGTGCTGGTCGGGCGCTACTGGAACTGCGGCCAGAGTTGCCTTGCGGCCAAGCGGGTGTACGTGTTCGAAGACGTCTACGAGCCCTTCCTGGAGAAGCTACTCGCCGGGGTCAGCCGGTACGAGCCGGGGGAGGGCTGGGTGCGGCCCGAGCGGCCGAAGATCCGTATCGGTCCGCTGCACACCGCCCGGCAGCGGGAGGAGGTCCTCGAACAGATGCAGGACGCCCTCCGGCGTGGCGCCCGGGTGGCGCACGGGGGCCGCGTGCCGGAGGGCCGGGAGCAGGGACACTTTCTCGAGCCCACGGTGCTGGTGGACGTCCCGCACGACTCCCGGGTGGTGCAGGAGGAGGTCTTCGGGCCCGTGCTGCCCGTCTTCCGCGTGCGCGACATCGACGAGGCCATCCGGCTCGCCAACGACTCGCCCTATGGCCTCGGCTCGTCCATCTGGACGTTCAACATCCGGTGGATCCACAGGGCGGTCCACGAGCTCCAGGCGGGGATGACGTGGGTGAACCAGGTGCATTACGGGTACGATGAGTTGCCCTTCGGAGGGACCAAGCAGAGTGGGTTCGGCAAGGAGCACGGCGTAGAGGCCGTGGACTACTACGTGGAGCTCAAATCCGTGGTGGTGGGCGGGCTGGCGTAGGAGGGACGCGATGGCGGTGGAGTTTGTGCGCGAAGGCAACGTGGGCTACATCACCCTGAACCGGCCGCCGGCGAACAGCTACGACTTCGCGTTTGTGGAGGAGCTGGGTCGGGCGATCCAGCAGGCGGAGGCGGACCCCGAGGTGCGAGCCGTGGTGGTCCGCAGCGCCCTGGAGCGTTTCTTCTCCGCCGGCGCGGACGTGCGGGCCTTCTCCGAGAACTCCATGGAGCACAACATGGAGCTGTGCCGCCGGGCCCACCAGGTGCTGGGACGGGTGGCGCACATCCCGAAGGTGTTCGTGGCGCAGATCGCCGGCCACGCCTTAGGCGGGGGGCTGGAGATCGCCCTGGCCTGTGACCTGCGGTTTGGCGCGCAGGGCGGGTACCGGATCGGCCTTCCGGAGGTGACGCTGGGCTTGCTGCCGGGGAACGGCGGCACGCAGAGGCTGCCGCGCCTGGTGGGGTGGAGCCGGGCCCTGGACCTGATGGTCACTGGCCGCACCCTCTCCCCGGAGGAGGCGCACGCCTGCGGCATCCTGGACCGGCTGGTCCCTGCGGACCGTCTCGCGGAGGAGACGGCGGACTTCGTCCACAAGCTCGTAGGAGGTCCAATCCGGGCGGTGGGCGCCATCAAGCTGGCGGTGCGGCTGGGTTTGGATCGTCCCCTGGAGGACGGGCTGCGGCTCGAGCGGGAGCTTCTGGAGGGCGTGTTCTGCAGCCAGGACGCGCAGGAGGGGATGCGGGCGTTTCTGGAGAAGCGGGCCCCCCAGTTCCGGGGCCTGTAGGAGGTGGCGGGTGGCCGAGATGTTCGTGGGCGGCGAGTTCATCCGCTGCCCCCGTGAGCGCTTCCCGGTGGTAGATCCGGCCACCGAAGAAGTCCTGGACACCGTTCCCCTGGCGGGGCTCGAAGAGGTGGACCTGGCGGTCCGCAGCGCCCACGAGGCGTTTCAGACCTGGTCCCAGATGCCCGCGGCGCGACGGGGTGATCTGCTGCTACAGGCTGCGCGCCACGTGCACGAGCACCGGGAGGAGCTGAGCCGGAGCCTGACCCTCGAGCAAGGCAAGCCCCTGCGGGAGGCCCGGTTGGAGATCCGGCGCTTCGTAGAGACCCTCATCCACTACGGGGGCCTGGGGCGGAATCTGCGGGGCGGCTACGTGCCCAACCTGGACGAGGGCGCCTATGGGCTCGTGCTCAAGCGTCCGCTGGGGGTCGTGGCGGCCATCGTTCCCTGGAACTTCCCCACCACCCTGCTGGGCAACAAGCTCGGCCCGGCCCTCGTGGCGGGCAACACCGTGGTGGCCAAACCCGCGGAGACCACGCCTCTCACCACGTTGAGGATCGCCCAGCTCCTGTATGAGGCAGGGCTTCCTGCGGGCGTGTTCAACGTGGTGACCGGGACGGGCCCCGAGGCCGGCGAGGCCCTGGTCCGCCACCCGTTGGTGCGGAAGGTGGCGTTCACCGGCTCCACGGAAGTGGGCAAGCGCATCATGGCCCTGGCCGCGGAGGGCATCAAGCGCGTGACGCTGGAGCTGGGCGGGTCCGACCCCATGATCGTGTGCGACGACGCGGACCTGGAGGGGGCGGCGAGCGCAGCCAGCGTGGGACGGTTCTTCAACTGCGGCCAGGCGTGCGTGGCCGTGAAGCGCCTGTACGTGTTTGACTCGGTCGCGGACGAGTTCGTCGACCAGCTGCTGGCGAGGGTCCGGCGGCTGCGGCTGGGTCCCGGGCTGGAGGAGGGAGTCCACCTGGGCCCGCTGCACACCCGGCGGCAGCGGGAGCGGATCGAAGAGCAGGTGCAGGACGCCCTGGACCGTGGCGCGCGGCTGTTGTGCGGGGGCCACCGGCCGGAGGAACCACGGCTCAAGAAGGGCTTCTTCTACGAGCCCACGGTGCTCCTGGACCCCGACCCGGACGCCAGGGTGGCCGAGGAGGAGGTGTTCGGCCCGGTCCTGCCCGTCTGGCGCGTCTCAGGCCTGGACGAGGCCATCGAGCGCGCCAACGCCTCGCGCTACGGCCTGGGTTCCTCCATCTGGACCCGAAGCCTGGAGCGGGCCTCGGTGGCCGCAGAACGCCTGGAGGCGGGCTACACCTGGGTGAACTCCGTCAACCGCATCTACGATGAGTTGCCCTTTGGGGGGACCAAGCAGAGCGGGTTCGGCAAAGAGCATGGGGTGGAGGCGCTAGACTATTACCTGGAGACCAAGTCCGTGGTGGTACGGGCGCTCGGGGGGGAGCGGGGTTGACGCAGCTTCTGGACGTCCCCGAACGGTACAACGTGAGCACGCTGGTGGACCGCAACCTGGAACGGGGGCTTGCGGACAAGGTCTGCATCCGCTGGCAGGATCATCAAATCACCTACGGTGAGCTGCACCGCCGGATGTGTGGCTTCGCCAGGGCCCTGAAGGATCTGGGGGTCCGGCGGGAGGAGCGAGTGCTGTTGGTGCTGGACGACAGCCCTGCGTTCCCCGTGGCGTTCCTGGGCGCCATCCGGCTGGGGGCAGTTCCCATCCCCACCAACCCGCTGCTGCGCGCGGAGGACTACGCCTACTTCCTACAGGACAGCGGCGCCCGGGTCGTAGTGGTGGAGTCGAGCCTGCTGCCGACGATCCGCGAGGCGCTCGTGTCCAGCCCGGAGCCGGTGCAGGTGGTCACCTCCCCTGCCCGCGCGCAGGGGACCCTGGGGCTGGAAGATCTGGTGGAGGCGCACGCAGGGGATCTGTCGCCCGCGGACACCCACCGCGACGACATGGCTTTCTGGCTGTACAGCTCCGGGTCCACGGGCAGGCCGAAGGGGGTCGTGCACCTGCAGCACGACATCCCTTACACGTGTGAGACCTACGCGCGCCACGTCCTGCGGATCTCCCAGGAGGACGTGACCTTTTCCGCGTCCAAGCTGTTTCACGCCTACGGCCTGGGCAACAACCTGAGCTTCCCGTACTGGGCCGGGGCCAGCACGGTCCTCCGCTCGGGAAGACCGACCCCGGAGGGCGTGCTGGAGACCATCCAGCGGTACCGGCCCACCCTGTTCTTTGCGGTGCCGACCCTGTACAACGCGATCCTGAACTTCCCGGGAAGCGACCGGTTCGACCTGTCCAGCGTGCGGCTCTGCGTGTCCGCGGCGGAGGCACTCCCCGCGGAGATCTTCCACCGGTGGAAGGAACGGTTCGGGTTGGTGATCCTGGACGGGGTGGGCTCCACGGAGATGCTGCACATCTACTGTTCCAACACCCTGGAGGCGCTGCGGCCCGGGTCGTCCGGGAAACCCGTCCCCGGCTATGAGCTGAAGATCCTGTCGCCTGAGACGGGCCAGCCGGTGTCCCCCGGGGAGGTGGGCGACCTCTACGTGAAGGGGGACAGCGAGCTGGCGCTGTACTGGCGCCAGCACGAGAAGACCAAGCGGAGCCTGCACGGCGGCTGGTTTTACAGCGGTGACCGCTACCGGGTGGACGAGGAGGGGTTTTACTGGTACGAGGGCCGCAGCGACGACATGATCAAAGTGGGCGGTCTGTGGGTGTCGCCCGTGGAGATCGAGAACACCCTCATCGAGCACCCCGCGGTCCAGGAGGCGGCGGTGGTGGGGGTGCAGGTGGAAGGCCTCACCCGGATCCGGGCCTTCGTCGTCCTCAAAGCGGACGCGCGCCCCACAGACGCCCTGGCGCAGGAGCTCCAGGAGTGGTGCAAGGGCCGCCTGGCCCGGTACAAGTACCCGCACTTCGTGACGTTCACCGAGGACCTTCCCAAGACGGTGACAGGCAAGATCCAGCGGTTCAAGTTGCGGGAAGAGGCCAGCGTGCCGGCCGGCGGGGTCACCTGAGCCGCTTCCCGCGGGCGGGGTGCTGGCTGCTCTGGTGAAGGTCCAGCGAGGAGGCTCGCTACGCCGTACGCCGCGGGTTGAGGACCGGAGGGAGGTGGTGGAGGTGCGAGGTCGTCTGGTGGCAGGCGGGTGCGCGGTGCTGGTGGCGTTGGGGCTGCTCGCCAGCCTCGGGGGAGCACAGGCCAGGCCCCTCAAGGTGGCGTTCTTGAGTTCCCTCAGCGGCCCCTTCGCCTTCTGGGGGGTGAACGCGCGGGACGGGATGCGCATGGCGGTGGCGGAGCTCAACGAGGCCGGAGGGGTCCTGGGCCGGCCGGTGGAGTTCGTGGAGCGGGACGACCGGAACAACCCCGCAGAGGCCATCAGCGCCTTCCGGGCTCTGGTGGAGCGGGAGGGCATCGCCGCCGCAGGTGGCGTGATCAGCAGCGACGTGGCCCTGGCGGCCTCCCGGGAGGCGGAGACTCTAAGGGTGCCGCTGTTCCTGACCATGGCGGGCTCCGACGCCATCCTCAGGAGGAGCAGCCGGTTCACCTTCCGAACGTGTCTTGTGGCTGCGCCCATGTACGTGCAGGCCATCGCGACCATGGTCCAGCACGCCCGGCACACCCGGGTGGGTCAGATCATCGCGGACTACGCGTGGGGGCATTCGATCCGCCAGGCCGTGGAGCGGTACGTGGCCGCGCTGCCAGGCGTCAGCGTGCAGACGGAGGTGGCGCCGGTGACCGCCGCGGACTTCACCCCCTACCTGCGGCGGCTCCAGGCCTTCGAGCCCCAGCTGATGATCATCGCAGGTCACCCGCCGGGCAATCCCGTCATCGTGCGGCAGGCGGCGGAGCTGGGGATGCGCCAGCAGTTCATCGGCTCCGTCCTCCCCCCGGAGCTCATGGTGCAGCGGGGCGGGGACGCGGTGTTCGGCCGGTTTTTGGACTACTCCTGCGTGGACTTCACCGCACCGGCCTTCCGCCAGCTGGCCGCCAAGTATTACAGCCTGTACCGGCGCTACTTCGACAACAGCGGGTTCTCGGGCTACGTGATGGTGCGCATGGTGGCGGAGGCGGCCAGGAGGGCGGGCAGCACGGACCCCGTGGCCATCGCGAACCAGATCCGCCGGATGCGGTTTGCGCAGCCCGGGTATGCGTGGCCGCTATCGTACACGGAGTGGGGGGAAATGAAGGAGGTGCGGATCGTGTTCTTCACCATCGAGCGGGGCGAGGCGGCGGGGGGCATCTGTCCTGGCTGCGGGTGGGCGCAGCGCTACCAGTTCCGGAGCAGCCCGGTGCAGCCGTATGTCCCACCGCAGTGACGCCCTACTGCGCTGCCGCGGGGTGACGAAGCACTTCGGCGGAGTCGTCGCCCTGCGGGATGTGACCCTGGAGGTAAAGCCCGCAGAGCTGGTGGGGCTCATCGGCCCCAACGGGGCGGGCAAGAGCACCCTGCTGAACGTGATCTGCGGGTTGATCCGCCCCGAGGGGGGCACGGTGGAGCTCGGGGGGCAGGACATCACCGGCCTACCGTCCCACGCGGTGATCCGGCGGGGCGTGGGCAGGGTCCTGCAGATCCCGCGCCTGTTCCCCAGCCTCACCGTAGAGGAGACGGTGCGGGTGGGAGCGCTGTTCGGCTCTCCCCGCACTCCCTCGCTCCGCGAGGCGGATCGCCGGACGGCCGAGGCGCTGGAGCTGGTGGGGCTATTAGAGCGCCGGCGCGAGCCCGTGGGTCGGCTGAACACGCAGGAGAAGCGGTTAGTGGACCTGGCCCGGGCCCTGGCCGGCCAGCCCAGGCTGCTGCTGGTGGACGAGCTGATGAGTGGCCTCAACCCGCTGGAGATCCAGCGGTGCACCGCCCTGCTGCGGGAGGTCCGCAGCCAACGCCAAGTCGCCATCGTGTGGGTGGAGCATGTGATGGACGCGGTGCTCGGGACGGTGGAGCGCGTGGTGGTGCTCGACCACGGAGCGCTCATCGCGCAGGGCCCTCCCGCGGAGGTGGCGCGCGATCCCGTGGTGGTGGAAGCCTACCTCGGTGTGGAACTCCAGCCTGCGGAGGTGGGGGCGAGCCCGTGCTAGAAGTCGAGAACCTTTGGGCAGGCTACGAAGGCATGGCCGTGGTCCGCGGGGTGAGCCTGCGAGTGGACGCAGGGGAGGCGGTGGCGGTGCTGGGCCCCAACGGCGCGGGCAAGACCACCCTGTTCCGGGCGCTGGTGCGGTT